>Ga0247823_10003447_pt1 | contig 12808 bp, 13 predicted proteins | sample 13C_PalmiticAcid_2_FD_192426 | JGI IMG/M metagenome (GOLD analysis project Ga0247823, IMG submission 192426) | Soil microbial communities from agricultural site in Penn Yan, New York, United States - 13C_PalmiticAcid_Day30 | ecosystem: Environmental > Terrestrial > Soil > Agricultural land...
TAAAGGGCGGGCACGCTGCACCGCTTTCCTATTTTACCCGCCGCCCTATATCCTGCCCAGCCCATGACCCGCGCCCGCGTCCTTCTCCTCACCGCCGCCCTCGGCCCGCTCGACTATCGCGTCCCGCGCGAGAGCGAAGCGCCTTTGGGCAGCGTCGTCATCGCGCCGCTCGGGCCGCGACGGCTGGGCGGGGTGGTGTGGGAGGATGAAAGCTTCGGCGCGCCCGAAGCAGTTGGCGACAATCGGCTGCGCAATCTCTACGAAGTCGTGCCCGTCCCCCCGATTACGGCCCCCTTGCGCCGCCTCGTCGAATGGACGAGCGACTATTATCTCGCGCCGCCCGGCGCGGTGCTGCGCATGGTGCTGCCCGGCGTCGCCTTCGCCGACGCGCGGCGCCCGATCGTCGAATATCGCGCCACCGGGGAACTGCCCGCGCGCATGACCCCGCAGCGCACCGTCGCGCTGGAACAGATCGGCGAGCGGCAGGGCATGGTGCGCGAACTCGCCGCGCTCGCCGAGGTCAGCGACGCGGTGATCCGCGGGCTGATCAACACGGGCGCGCTCGAAGCCGTGACCGTGTCGGCCGACCAGCCCTATCCCGAACCCGACAGCGGATTTGCCCCACCCGATCTGTCGGGCGAACAGACCGCCGCTGCAGTGCAGCTGAGGGACGCGGTGCATGCCGAAAAGTTCGACACGCTGCTGCTCGACGGCGTCACCGGATCGGGCAAGACCGAAGTCTATATGGAGGCGATCGCGGCGGCGATCGACGCGGGCAAGCAGGCGCTCGTGCTGCTCCCCGAAATCGCGCTTACCGAACCGATGCTGACGCGCTTCACCGCGCGCTTCGGCTGCGAGCCGGTCGCGTGGCACTCGGGGCTGCGCTCGGCCGAGCGCCGCCGCGCCTGGCACAGCATCGCCGCAGGCGAAGCGAAGATCGTTATCGGTGCGCGCTCGGCGCTCTTCCTCCCCTACGCCAATCTCGGCGTGATCGTCGTCGACGAGGCGCACGAGACGAGCTTCAAGCAGGAGGACGGCGTCCATTATCACGCACGCGACGTCGCGGTGATGCGCGGGCATTTCGAGGGGCTGCCGGTGATCCTCGCGAGCGCGACCCCCGCGCTCGAAAGTCTCGCGATGGTCGAGGCCGGGCGCTATCGCCACATCCAGCTCCCCGCGCGCTTCGGCGGCGCGACCCTGCCCGATCTCGCGGCGATCGACATGCGGCAGGAGCCGCCTGACCGTGGCCGCTGGCTCGCGCCGCCGCTCGTCGATGCGCTCGCCGACCGGCTCCAGAAGGGCGAGCAGAGCCTGCTCTTCCTCAACCGCCGCGGCTTTGCACCGCTGACACTCTGCCGCACCTGCGGGCACCGCATCCAGTGCCCGAACTGCACCGCATGGATGGTCGAGCACCGGCTCGTCCACCGCCTTGCGTGCCACCATTGCGGCCATGTCATGCCGCCGCCGCGCCTCTGCCCCGAATGCGAGGACGAGGACAGCCTCGTCGCCTGCGGCCCCGGGGTCGAGCGCGTCGCCGACGAGGTCGCACTGCGTTTTCCCGAGGCGCGCGTCGCCATCGTCACCTCGGACACGCTCTGGTCGCCCGCCAAGGCGGCCGAATTCGTCGACAATGTCGAGGGCGGGCTGGTCGACATCATCATCGGGACGCAGCTCGTCACCAAGGGCTATCATTTCCCGAACCTCACCCTCGTAGGGGTCGTCGATGCCGACCTCGGACTCGACGGCGGCGACCTGCGCGCCTCCGAACGCACCTTCCAGCAGATCGCACAGGTCGCGGGCCGCGCCGGGCGCGGGGTGAAACCCGGCGAAGTGCTGATCCAGACGCGCGTGCCCGAGGCGCCGGTGATGGCCGCGCTCGTCGCGAACGACCGCGACGGCTTTTATTCGGCCGAGGCCGCGGCGCGCAAATTCGCCGGCGCCCCGCCCTATGGCCGCTTCGCCGCGCTCGTCATCTCGTCCGAAGACATCGAGGTCGCGCGCGGCGTCGCGCAGCGGCTGGGGCAAAAGGCGCCCGTCGCCGAGGGGCTCGCGGTCTATGGCCCCGCACCCGCGCCGCTCGCGATGCTGCGCGGCCGCCACCGCTTCCGCCTGCTACTCCACGCGCCGCGCAGCTTCGACCTGCAAGGGACGATCCGCGACTGGGTCGGAAGCATCGACTGGCCTGCAAAGGCGCGCCTCGCGATCGACATCGATCCTTATAGCTTTGTTTAGGAAACAGGGCTTTACTGTAACGATAAGCGCTGGCAGCATCGCATGACTTGAATGCGGGGGCGCAGAATGAAAAAGATAGCCTTGGCCTTTCTGGCCGGGATCGCGATGGTCGGGATGGCGGGACCTGCCGACGCCAAATGGCTGCGCGCCGACACCGACAGTTTCATCATTTACAGCGAGAGCAACGAGAAATCGCTCCGCGAATTCGCGCAGAATCTGCAGCGGTTCGACACCACGCTGCGTCTGCTCTTCAAGGTCGAAACCCCCGGCGAAGAGAGCAAGCTGCCGATCTACCTCGTCGCCGCTGCGCCCGACGTCGCCGAATTGGCAACCGGATCGCGCAACGCATCGATCGCGGGCTTTTATCGGCAGGACCGCGACGGCAGCTTCGCCATGTCCTTTCGCCAGAACAGCGGTAGCAACGTCGCCGGCACATCGGCCTCACAACAAGTGCTGTTTCACGAATACAGCCATCATTTCATGAAGCGTCATCTGCGCGCCGCCTTTCCGTCGTGGCTGATCGAAGGGTTCGCCGAATATTATTCGACCGTCGATTTCGACAAACAGGGCCGGGCGATGATCGGCCAGCCGGTCTATCGCCGCGCCTATGGCCTGATCGCGATGCCGAAAATTCCGGCCGAAAGACTGTTGTTCGAACAACCGGGCGCAATGCGGAACGGCGGGCAGATGGACGTTTATTACGGCCGTGCCTGGGTGCTGACCCACATGCTGTTCCACAGTGCCGCGCGGGGGGATCAGATCAACGCCTATACCAATGCAATCAACGCCGGCACCGACCCGAAGAAGGCGGCTACCGATGCGTTCGGCGATCTGGCTGCCCTCGACAAGGACCTCAACCGCTATATCGAGGGCAAGCTCTCGTATCGCACCACGCGTGATCCGGTCCCCGTCTCGGCCAACATCCGGATCGCGCCGCTGTCGGCCGACGAAGACGCGGTGATCATGGCACGGCTCGAGCGGCTGAATGCGCGCGGCGACGCGGCGCGCCTGACGAAAGCGCGCGATACGCTGCGCAAGCTCGCCGCCGCGCAGCCCGCCAATGCCGACGTCCAGTTCGAGCTCGCGGCGGCCGAATGGGACATGGACAGGGATCAGCGCGACCTTCCCGCGATGCAGGCCGCGCTCGACAAGGTGCTCGCGGCGAAACCCGACCATGTCCGCGCCAATGTCCTGCTCGGCAGGCTCAACCTCTATCGACTGCGCGAAAAGGACGAGGAAGATGCGGCCGCATGGCGCGAGGCGCGGAAGCCGATCCAGCTCGCCAACCGCACCGATCCCGACGACGCGGTGCCGCTCTACGCCTATTTCGACAGCTTTCTGGCCGAGGGAAAACAGCCGAGCGACATGGCGATCAAGGCGCTCGAGCGCGCCTTCGTCCTCACGCCGGAAAATATCGAGATGCGGGTCTCCTATGCCTTCGCGCTCGCCAACAAGGGCGAGTTCGAGCCGGCATTGCGGCTGGCGCGGAGCGTGGCTTTCGATCCGCACGACAATGGCCGGGGCGAAGCGATGCTCGCGCGGCTCGAGGCGATGCAGCTACGCGGCGCCGGAGCGGCGGGTAGCGGCAAGGAAGCCGTCGCCGACGACGCCGACGACGACTAGCCTTTCGTCAATAATCGGGTTCGGCGCCGCCCAGCACCTGGCTTGCCTGCGCCGCCAGCCACGCCATCGCCGCAGCCCAGGGCTGGTGCCCGTGGCTGATCCGCGCGACGCCGAGGCCGGCGAGCTCCTTGTGCGTCGGCCCGCCCTTGCCGCGCAATATGTTCACCGGCAGCGGCGAGGCGTCGCAGATCGCGCCGATGCATCGAGGGTCGGCGAGGAAGGGAACGAAGAGTCCGCTCGCGCCGGCATCGGCGTAGGCGTGCGCGCGTTCGAGCGTCGCGGCGACCAGCGCATCGCCGTCCTGCGCGGCGTCGCGCCCCAGGAACAGGTCGCAGCGCGCGTTGACGAACAGCCCGCTGTCGGCTGCGGCGCGATAGCGCGTGGCCGCCTCGGCAATCGGGAGCAATTCCTTTTGCCCGGGCAGGCGGTCTTCCATATTGATCCCCGCCGCGCCCGCCGCCCGCGCCTGTGCCGCCGATGCGCCGACGGCGGCCGGATCGTCGCCATAGCCCGCCTCCATATCGATCGTGACGGGAAGGTCGGTGACGGTGAGGATGCGCGCGAGGTTGGCGAGCGCCGCATCGAGCGGGAAATTTTCGCCGTCGGACGAGCCGTGCGCCGACGCGACGCCCCAGCTGCCCGTCGCGATCGCCTTCGCGCCCGCGCCTGCGACGGCCTTCGCACTTCCCGCGTCCCAGATGTTCACGAGGATCAGCGGGTCGCCCGGCACGTGCAGCGCGCGAAACTCGGCAACTTTGTCAGCCATCAAAAACTCTCCCTCTTGAGCAATTCTTCCTTGATCGGCAGGCCGTAAGCATAGCCGCCGAGCGTTCCGTCGCTGCGTACCACACGGTGGCACGGAATGAGCACCGCCACATTGTTCGCGCCGTTCGCACTTCCCGCCGCGCGCACCGCCTTGGGCTTGCCGACCGCCGCGGCGATGTCGGCATAGCTGCGCGTCTCGCCCGCCGGGATTTTCCGAAGTTCGCGCCACACCGCTTCCTGAAAGGCGGTGCCCTTCACGTCGATCGGGATATGGTCGAAGCCGTTGACCGGCGCCTCGACCGCGTCGACGACCTGTTTCAGCAGGGCCGCGAACTCCTCGCCGCCCTCGACCAGGCCGGCCGCAGGGAAACGCTCCTCGAGCGCTTCGCGTCCCTCGTCGAACGAAAGGCGGCACACGCCCTTCTCGGTCGCGGCGACAAGCATGTCGCCGAGGCTGGTGGGCACCACCGCCCAGTGAATCGTCGCGCCCTTGCCGCCATTCACCCACGCCGACGCGGTCATGCCCATGCGGCCCTCCATATTTTCATAGAAACGCGACGGCCCCGAAAAGCCCGCGTCGTAGATCGCGTCGGTCACGCGGTTTCCGTCGCTCAGCGCCCGCCGCGCGCGCTCGTCGCGCAAGGCCCGGGCATAGGCGGCGGGCGACAGGCCGGTGTGGCGGGTGAAGACGCGCTGGAAATGCGTCGGCGAATAGCCGGTGCGGCGCGCGAGATCGGCGAGCGCGAGCGGCTCCTCGCTGCCCTTGATCGCCGCGATCGCCTTGATCACCGCATTTTCGTCGCGCGCGACATCGTCGGGCAGGCAGCGCTTGCATGGGCGGAGGCCGGTGGCGCGCGCCGCGTCGCCATCGGCGAAGAAGCGGACATTCTGGCGCAAGGGATGGCGTGCGGCGCAGCTTGGCCGGCAATAGATGCCGGTGGTCAGCACCCCGGTGACGAAGCGGCCGTCCTGCGCCTTGTCGCGCGCCTGCACCGCTTCCCAACGCTCGTCGTCGGTCATGGCCCTGAAATTCATGGTCAATTCCTCTCGATCCGCGCGGCAAAACAGCCATACGCGGCGTTGTGGGCATCGATATAGGAAATGCTATCGTCGGCGAACAGGTCACGGATCGCGCCATCGGCCTCGCCCGGTCCGGCAAGCCGCGCGGCCTGCAGCATGCCGCCCGCATCGAAGGCGCGCAGCGCAAGCGGGCGCCCTTCGAACACCGGCGGCAGTTCGTCGTGGTAGCTCGCCGCCCCGACACCCTGCCGCACATAAATCGCATAAGCGCTGCGATATGGTGTTTCGACATCGTGGCTGATGTGGTGGAGCAGGATCAGCGCCTCGCCCGCCTTCGCGTCCTCGAGACTGATGCGGCACGGAAAGCCGCGGTCGGCGGTGGCGGTGACGCGGCGCGCGTTGATCGCGGCGAGGCCGGCGTCGTCGAGCGCGAAGAGCGGCGCAAAGCTTTCGGGGCTCAGCCCGCGGATCGAATAGGTCATCGGAACATCCTTTCTCTGGCGTTGGACATGCAATGCCACGGCGCGATTCGCGCCGCGTCCCGATGCTTGCGTTCAAATATCCATACTCACTGTATTACTGTATTATATCATTGACTCACTAAAGCGAAAGGCGCACGCTCCCGCCGAAAATCGGGGAGCTGACCATGGCCACTATCGACGCATCGATCGCATCCGCCCGGCCGGCCCGCCACACCGACTGGCTCGGGCGCAGCGCGACCTTCTGCTATCTCGCTATCGCCGCGGGTCAGTTGCTCTTCGTCGCCTTCATCCTGCTCTATTACTACCCCCCGACGCTCACCGGCAATTTCGCCGCTTGGGATGGAAAGCCGATCATCAAGGGTTTTGTGGCGGGCGACACCGCGGGCAATCTCTTCTTCGCGGTGCATGTCCTGCTCGCGGCCGTCATCACCTTCGGCGGCCTCGTCCAGCTCGTTCCTGCCATCCGGAACCGCCGGCCCGCCCTCCACCGTTGGAACGGCCGGCTCTATATGCTCTGCGCGCTGGCGCTCGCACTTGGCGGGCTGTGGATGACGTGGGGCCGCGGAACCTGGCTGAATTATGTCGGCGCGATCGGCATCACGCTCGATGCGCTGCTGATCACCGGCTTTGCCGCACTCGCCTGGCAGGCGGCGCGCCACCGGCGGTTTGCCGATCACCGACGCTGGGCAATCCGCCTGTTCGCGGTCGCGAGCGCGGTGTGGTTCATGCGCGTCGGCTATATGGCGTGGGGGCTCGTCACCGGCGGCGCAGGGATTGGCAAGGCGATGGACGGCCCGTTCGATCTCTTCCTCGCCTTCGCCAATTCGCTGCTGCCGCTCGCGATCGCCGAACTCTACCTCCGCGCCGGCGCGCGCGGGACCCCGCTCGCGCGGCAGGCGACCGCCGCGTTGCTCGGCGTCAGCGGCCTCGTCATCCTCGCAGGCAGCGCCGGCGCGTGGATGGTGATGTGGGGACCGTACATCTAGGCGCGCTTGCCTTCGCTTCGCGGCTGGCTAGTGTGCGCGCCATGACCCGCCTCCTTGCGCTGCTGCTCGCCCTTCTTGCCCTCTCGCTTCCGGCGCATGCCGCCGACGACATCAGCGCCGCGTCGCGCAGCGTCGTGCGTGTCGTCACCGTCGCGATGGTCGATGGCGAGGTCGTCGGCTTCGGCCATGGCAGCGGCATCGCGATCTCGCCGACGCGCATCGTCACCAACGCGCATGTCGTCGAATCGGCCGTCAAATATCCCGACAATGTCGCGCTCGGCGTCGTCCCGTCCGAGGGACAGAAAAGCTTCGCGGGCAAGCTGGTCGCGATCGACACCGCGCGCGACCTCGCGCTGATCGAGATTACCGAGGGCCGCCTGCCCGCCGCCGCGATCTATACCGGTCCGCTCGAATCGGGCGCCGATGTCGTTGCGCTCGGCTATCCGGGCAACGTCGACCTTGCCACTGCACGCAGCGCCAATGACTATATCACCCCGCGCACCCCGACACGCAGCGAAGGCAATATGTCGAACACGCAGGCGGTCGACGGGGTCGCGATGCTGATCCACACCGCCAAGATCTCGCGCGGCAACTCGGGCGGACCGCTGGTCGACCAGTGCGGCCGCATCACCGGGATCAATACCGCGATCACGCGCGCCGACGATGGCGATTCGCCCTTCGCCTTCGCGATCGCCGGGCGCGAACTCATGCGCTTCCTCGCCGACGCGAACCAGCCCTATACGAGCGTCGGCACCAGCTGCGTCTCGATGGCCGAAGCCGATGCGCGCGACCGCGCCGCGATGGACGCCGAATCGCGCGCAAGCGCCGAGGCGAACGCAGCGAAGGACGCCGCCGCCAGGCTCGACCGCGACCTCAAGCAGGCGCGCGCCGAAGAAGATGCGCTCGCCGCGCGCGAAAACCGCATCGCACTCGCGGGCGTCCTGTTCGTGATCGGCGCGCTCGCCGCAGGCGCCGGCCTGCTCTTCTACAGCCAGAAGAATCTGCGCAATGCGAAGATCGCGGGCGGTGCGGGCGCGGTGCTGATCCTCGGCGCCGCGATCCTGTTCGTCACGCGCCCCGACGCGCACGCCGAGATCGCCGAGGAAGCGGCAATCACCCCCGTCACAACGGGGCCAAAGCTCGCGCAGGGCAGCCTCCTCTGCACGATCCGTCCCGATCGCAGCCGCATCACCGTGTCGGCGACGACCGACGTGCCGATCGCCATCGGCAAGGGCGGCTGCGTCAACGGCCGCACCCAATATACGCAGGGCGCCGACGATCGCTGGCAGCGCATCCTCGTGCCGAACGACGAGGCGACCGTCACCGTCGCGTCGATCGATTCGGCCGGGCGCGACTATCGCGTCGACCGCTATCTGCTCGATGCCGAGACGATGACGAAGGCGCGCGAGACGCGCGCGGCGATCACGCTCAAGAGCTGCACCGCCAACCCCGACGAGCTCGCCGGGCTTGCCGCGCAGCAGGACGCTATCCGCAGCGCGCTGCCCGCCACGCCGAACGAACGCCTCGTCTATCGCTGCCAGCCCGCAAGCGGCGCGGCGGTCAAACCCGCGGCCGCGCCTTGAGCCGGTATCCGGCGTTCGCGCCGATCCAGATATAATTGCTCATCATCTCGCCGGCGAATTCGCCGTCGACCGTCCCGACCTCAAGATGCAGCAGATCGTCCGGCCGCGCATAGGCAAAAGCGCAGGTCTTGCGGTTCCACAGCGTCGCGACGAGTTCGTTGCGATAGAGGATCGCATAGCGCCCCGCATCGGCCGCCGGATAAGGCGCGCGGCCGCTGACGATGCGGAAGCCCGCCATATAGGCATCGTTGACGACGCCGCAGAGCGCGTCGCCCTCGCGCGTCGCGGTCATGCGCAGCTCGGCGGCAAGCGACGGGCTGTCGCTGAGCGCGGTGAGCTGGCGCACCTGCACCTTGCCTCCCGCGCCTTCGCCAAGCCAGGTCATGATGCGGCAGGTGCGCGCGGCGGTGTCGGGATCGTGGCACTGGACTTTGCCCGCGCGCGCCTCGGCGAGCTGGTCGCGCACCGGCTTGTACGCCGGATCGATATCGAATCCGGTCCCCGGGACCAGCAGCAACATGGCAAGCAAAGACATGGCGATCCTCCCCGACGCAAGGATGCGAGCGAGAGGTTGAAATCGCGTTAGCCCGTCAGGGCAGCGCGTCGATCCAGCGCGCCAGCAACGCTTGCGCAGGCGCGGTATAGGCGAGTTCGTGGCCCACGCCGGCGACGCGCGCCACGGTCGCGTCGAGCCGCGCCGCGGCCAGCCGCGCCAGATTGTCGGGCTTCACCAACGTATCGGCGTCGCCGTGCATCAGATAGACGGGCGCCTTCACGCGGGCGAGCTTCGCCGCATTGTCGAACCGGTCGCGCACCAGCCACCGCGGAATGACGGGAACCTGGCTCCTCACGACCGAAGGCAGGTCCGCGAGCCCCGAGACGAGGATCAGCGCCGCGACGTCGTGCCGCAGTGCCATTTCGGTCGCGGGGCCCGACCCGATCGAATTGCCGACGACGACGATATGCCGCGGCGCGACCCCGGCGCCGGCAAGCCAGCGCATCGCCGCTGCGCCATCGCGGTACAGGCCCGCCTCGTCCGGCGATCCGGGATTGCCGCCATAGCCGCGATATTCGACGAGCATCAGCCCGTGCCCCGCCGCCGCCGGCCCGCGCGTCGCCTCGATCGCGCCGAGCATATGATCGCCATTGCCGTGGAAAAAGAGGATCGTCTTCTTGCCCGGCACCGCAGGGCGATAGAAGGCCGAGAGCCGCAAGCCGTCGTCGGTCCGGGTATGGACGAGCCGGAAGCCGTCAGCCGTCTGCGGATAATGGACGGGTGCCGGAAAGATCAGCCTGCGCTGCTGCGTATAGAGCAGCGCGGTCGCGACAATCGCGAAGACGGCAAGCGCCAGTAGCAGGTTCAGGGCCAGCTTCACCTCTTGCCCGCTATCCGAGACCGAGCGCGGCGCGAATTCGCTCCGCCGCTTCGACGGGACGCACGCTTCCCGAATCGACCGCGACCCGCGCGGCCGGAAGCGCGGGATAGGCAAAGGCGCCCTTGGCCGCGAGTTCGCGATACAGCGCCACCGACGACAATTTGCCGCTCGCCTGCCGCGACGGCGCGTCGAGTCGGGCTTCGACAATCGCGCGCGCGCACGTCAGCGCTACGAAATCGACCTGCCCGCCGGCTTGTTCGACCAGCGCCACGACCCGCTCCGGAAAGTCCGGGGCGACGCTCGCCTCGGGATGAAAGGTAAAAATCAGCGATCGCCCGTCGGCCGCGGCCGCGCGAAACACATCCATCCACATCGTCTCGCGCAGCTTGACGAAGGCGTCGCTGCCGAAAGGAAAGACCGCGAGCAGCGCATCGACGACCAGATGATTGTGGAACAGCGGCAGCCCCGTCTGCGCCGCGAGTTCGCGCGCTACCGTCAGCTTGCCCGACGCCGCTGGTCCGTGAATGAAGACCAGCCTCACCCCCCGCACGCCCTGAACAACATCAGCGTCCGTTCGCGCGCCAGATCGGCGCTCGCTTCGTGATAATCCTTGCGCCGGTCGCTGTTGAAACCATGCCCCGCCTCATAGACGAAAATCTGCGCGGTCGGGTGATCCTTCGCGATCAGCGCCTCGACGCCGTCCATCGGGATGCCGTCGTCATAGCGGCCGAAATGCGCGATCGCGGCGCAGGCGGGCACATCGTCTCTGAACATCGTCGGCACGAGGCTGCCGTAATAGGCCGACGACGCCGCAAGGTCGGGACTGACCTGCGCCATCCGCCACGCGACCGAGCCGCCATAGCAATAGCCGGTGATGAAGACGGGACCTTTTCCTTTGAGCGCGTCGATGCACGTCTGCGCATCCTTCAGGCTCTGCTCGAACGGATGCAGTTCGCGCGCGAGTTGCACCGCGCGCTGGAACTGCGGCCCCGAATAGTCGCTCTCGAAACCCGGATGCTCGCGGTCGAACAATGCGGGCGACAGCACTTCATAGCCTTCGGCGGCGAACTCGTCGCACATCTCGCGGATATGGTCGGTCACCCCGAAGATTTCCTGGATGAGGACGAGCCCGCCGCGCCGTTCGCCCGCGGGCTGCGCGTGATAGACCGCGACCTCGGCGCCGTCGTCCATCGTCATCCGGATCATCTCGCCCATCAACGCTCCCCATGCTATTCGACAGGCGTGGTTTATGGGCAGGTGGGACAATGCAGGCAAGAGTTCAGGCAATCGCGACAACGGTGATGATCCTGCTATCGGGTTGCGATGCGCCGGCAGATGCGCCGACGCCCAAGGCACCGGACCCCAAACGCCAGGCAATGCAGTTCGAACAAATTGCCAAAATCGCAGACCAGTCATGCATGTGCGCGATGGCAGGACGAGACACGACGGCGCTGGATCACAAGTTGGAGCGGCTGACCGCTTCGCTGGAAAAGCAGGGAAGCGCGACATCAAGCGTTCCACTGCAAGGGCAGCTCACCTGCTATCCTGAACTTGGCGAACGAGCTTGCATCGGGCGGATTGTAATCACTGGCTCCTCGTCGAAAAGCGATTTTGTCTGCTCGGAAGAACAGGCCGACGAATTGCAGGTCTCTTGGGACGCAATTGCCAAGGATGACGGCGACATCGACAACTTCAACAAGACATTGCCGAAGCGCGATGAGGCGCTGCGGAACCGCCTCAGGGCGATGCACGTTGAAGCCGCAGCGAAGATTCCGCAGTCGGCCTGCAACTAGCCCCACCCCCGCCTTGCATTGCAGCAAAATCGTTGCTACGCGCGCCCCGACTTTGCAGCGGGGGCATTTTCGGATGTCATCAAAAATCCGCGCAGCCATCCCCCTCGGGATCGTAGAAAAGGACTTTCGCGCGTGGAGAATTCCGGCGGCATTCAAGGCAACATCACGGCGGGCCTCGCGGGCCGTTATGCCGTCGCTTTGTTCGATCTGGCACGCGAATCAAACGCGATCGATGCGGTGGCCAAGAGCCTCGGCACCCTCAAGGCAGGCCTCGCCGATTCGGCCGACCTCTCGGCGCTGATCGCCAGCCCGGTCGTTGGCCGCGCCGATGCCGCCAACGCCATTGCCGCGGTCGCCAAGGCGCTGAAACTCGATTCGCTGACCGCGAAGTTCCTTGGCGTGCTTGCCGAGAACCGCCGCCTCGCCGATCTGCCGAAGATGATCGACGCCTTCGACGCGATCGTCGCCGATCACCGCGGCGAGGTGACCGCGAAGGTCACGAGCGCGCACCCGCTTTCGGCCGCACAGCTGAAAGAGCTGACCGCGAACCTCAAATCCCGTGTCGGGCGTGACGTCACCGTCGCGACGACCGTCGACCCCGCCATCCTCGGCGGCCTCGTCGTCCAGCTGGGCAGCCAGCTGATCGACGGCAGCATCCGTACCCGTCTCAACAGTTTCGCCCAGGCGATGAAGGGCTGAAAGCCCGTACGCCCAATTTGCCCGATGAAAGGCTAAACCATGGAAATCCGCGCCGCTGAAATCAGCAAGGTCATCAAGGACCAGATCGCCAATTTCGGCACCGACGCTACCGTCAGCGAAATCGGTTCGGTTCTCTCGGTCGGCGACGGCATCGCCCGCGTCCACGGCCTCGACAATGTCCAGGCCGGTGAAATGGTCGAATTCGCCAATGGCGTGCAGGGCATGGCGCTCAACCTCGAAGCCGACAAT
>Ga0247823_10003448_pt1 | contig 12808 bp, 11 predicted proteins | sample 13C_PalmiticAcid_2_FD_192426 | JGI IMG/M metagenome (GOLD analysis project Ga0247823, IMG submission 192426) | Soil microbial communities from agricultural site in Penn Yan, New York, United States - 13C_PalmiticAcid_Day30 | ecosystem: Environmental > Terrestrial > Soil > Agricultural land...
CATCAGCCGCTTCGCCGATCACCTGCCGTACTACCGGCAGGAGGCCATCAACGCCCGCAGCGGCGTGCACACGCCGCGCTCGACGCTGGCGGCCTGGGCTGGCCAGGCAGGCGCCGCGCTGGAGCCGCTGTACGAGCTGCACAGGCAGTTCGTGCTCGGGTGCCGCGTGTTGCACGCCGACGAGACCCCTGTGGCATTGCTGGACCCGGGTGCGGGCAAGACACGCAGGGCCTACGTGTGGGCGTATGCGCGAAGTCGGCACGACCCGGTGCCCGGCGTCGTCTACGACTTCTGCCGAGGGCGAGGTGCGCAGTACCCGGTCGCCTTCCTGGCTGGCGACGCACGGCGCGGCATCGCGCGCTGGAGCGGCACCTTGCTGACCGACCGCTACCAGGCCTACGAGACCGTGCTCGACCCGGGCGTCTACCCGGATCGGCAGGGCGCGGCCTGCGTCGCACACGCCAGGCGCAAGTTCGACGAGTTGGCCAAGGCCAGGTCCAGTGCTGTGGCCAACGAGGCTGTGGTGCGCTTGGCCGCGATCTATGCCATCGAGCGCAACCTCGTCGACCTCGGCGACGACGAACGCCTCGCGCTTCGCAGGCAGCACGCTCGACCGCTGTGGGATGAGTTGCAGGTCTGGCTCAAGCTCGAGCGCCGTCGCGTGCTCGACGGGAGCCCGGTGGCCGGGGCCATCGACTACACGCTCAACCACTGGGCGGCGCTCACGCGTCACCTCGACGACGGCGCCGTGGCCATCGACAACAACCACCTCGAACAGCAGATCAAGCCTTGGGCGATGGGCCGCAAGGCCTGGATGTTCGTCGGCAGCGAACTGGCCGGGCAGCGCGCGGCGGTGGTGATGAGCTTGGTTCAGTCCGCGCGCCTCAACGGGCACGATCCGCTGGCCTACCTGCGCGACGTGCTGCAACGACTGCCCATGATGCTCAACAGTCGGCTGGGGGACCTGCTGCCGCACCGATGGCAGCCAGCGTGCCGCGCAGCGCCATGACCTTGCTGACGCAGGCCGTGATGGTGCGGGCGACCATCGACATCAACCGCATGAGCGTGCAGAAGAGGATCGAACTGGTCGACGAAATCCACGCCCAGCAGCCGAACCTGCTCGCCTCCATCCTCGTGTTGCCTCGCTTCGGGGTCGACATGCTGCAGCTTGAAGTGCCGCTCCACGTCTTGCTGGTCGCGTTCCAGGCGATGCAGCATTGCGGGCGCACCTTGCCGACGATCTCCGAGGACGTCCAGGAAACCTGCTTGCAGCGGCTGACGGCGACCATGCGGTTCACAGAGGGCGTGCCGCCAGACCTCGTGGATCAGATGATGACGACGTTCTGCGCCGACCACCCAGAGCGCTACCTGCTCGCGTTCGTGTACGGCCACCTCGGCGAACACGATCTGTTGCGCGTAAGAACCGACACCGAGAAGTATCTGATGCTGGCCTGCCTCAACCTCGTGGAATGCGTGGCTTACGTCGGGGCACAACTGCAGCCCCAATGATCGGCGTGTTGCCGGTCAAGATGGGGTGACTGGACGCTCACGTTCAGGGAGGCGACCGCAACACCTATCGTTGAGATCACGGGGCGTGGTTGCGTTCTCGCACCCGGTCTATCGGGCGAGGCTGAGGTTCCTCCAGTGAAAGTAGGTGCGCCTCTTCGCCTTGAACTAGTAGACGGAACCGTACGAGACACCCACGTCGCAGGATTGGAGATGCTTAATTTCGGGGGGCGTCGGCGTCCACCCATCATCACCGTTCCGATCCTTCTCGCGAGGAACATTCGGAAGGAGGACGTTCATCCTGGAACAAAGGTGTTCCTACTCCCTGATGCGGTCGTCGCAGCAGATCCGCTCTCAGGCTGAGGCTGCCGCTCAGCACAGCGGAAGCGGACATGCAGCCGCGCATAATCGAATCCCACCCAATCCGTCTCGGCGCCCCTTGTAAACAGGACTGTTGTCGTGAATGGCAACCCGCGCTGCATCGCCCGAACCACCACGCTAACGTGATGAGCTTCCGTCGCCTTCGCCCGTCCAGGGCTACCCTCACCGTGCTGGCAACGCTGTCTGCCATCGCCGCGGCGTGCTGCTTCTGGGCGATCAGTGGCGACGTGAATTGCTCTCCGGACCTCACTTGTATGGAGCTCATAACCTCCGGCGCGAATGCGCTTCTTGCGGGGTGTGGCATCGCCGCGATGCTCACCGCCTTGCTCATCCTGATCGGGCAGGCCGGGGCTCGCGTCGTCGGATCCGCATTGGTGCTCGAACCGTCGCCGAAGGGTTGGCCTATCGCCGCCATCCTGCTCGTGGCCCATTTCGTGGCCTTCCTTGCGCTCCACCAGCTTGGTGTGCTTCCCGTCGGATGGGATTGGTGGCAGGGCGCATTCGGCTTCATCGACCTCTTGGATCCCGACCGTGGCCCCCAGGTGGTTGGGCTTTAGAGAAACCGAGACGGTCTGCTTTGTGCCTCGAGCCGACGACCGCTGTGCACAGCGGAAGTGGACGTTCCGGTTCGATTGCATATGGCATACAGCACTGAGGCCGACAACGGCCGAGTCGATCAGGTCAGCGGAGTGGCGGCGGCGGCTGAACGTGCGCAGGGGACCATCCGCGCCCTCACGAACGTCGGGCGGGCGAGCAGTTGATACCTGAGGACGGCAAGCTCTCCGACGGTATGTTGCACCAATCGGTCACTGGATCGGGGTCATCCAGAGCCACCCTTTCTCCGTCATGCAGGCGAGCATTGAGTCCTTGTACGCCGCGACGGCTCGCTCCTTCCTGCGGTCACATTCGGGGACGAATTCCACCGGTCCGTTTGGACCGCAGTTGGAGCCCCCGTTCGTGAGGATGGGCCGCACAACATCTTTGGCGGACTGGCTACACGCGGCTTGGTGCGCCCGGAAGACGGCATCGTATTGCTGCTTCTGCACGCCCTTTTCCATCAAGCTTGGATTCGTCCAGCTTCCCCCTTGTTGCGCCTGGGCGACCAACGCAACTACGAGTCCCGTTCCGGCAATGAGCTTGTTCATCTTCATGCGATCCCTCTCCTTGTCCCCGAAGCATAGATGAGAGCCGCGTGGATTCGAGGTCGCCTGAAGTTCCGCTTTGTGCCTGGAGCGGCCGCACAGCGGACATTTGCCATGGAGTCGCTGTCGCGGCTCGACGGGGGCCTGAGGTTGTCGTCAAGACGGGATCACCGGACGCATACCAACGTCTCGCGCTTTTGCGAAGGACAGCGGCGCTCTTAACGAAGTTGGTCGCACTCCGCCCCTGTCTCCGTTGCTATGTCGGAGGCAATGCATTGAGCGCAAGTGCATTCGGCCGACCGAGGCAGTTCCAAGGCCTCTGCTGTGAAGGCCGGCGCAGCGAGTTGTGCGCGCGATACAGCCGCCGTATTGCGAAATGTTGTATAAGTTGTTGATTTTAAAAGAGAAAACTCTAGTCGGGTACACTTATGGCGTGAGCAGCCATCGTCCTCCCTTAGCGGCCAACGAGCATCCGGATTCCCCTCCGGATGATTCCTTGTCGTTCGGCAGCGCCTTGTATCGACTGCGTCTCGCCCGGGGCCTATCACAGGCGGAGCTTGCGCGGCGAGCCGCGATGAGTCGCTCATACCTCTCGGAAATTGAGAACGAAAGGCGCCCTGCGCTTAAGCCGGACGAAGTGTTCGAGCGGATCATGCTGGCCCTCAACGCGACCGCAGCTGAGCGCGAAGACTTCAAGGCTCTTGCTGCACGGGGCAGCGTCGCCGCGTCACTCGATGGTCAGGCGGAACTCGTGCGCGAAGTCCTGGAAGTTCTAGACGAACTGTCGAGGTTTCTCTCTCATGTTTCCGCAAGGCAAGTCGACCGCCTGGCGCGAGAGTTGAAGGAGACCATCATGTAACCGAAGGGTGAACTCCCCTTAGGAAGTCCACCGCCCGGGCCGTTCCAAGCTGATGCCTTTAACGACGTAGCACTCGAAGGTTATCACGTACGGATGGCCCTGGTGGTCGCTGTTCGCTCGCGTAGCGAACCAACACTGACACGCCATCCGTATGACAACGACTTACCGAGCGCCATTGGCGCTGCCTCCCTCTTTTCATCGAACAAGAGGGCATTCACGTCCGTCTCTGGTGGACACGCGCCGCCAAGGGCATGTCACCAACGCTCTCAGGACTTGCCTCGTGCCGGGACGCCTTGCCGGTACGTGGCACGGCGTGCAGATTGCAAGGTGCCCTGATGCGTCGGCAGCCTCCGAATCCCGATGAGCCGACTCAGCACCAACGGCCGGTCTGAGTGGCGCAGCTTGAGCCGATCCATCGCTGCCGAGACCCCGCGTCGACGGATCGTCCTGCCTTGCCTAGAGCTAACTGAGGTGACCGACTTTCAGCACTCGAAGGAAGTGATTCTTCCTCTTGGGAAGAAATCCGACTACCCCTACTTCGCGCAGCCGTTGATCGGAAACTTTGGCGAACACGATGGCGAACAGGCGCTGCGTTTGAACCGTGTTCCGGTGGTTCTGTCTAAGGATGGGTCGCCTTGGGCCGAGGCCAACGTTTACCTCCTCTCTTCAAGGATCGAAGGGGCCGTGCGCACGATGGGAACCTATTGGAATCGAGCAGATGACCTCGCTGCGTTCCGACAATTCCTCGACGAAGAGAAACTCGACTGGCGACACTTCCCGCAAAACAAGCTATCTCGGGTGACTTATCGCTTCAACGCGCATTTGCGGATATCCGTGCAGGCCGGAAGCGCGGCTACGACTGCTCGGCGTAGGATGATATCCGTCATCTATTTTTACAAGTGGCTGCAGGAGGAAGGCGTTTTCTCTCCCGAACATGCAGCGTGGAAAGAGTCGGAGCGTCTGGTTGGATACTCGGGCGTCGATGGTCAACGGATTCTGAAACGAACTACCACCACTGACCTGTCAATCAAAGTACCACCGTCGACGGATCCGTATGCAGGAACCATTGATGACGGAGGGAAGCTTAGACCGTTGTCGGAACAGGAGCAGGTGTGGCTGACGGAGGCTCTGGAGCGTATCGGGAATACCGAGATGTCTCTCGTCCACCTCTTGGCACTCACCACTGGTGCACGCATGCAGACGGCGCTCACGTTGCGTGTCTCCCATGCATTGATCGAAGTCCAGGACTCCTCGCAGCAAGAGGTGCGAATTGCCGTCGGCCCCGGGACTGGCATCGACACCAAGCGAGACAAGCCGGGGGTTCTGCACATTCCTGTCTGGCTGCAGCACAAGCTGAGAGTCTATGCATTGAGTGAGCGTGCTCGCCATCGGCGTCACTTCGCAAATGGCGGTGATACGGCGCACCAGTACCTGTTCCTGAGCGTGCGAGGAGCCCCCTTGTACCTGAGCAAAGAAGACGCGTCGCAATACGATCCACGAAATGCGGCTCGACATATGAGGGCGGGACAAGCGGTACGACAGTTCATCACTGAACGAGTCATCCCTGAAGTGCGGGGATCCGCATCTGCCGGATTTCACTACCGCTTCCACGATCTGCGGGCGACCTTTGGTATGAACTTGACCGACCAGCACTTGGTCTTCGTCGCGCGAGGAGAGGCGAAGTTGCATCACGTTCGAGAGTTAGTCAAAGTGCGTATGGGCCACGCTTCTGCTGCGACAACTGACCGGTATCTCCAGTACCGGAGCAGTCAGCACTTGGTCCGCCAGATCGGTGTGGACTACCACAAGCACTTGCGCCAGCTGAGCGACGCGATCTCGGGAGAACTGCCGTGACGGTGGAACTCGAGACACGTGAGGTGAAGATCTACGACGTCCCCGTAAGTGCTCGCGTCAAGATCCCACGCCCTGAACAGGTCGTCCTACGCTTTGCGAATCGAAAAACCGTCGACGTCGGCGTTTTGTGTTTCCTTGAGCGAGAGGCTGGTGGGTCGGGGATCGACCGCCCTTTCAGGCGAAAGCTGGGGGGTCGCCGGGTGGTCTTGGCCTCCAAATCGCCAGATCGGGATCGACATGTGCGTAGGCTGATCGAGTGGATCTCCAGCGAGGTTCGGAACGGCCTGGCGCGGGGCGAAACGGTCAGGTGTCGATGCAGCCGATTCGTCGCCTTCATGGGATGGGCCGATGCAATGGGATGGGATCGCGTGCTTGATGGCGCTATCGATGCGCGCGATACCCTACAAGCCTACAGCGCATATCTTCGTGAGAGAGTGATGCGCAAAAGCATCTCGCTCAACAGTGCAGTTGCCCAGCAGGATCACGCCGTGGAGGCGCTGGAGAAAATTCTCGACTGCGAGGGTTTGGCACAAGGTTTGCACCTCCTGCGCTACGCACCGAGTCTTACCCAGTCGACGTCACCTCCTGACGATGCGTCTCAAGGTAAGGTTCTAGCGCTTTGTCGCGCACTCTTCGACGGCTACTGTGCCATTGCGTTGGATGGTGCCCCCTTTCCTCATTCGATTTCTGTGCCAGAGTTCCTGCAGTTTCCGAACGATCAACTCTGGGCCCTTCCATCGCACTTTTGGATCTTGCGCGGCAGGGGAGAAATGCTCACACGACCGAGCAGACCGGGAGGAGCGCTGGTTCTCCCGTCGGGGCGCATCGTCAACGTAGCGGAGGCGGATGAGCTCCTCTTGAATGAGCCGGGGGCATCGACTGGTATTCGATGGCTTACGACAATCGTGGCTCGGAACATCGACGCGGAGAACAGCGATGTGAAAGGTCCCTATCGGAAGCGATTCGCGCGGCGGGCGATGTCTTGTTTCGTGGTGCTTTTCTTCGCTGAAACGGGAATGAGCGTGGCCGAGGCTGCGGAGTTGCAATGGCGGGATGATTTCGAGGTTCATGCTGATGTCCAAGGCTTTCGAACGATCAAGTGGCGAGCCGGGGGGCGGGTCAACCAGTTCTCACTCCCCGTCGAGGCCATGCCGCTATTCAGGCGATTCTTGGACGTCCGGAGGTTGTTGCTGGGGGAGAAATCGTCTCCGTTGCTCTTCTTCAAGTTGGGAGGCGCTGGTAAGGACGTGCCTTCCTCGTTTGAGGAGCTCCTCCTTGAAACACCTTTCGCAGAATTGAAGCGCGTCGATCCGACCATTCCGATCGTGAAGGCTCGCCAATGGCGGGCAGCCAAGAGCGACTGGCTGCTCAGGGAGGTCGAAGACGTTGGGATGGCGGCCGTCGTGTTGCAGAACACGGAGAAAACAGTGCGGCAAAGCTATGCGGCAGGCTCCGGGACGACTGCCGCACAAGAGATGGCCAGCTTCTTTGACGCGCTTTCGCACGTCGTCGCGTCGACCGAGGAGCCGGACAGACGTTATACCGAGCGAGCGGTTGGCGTTTGTGCCGAGTTCGGAATGCCAACGCCAGAAGGGCCAGCCGGCAGCGTTCAGCCCGATTGCGCAAAGCCAGAAGGCTGTCTTTTCTGTGCTCACTCGCGTGTTCATGCTGATGAAGCGGACACTCGAAAACTGTTGAGCTGTCGCATTTTCCTGGTCCGCACTTCCTCTCTTGCGGGAAGTGAGGCGCGGGCGAGGCAGATGGTCCTTCCTCTTATCGAACGTGTGGACGCGCTGGTGGAAGAGATCGCCAAATTTGAACCTGACCTAGTGGGTCGTGTCAGGCACCAAGTTGAAGAAGAGGGTGATATGGACGAATACTGGGCGGGCAAGCTGGAAATGCTCACTGAACTCGGAGTTCTGTCATGAGCGCTCTGTACGAGGCGAACTTTCCCGTTCCACTTGGCCTCAGATCGCTGGATAGCTACTTCGGATCTGATGGCGAACCGCCGCCCGACTCGTTTGTGGCAACTCGCAAGCGAGATGGGACAGCGAAATCTTTGTACTGGCACCCGGTGTGGGACTTCACTGCCTATAGTGTTGATGGGAAGCCCGCCCGGTTGGTCTTTTCATTCTGGGCTGCGGGAAATATCACCTCGCGACGCGACGCAATCTCAAAAGAGATCCGATTTCTGGTTTTTGCGCTGATCTGGTACCGCGAGGGTAGTCCTCTTGCCTTCGGAACCTTGCAGAATTACTTGACCGTCCTGTGCGCATTGGCCGAAATGTCAGACGAGCGGGGGGTGTCGCTTGCGACTGTTCTGGGTGACATACGGCTTTTGCGAAAGTTTGTCAGCGTGCGATGCGGCGGCTGGATGGCCGAAACGTTCGTTTCTCTGCACGGTAATCTGTCTAAGCTTCCGGAGGCGAAGCTCGGGTTCAAGCTAGCTAAGTCCAAAGATGCTGGTCAGCTTGGTGATGGAAGAAAGGCTTATCGCGAAAGATTGCGACAGCATCCACCTATGCCAATGCGGATCTATTCGCGCTACATCAGCGCGCTCAGCTCTGAATTGTCGGACTGGTTGGCTGTGGCCGACGAGATGCTTGAACTGGTCGTGCAGTGCAGTTCGGACCCGCTAACGGGGCGAACCGTTGAGACGCAAAGCGATATTGCGACTCGAATTGGCCTCGAGCCTTCGTTCGCTAGGCGACCCACGTTTGATCAATGCGCCTCCTCACGCTGCCTAGAGTACATCGCAAGCAAAGGCGGCAGTCCTGATGTGAAGGGCCTTTCGTCCTTGATCTCCCAGGCGCAACTCATTGCAAAGCTGAGCGTTCAGACTTTCACCGGTACAAGAGACGAAGAGGCGAAATCTCTGCCGTACGACTGCTTGGACACGTCGTTCCATGACGGCAAGACACATTACCGCGTTTGCGGAACGACCACCAAACTTCATCATGGCCTTGGGAAGCGAGCGAAGTGGGTGACGAACCAAGAAGGTCTTCGGGCAATCGAGGCGGCAAGGGCGATTGCTGACGTCATATACGGGCTTCTTGAAGTTCAGCCGAAGTCCTCCGACGACGAGAGACACCGCCACGCGCTCTTTGTTTCCCCTGGTTATCTGCGCCTGGGAAGCGAGACACTTGAACCAAGGGACGGCTGGTTCACCCCGGGCAACCTGTACTTCCGCCACGACAGCCGCCTCAGAGAAGTCTTGTTCGGTGTGATCACTCAGGCCGACATTCAGGAGCTTGAGCACATTGACCCGCATCGGGCGTGGAGTTCAGAGGCCAAATTCCAGTTGAACGAACGGTGGTGGTTTACAACGCATCAGCTTCGGCGATCTCTGGCCCTGTACGCACAGCGGTCCGGTTTGGTGTCCCTGCCATCGCTGCGCCGCCAGCTTCAACACATCACGGAGGAGATGTCGCGCTACTACGCGAAGGGCGCGTTCTACTCTCGTGAGTTCATCGTTGGCAGTAAGCATTTCGGTTTGGAATGGCAGGCGACGCAGCCGGAGTCCGCCGGCTTGAGCTACATCCAGAACGTACTGCATGCACGTGAGACACAGACGGGCGGGCACGCGCATTGGGTGCAGCATCGGCTGAAACGCGGCGATGGCGTCGTTGCCTACGACCGTAAGGAAACGATGGTTCGATTCAAGAAGGGCGAGCTCGCATACCGGGAGACCATCCTAGGCGGGTGCACTGCAGTGGACGGCTGTGACAAGGCTGCGATGAACTGGACTGGGGCTGAGTGTCTGAAGAGCTTTTGCAAAAGTTTGGTCTGCAGCTTGTCGAAGCTGGAACTGGTCACTGCTGCGCAGGAGAAATTTGTCTCTGCGCTGGATCGAAAGTCGGTGGAGTACAGGACTGAACTCGCGGATCTGGAGGTGATGAAGGCCGCACGGACGGGCATCGCGCAGTAGCAACAGGGACTGATGATGAGGAACAAAGCAATCTCCGAATACTTCGACGCTCTGGATAGGCTCAGGCGCGGAGTGCCCATTCGTGTGCCGCAGGGGACGGCGATCAACAATGACTCTGTTGCGCTGGAGGCAGGGCGCATGAAGGGGAGTATCAAGCGCTCGCGTGAAACATTCGCAGAGCTGATCGTCGCGATTGACATGGCGTGCCCCGACTTGCCGCGCAAGCGGGAGCGAAGAGAAAGGCTTGAATCAGCGGAGCGCTTCGCGGACGAAGTGGTGCGACAACTCGATGCATCGATCGGGCGCGAGCTTTCTTTGCTAATGCAGGTTTATCAGTTGAAGAAAGAACTTGCGAGCTTGACCGGGAAGAATGTTTTGCCAATACGCGCTCGGGTGGGGCCGGTAGGCAGTGGTGCGTAAATGCCTAGCGATTCTGACTCCGCGAAACTGCGCCTTGATCGACCGTCGCGATCCCTCCTCGGTGCTCTGTCACGCATTGCGCTTGTCTGCTATTTGGGGCGGATTCAACTGGTCAGTGCAACGGTCTGGCTGAACATCTCAGCCGGGGTCTGGAAGCCAAGTGTCTTGCGTGGCCTCTCGTTCAATTGTCTCGCGACTCCGTTGAGCTCGGCTTGTGAGTAGCCCGACATGTCGATGCCCTTCGGGAGGTATTGGCGCAGCAGGCCGTTGGTGTTCTCGTTGCTTCCGCGTTGCCACGGGCTTTTGGGGTCGCAGAAGTACACCTGGATGTCGGTCGCCAGCGTGAACTTCTTGTGGGCAGCCATCTCCTTGCCGCGGTCCCAAGTGAGCGATTTGTAGAGCTCCTGGGGCAGCGAGCGCGCGTTCTCGATGAGCGCATTGACGACGGTGGTCGTGTCCTTGGATTCGAGTTTGACCAGCATGACGTACCGCGTCTGGCGCTCCACGAGCGTGGCGATCTGGCTGCTGCGACCGCCGAAGACCAGGTCGCCTTCCGAGTGGCCTGGCACCGCTCGATCCTCGACCGAGGCCGGCCTTTCACTGATCGACACTGCTTCGGAAATCTGTCCGTGGATCGCGGTCTTCTGCGTGTGATGCCGCCCCCTGCGCATGCCCCGCGTGCGTCGCAGGTACTGCAGCAGTTCCTTCTTCAAGGCGCCTCTGGCCTGGATGAACAGGCTGCGGTAGATGGTCTCGTGTGACACCTGTTGGTTCTCGTCGTGCGGGTAGGTCTGGCGCAGCCAACCGGCGATCTGCTCCGGTGACCACAGCAGCCGAAGCTTGTCGGCGACGACGCTCGCCAAGTCGAGCTTCTCCGCAAGTTTGCAGCGTTTGGGGCGCAGTGCGCGAGCCCACGCCGCTCCATCGGCTTCAGCCGCCCGGTATGCACCGCGGCCGCCGTTTCGGTTGACCTCACGACTGATGGTCGACGGAGCGCGTCCCAACTGCGAAGCGACCGACCTGATCGATCGTCCCTCGGCCATTGCACGCGAGATCGCTTCTCTGTCGGTCAGCGTCAACGCCACGTCGGCACGGATCCGGTCGGGTGGCCGGATGCCACCGGTACGTGCCAGAACCCCGCGGACCGACGTATGCGCTCGATCAAACAGATGCGCAATCTGGTGCAGCGTCCAGCCTTCCTTCCAGCGCGCCCACATCACCGCCTTTTGCGTGTCGGTGTAGTGGTTCCTGGTTCGGCGTTTCATCGGCAACACTCCCTCCTGCCTGGGCAGCTTTAGTGTGTTGCATCGACCGATTGAATCCGCCGGCAGTGGTGGTCCCGTGATCTGTACGGTTTGGCCTTGAGGCACAAGCGTTAGAGCATGGCCGCCTTGAGAGGCTGGCCATGGGTGAACGCGGACACCAACTGCATGAATTTCCGCATATTTGGTGATTGGTGCGCACGACAGGAATTCGACTACGCGACGAAAACTTTGTTCAGCGAGATTCCCAACCCTTCCAGTCCAGGGTACATCGTCCGGTCATCGACGCCCATAAGCAGAAGGCTTTTGAGCATCGACGGGCGTTGCGCCTCAGGAATCGCCAACTCCGACAATTTGCCACGCATCTGCCCTTGTTGTTCCAAGGGAACGAACGCGTGACTCGATCCGGCGTAGCGATGGAGCGTGAACCAACCGTTCTGAGCTAGCACTCTCGGGTTGTCCAACTGGGGTTGGAAAACCAGCGTTTGACCGTGCTCGAAAGGACTCTTGTCGTAGATGTCCTGTTCCTGAAACGAATCAGCATTCAGCATGTAGACATAGACGTCGCCGTCCTGCCTCGAACTGCAGGCGAACCAAAGGGCGGCCAGGGGGTTCGTGGTCCAATCAAGTAGCCGCGTCTTCATTCCGAAGTGCTGCGCGATGACTAGCAATTCCAATTCGGTAAGCTTGGGCGTCAACATTGAGGCCCCCTGAAGTCTGAACTGTCTGAGCATGCGCCGTTCACGACTCTCTGTATCCTCGCCAGGGCTTTTTCTCGCGATGCTGGGAATAAGGTTCCGCCGCCGACCTTGGCCTCTAAAGAGTGGTTTCGTCACTATCTCTTGAAGTGATTCGATGTAATGAATGAACTGCGCCAACGACGACATTGGCACGACATTCATATCACTGGCCGATTTCATTTTCTCTCCCAGTCGTTGACTAGTGAGCTTGAACGAGCGGGACGGCCTTGTCGCGCCAATTTTTCACATTCAACGTGAGTTGCTCTACCTCGCGGAGGGGTCTAGCCGCGCCTCGATTTCCCGTGTGTCGATGGCAATCAGCGTGAGCGCCCGGTCGCTAGGTCACGCGTGATTGAATTCCAAGCGTCTGTTGGCCAACGGGAGCGGCGCAATACGTGGAGCACTGCTGCCGCAGATCGTTCGATGCGCACGAAGGAGTGCTGTGTTTCATTCCGGGCGTTGTCCAGCGAGCGGCGGATTCGCTCGCTGCCGTTCAGTATCATCTGTCCATTTGGTCAGCGAAGGGATGGACAGCTGTCCGCGACTGCGCTCCAGTCAAATCAAAGACTTAGGATGTCCATTCGCGAGTCACTTGTACGTGCCTACCCGCACCTGAAGGAACGCGACCACGACAAGGCTTTCTACGCGCTGTGCGAGCACATGGAACCCGCCTACCACCAGATCGAGTTCGACCTGCGGATGTACCTGACGCAGCT
>Ga0247823_10003449_pt1 | contig 12806 bp, 10 predicted proteins | sample 13C_PalmiticAcid_2_FD_192426 | JGI IMG/M metagenome (GOLD analysis project Ga0247823, IMG submission 192426) | Soil microbial communities from agricultural site in Penn Yan, New York, United States - 13C_PalmiticAcid_Day30 | ecosystem: Environmental > Terrestrial > Soil > Agricultural land...
CCTCCTTGGGAACAGCGACGACGGTGACGGACCCGGGATCGACCGTGAAGCTCCTGCGGTAGCCGAGGCCGGGCACCTCGAGCGTGCCGCTGGCCGAGACGCTCGACGTGATGTGGAGCTCGAGCTCGAGCGGCGCCGCCGGGTCCTGCTTCTGCGTTCGCTCGTTGACGACGAAGTCGCGGAAGTTCTTCTGGAACGCCAGCCAGAATTCCCGCCCCGATGCCGACGGCACCGACAGCGGCTGCTGCGCGACGAGCGTGGAGGAGCCGGCCAGGATGATGGTGGCGGCAAGCGTTGCGCGCAGCGTTGGGTGCATGCGAGGCCTCGCGCGATGTGCCGCCCGGGGTGCGGCGATTACTTGATGACGAGCATGCGGCGCTGGTAGATCTCGCCACCGGCGCGGAGCTCGTAGAAGTACATGCCGGAGTAGCTGATCGAGCCGTTCTCCGACGCTGCCACCGAGAAGCGCGCGAAGTGCGCTCCCGGTTCCATCTCCTCGTTGTCGATGAGCGTCTCGACTTCGCCGTACCAGAAGTCGTACACCGTAAGCGTGACGTTCATCCGGGCCGCGAGCGAAAAGTCGATGCGCGTGGACTCGGAGAACGGGTTCGGGCTGTTCGGACCGAGCGACGTGCGCGCTCCGGGCGTGACGACGGTATCGAGACCGGCGATGCGTGCGCCGCCGCGCTCGGGCAGGCCGTCGGGCTCGAGCGCGTCGACGATGCCGTCGCCGCCGTCGGGCTCGGGCGTCGCCGCGAGCGCGACATACGGACTCTCATCGCCACCGCCCCCAGCGCCGAGCAGGACGCCGGCGAGCAGCAGAGTGAGTGCGATCAGGTGAGGGACGAGCGAGCCGCGCCTGTATCGGGACAGACGGCTCATGGAGTCGCCGGGGTTTGCGTGGACCGAGCCGGGCGCTGCGTTCCCGACGGCCAGCTCTCGTCGTACAGAAGGCAGCGCGTGAAATGTCCCGTGCCGTCGTCGCCGAGCCCAGGGTGGATCACCTTGTGCTCGGCCTCGACCTTCGGACAGCGGGGATGGAAGTAGCAGCCGCTCGGCACGTTCGCCGGCGACGGCACGTCGCCGGTGAGCACGATCCGCTGCGTCTTGCGCCGGGGATCGGGCACCGGCACCGCCGAGAGCAGCGCCTGCGTGTACGGATGCTTCGGGTTGGCGTAGAGCTCTCGCGCCTCGGCGAGCTCGACGATCTCGCCGAGATACATCACCGCGACGCGGTCACTGATGTGCTCGACGACCGACAGATCGTGCGCGATGAACAGGTACGTCAGCTCGAAGCGCTCCTGGAGCTCCTGCAGCAGGTTGAGCACCTGCGACTGGATCGAGACGTCGAGCGCCGAGACCGGCTCGTCGAGCACGATGAAGCTCGGCTCGACCGACAGCGCGCGCGCGATGCCGATGCGCTGGCGCTGTCCGCCGGAGAACTCGTGCGGGTAGCGCCGGGCGTACTCCGGGCGCAGACCGACGACGTCGAGCAGCTCCTCGACGCGGTCGCGCACCTCGGCGTCGTTCTTGCGCAGCCCGTGGAACTTGATGATCTCCGCGAGCATCCCGCCGACGGTGATGCGCGGATTGAGCGACGAGTAGGGATCCTGGAAGACGATCTGCATCTGACGCCGCAGCGTCCGCATCTCGCTGCCTCCCATCTCGGTGACCTCGCGGCCGTTGAACTTCACCGAGCCCGCGGTCGGCTCGATCAGTCGCAACAGCGCGCGCCCGGTCGTGGTCTTGCCACAGCCCGATTCGCCGACGAGCCCGAGAGTCTCCCCCTTTCGGATCGAGAACGTCACGTCGTCGACCGCCTTGACATGGCCGACCGTCTTCGAAAGAAGTCCCCGCTTGATCGGGAAGTACTTCTTGAGTCCCGTGACCTCGATCAGGTAATCGCTCATTCTATTGTCGGATTGAACCGTAGTCCGTGGTCGTTGTTCGATCGCGGGCGCGCCATCAGGTCGCGTCGCCGGTGCCGAGCATGCTCACCAGAGCAACGCCGACGAGCGCCGCGGTCTCCGCACGCAGCCGCGTGTCGCCAAGAGAGACGATCTCGCACCCGGCATGGGCGAGGGTCTCGACCTCACTGTCGCTGAATCCGCCCTCCGGTCCGATGACCACGAGCGCGCGCGACGGCCGCTCGGCGACCAGTCGTGCCGCGAGCACATTCTCGAGCGGTGCGCTCTCGTGACAGACGTAGACGCGGCCGAGCCCGTCGAGGCGCGCGGCCAGCGCCGCAACGCTGAGCGGTTCGTCGATCGTCGGCAGCCACGAGCGCTGCGACTGCTTCAGCGCAGCAATCGCCACACGCTCGAGCCGGCCGCGATGCAGCCGCCCCTCGGTGCGCTCGGACTCGAGCGGGAGGAACTGCCGGACGCCGAGCTCGACGCCCTTCTCCACACACCACTCGACCCGGGATTTATCGGCCAGAAGGCCAAAAGAGAGAGCAATATACGGTCCCGCTTCCGCCCCATCAAAGCTGACGGCGCCGCATCGGACAACCATTCCCCGCTTCTCGACGCGCTCGATCGAGCCGCTCGCGCGGTGGCCCTTTCCGTCGAGCAACAGAACACTGGAGCCCTCGCGCAGCCGCAGCGCGCGGGCGTGCTGCGCCTCGTCGGGCGCCAGGGCGATCGAGGCGCCCTCGGCGAAGCCCTCGGGAACGTATAGTGCGGGCAGGTCGGAGTCGAAGCGATGATTCACGGGCCGGAAGGTATGAAGACCGGGAGGAAACGGCGAAGGGCCCCCGCTGCAATTGCAGACTGGGAGCCCCTGCCGGTGTGCCCACGCGAATCGTATGTGCGGTCCCGATTGGACCAGCGCGGCGCCTGTGGCCCTCCCCAGGATTCCGTCCGGCGCCGCGCCGGGTCCGTGCGGGCGGCTTAGCGGACGATCTGGAGTGCGCGGACGGTCGACGTGGTGCCGACGGTGAGCCGCTCGAAGTAGGCGCCGGCGGTGAGGCCCGCCAGGTCGAGCGTCCGCTCGTGCGATCCGCGCTCGAGGCGCTCGCCGTCGATCGCGCTCAGGACCACCGTGCCCATGGCGTCGAGCAGCTCGAGGCGAACGCTCTGCGGGGTCGCGAGGCTGAAGCGGGTCGTCGCGGTCGTCGTCGCCGGGTTCGGCCAGAGCATGAGATCCGAGGCGTCGTTCGAGGAGCCCGATGCGTCGACCGATGCCGAGCCCTCGACCTGCGTCACCACCGTGACCGTGCCTGCGGGGTTGCTCGAGTAGTCGACCGGATAGGCTCCGCGCTTGATGAGCAGTCGCTCTGCGCCGAGCGGGGCTCCGGTGGTCGGGTCGAACGGCACGTCCTCATCGACGAAGAGCGTGTCGCCGGAGAGCGCCGAGCGCTCGGAGAACGCGATCGTCATCGTCGAGCCGGCGGTCTCGGCCGCGGCGTAGCCGACGGCATCGCTCGGGCTGGTGCGGGTCGACAGGGCGATGATGATGCGGCAGACTCCGAAGCCGCGGATGCACTCTGACGTCCGACCGAAGTGAATCTCGATGCTGATGCCCCTGGCGGCGATCGGGATCACGAGGCTGCCGAACGGGTTGCTGCTGCGATCGATGGCGTAGACGCCGCGCTTGAGCGTGATGTCGTTGTAGCGGAGCAGGCGCGAGGTCGCCGCGTCGAGCGTCAGGTCCTCGTCGATCGTCAGCGCGTCACCGGTCTCCGGCGCTTCGCCGAGGAGGTCGAGCGACATCATGCCGTTGCTCACGGAGAGGACTGCCGGCACCGAGCGCTCGGTCGCGTCCGCGCCGATCGTGATGCTGCAGATGCCGAGTCCGCGGCAGCCCTTCGACGCCCGTCCGATCTCGACGGTGACGACGATGCCCTGCGAGGAGACCGGGATGACGAGGCGGCCGTTGGGGTTGACGCTGAAGTCGAGCTCGTAGGTGCCGGCCTGGAGCGTGAGCTGCTGGCGTCCGAGCTTCGTGGCGAGGTCGCGCTCGATCACGTAGTCCTGCTCCAGCACGAACGGCTCGCGACCCGAGTGCGGGCGGCCGAGGAAGTCGACGAGCATCGCCTTTCCGTCGAGCGAGACGACGGCCGGCGCCTGGTTGATCCGTGCGAAGTCGAAGCCGACGGTGATCGAGCAGATGCCGGCGCGGGTGCAGCCCAGGCTCTTGCGGCCGATGTCGATCGTCACGGTGATGCCGATGCGTGCGACGGCGAAGTCGACGTGGCCGTTCGGATTCTCGCTGTAGTCGACGCGGTAGGCTCCCTTGAGAATCGTCACCGACCGCGCGCCCAGCGCCAGCGATGACTGCTCGTCGAGCGCGATGTCCTCGTCGACGTAGATCACCGAGCTGTCCTCGGACGACTCGACACGCTGCGTGAAGTCGAACGAAAGGCTGCTGCCCTCGAGCGTACCCGTGCCGGGCGCGGGCTTGTTCATCGCGAGGTCGAATCCGACCGTGATCGAACAGACACCGAAGCGCTCGCATCCGTACGCCCTGCGGCCGATGTCCGCGGTGATGGTGATGCCGATCGTACGCAGCCCGATCAGGACCGAGCCGTGGTCGCCGGCGGAGCGATCGATCGGGTAACGACCCCTCAGCAGCGTCACCTGCTTGTAGCCGAGCTCGAGCGAGTGCTGACGATCGAGCACGACGTCCTGCTCGATCTCGAAGGTGTCGCCCTTCTCGGTGAGCTCGGAGAGGAACACCATGCGACCGGTCGCGGTGCCAGGCCCGGACTGCGGCGTGCCCTCGACGACGAAGGCGACCTCGGTGCCGGCGGTGCCGATGGGACCGAACAGATCGATGCACACACCGAGTCCGCGCTGACAGTTGATGCTGGGGCGGGCGATCTTGACCGACCAGTAGGCCGGCGCCGCGACGACGGGCATGGCCTTCTGCATCGTGGCCAGGAGCATGAAGAGTCCGGCGATCCGGATGAGGCGGCGGCGAAGGCACGTCGTACGGGAGTAGGAGTTGGAAGCCATGATACCCTCGATTGAAAGGTGTTGATTGGGTCTCTCTTTCGAGCGATCCGCCGTCGTCCGGCGCGTCGTCGCTCTCATGGGTATTCATGCTATCGCGAGCGCTTAAAGGCCTCCTAAAGGGCGAAAAGAAAAAATTTGACGGGATGGTGGGTGGGGATGTCCTTCCCCGGGAACGCGGGCCCTCACAATGTCCCTCCCCCCACATTCGAGGCGAGCACGTCATCGTCGCAAGCGAAGCGCCGCGGGGATCCGTCTTCCGCGGTAGCGGGACTGTCCGGCACCGCTACCGCCGAAGAGGGATCCACGCTACGCGCGGATGACGTGGGCGCGTGGTCGTGGTGGAAGGAGACCGAACGACTACCGCACCCGCGCCTCGCCGACGACGGGCTCGTCGATGATCAGGGTCTTCGCGGTAGCATCGAGAGTCGCCAGCCCGCCGACGGGGATCGTCAGCTTGCTGCGGATGTGCCCGATCGACAGGCCGTAGAGCGTCGGAATCCCGAGCGGCTCGAGGATGCCCCGCAGCACCTGCTCGAGCGACAGCGACAGCGCGAACTCGCCGCCGCGCGACGGCGCCTCGCACTTGCTGAAGCGGCCGAGCGCGACTCCGGCGCACGCGCCGAGGCGTCCGCTGATCGCGAGCTGCGTCAGCATCCGGTCGACGCGGTAGGGCTCCTCGTTGACCTCCTCAAGGAACAGGATGTTGTCGGTCGTGTCGATCTCCCACTTCGTGCCCATCAGTCCGAGCACGAGCGAGAGGTTGCCGCCGACGAGGCGCCCCTGGGCGCGGCCGGGGACGATCGTCGCGGCGCGCGCCTCGCCGAAGCGGGCGCCGTTGAACTCCCCGCTCTCGGCGAACGAGCCCGGCGTCGTCGGGCTCATGAGCGTGCGGCGGAACGAATCGAGCGTGTAGGGATCGAAGCTCGAGGTGGCGACCGGTCCATGGAACGCGATGAGGCCGGAGAGCTGATGGATCGGGTTGACCAGGCCGGTGATGTCGGAATAGCCGATGTGCACCTTCGGGTTGGCGCGGATGACGTCGAAGTCGAGCATCGGCAGAATGCGCATCACGCCGTAGCCCCCACGCACCGCCATGACGCAGTCGACCTCCGGATCGCGGACCATGCGCATGTAGTCGGCGGCGCGATCGGCGTCGGGCGCCGAGAGGTACCCGAAGCCCTTCGACAGATGCTCGCCGAGCTTCACGTTGAAACCGAGATTGCGCAGCGTCGCGGCCGCGTCGAGCACCTCGCCGCGCGAGACGCCGCTGGCCGGCGCGGCGATGCCGATCGTCGAGCCTTCGACGAGCGCCGGAGGCTTGATCAGCGCCGGCCGGCGCGCGTCGCCGCGACGACGCGATTCGGCACGCCGTCCCGTCGGCGATCGCTCGCCGGCGGTGCCCGGCGGATCGTCCGCCGGCGTGCTCTGCGCGCGCAACGCGCCCGGCAGCGCGATCGCGCCGCCGAGCAGTGTCCGCAGAAAGCCGCGTCTGGATCGTTCACTCACGCGTGGGTTCTCCTCGTCATCGGGTGCCGGCCGCGGCCAGGCGCTCCGCGATGATCCGCTCGAGCTCGAGCGGACCCGTCGCCGTGCGTGCCTTGGCCTCGTAGATCGCGTCGGCAAGCGACGCCAGCTCCCCCTGCAGATACCGGTAGACGTGGAAGCCGAGCCGGTGTCCGTCGTTCATCTCGATGAACTCGATGCCCGCGAGCGCATCGTAGGCGATGGCCGCGAGCTCGTCCTTTGATCTCCCCTCGACACGCGGACGTGGGACTGCGTTGAATGCATCGGTGCTCATGTCGTGAATTCCTCGAAGGTTGCGAGTCGCAAAGATGCGAAGCAGATCGTCGCGGCGGCGTCGCGCCGGCGGTTCAGATGCGATCGAGCAGATCCGGGTAGTGGTGCGGGCTCTCGACGGTGTCGACGTGCACGAACGCGACGGCGATGTCGTCGGCGGTCTCGGCGGCGTTGCGGACGCGGTCGGCGATCTCGGCCGACTCGCGCGTCGAGAGCTCGGCACTGCAGGCGATGATGATCTCGAAGTGCAGCTCGTTGCCGACGTAGTGCCCGCGACAGAAGCGCACCTCCTCGACGCCGTCGATCGAGCGGACGCGGGCGAGCACGTCGACCTGCGTGAGGTCGCTGGGCGCGCGGCCGAGCAGCATGTCGAGGTTCTCGCGGATGATCTTGACGCCGCTCCAGAGAATCAGGCAGCCGACGACAGCGCCCGCGATCTCGTCGGCGGATTCGTACCCGAGCGACGCGCCGGTGATGCCGACGAGCGCGGCGATCGACGACAGCACATCGTTGCGCGAGTCGACCGCCAGCGCCACGACCGCAGGACTCTTGCCGGCGCGGCCGACTCGGCCCTGCCACATCGACAACCCGATCTTCGCGAGGATCGCCACGCCGAGGATGGCGAAGACCAGCGGGTTGATCTCGTGCGGGTGCGGCAGGACGAACTTCATCGTCGACTCCTGCAGCACCTCGATGCCGAGAACGCAGGCGATGACCGCGATCACGAAGCCTGCGATCGGCTCCGCCCGCGAATGCCCGAACGGGTGCTCGCGGTCCGGCATCTTGCGCGCCACCTGCACCGAGATGAGCACCGCCGTCGTCGAGGCGACGTCGAGCAGTGAGTTCAGCGCGTCCGACAGCAGCGCCACCGAGCCCGACAGCGAGAAGCCCCAGAGCTTCAGTCCGAACAGCGCGGCGTTCGCCAGCAGGGCGATGAGCGTGACTCGCTTGAGAGCCGGAAGACTGTTGGACATTGCGTCTGGAAATCCCTTAGAAGCCCAGCATCGATCGGCGCACCTCGAGGGCGAGCCCCGTTGCCGACGGGTCGATCTCGAGACGCTCGACGGTCGATGGACTCATCGTCACGGTCGCCGGAATCCTCACCGGCCGGCCATCGCGCATCACCGAGACGGTCTTGATGACGTACACAGGTTCGCCTCCGCGGCTGGCCGACTCGTCCTCGTTCGCGAAGAACTGGTCGAGGTACTCCAGCGGGACCGCGCGCACGGGAATCGAGTATCCCTCGAAGTCGAGCGTCGTGATGACGTCGCCGACGCGCAGATCCATCCGCTCGGCCGATCCCCCCGGCAGCACCCGCGAGATCCGCGCTCCCTCGCGGGAGGCCGTGAGCACCGCGCCGATCGCGGGCCGCACGGTGTCGCGCACGACATAGCGCAGACCCGTGCGCGCGAACGCCTCGCGGAACGGCAGCGTGTCGCGCCCGGCAATATACCGCCGGTGGAAGTCGCCCAACGACGCGCCGGTCGCCCGCTCCATGATCGGGATGATCTCGTCGTCGGAGAACGTCCTGCCCGTGCGGCCGTACTCGGCGTTGAAGTGGCGCATCGCGTCGTCGAGCGATCGCGCGTTCTTGGTCTGCCATCGGATCTCCGCGTCGAGCAGGTAGCCCAGCAGCGGTCCCTTCTTGTACAGGTCGATGACCTCGGTCATCGGCGCGTGGACGATCCGTCGGCTGAGCTCGGTCATCGGCTCGGCCTGCGGCTCGTCGATCAGTCCGGAGAGGTCGCTCTGGAACTCGCGAAGGAATCCCCCCGGCGTCGACAGGCCGATGCGCGCGTTGATCGCGCGCGCGTAGTACTCGGTGAGTCCCTCGGCGAACCACAGCGACGTGGTCTCGGGTCCCTTCTGATAGTCGAACGGCCCGAGCTGGTGCACGTGGATGCGCTTCGGTATCCAGAGGTGCCAGAACTCGTGCGCCACGACCGAGGCGAGCGACGAGGCCACGGCATCCTGTCCGTAGTACGGCATGCGATACGTCGAGCTCGCCGCGTGCTCGAGCGCTCCGAAGCTGCCGCGCGCACGCGTCGCGCCCATGTCGACGAGGTAGTGCTGGAACAGGTATCGCTCGTACGGGATATCCCCGAAGAGCCCGCTCATGGCCTCGACGACGCGACGCGTCATCGCCACGAGCTGCTCGCCGGTCGTGTCGTCGATCCGCTCCGGCGCGGTCACCGTGATCACGTGCGGCACGCCCTTGTACGCGAACTCGAAGCGCTGAAACGCTCCCATCTGCACCGGCGCGTCGACCAGCTCGTCGTACCCGGCGGCGACGAACCGGTGATCGTCGGTGCCGGCGCGATCGAGCGCCACGGCGATCTCCCAGCGTCGCGGCACCTCGTAGGTCACGGCGTACGGGATCTCTTTGTGTCCGGCGGGATAGCCGAAGAGCGCCGTGCCGTTGGCGAAGACGCGGTCCTCCTCGATGTCCGACAGCCCGAACCATGCGGAGTTCGGAAGGTGCTCGATGTCGTCGACGGTGTATACAAGCTCGACGCGCGCGGTGGTGCCGACGATCCTGAACGTGTTCGTGTCGGTCCGCAGCACCGTCAGCGCGCGACCGTCCTCGGCGCGCGCGGTGAAGTCGCTGACGTAGGCGCCGAAGTCGACGATGTCGTAGGCGCCCGGAGCCCACACCGGGAAGTGGAACACGAGCGTGTCGTCGGCCAGGCCGTACAGCGTCGCCTCGACGCGGAAGCGCTCGGCGTCGACGTCGGGAATCGAGACGCGGTACTCGACCGAGGCGCCGACTGTCTGCGCCGGACGCGTCGCGCCGCTGCTGCCGGCGCATCCGACGCCGATGATTGCCGAAAGGAATGCGAACAGGAGTGCGGTGAAGCGGGTCATGAACTGCGGGTCATCGTCGGAGTGATTGGAGACGAGAACGCCCGGCAGCGTTCGACTGCCGAGCGTCGTATTCCGGGCGCCTGCGGCGCGTTCGTTCCTGATCAGGACTTCGCGCGCTTGAACTCGTCGAAGGCCGTGGTCTTGTAGTGCTCCTCGGCCAGGAACTCCAGCAGCAGTCGGAAGTCGCCGGCCGGCAGATACCCCGGCACCACCGTGATGAGCTCTCCCTTCGACGTGAAGAACGCCGTCGCGGGATACCCGTTCACGCCCAAGGCCTTGCCGAACTCGGCCTGCGAGAACTCGCGGCCGTCGTAGCGGACCGTTCCCTCCTTCTCCGGGTTCATCTTCGCGGCGATGAACCGCTCGGCGATGTAGGCGCCGACGGCGCTGTCGGCGTACGTGTCGCGGTCCATGCGCTTGCACCATCCGCACCAGTCGGTGTAGACGTCGACGAGAATCAGCTTCTCCTCGGTCGGTGCCTGCTCGAGCGCTGCGCTGACCGACTGCCAGGCAAACGTCCCGCCCTCCGTGCTCTGCGCCTTCGCTTCAGTGTTCATGGCAATCATCATGGCCGCGAGCGCGAGTCCCGCGGCGATTCTCGTGTGTATGCGTTTCATTGCTCTCCCTCGTCGAATCGTCGAGCCGATCATCGTATCGAGGGATATTGGTTTCAAGAAATGAGCCATCAGGTCTTCTGCTTCTTCTTTCGCGCCGAGGGGAACAGCACGTTGTTGAGGATCAGCCGGTAGCCCGGCGAGCTTTTGTGCAGCGACAGATCGGTCGGGGGATCGTTGACCGCGTGCTGGTAGTCCTCGGGATCGTGTCCCGCATACCACGTATAGGTGCCGCGTCCGACGTTGCCGGTAATGTACTTCACCTCGTCGGTTCCCTCGCGCTCGGCGAGCACCGTGATGCCTTTCTTGATGAATCGCTTGTGGAACGCGGTCGTCTGTCCGAGGAACCCTCGCACGACGCCGACGTGGTTCTGCGTGAGCATTGACGGGACGGGATCGTACTTCGCCGAGAAGTCGAAGAGCGTGAAGAAGTCGGTCTCCGGCGAGGACATGAAGCTCGGCTGCACGTCGATGTCGGAGTACTCGTAGACGTACGGGTTCATCTCGACGGTGAAGTTCTCGAACGCGAGCGTCTCGGCGAAGTCGAGCTCCTGCTGCGCGTTCGGCGACGGCGAGTCGCCGTCCATCATCGCGTCGGCGATGTCGGTACGATGCGCGGCAAGGGCGATGTCGTAGCTGTCGGTCGCCGAGCACATCGCGAACAGGAAGCCTCCGCCGGCGACGTAGCGCTTGAGCTCCTGCGCGACGGCGAGCTTGAGCTGCGAGACCTTGGCGAAACCGAGCTCGCTGGCGGTCTTCTCGAGCATGCCGACCTGCTGCTGATACCACGGGGCGGTCGCGAAGCTCGCATAGAACTTGCCGTACTGCCCGGTGAAGTCCTCATGGTGCAGGTGCACCCAGTCGTACTTCTTCAGCTCGCCGGCAATCACCTCCTTGTCCCAGATCTTCTCGTATGGGATCTCCGCGTACTGCATCGCGAGCGTCACCGCGTCGTCCCACGGCTGGAACGTGGGCGGCACGTACACGGCGATCTTCGGCACCGACTCCAGGCGCACCACGTCCATGTTCGTCGCCTCGGCCTGGACCTCGCTGTAGATCTGCGCGGTCTGTGCGCCCGAGATCGTCTCGAACGAGACGCCGCGTACGCGACACTCCGCCGCGACGATGTCGGCGTAGTCGAGCATGAACGCGCCGGACCGGTAGTTCAGCAGCCAGTCGACCTGCACGCCGCGGGCGAGCGCCCAGTAGGCGATGCCGTAGGCCTTCAGGTGATCGGTCTGCGTGTTGTCCATCGGGATGAGGACCTTCGCCTGCGCGTGCGCGAGGGTGCTCGCCGCGACGAGGACCAGGAACGACGTGAGTGCGTGTCTGAGCATTGGCAATCGGGGATTCATCGACTCCGATGATTGTGCGGGCTCGGCGTCGGTGCAAAGCAAAAACGTATCCGGACGGCTCAGGAAGCGACGTCGCCGCAGGGCGGAAATTGGGCCGCTCACTACGGAGCCCCCGCCGGCCGTGCCGACGGGGGCTCTTCCGTCTCGTGATCACTGCGTCTAGTGCTCGACCGGGGTCGCGCCGGCGGTCACGGTTTCGGCGTGGGCCGCGGCGATGAGGCTCTCGATGTGCTCGATGAGCTTCGGGCTGTAGCGCAGGCGATAATAGCCGTACTCGTCGTCGTAGCGCTTGTCGAGCACGTCGGCGTACTCGTGAATCTTGGCGATGCGGTTGGCCTCGGCCACGGGCACGCGGATCGTCCGCTCGACGTACGTGGCCTCCATCATCGCGGCCATGCGCTCGCGCAGGGCGCTGATGTGCAGGCCGCGGGCCGCGGAAATCGCGACCGACTCGGGGTAGCGCCCGCTGAGCTCGGCGAGCACGTCGGGATCCTCGAGCACATCGACCTTGTTGAAGACCATGAGCGTCGGGATGCCGACCGCGCCGATCTCGCGGAGCGTTTCGTCGACGACGCTGATCTGATACATCAGGTTCGGCGACGCGATGTCGACGACGTGCAGCAGCACGTCCGCCTCCTTCGCCTCGGCGAGCGTCGAGCGGAAGCTGGCGATGAGGTTCGGAGGAAGCTTGCGGATGAATCCGACGGTATCCGACAGCAGCGCTCGGCGTCCCGGCGCCAGGTCGATCTGGCGCACGGTCGTGTCGAGCGTCGCGAAGAGGCGATCCTCCGCGTGCACGGTCGGTCCGGCCAGCTCGTTCATGAGCGTCGACTTGCCGGCGTTGGTGTAGCCGACGAGCGCGACGCGGAACTGGTCGGCGCGGCCCTTGCGCTGGGTCTCGCGCTGGGTCTCGATCTTGTCGAGCTTCTCGCGCAGGTGCGAGATCCGGTCGCGGATGAGTCGGCGGTCGGTCTCGATCTGCGTCTCGCCCGGACCCTTCGTGCCGATGCCGCCGAACTGCTTCGAAAGGTGGGTCCACTGCCTGGTCAGCCGCGGCAGCATGTACTGCAACTGCGCGAGCTCGACCTGTGTGCGTGCCTCGCTCGACTGCGCGCGGCTGGCGAAGATGTCGAGGATCAACTGCGTGCGGTCGATGACCTTGCGCTTGATGACCTTCTCGAGGTTGCGCGACTGCATCGGCGAGAGCTCGTCGTCGA
>Ga0247823_10003450_pt1 | contig 12806 bp, 9 predicted proteins | sample 13C_PalmiticAcid_2_FD_192426 | JGI IMG/M metagenome (GOLD analysis project Ga0247823, IMG submission 192426) | Soil microbial communities from agricultural site in Penn Yan, New York, United States - 13C_PalmiticAcid_Day30 | ecosystem: Environmental > Terrestrial > Soil > Agricultural land...
GCGACGGCGGCTTCATCAGCCAGCACGACTTCCACATCGCCTCGCTGATCGCCAACGTGGTGACCGGCGGCGACGTCGAACCCGGCACGCTGGTGAACGAGGACTACCTGATGACGCTGGAGCGCCAGGCCTTCTGTTCGCTGATCGTGCACCCCAAGACGCAGGAACGCATCCTGGGCATGCTCAACACCGGCAAGCCTGTGCGCAACTAAGGACACGACATGAGCAAACAGATTCAAGACGCCTACATCGTCGCCGCCACCCGCACCCCCATCGGCCGTTCGCACAAGGGCTCCTTCAAGCACCTGCGCCCGGACGACATGCTCGCCCTCGCGCTGCGCTCGGCGCTCGCGCAGGCCCCGGGCCTGGACCCGAAGGCCATCGAGGACGTGATCTGCGGCTGCGCGATTCCCGAGGCCCAGCAGGGCCTGAACGTGGCGCGCATCGGCGCCATCCTGGCCGGCCTGCCCAACAGCGTGGGCGGTATCACCGTCAACCGCTTCTGCGCCTCCGGCCTGTCGGCCGTGCAGATGGCGGCCGACCGCATCCGCGTGGGCGAGGCCGACGTGATGATCGCCGCCGGCACCGAAAGCATGAGCATGGTGCCCATGATGGGCAACTCGCCCAGCCTCTCGCCCACCATCTTCCGCAACACCGACGACGTGGAGAGCTACGGCATCGCCTACGGCATGGGCCTCACGGCCGAGAAGGTGGCGCAGAAGTGGAAGGTCTCGCGCGAGGCGCAGGACGCCTTCGCCCTGCAGTCGCACCAGCGCGCCGTGATGGCCATGAAGAACGGCGAGTTCAGCGACGAGATCACGCCGGTGGAAGTGACCGAACGCAGCGTGGACCTGGCGAGCGCCGAAGTCAACACCAGCACGCGCACCGTGAGCCTGGACGAAGGCGCGCGGCCCGACACCTCGATCGAAGGCCTGGCCAAGCTGCGCACCGTGTTCGCCGCGCGCGGCTCGGTCACCGCCGGCAACAGCTCGCAGACCAGCGACGGCGCGGGCGCGCTCATCCTGGCCAGCGAAGCCGCCATCAAGCGCTTCGGCCTCACGCCGCTGGCGCGCTTCGTGAGCTACGCCTCGCGCGGTGTGCCGCCGCACCTGATGGGCATCGGCCCGATCGAGGCCATTCCCGCTGCGCTCAAGTACGCCGGCCTCACGCAGGACCAGATCGACTGGATCGAGCTCAACGAGGCCTTCGCCGCGCAGTCGCTCGCCGTCATCAACACGCTGGGCCTGGACCCGAGCAAGGTCAACCCCATGGGCGGCGCCATCGCGCTGGGCCACCCGCTGGGCGCCACCGGCGCCATCCGCTCGGCCACCGTGGTGCACGCGCTCAAGCGGCACAACAAGAAGTACGGCATGGTCACGATGTGCGTCGGCATGGGCCAGGGCGCCGCCGGCATTTTCGAAAGGGTCTGACGACCCAACCCGCGCCGCGCCTGCGGCGCGCCACCCCTGAAAGGGGGCGATGCCTGCGGCCCGGCCAAGCCGGTTCCGCGGCATCCCTGGATCGGCGTTGCTTCGCTCCGGACGGACTGTCGCGAGGTGGACGTTGAATTGTTCTGGCCTCTTGCACACTGATCGCATGACCACACACGTTCTCGACCAGGCCGTCGCGCTGTACCCCATCGGCGCTCATCAATACCGTGGTGCCACCTCGCCCGCCTACGCCAACATGGTGGGGCCGTTCGGCGGCATCACGGCCGCCTCGGCCATGCAGTCGGTGATGCAGCACCCCGAGCGCCTGGGCGAGCCGATCTCGCTCACGGTGAACTACGCCGCCGCGCTGGCCGATGGTGAGTTCGCCATCGCCGCGCGGCCGGTGCGCACCAACCGATCGACCCAGCACTGGGTGCTGGAAATCACCCAGCCCGGCGCCGATGGTGTGCCCGCCACCGTGCTCACCGGCACGGCCGTCACCGCCGTGCGTCGCGAAACCTGGGGCGTGGACGACGAGCCCATGCCCGCCGTGCCCGCGCCCGAGAGCGTCGCCCGGGTCACCATCGCGCCGCAGGTGGCCTGGCCCCAGCGTTACGCCATGCGCTTCATCACCGGCGGCATCCCCGAGCGCTGGGACGGCGAGGGCGACACCAGCCTGATCCAGATGTGGGTGCGCGACGAACCGCAGCGCGGGCTCGACTTCACCAGCCTGTCCGCACTGGCCGACGTGTTCTACCCGCGCGTCTGGTTGCGGCGCGCCAAGCCCGTGCCCACCGGCACGGTGTCGATGACGGTGTACTTCCACGCCGGCTCGGCCGAGCACACGGCCACCGGCAGCGGCTGGCTGCTCGCGCAGGCGCGCGGCCAGGCTTTCCGCAACGGCTTCTTCGACCAGATCGCGCAGCTCTGGAACGAGGCCGGCGTGCTGCTGGCCACCACGCACCAGATCGTTTATTACAAGGAATAGCACCCCCGCCGCGCTGCGCGCGACCCCCTCAAGGGGGCGACAGCAGCGGCCCGGCGAAGCCGGTTCCGCGCTGTCTCTGGACGGGTCCCTGGCGCGCTTACGGTGCGTCGCTACGGCCGGCCCAGGAACAGGTAGAGCCCGGTGTAGCCGCGCGGCGCGCTCACGATGCTCAGGTAGAGCGGGCCGATGCCGGTGTCCGCGCCCACGAACAGGCTGGAGCCCGCGCGCAGATCGCCCAGTGAAATGTCGCGGCGCGCCGTCCAGGCGTTGCCGGCTTCCAGCGAACCGCCCACGAACAGGGCGCGCGCCACGCCCACGCTCCAGGGCAGGCGCTGGTAGTAGGTGAGGCGGCCGAACACCAGGTAGTTGCCCGCCACCTGGCCGACGCGGTAGCCCGAGAGCTGCTGGAAACCGCCGAGCGAGTATTCGTCGATCGCGCCCAGCGGGATCTGGCTGGTCTTGGCGAGCCGCGCGCCGAGGTTGATGGTGTGCGGCCCCCAGCTCGTCACCGCCGTCGCCGTGCCCTCGAAGCTGGTGAAGCTGCTGCTGTGCGCGCCGTCGAAACTGCGCCGGCCGAACACCACCTCGCCCTGCGCGCGGTAGCCGTGCGACGGGAAGTTGGCGTAGTCCAGCTGGTCGGCGATCACCGCGCCACGCAGGCCGGCCTCGCGCCACTTCAGCGAGGTGGTGCTGTTCGCGATGCTGGCCGCGACCAGCTCCGGCGTCACCTTGCGCTGCGCCGCCATCACGCCCACGCGCATGTCGCCCACATTGCCGAGCAGGCCCATGGGCCAGCCGATGTCGGCGCCCACCCGCAGGCTCTGCCGCTGCGCGAGTGCGAGGGCCTCGCCGTCGGTGCCGAACAGCTCGACCTTGCGCAGGTTCGCGTCCACGTAGGCGGCCGCGAAACGGTCGCTGCGCAGGGTCAGCGGCTGGTAGATCTCGGAGTAGAGGCCCAGCGTCTCGCCCACCTGCACCCGGTTGCGCCACTCGGCGCCGGTGTCGTTGAGCCAGTGCCGGTTGTGGCTGATGCGCAGGTTGAACGCGCCCTGGCCCTGGAAGTCGGTGCGCAGGTCCAGTCCCACGCGCAGGTAGTTCGGGCCCCAGGCGTTCTCGCGCAGGTGCACCTTGAGGTCCTCGGCGCCGTCCTCGCGCCGGGTCAGGGTGTAGTCCACGGCCTCGAAGTCGCCCATGGCTGCGAGGCGCTGCAGGTCGTTCTCGAGCTTGGGCACGTCCAGCCGCTGGCCCTCGGAGGTGTCCAGCGCGGTGGCCAGGCGTTCGGCGCGGATCTCGTTCACGCCCTCGAAGGTCACCGAGGCCACGGTGCCGATGCGCCCCGTGTTGGCCTTCTCCTGTGCCTCGCGCGCGGCCACCCAGCGCTGGTAGCGCGGCGCGTCCGCCGAGAAGCGCGCCAGCGCATCGCCCACCGTCTTCGCGTAGTCGTTGCCGATCTTCACCAGCTCGGGCGCCCGCCCGAAATCGGAGGAGGTGAGCTGGCCCAGCGGCGGCGTCAGCAGCAGGTCGTTCGGCGTCAGCGTGGCGATGCTGGCCTGCACGTTCTGCTCGGTCAGGATGTTCACCATCTGCGTGGTGATGCCCACCACGCTGCCCAGCGTTTCGCGCCCGGCCAGCGGCGTGCCGATGTTGACCGCGATCACCACGTCCGCCCCCATTCGGCGCGCCACGGCCACCGGCAGGTTGTCCACCAGCCCGCCGTCGCCCAGGATGCGACCGTCCACCGCCAGCGGCGAGAACACGCCGGGCACCGACATGCTCGCGCGCAGCGCGGCCGCCAGGTCACCGTGGTCCAGCACCACGGCCTTGCCGGTCTCCATGTCGGTGGCCACCGCGCGAAACGGCGTGGGCAGGCCGTCGAAGTTCGCCAGGTGGCGCGTGGACAGCGTGTAGCGCCGCAGCAGCATCTCCAGCGAGCGGGTGGACACCGCGCCCGTGGGCAGCACGAAGGCGCCGTCCCGGAAACCCAGCATCAGCACCGGCGAAAGCTCGAAGTCCTCTTCCTTGCGGCGCTGCGAGAGCAGCTGGCGCGGCTCGCGGCGGTCGAACAGGTCGCCCCAGTTCACCGCCAGGATCTCGCGCTCCAGCTCGTCCGCCGTCATGCCGCTGGCATACAGCCCGCCGACGATCGCGCCCATCGACGTGCCCACGATCAGGTCCACCGGCACGCGCGCGGCCTCCAGCGCCTTGAGCACGCCCACGTGCGCGAAGCCGCGCGCCCCGCCACCCGAGAGCACCAGGCCCACGCGCGGGCGCTCGGCCTGGGCAGCAGGGGCCTGCTGCGCCAGCGCGGGGGCGCCGGCCAGCAGCAGGACGAGCGCGCCGGCAAGACCGTGAACGAGGAGGGCGGTGAGTCGGGCGGGCATGGATGGAACGGCACCTGTGAGCAGTGGCGCCGCCGTGGCGCCCGGAAGCGGCAAGTGTAGGCGGGGGCCGTGTCCCGGGCGTGGCCGCAAACACCCTGTCACCCACCGGTCATCCGCTGGACGGGGCCTCTAAAAAAAGCACGCCCGTTCGTGGTAATTTGCGGGTCCCTTCCCGCACCTCCAGAGACACCCATGAGCGACATCCTCGTCCACACCGAAGCCGGCGTCAGCACCCTCACGTTCAACCGCCCGGACAAGAAGAACTCCATCACCGCGGCCATGTACGGCCAGCTGGCCGATGCGCTGCAGACCGCGCAGGACGATGCCGCCGTGCGCTGCGTCGTGCTCCAGGGCAACGAGACCATCTTCTCCGCCGGCAACGACATCGCCGACTTCCTCAACAACCCGCCCGCCGGCACCGACTCGCCGGTGTTCCGCTTCCTGCGCGGCATCGCGCAGTTCCCCAAGCCGCTGGTGGCGGCGGTGTGCGGCCCGGCCGTGGGCGTGGGCACCACGATGCTGTTCCACTGCGACCTCGTCTACGCTGGTGACAACGCCGCCTTCTCCATGCCCTTCGTCAACCTCGGCCTGTGCCCCGAGGCCGCGTCCAGCCTGCTGGTGCCGCAGATGCTCGGCTACCACCGCGCCGCCGAGGCGCTGCTGCTGGGCGAGCCCTTCATGGCCGAGGCTGCGCTGGAAGTCGGCCTGGTCAACCGCGTGCTGCCGCCGATGGAAGCTGCCGGCTATGCGCAGGCGGTGGCGCGCAAGCTCGCGGCCAAGCCCATCAGCGCGCTGATCGAGACCAAGCGCCTGATGAAGAAGCACCAGACGCAGCAGGTGATGGCCGTGATGGCCGAGGAAGGCGCGAGCTTCGGCCGCATGCTGGGCGAGCCGGCGGCGCGCGAGGCGTTCGGTGCGTTCATGGAGCGCCGCAAACCGGACTTTTCGAAAGTCTGACGCGCCAGCAAAAAGGCCTCGCTGTCGCGAGGCTTTTTTTTTGCCTGTCGGTGAGCGCCGTGCTCAGTCCGCGCAGGTGTAGGACGCCGCCAGGGCCGTGTCACCCGACACGTACTTCGGGTGCTGCGGGTAGGAGCACATCGGCAGCGCCTTGGTGCCCGCCGTCACGGTGGGGTTCTTGCTCGGGGCCCGGTTCTGCTCCACCCAGTCCACCACCATCTGCAGGCCGTTGAATGCGTTGGGAATCGCGGTGGCGGGGATGGTGGCGCCGTCGCCATCGACCGTGTGGTTGGTGCCGGACAGGCCGTGGCCGGTCTGCGGCAGCACCCACAGGCGCGCGAAGGCGTCCACCACCGGGCGGGTCATCTTGTCGATCACCGACTGGTAGTAGTCCAGCTGTGCGCCCGTGGAGGCCAGGCTGTCGTTCGAGCCGATGGTGATCAGCACCTTGCCGCCGCGCTTGTAGAACGTGCTCAGGTCCGGGTTGGTGGCATCCAGGTACCGCGAGATCTGGACGCGGCGTGCATTGAGCGCGCCGCCCTCCACGTAGTCCAGCGGGTTCGCGTTCAGGTTCTTCATCAGGAAGCCCGTCACGCCGAGGATGCCGAGGTGGCTGTGGTTGGTGGCACCGGGATCGGCGCCTTCCTGGCCCACATGGCGGGTGGGAATGAGCAGGCCCGAACCGCTGGGATCGGTCGTGGGCGCCCACATGCCGAACGACGTCACGCCGTTGACCAGCGGGGTCGCGAACTCATACGGCGAGTAGATGAAATTCAGCGTCTGGATCTGGCCGTCGGTGAAACAGGCGGTGGCCGTTGCGTCGGTCGGATTGGGGTCGACGTTGCCCGGGCAGCGCTTGCTCAGCCACGGATTGCGGCCAGGAGCGCCGGCCTTGACGTTGAAGATGTTCCGGCAGGCCTGGTAGTTGTTGATGATGCCGTCGGCGAGGCCGTCGAGTTTGTCGCACTGGCGAATGAACTCCTGGCGGATCGCCTCTGCCTTGACGGGGGGCACCCAGTTCGCCAGGGGCTTTTCCTGGATGCGGATCAGCTCGGGCGCCAGCAGCAAGGTGGAGAAGTTGACGATGGGCACCGTGAGGGCCGCGCCGTCATAGTCGGCCGGGTAGCGCTGCATCACCGTCAGGCCCTCGCGGCCGCCTTGCGAGCCGCCCTGCCAGTACGTGAAGCGGGGCTTCTCACCGTACATGCGCTCGGTCAGCTTGACACCCACGTCGCGCGTCTTCTTCATCTGCATGAAGCCCAGGTTCATCATGGCTTCTTCGTTCAGGGCCCAGGTCGAGTCCAGGAAGCTGTGACCCGAGTCGCTGCCCCAGGTGGCCGCACCGAGCGCGAGGATGGCGGCCGACGGTGCGCCCGGCGCAAAGCCGTTCATGCCGCCACCGCCCGTGTGCACCGCGCGCAGGCTCCAGCTTGAGGGCAGCGAAACGCGGAAGTTGATCACGGGTGCGCTGGGGTCCACCGCGTAGATCGCGCCGGTCAGCGAACAGTAGGCCTGGTTGGCCCCTGCCGCTGCCGTCCACACAGGTGCATTCAGCGTCACGGCCGACACCGGCTCGCCGATGTCCGCGACCGCAACGCTGGTGCCCAGCTTGGCCGCCGTGCAGTCGGCTGCGGTGACGGTCTTGGCGTCTGCCACGGGCAGCAGCGAGCCGGGTGCCGGGATGGCCAGGGAAGGCGCGGTCGGTGTGGACGGGGCCGCAGATTCTCCGCCGCCGCCTCCGCAGGCCGCGAGCAACACCGCCGTGCTGGCCGTCGCGAACGCGGCCATCCTGATTTGAAGCATGACTGTCTCCTACGTTGTTGGTGGTTTCTTGCGCACGAGGTTTTTCCCGCGTCGCTCAATAAGGTTAGTTCAGTTAACTAAATAAAAAGATGGGTGGATACCCTAGGAGGGAAGCAGGCAGAATCCAGCCTCTCCGGTACACCTCGTGCTGAGGAGAACTTCATGGACAAACAGCGCAGCCTCGACACGTCACCTTCCCAATCCAAGAAAGCGCTGCGACCAGGCGACGGCACCGAGCTCGCTGCCGCAGCGAAGAAAGGACCGCCGCCAAGGGCGGTTCGTGCCAGGGCCGACGAGCCCAAGCTGGCGATGGAATCCACGCCTGCGGGGCGCCTGCGCGAAGGAGCCCTGCAGCAGCTGCTCGGCTACCAGTTGGCTCAGGCCTCCATCGTCACCATCGGCCTCTTCCAGGACGTGGTCGGAAATTCGCATTCGCTGCGCACGGTGGAATACACCCTGCTGGCCCTGATCGATGCCAACCCGCTGGTATCGCCCGCCCAGTTGACCAAGGCGCTCGGGCTGAGTGCCCCGTACATCACCAACGGCCTGGACAAGCTGGCGGGCCGGGGCCTGATAGTTCGTGAAACAAACGAAAATGACAGGCGAGGGTTTCATCTCTCCGTGACGGAGCAGGGCAAGACCCTGGTGCAGGAGCTCACCGCGCGCTTGCTCGACAACGAGAAGGCCAGCTTCAAGACCCTCACACCGGCCGAGCACCTCATGCTCGCGGAATTGCTGCACAAGCTGGCCCGATCACGCTGAAGCGGCCACGAAGCGACGGCCGGCGCGGGGCCGGACAAAGTACTGTATAAAATAACAGTATGATGTCCGTCGCCCGCAAGATCCGCATCCTCGCGGATGCCGCGAAGTACGACGCGTCCTGCGCCTCCAGCGGCGGCACGCGCCGGGATTCGAGCGACCAGAAGGGCCTCGGGTCGAACGAGGGCATGGGCATCTGCCACAGCTACGCGCCCGACGGCCGCTGCATCTCGCTGCTCAAGATCCTGCTCACCAACTGGTGCGTGTACGACTGCCTCTACTGCGTCAACCGCGTCTCCAGCGACGTCGAGCGCGCCCGCTTCAGCGTGGAAGAGGTGGTGAACCTCACGCTCGACTTCTACCGGCGCAACGTCATCGAGGGCCTGTTCCTCAGCTCCGGCATCATCCGCACGCCCGACTACACCATGGAGCAGCTGGCGGAGGTGGCGCGCCAGCTGCGCGAGGTGCATGGCTTTCGCGGCTACATCCACCTCAAGACGATCCCCGATGCCGACGAGGCCTTGCTCGCGCGCGCCGGGCGCTATGCCGACCGCCTCAGCATCAACATCGAGCTGCCCAGCCAGGCCTCGCTGGACGCGCTCGCGCCCGGCAAGAGCAGCCAGCAGATCCGCCAGTCGATGGCCGGTGTGCGGCTGCGGCTCGACGAAGCGCGCGAGCAGAAGGCGCAGGCCCGGCAGATCCGCTCACTGCCCGGCCGGCCTGCGGCCGGCACGCCGCCGCCGCGCTTCGCGCCCGCCGGCCAGAGCACGCAGATGATCATCGGCGCCGATGCGTCGGACGACCGCAGCATCCTGCAAACCAGCGCCGGGCTGTACGCGGGCTACCGCCTCAAGCGCGTCTACTATTCCGCCTTCAGCCCGACCCCGCACGCCAGCGCGAAGCTGCCGGGGCAGGCCGCCCCGCTGGTGCGCGAGCACCGCCTGTACCAGGCCGACTGGCTCATGCGCTTCTATGGATTCGATGCCAGCGAACTCGTGCTGCCCGGCGGCATGTTGTCAATGGAGATGGATCCCAAGCTGGCCTGGGCCATCGCGCACCCCGAGCTGTTTCCGGTGGATGTGAACCGCGCGCCGCGCGAGACCCTGTTGCGCGTGCCCGGGCTGGGCGTGCATTCGGTGCAGCGCCTGCTCGATGCGCGGCGCGTGCGCCAGGTGCGTCGGGCCGACATGGAGCGCCTGGGCACCGCCGGCCGCAAGGCGCTGGATTTTGTGCATCTGCCGGACCATCGGCCCGGGGCGGTGCCGTTGCCTTCCCCTGTGCGACCCGGAACGGCCCGGCAGCCCGACCTGTTCGATGCGCCCGTTGCCTGAGACCGCGATGCGCTGGCAGGTCGAGTACGACGCCCATGACGTGCCCGCCGCGCTGCGCGCGCTCTCGGCGCTGATCGCCTGCGGCGCCGAGCCGCACGACGTGGTCTGGCGCGACGGCACCGAAGGGCAGGGCGATCTGTTGGGTGAAGCCGTCACCGCGCCACCGCCCGAAGCCGTTCCCCTGCGGGCCCTGCGAAGCCTGCCCCCGGGGGCCATGGAACTGGCTGAGACGGTGGCGCAACACGCCCACCCCGACCGGTTTCTCCGGCTGCACGAACTGGCGCTGGCGGTGGCGGCCGACCCCCGCCGCTGGCGCGACGCCCTGGACCCGCGCCGCCTCGTGCTGGAGCGCATGGCGCGCGAGGTGCGGCGCGAGATCCACAAGATGCACGCCTTCGTGCGCTTCCGCCAGATCGAGGACGGCGATGGCGGCGAGGCGCGCTACGTGGCCTGGTTCGAACCGGTGCACCACATCGTGCGCGCCGCCTCGCCTTTCTTCGCGCAGCGCTTTGCCGCCATGCGCTGGGCCATCCTCACGCCGCGCCTGTGCGTGCACTGGAACCGCGATGGTCTGGCGTTCTCACCCGGGGTGGACCGCTCGCTCGCGCCCCCGCCCGACGCCGGCGAGGCCCTGTGGCTCGACTACTACCGCAGCATCTTCAACCCCTCGCGGCTCAAGACCGCCGCCATGCTGCGCGAGATGCCGCGCCGCTACTGGCACAACCTGCCCGAGACGCGGGCCATCACCGAGTTGATCCAGACCGCGCCTCAGCGCAGCGCGCGCATGGTGGCACAGGCCAGCGAATCGCAGCGCCGCCTGCCGATCAGCCTGCCCCGCGCGGCGGCGCGCGCGCCGCGCACACCGCAGGAACAGCTGGACGACCTGGGCCGCCGCGCGCGCCATTGCACGGACTGCCCGGTGGCCTGCAGCGCCACCCAGGTCGTGTGGGGCGAAGGGCGCGTGGGCGCGCGCCTGATGATCGTTGGGGAACAACCGGGCGACCAGGAAGACCTCGCCGGCCGCCCCTTCGTCGGGCCTGCCGGCGCGCTGCTGCGGCGTGCGATCACCGAACTCGGCTGGCCGGTGGACGCGATCTACCTCACCAACGCCGTCAAGCACTTCCATTTCCTGGCGCGCGGCAAACGGCGCCTGCACCGGACGCCCGGCCAGCGTGCGGCCGAGGCATGCGAGCAGTGGCTGGAAGCAGAGATCCGCCTCGTCCAACCCCAGGCCGTGCTCGCGCTCGGTGCCACCGCCGCATCCTGCCTGTTGGGGAGCGAGGTGGGCGTGGCGCAAAGCCTGGGGCACTGGCAGATGCGGGCCGATGGCCTGCCCGTGTGGGTGGTGCACCACCCGGCGGCGGTGCTGCGCCGCGCGGACTCGGGGGCGCCTGCGTTCGAGGACTGGGTCGAGTGGTTGCGCCCGGCGTGGCCTTACGCAGAAGACGCCGCGCAACGTCGTCGCTTTTCCTCATAGTCAGCGCGCTCTTCCAGATAGCGCTGATAGCGAAGCTGTTCTTGTGCGTCGTGCCTGAGCTTCGAGGCGTTCCAAGCCTCATACTCGTCCCGGTTTTCCCAAACCTGTCCTTCGTCCAGATAGGGCTCGGTCGAATAATAAGAGCTTCCCAGAGCACCGTATGTTCTGTAGTTCCGTTGGGCCTCGAACCACGTCTCCAGGTCCTGGCGGGAGTTAAAGGACAGAAAAACCACGCCGTCGTTTTTCCCTGCTATCTGCACATCGTTGTAAGTCTCCCGAGTCAGTTTGACCACGCTGCCGGCCGGCAATGCGCGATGCGCTCTCAGTTCCTCCGGTTCATCCGACGGACGAGGAAGAAACCAGTTGATCGGCACCCTCGAAAACAGGCAGTGCGTGAAGTGAAAGTTGCCTTCCCAAGGCGCGATCGGAAAGTAGCCCGTCTCGCAGAGTTGAAAGCCCCCCATGCCCTTGCCCACATAGTCCACACGCTCCCATCCCCTGTACGTGTCGCCATCGATGTACTCGTCAGCGTCGACGTTAGAGAAGTACACGTTCCTGTGCTCCAGCCCGGCAACCCGCTTCCAGATCCATGGCGTGCTGCGCTGGAAAATCACCGAATCGAGGCTGTGCGACACAGCCCCTTGGCGATAGGTCCTCGCAGGCTCCGGTTGTGCCCAGGGATCCGGCACGAAGTCCGGAAACGGCGGCATGGGCTTGCGCGGCAAGGCGTCGAGCTCTCGCAACGCGGTCATCACGTGTTCACGAATGCGCCCCGCCGTGGCCAGGGCGGGATTGAGGTAGATCTCGAGCAGCCCATGGCCGATCAAGTCACCTTGGCCATTGAGTCCCGGTGGCCGGCTCATGTACGGCGGTATCTCTGTGGTGTTGGACACCACGGCCCCAATGAGCCGCAAGCCGTTGATGACCATGTCCTTGTCCGCCAGCGTATGGGCACCGGAGAGCGTGGGGGATGCGGGCGCCACGTGAACCACCTTCACGTCCTTGCCTTCGCTCTTGCTCGCGGCATGGGCGTATGCCCGGTTCACGAAGAGGTTGCCCTGGGAATGTGCGAAGAACAGCATCTTCTTCTGCTGGCTCGCCCACAGGTCGATCTGCTCGCGATGGCGTGCGGCCACCTCGCCCATGTTGGGGTCTCCCAGGTGGGCAGTGAGTTCGCGCATCAGCGCGGCGCGCGACAGGTCGAACAGGTCGTCGAGGAATTGCACCAGGCTGGGGATGGCCAAGGTCAGGGCCTTCCACCAGAAGCCCTCTCCCCGCGCCGCAGAAAAGAACAGCTCGAACCGACCGGCCAGCAGGCCCCCGTGCTCCTGTAGCCGCTGGTCGAAGGTCTCCACGAAATCGGCGAAGCCTTGGGTGTCGTTGTAGAAGAGGCCGTAGGTTGTGATGGGGTTGCCCTTCGGCGTTGCCAGTCCATACAGTTCTGCCAGATGGCGATGTGCTGCAAACTTGGCATCCTGCTCAGTGGTTTGAACGCCATTGAAAAAGCCAAACACAACACCCGAATCGCAGGCTTCTTGGGCGGCACCACTCAATGGGGCAACTAGGGCAACAAGAGCCATGCGTCGAATCAAGGCAAAAAGCCTCGTGTAGCATTTTTCAATCACAGGTGTCTCCTCGCGGCATCGTGGACACCGTGCCACTGCGGGCCTTGTTGTAGGC
>Ga0247823_10003451_pt1 | contig 12803 bp, 14 predicted proteins | sample 13C_PalmiticAcid_2_FD_192426 | JGI IMG/M metagenome (GOLD analysis project Ga0247823, IMG submission 192426) | Soil microbial communities from agricultural site in Penn Yan, New York, United States - 13C_PalmiticAcid_Day30 | ecosystem: Environmental > Terrestrial > Soil > Agricultural land...
GTTCATCGCCACGGCGACCGTGAGCATCGCCACGGCCATGGCCGATCGGCCTCTTGAGTACCCGGTTAAAGGCGCCTACTTGTTCAAGTTCGGCGACTTCATCGAGTGGCCGACGCATTCGTTTCCCGAGGCCGGCTCCCCTTTTATCATTGGCATCCTCGGCGAAGACCCATTCGGCCCCGAATTGGATGAAATGGTCCAGAGCCGCACGGTGCAAGGAAGACAGGTAATCGTCAAACGTTACAAGATTCTCGACGACGCCAAGGCGGCCCATATTCTCTACATTGGCGCAAACAAGGCGGAACGGCTGGAACAGATTCAAACGAGCTTGAACGGCAAAAGCGTCCTCACCGTCAGCGATGAGTCCAAGGAGGCCGCTGGCATCGTTAATTTCACTGTGCTGGATAACAAGGTCCGTTTTGAAATAGATCCCGCCGCAGCCCTCCGCGCAAGCTTGAAGGTCAGCTCGAAATTGCTGTCCGTCGCGATAATCGTGCGCAACGAAAAACGATGACTAATATGATTAAAGGATCCTGGTTCGCCAATCTTTCGATCCGAGCCAAACTGCTCTGGCTGATGATGCTGACGAGCAGCATGGCGCTGGTGATCGCCGGACTTGCAATCGTCAGCTACGATTCATTGACCTACAAGCGCCAGAGACTGGACGATTTGTCCACGCAAGCGACAATGCTTGGCGCCATTAGCAACGCGGCGTTGGTCTTCAACGATGCGAAAGCCGCTCAAGAATACCTGTCCACGCTTAGCGCCAGACCCTCTATCGCCTCGGCGGTTATTTATGACAACGCGGGCAGGACATTCGCGACCTATCGAAGATCCCAGGACGACGACGTCAAGCTGACGCCCGCGGAAGCCGATGGATATCGGATCGAGAATGACGACTTACTGTTATTTCGCAGGGTCATGCAAGGTGAAGAGATTATTGGTACGGTGCATTTACGTGAAAACCTGGGGCTCAATAAACGTCTCTTGCGTTACGCCGGACTGGTTCTCTTTCTGCTTGCAAGTTCGCTGCTAGCCGCGCTGCTGTTATCGGCTCGACTGCGAACGCTGGTGTCGAAACCGCGTCTGGAAGTTACCGACATCGCTCGGCGCGTCATTGACCATCAGGATTATTCCCATCGCGCCGTGAAGCATACGAGCGACGAGGTTGGCGTTCTGGTCGACGCATTCAATCAGATGTTGGCGCACATTCAACAACGGGAGACGGCGTTACAAGCGGCTAACAAAGCGCTACAGCTGGAAATCACGGAACACAAGGCGATACGAGACGTCGTAGCGGCGTTGAACGAGACACTTGAAGAGCGCGTCGCTGAGCGAACAACGGAACTCGAATCAGCCAACAAGGAATTGGAATCCTTTTGCTACTCGGTTTCTCACGACTTGCGGGCGCCGCTGCGAGGCATCGACGGCTTCGCCATGATCTTGCAAGAAAATTACGCTGAGAAACTTGATGCGCAGGGACTAAACTATTTGCAACGCGTGCGTGCGGCAACGCAACGAATGGGGCATCTAATCGATGACCTGTTGAAACTCTCGCGAACCGCACGTAGCGAAATGAACCCCACCACCGTGAATCTGACCGACCTTGCAAACGCGATCGCCAGCGAATTGCAGGACTCTGCGCCGGACCGCAAAGTCACGATTTCCATCGCCCCCGATATGGTCATCAAGGGAGACCCGACCCTTATGCGGGCCGTGCTGGAAAACCTGATCGGCAACGCCTGGAAATTCACAGGCAAGCAACCCGACCCTCGCATTGAAGTAGGAAGCGCCATCATCGCCGACAAAGTCACGTATTTTGTTCGTGACAATGGAACAGGATTCGATATGAAATACGCCGACAAACTATTCGGCGCATTCCAACGACTGCACTCCGTCACGGAGTTTGAAGGCACCGGCGTCGGATTGGCGAACGTTCAGCGCATTATCCGTCGCCATGGCGGACAGGTCTGGGCGGAAGCCAAGTTGAACGAGGGCGCCACGTTTTATTTCACCTTATCCGCATGGAGAAAAACCGCATGACCAAGATTATTCTGCTTGTGGAAGATAACCCGGACGATGAAGAATTAACCCTCATCGCCTTCCGCAAAAGCCATATCGCCAACGATGTCGTCGTCGCTCGGGACGGAGTGGAGGCGCTTGATTATTTATTTGGCACGGGGCCTCACGCGGGACGAGACATGAGCATCATGCCCACGGTTGTCCTGCTGGATTTAAAGCTCCCGAAAATCGATGGTCTAGAAGTGCTTAAGCGATTGAGGGAACACGAACGCACCAAGCGGATTCCGGTAGTGGTTCTTACTTCGTCGAAAGAGCAGCAGGATATTGTGGAAAGCTACAACCTTGGGGCCAACAGCTATATTCGCAAACCGGTCGACTTCACGCAATTCATGGATGCGGCGAAGCAACTGGGGCTTTACTGGCTGGTGTTAAACGAAGCAGCGCCCTAGCGAGAAGCTTGCTGCGAGCGGGCGAATACAAAATCAAATAGGACCCACGCAGAATCGCTCCAGCGGCGTTGCGCCGCCTTGCCGGGGCGATCCTGCGTAAGTCTTATCAAACCTGCGGAAATTTGACCACCATTGAACCAAACCCTCGCGCCGGTTTTGAATCGGCCTCCAAGGTGGACGCCACTGCCCGCTCGATAATAGTCCGCGCCAAGGCGTTCAAGCGCGATGCGGACAACGCATCGTAGATCATCGGCGTTTTATCGCGTCCTCGCCAAAACACTTTGATGGAGTCATTGAAGAACACGATTTCGAAGTCGATCGCGCCAATGGTCATGGTGGCGGTGTAGGTGGAGGGCGCTATTTGAGCTAGGGATTTGCAAACAATAGGCGCGTTGACGTTTTGCAAATCCGCGATGATTCGGTCGAACCTTTCAAGGGTCTTGTGCACGTCGAAGGTCGACTTCAAGACGCGCTTGATGTCTTTCGACTCGCCTCGGGCTCGTTCGAGCTCCCGCTTATAAGCTTCTCCGTAATTTTCCATATTCGCGCTCCCTCGCGTGGCGCTTTTAACGGACCGACATCGAACGGGCTCCACTTAAAAGCCGCCGCCTCTTAAAGGCAAAATCCGTTCTAATCCCGCTGCAATTTTATGACAAAGTATCTGCGCGACTTCCAGCGCTGTCAACGCGGATAACTGTCGCCAATTGGCGACAGTTATCCGACATTAACATAATCAATTTATTGAGATTTTCGGAGAATCGAATGTCCCTTAGCGGCGCGGATTTCAGGCCGCCATGTTGCAAAGTTACCGAACCTATTTCAAAGTCAGCTCAAGACGCATCGCTTGATGGGGAATACCCGCATCCATGAATTCCTCACCCTCTTGCTTGAACCCAAACTTCGCGTAGAAGGGTGTCGCATGGGTCTGTGCGCTCAGGACAACCGATTGACGCCCCTCGCCCCGGGCCATGCCAATGAGCCTTTCCAGCAGTGCAGCGCCCACTCCCTTTCCCCGCCAGGGCTTCAACACGGCCATGCGACCGATATGGCCATCGGGTAGGAGTCTACCGACGCCGATGGGGCAACCGCTTAAATCACGGGCGATGACATGGCGACACTGTGGGTCCACACCGTCCCACTCCAGATCTTCGGGCACGTTTTGTTCGATCATGAATACGTGGCGGCGGACGGCGGCAAGCTCAAGGCTGCCCTCTTCCCAACTGATTTCTCGAACTTCGAATTCTTTGGAATCCAGCATAACGGGGGTTATCCTTAAAACTGGGTGATCATAAAAGTTGAGACTAGGTCCATGGATGACATTGTTCTGCAAGCAATGACGCGATGGCCCAATGTACCGTCGGTTTACGGCTGGCTCAAGCTCGACCGGCGCGGCCGCTGGTTAATCAAGGGCGAACCGATCACGAATCCGACCATCACCGCGTTTATCGGCCGTAACTATGTACGGACCGAACAAGGGCATTGGTGCTTTCAAAACGGTCCGCAACGAGTGTTTGTCGAGTTGGAATATATGCCCTACGTTTATCACGTTTGGCGTAGCGTCGACGGATCGCTCGCAGCGCAAAGCCATACTGGCGTATCCGTCGAACAGCCGTCCCGCTGCTGGATTGACGACGCTGGAGGATTAATAATCGACTGCGAGTGCGGGATTGGCAGCGTGGAGGCGCAAAGTCTCGCCACGCTGGCGGAACTCATCGTCGATAGCAAGGGAAATCCATTAAGCGACGACGCCATCGAAACGCTTTTACGCGCTGGCAGCCAAATTGGGAGGTCATCCCGTCTACAATGGAATGAAAAGCTGCTTCCCATCGATTTTGTTGTATACGAGGAGGAGCCAAGTTACTTTGGTTTTGAACGAATTCCTCAACCGCCCCCCGGCGCCCGCCCCTGCTGACAATCGGGTAAAATGCTTCAAACCTCACTCTTTGGAAGTCATCAGAAAAATGTCGCGGCTAGGCGCTAACGCGCCGCGCGATAAATTTGCGGGTGGCCTCCAAGAACCTGTTTAATATCTGCAGCAAGTGGAGCCTCAAGCCAATCCCTGGCAGTAAGATGTTGAATAGGTTCGAAGACTGTTTCTAGCGCAATTAGTCATCCGTACACGGATTGTTTTTTCAGGAGTCCTATTATGCGCATCGAAGTCCACGTTCACGGCACCATTCATTTGCGCCCCGATGTGCGCATTGCCGACATCAACGAAGCGCTGCACCCCTGGCTTGAATACCTTGATTTAGAATCCATTTCCGATGCGAAGAGCATTCACCTCGACGAACCCGGCATCGTTTTCGATCCGCGCGGACGAATTCTGGATATTTGCTGGAGCGGCGATGTCGGACGCAGTTTCGAAAACCGCGTCGAGCCGGCGATCCGCGCCCTATGTCCACTCTCCGAAGTAGCCGCTGAAGTCGAGATCAGTTACTACGACGACGATGACAGCGATGACGAGATGAACATCATCTTCGTCGGCCCAACGCCCGCGGCGATTCATGAGGCCCAACGCCGTCGCATGGCGGAAGACGTCTCGGACCTGCTCACCCGTCACTTCGACGATTCGGCAATCAATGAGGTCGTATCGTTGGTGAATAATTTATTCGCGAAAGACTGGGAAAAACGCGGCATGGGCAATAACGTCGACGACTTTGCTTCAAGCGATCTCGTATCCCCGTTAAGCAGACGACATTTGCATTAACAGACCGCCTAGAGCAGTTTGCAACGGCGTACGGGGCCAATCTTGGACCTGCGATGCTCAACGTACCATTTGTACGTCTCCGCTTCTCGGCCCAACCTTGACTCCCGTACGCAGCTGCAAACCGCTCTAGGTCACGATAATTCCAGTGGGTATGCTGACCGCGCGTGCGTCCACAAACAACGCTCAGTAGCTCTTTGAATTCACAAAGGAAGATATCCTGAAGCCTTATTCACACGGCTCCAGCTTTCTTAAGCAAGCTCGCTACCGCCTCTGCAAGTTTCCGGTAACCCTGCGCATTGGGATGCGCCATATCAGCCTTCAAGCTGTTGTCGCCTAGAATCGTCGACAGCACATCGGCCTCGACAGGCGCATGTACTGCTTGCGCGAGGCTCTCGTAGTAATCCGGTGGCGAAAGACGCAGCCCCGGCCTGGGAACCGCAATCAGAACGACGCCAACGCCACGCTCTTTCGCCAATTGAATCATCGCCCGGATGTTCGCCTCGGCAGCCGCCTCGCCTGTCCGCCGCAGCAAGTCGTTTCCGCCGTGGCAAAGGATAAGAAGCTGCGGACGCAATGTCTCGAGCGCCTCTGGCAACCTGGCGAGCCCTTCGCTCGATAACTCGCCTGGAACGCCTGCTCGCACGACCTTACGGTTGATAAGATTTTCCAGAATGGCCGGGTAGCTTTCTTCCGCCGTCGCGCCGGTACCGTAGGTCAAGCTGTCGCCGAACGCGAGGATGACGGCGTCGCTTGCGAGGGGACTGAGCCGTGGCGTACGGGAACAGGAAGCCAGCATTCCCACGCAGCAAACGAGCAGAACGAAAATCCGAATAATCGGCGTCATATATTTAACGCAACCGCTTTGATGTAAATTCTTCTTCGATGTTATCGCGGAAATAACTCCACATCGAACCGGAACTCGCCAAGCGGCGATAGATTTCCGGCGTAACGCCAGTGTATTGAAATACACCCGCTGTCGTTTCCACTTGCAGCAAACGCGCTCGTTCATCGTACCCAATGGCGCGTAAGTTACCGGCGTTGACCTTTTTCATGTCCATAGTTACTTTCCCGCTTGAGCACCCCAAAGCTCCGAAAGCCGCGCATCGCGCCCGCAGCCGCTTCGATAAAACTTATACCGCAGCGGATTTTTGGTGTAGTAGTCCTGGTGATACCTCTCCGCCGGATGAAACTCGGTTGCGGGAGTGACCTCGGTTACGATCTCGCCCTTGAACGGCTTGGTCTTTTGCAACTGCGCTTTGGATGCCTCCGCAAGTTGCTTCTGGTCCTCACTGTGATAAAAAACGCCGGTGCGATACTGGTTACCGACATCGCAAAACTGTCGATCCTTCACCGTGGGATCGATGTTATGCCAGAACACATCCAATAGTTTTTCGTAGCTCACGCGTTTAGGGTCGAACACAATCTGAACTGCTTCCGCATGACCAGTACGACCTGTCGTGACGTCCTTATATGTCGGATTCTTGTTAATCCCGCCGATAAATCCTGATGTCGTGGAAATGACGCCGTCGAGTTTGTCGAAAGGAGGCTCCATGCACCAAAAACATCCGCCGGCGAAAGTCGCCTTTGCATAGCCAATATCCGTGATCGGCTTTCCGGTTTGCGCGTGGGTGGACATAACCCCGCTGAGAAAGAAAAACGCAATGATTAGTAGTCGATGGAGTCGGCTCATTTTATTGCTCTGCCTTAGGGCTTTTCGAAAGGTCAATTGTCCACTTTCAGCGTGTAAAGTCCACAGATAAGTCCTTGTGCAAAAGTTTTCCAGCAAGGCGCGTCGACGCAGACAGTACACAGTTAGTACGACAAGGAGAGCTAAGCAGGGGTTTCGAGCAGCATGCTGCGAGCCTGCGCAGCGGCTGTCCGATGCAGCGGACAGCGCACCCTGCAAGGGCAACGCCGCTGGAAGACTTTTGCACAAGTACTTAACCGGGCGCCTTTTAGTTTTAACCACGCTGCAAGTAGAATGCGCTCTTGCGCGGCCGTGGTTTTATCCTTCTTTTTTATTTGCAGTTCCCGTCGCGCATTCGATGTCATCGCTGAAAGGACTTATCCATGCATAAAAGTTTCCGCATCACCGTCGTTTGTCTTCTGTCTTCACTTTCCGGCCTCGCCATTGCAAACCTACCTCCCGCCGTGGAGGAAAAAGATCCCACCGCGTGGTATCAGGAAGATCTGACACCCAAAGCACAATACGAGACTGCGAAGAAAGAAGCTGGCGCAGCCTACCGGGAGGCGCTGAATGATTGCCGCGAAAAGCGTGGCGCGGAGAAGACAGCCTGCGTGAAAGAAGCAAAAGCCGTCTATACCCAAGACCTCGCGGAAGCGAAAAAGCTGCTGGGCGCATCGTAGTAAGGTAAAACATTCGACTTCTTTCGAAACTGTAGCGAGCGCCCCGAGATTGAACCGAGAAGTGTAAACATACGGATAAATACGTTTGGCGCCGGCGGTTCAATCTCGGGGCGTGCGGTGGATTGCGAAAGAAGTCTATTATCGGAGGCGACGCACCAATGACCCTATATGGCGCAATACCCATCATCATTGCTCATCGCGGCGCCTCTGCCTTAAGACCCGAACACACACTCGAAGCCTATCGCGTCGCCATCCAACAAGGCGCGGACTACATAGAACCCGACCTTGTATCCACCAAGGATGGCGTGCTGGTCGCCCGTCATGAAAACGAAATTTCCGGAACAACGAACGTCGCCGACTGGCCCGAGTTCGCCGGCCGAAGAGCCACAAAGACGATCGACGGCGTCAACGTAACCGGGTGGTTCACAGAAGATTTCACGCTGGCTGAACTGAAAACGCTACGCGCTCGTGAACGCATACCGGCAATCCGCCCAGCCAATACGGCATACAACGATCGGTACGAAATCCCGACGTTGCAAGAAATAATCGATTTAGCCAAACAAGCCAGTCTGGAGACGACACGGACCATTGGCATTTATCCGGAAACCAAGCATCCGAGCTATTTCTCCAGCATCGGTTTAGCGCTGGAAAAATCCCTTGTCGAAGCCTTGCACCGTAACGGCTATCAGGATAGAAACGCCGCGATATTCATTCAGTCCTTCGAAGTAGCCAATCTGCAAGTATTACGTGAGATGACGAAGCTGCGCCTAATCCAACTCATCGAAAGCAAAGGCAAGCCGTACGATTTCGTAATCAGCAATGACTCGCGAACTTATTCCGATCTCGTAACCCGTATGGGTCTTCAGGAAATCGCTTCTTACGCCGATGGCGTCGGGCCAAACAAGGCGCTGGTAATTCCCCGCAATGCGTCAGGACGTCTTGAGGCGCCCACAAGACTTGTTGAATGGGCGCATGATGCGAAGCTTGCGGTGCATCCATGGACGTTTCGGCCCGAGAATGAATTCCTGCCGACGGAGTATCAACGAGCCGCTGCGAACGGACAAATCATCGCCCATGAAACAGGGGACTACATCGCGGAAATTCACCGGTTTCTCGACGTGGGCGTAGATGGTTTTTTTACCGATCTGGCCAGCGCTGGCAAAGAAGCCATTCAACAATAGGACTTACGCAAAATCGCCCCAGCGGCGTTGCTGCCTCCTTGCCGTACAGCGCCGTACTGTCTGCGTCGGCGCGCCTTGCTGGGGCGATTTTGCGTAAGTCCTATGTGAGTTTTCCAAACTCCCTACTTTTCCGCCAGCGTCTTCAAATTCGTCAGCCCCGCCTCAAAATCTCCTCCCACCAACGAGTCCATTCCCAGTGAGAAATAACGCATTACAGGATTGAGACCAACATCTCCCTCGTTTGTCCACGTCACTTTCGTAACCGTCCCTACGGGCGTTAACGCCAATCGCCCCGAGGAAGTCATATTGAATTCCGGGAACGATAATTTGTAATCGAGCGATCTGGGCGCATCCGCCTTGATGAAGTCCATACCGCCGCTTCCTTCCGTTTGGCTTTTCCACGACCATTTGGCGCCCTCGCCTTTCTCTGGCCCCAGGTACGTGATCTGCATATTCGGATCGCGCTGATTCCACACCGTCCATTGCGGCCATGCGCGCGGACTTTCGATGTATTGGTAAATCTTTTCAGGAGACGCAGCGATTTCGATACTTCGCTCCACTTTGTAATGACTAGGCAGAAAGAAAGCGACGACAACCAATACCGCGACTAATGACACGATGCCGAATAGAACCTTTTTGAAGATGCGCATGACGACCTCAAAAAAAAGGATTATGACCATTGGAATAACGCCATTTCCAAATTAGTCGTGAACGCGAAAGCGGCGCGCAGACAGTACAAATAGTACGACAAGCGACGCTGACAAAGTGCACGACTAATTGGGAGATGGATAACACTAAGAACCTGTTTACGATCTGTAGCGAGCGAGGCGAGATTGAGGCGAGGAGCGGACACGTACAAGTGGTACGTCGAGCACCGGAGCCTCAATATCGCCTCGCGCAGTAAGATCGTAAACAGGTTCTAAGACAAATGGCCTATTTACCCGACTATATTGGAAGAACAAAATCCATGCATTCTCAAGAATCGAAGAGGAGATCGCATCATGCCGAAACGAAACATCATTATCGATGGTCAATCATTAACGCTGGATGCGCGCCCTGATCGACTCGACTTACGAGACTTTCCTTATCGCCCGCCCGTCGAGAATCTGCCTGGTCAATTTCCCGCCAATCCTCAAGTGCAGCAAAGCCTGCCCGCCTATCTCGAAACGGGGTTGATCCTAGACCAAGGCAAGGAAGGCGCTTGTACCGGATACGGCCTCGCCGCAGTGATGAACTACCTGCTTTGGGCGCAGTCGGGAATGCAAATGGGCCGCAAGGATCGCGTCAGTCCGCGCATGCTCTATCACTTGGCGCGGTTTTACGACGAATGGCCCGGCGAAAATTATGAAGGTTCGAGCTGTCGCGGCGCGCTGAAAGGTTGGCACAAACATGGCGCCTGTTTAGAGACGCTGTGGCCTACCGACCCCGAGAAGCCCGAGCGCTTTGTCGAGCCCAAGGATAACTGGGATAGCGATGCGGTCACGCGGCCGTTGGGCACCTACTACCGCATCGATCGGCAATCGGTCGTGGATATGCAATCCGCGATTCGGCACACCGGCGCCATTTACGTGTCCGGGATGGTGCACAAAGGTTGGAGCGTGAAGCAAAAAAAGGGCAAGCTCACGCACGAAACGCTGCCGGTGATTCGCCCGAATTCGCAAACATTAGGCGGGCACGCATTCGCGCTTGTCGGCTACAACGACACCGGCTTCATTGTGCAAAACTCCTGGGGACCCGATTGGGGCGCGTCGGGATTCGCCGTCCTTACCTATGAAGATTGGGTAGACAACGGATCGGATGCGTGGGTGGTGGGCCTTGGCGTGCCAGTTCGTCAAGGCGTTCGCGGCAGCGCGAAAGGCGCGCCAATCACCTCACCCAAACACTACGTGCATAGTAAAACCATCATTCAGGTTGGGCTTCCCGGTTGGCTGGGCGGCGATACCCCACTCGCCAATAAACCCTATGCCTGGTCCGCCGACATGGCCTACGCGCATACGCTGGTGACTGGAAACGACGGTCATATCATTAATCGACTACCCCACGTCGAGAACGAAAAGGCTGCCGCCCGCTACGTGTGTTACAAGCAGCCGACCGAATGGTTCACGAAGACAAACGCCGCCGGCCCGAAACGAATCGTCATTTACGCGCATGGGGGCCTTAACGATGAAGCGGAATCAATTCAGCGCATCCGCGTCATGGCGCCCTACTTCGCCGAGAACGGCATTTACCCAATCTTCGTGACTTGGAAAAGCGGCTGGCAGGAAACGCTTGCCAATATGCTCACCGACAGCGCCAGCAAGGAGCTCGGCTCCGCGACCCCACCGACGCGCGGTATCGGCGACGCCATCAAGGAAGCCTGGGACCGCTCAATCGAATTGCTGGCGCGATCGGTTCTCGCAGGTAGCTTGTGGAGAGAGATGAAAGAAAACGTCGAATGCGCGGCGGACACCGGACGCGCCCTCTGTGAGCTCGGCGATCAATTAAAGGCGCTGAAACACGACCATGGCGATCTGGAAATTCATTTAGTGGGTCACTCCGCCGGCTCCTTTATCTGTGGAACGCTGCTTAAACAACTTGAAGGCGAACCCATCGCCAGTTGCACGCTATACGCCCCCGCCTGCGACCTCGAATTCGCGCTAAAGCATTTCAAACCCGCCATTGAATCGAATTCGCTAAAGCGTAACGACTTTCGCATTCACTTACTCTCCCATGCCCGGGAACTGGATGACGCCGTCGGTCCCTATCGAAAATCCCTGCTCTACCTTGTGAGCCGCGCGTTAGAGAGACGGCATAAGACGCCGCTCCTAGGACTCATCGGCGCTTTCGACGGGGATATGGACAACGACGGGTGCTGGCATAACGACACCGTCCAGTCCGTGAAAGACTGGCAATCGTTCTTCTGGAACGGCGCCGCGCCAACGGGACTTATGGAAAGCGGCCAATCCGCACCCGGCGCCAATCTATTCGTGCTGAACGATAAGCAAATAAGCGCGGGTCCCCGCCGGATCAAAGCCACGCACGGCTGCTTCGATAATGCGGTTCAGATTGTGGAGGGAACGATAAGGACGATTCTCGGAGTAGGTCCGAGTGAGAACTTGAAGAAGGAAGTTAAGGACCTGGATTTTTAAACCTAGAAATAGGGATTGGACGCGCCCAATTGGTGAATGACACACGGGAAAGTTCTTAAAAAGCCATGAGAGGGCGAGAAAAACCATCGCCCTCCAGTGGCGAAATGCTTTTTTCCGAACTATCGGACGGACGGTTCCTTGCGTGCGATTGGCGCGCCGCTGTAATACTCGATATAGGAGATCTGCCGCTCGCAACGAAGTCGAGAAATCTGTTTCGACGTTAATTCCCGCACGACGAATATACCCGCCTTAGGAAACTCCGTCCCCACCTTAAATCCATAGGTCTTCGCCAATTGGGCCGTGACTTTCGCAGGATCCGGCAACCCTTCGACAAAAAAAATGATGAAGCCCGGTGTATCGGGGCGCCATTTCCCCACGATCGGAGCGGCGTTAGAGCACAGCGCGCGGCTAATCCGAGGTGGTTTTTGATAAGGATCATAGACGGCTTGTGCGGATAACGATCCTAAAAACAACGAAAGAACCGCAAAACAACGTAACGACGTCATGCCAATCGGCTGGGTGAAGGCAAACATTCGCGACCTCCTCGGCTTATAAAATTTTAATGCGCCGGAAAAAAGCATATCACCGATAAATCATTTACCGGATATGGAAACGCTCGAGTCGTATTCGATGAACGCGATTTGCGACTCGCAGCGAAGCTTAGCCAACTGCTGAGGCGTCATTTTCCGCGTGAAGAACATACCGACTGACGCAAGATCATGATCGACCGTCAATCCATGCTTCGAAGCAATGTTCGCGGTCGCCTTGGCTGGGTCCGCCAAACCATTCTTGTATACGATGATGTAACCAGGCGCCTGAGGATCCCACTTACCCTTCAAGGGCGCCGGATTTTTACAGGTTGGAGAAAGCAGGGCAGGCTCGGCGGCATGGAGCGAAAACGCCCAGAAAGCCAACGCGAAAGCGAAAAGGCCGCCCAGACAATTCATGT
>Ga0247823_10003453_pt1 | contig 12798 bp, 10 predicted proteins | sample 13C_PalmiticAcid_2_FD_192426 | JGI IMG/M metagenome (GOLD analysis project Ga0247823, IMG submission 192426) | Soil microbial communities from agricultural site in Penn Yan, New York, United States - 13C_PalmiticAcid_Day30 | ecosystem: Environmental > Terrestrial > Soil > Agricultural land...
AGGGGTAACCGGCGGCCACGCCCGCGAGCTGATCGAGCAGTACCTCGCCGGTGACGACGCGCTGTGGGCCGGACTGTGCGCCGGACTGGCCTGCCCGCAGGTCGCCCACCTGGCCGCCGGTTACCCCTCGCCCGCACCGGCCGACGCCGACGAGGCGCTCGCGCGCGCGTCCCGCTGGCGGGCCGTGGTCTCCAGCGATATGCCGCCTGCCGCCCGCCGCGCCGCCCTGCGCGTGCACAACGGCTACGTGCGCGCCTGGGAACGGATGACAAGTGCCGGGCTCTGACCAACCGGCCGACCCGCCGCTGTCCGACGAGCTCGCCGCCGTCGTCGAGCGGTGGAATCCGCAGGGCTCGGCCCTGCTGCGCGCGATGGACCAGGCCGGCACCGGCTCCACCGTCGCCTTCTACGCGGTCGACGACGCCAACACCACCCTGCTGCGCACCGAGCTGGCCCGCTTCGAACCACGCGTCGACCTGACCGATCCGGCCGCCGTCACCGCGTCGGCCGATCCGCCCACCGCCCTGATCGTCTTCGACGCGGGCAGCGTGCTCGGCGCCGACATGCTGGTCCTGATCGAGCGCCTGCGCGCCGCCGGTCAGCGGATCGTGCTCGCCATGAACGGCTTCCACGCCTATCAGGACTGGCAGGCGATCCGCGAGCGCAGCCTCGCCCTGCTCGCGGCCCGCGGGGTCACCGACCTGCCGATCCTGCCGGTCTCGGCCCGCCTGTCCGCCGCGGCCCGCGCCGCCGACGACTCCGCCCTGCTCGACCGCTCCGGCCTTGCGGCCCTGCACGCCGCGCTCGCCGCGGCGACGGCGCACCGGACCACCGGCGGCACCGCGCGCCGTTCGGTCGTGCTGACCAGGGTGTTCACCGACACCAGGGCCAGGATCACCGAGCAGGTCACCGCGCTGCGGTCCGGCGCGGAGTCGACCCGGCTGCGGGCGGAACGGGTCGCGCTGCTGGCCGAGCGCGACGGCGGCCGCCAGACCGGCCTGTCGGCGGTGCGCAGCCAGGTCCAGCTGGCCCGCGTCGACCTCACCACCGAGGTCGGCGCACTGGTGCGAGCCCTGCACACCCGCTCGCGCGCCGAACTCGACCGCTGCGACCGCGCCGAGCTGCGCGCCTACCCACAGCGACTACAGCAGGCCGCCGCCGAACTGTCGGTGGCGGTCGACACCGCGATCGACGCCAGAGTCATCGAGACCGCGCGCCGCGTCGGCACCACGGCACCCGCCGCACGCAGGCACGATCCGGCCCCGAAGGTCGGCCCCGAGCCCGAGCCGCGGCACCGTGGTGTCGAAGATCACCTCATGATCGCGCTCGGCGCGTCGGCTGGCGTCGGCCTCGGTCGCCTGGTCGTCGCGCCGCTGTCGCTCGTGCCCGCGCTGGACGCCGCGAGCGTCCCGGTGACGCTGCTGCTCGGTGCGGGCGCGGCCTATTGGGTGGTGCGCGCGCGGGGTCAGCTGGCCGAGCGCAACCACCTCTCGCAGTGGGTGGCCGAGGCGCTGGTGAATGTGAAAGCCCAGCTGGAGCAGCGTGTCGCCGCGGTTCTGGTGGATGTCGAGGCAGAATTGGCCGAGCACGTCATCCGGGAATCGACGGCGCGCGCGGTCGCGGTCGACCGCCGGGTCGGGGAGCTGGACAGCCTCGCGCGACGCCTCGTCGCCGAGCGCCCGGCTCAGCTGGCGGCGTGCGAGCGAGACCTCGCCGCGCTGGAACGCGCCGAGGCCGAGATTGGGTGATCGACCTGTGGGTAGTTATTAGGGAACCCGATTCCGTATCGATCGTCATATCGCGTTAACCTTTAACCAGGAACCTGGGCGTCCGCTCCGTGCCAGTCGATGCGCGGCCTCCGTCCATGGACGTCGCTGTACGCCGTCCATTTGGGGTTGTGCGGTGGTTGGTTCGCTGCGGACGCCTTCCCGCCCGGTGGCGATCGATGGACTTCGCATCGAAGAACCGCCCATCTCAGGAGAGTTTTCATGACCTCAGCGACCATTCCTGGTCTTCGTGGATCCGACGGCACCGCGCCGACCGAGCACAGTGAACTGCTCGCCTGGGTACAGGAAGTCGCAGAGCTCACTCAGCCGGATCGCGTGGTCTGGGCCGACGGCTCCGACGCGGAATGGGATCGCCTGACCACTCAGCTGGTCGAGGCGGGCACCTTCAAGAAGCTCGACGAGAAGAAGAAGCCGAACTCGTTCCTAGCGCTGTCGGACCCGTCCGACGTCGCCCGCGTCGAGTCGCGCACCTACATCTGCTCCAAGACCGAGGCCGACGCCGGTCCGACCAACAATTGGGTCGACCCCGCCGAGATGCGCGCCACCATGACCGAGCTGTACCGCGGCTCGATGAAGGGCCGCACCATGTACGTGGTGCCGTTCTGCATGGGCCCGCTCGGTGCCGAGGACCCCAAGCTGGGCGTGGAGATCACCGATTCCGAGTACGTCGTCGTGTCGATGCGCGTGATGACCCGCATGGGCCAGGCCGCGCTGGACAAGCTGGGCACCGACAAGCCGTTCGTGAAGGCGCTGCACTCGGTGGGCGCCCCGCTGGCCGAGGGCCAGGCCGACGTGCCGTGGCCGTGCAGCGACACCAAGTACATCACCCACTTCCCCGAGGACCGCGAGATCTGGTCCTTCGGCTCCGGCTACGGCGGCAACGCCCTGCTCGGCAAGAAGTGCTACTCGCTGCGCATCGCCTCGGCCATGGCCCACGACGAGGGCTGGCTGGCCGAGCACATGCTGATCCTCAAGCTGATCTCGCCCGAGGGCAAGAACTACTACGTCGCCGCCGCGTTCCCGAGCGCCTGTGGCAAGACCAACCTCGCGATGATCCAGCCGACCATCCCGGGCTGGCGCGCGGAGACCCTGGGCGACGACATCGCCTGGATGCGGTTCGGTGAGGACGGCCGGCTCTACGCCGTGAACCCGGAGTTCGGCTTCTTCGGTGTCGCGCCGGGCACCAACCGCAGCTCCAACCCCAACGCGATGGCCACCATCGAGGCGGGCAACACCGTCTACACCAACGTCGCCCTGACCGACGACAACGATGTGTGGTGGGAGGGCCTCGAGGGCGAGCCCGATCACCTGATCGACTGGAAGGGCAACGACTGGTACCTCCGCGAGTCGGAGACCCTGGCCGCGCACCCGAACTCGCGCTACTGCACCCCGATGTCGCAGTGCCCGATCCTGGCCCCCGAGTGGGACGACCCGCAGGGTGTGCCGATCTCGGCGATCCTGTTCGGCGGTCGCCGCAAGACCACCGTCCCGCTGGTGACCGAGTCGTTCGGCTGGGAGCACGGCGTGTTCATGGGCGCCACCATGGGCTCGGAGCAGACCGCCGCCGCCGAGGGCAAGGTCGGCACCGTCCGCCGCGACCCGATGGCGATGCTGCCGTTCCTCGGCTACCACGTGGGCGACTACCTCAACCACTGGATCAACCTCGGCAAGAACGCCGATGCGAACAAGCTGCCGAAGATCTTCTACGTCAACTGGTTCCGTCGTGGCACCGACGGCCGCTTCCTGTGGCCCGGATTCGGTGAGAACTCCCGCGTGCTGGAGTGGATCGTCGGCCGCATCGAGGGCCGTTCGGGCGCCGAGGCGACCGCGGTGGGCAATGTCCCGTCGGCCGCCGACCTGGACCTGGAAGGCCTCGACGTGGTCGTCGCCGATGTCGACGAGGCCCTCGCGGTGAACGTCGAGGAGTGGCGCAACGAGATCCCGTCGATCGAGGAGTGGTTCCAGTTCGTCGGCGACAAGCTGCCCTCGGGCGTGCGCGACGAGTTCGAGGCCCTCAAGGAGCGCCTGGGCTGATCCGCCCCCGGAACGGCGAACCGCCCGTACCGCGTTCGGTACGGGCGGTTTCGTCTATTCGGCGAACGGCGAGTGCCTGATCATCGGCAGGAAGCCCGCGCCGGTGAGCCAGTGGACGCGGCCCGCGGGGACGGCGGCGGCCTCGGCGGTGAAGCAGGCGATGAGGTGTCGCTTGAAGTCCTGACGTGGGTGCCGCACGAGCAGGTCGTCGACGAAGCCGGCGTCGAGGTCGGCCAGCCGTCGGCCCAGGACGTCGACCGAGGCGCCCGCGGAGACGAAACCGCCCGGCTCGCCGAGGTTTTCGGCCGCGTCCGGATTCAGGTGGGCCGCGATCGCCGCGCCGATCGCCTCGGCACGGTCGGCGGGAGCGCCGTGGCGGACCGCGAAATCGTTCGCCGTCTCACCACCGACCACCGCGAAACACCTGCCCGGAGTGGGTGTTTCGAGCTTCAGGTCGTGCAGCAGGCTGGCCACGTAGCCGATTTCGTCGTCGTAGTCGACACTGTCGAGCTCGGCGAGGGCGCGTGCGAAGAAGTAGGTGCGGTACGAGTGCGCCAGCATCGTGTCCGAGAGCTGTTCGCGCGCCTCGATTTCGGCAGCCCGGGCGAGCGCGGTGTCGGGCAGGCGCAGTTCGGCCAGCGCCAGCCGCCCGGTGCCGCGACGGCCCAGCGCCTGCCGGAGCCGGCCGGATACCAGCGCGGGTGAGACGCGGAGCAAGCCGACGGTGAGGGCGCGGCGCTGGGCGGGGGTGAGATTCCCGCCGGTGTGGGTGGCCCAGTCCCAGTCGAGGGCGGGTGTCACGGTGAGCATGGTCGATCTCCTCCGACGCGTGTTTCGCGGTGTCCGTCGAGTGTCGCGGAGCGGACCGGGCCGGTGAAGTGGCGGAAATGCCAGCATTGCGTGGATACGTGCCAAACTGGGGACATGATCGAGGTCGCCGCGCTGGCGCTGGACGGGGTGATGACGTTCGACCTGGCCTGCGCGGTGCAGGCGTTCCGGCACGGGCCCGGCGTCACCGGCGAGCCGGTCGGCTTCGCGATGCGCACCTGCGGCGTCCGGCCCGGTCCCGTGTGGACGCCCAACGGCTTCGACCTGCGGGTGGAGCACGGCCTGGAGCTGCTGGCGGCGGCCGATCTGATCGTCGTGCCCGGCATCGGCCTGCCGACGCTGCCCACGCCCGAGCCCGTGCTCGACGCCCTGCGCGCGGCGGCGGAGCGGGGCGCGACGATCGCCAGCATCTGTATCGGCGCCTTCGTCCTGGCCCAGGCGGGCCTGCTCGATGATCGCCCGGCTACCACCCACTGGGGCTACTGCGACCAGTTCGCCCAGCTCTACCCGGCGGTGAAACTGGATCCGACGGCCCTCTACATCGACGACGGCGACATCCTCACCTCGGCGGGTCTGTCCGCGGGCCTGGATCTGTGCCTGCACCTGGTGCGCCGGGAACTCGGCGCGGCGGCCGCCGCCGACCTCGCCCGCTGGAATGTGGTGCCGCCGCACCGCGAGGGCGGCCAGGCCCAGTACATCCCGCGGCCGATGGGCGGCCCGGATCCCCGCAGCGGTCTGGCCGCGACGCTGACCTGGGCGGCGGCGAATCCCCGAGCCGCCACCGATGTCTCGGCCCTGGCGGCGCACGCGCTGATGAGTGAGCGGACGTTCATCCGCCGCTTCAAGGCCGAAGTCGGCGCCACCCCGGGCGCCTGGCTCGACGCGCAACGGCTCGGGCGGGCCCGCGAGCTACTCGAGCGCACGCAGCTTCCGGTCGAGACGGTCGCGCAGCGCGCGGGGTTCGGCAGTGTGACGGCGTTGCGTGATCATCTGCGCGCCGCGACGGGGCTCACGCCCTCGGCGTACCGCCGTTCGCTGCGACACTGACCGCGTTGTCAGTGTGCTGATTTCGCCGTGGTTTTCGGGGCGATGGGCGGTGATGAACTGGACAAGCGAACTATGAGTTTCCGGACAGATTCCGGCGCGGACGATTTCCCCGACTCGATTCTGGGTACATCTTTCGATGTCAGAGGGTCGCTGCCGTTGGGCGGGAGTCGTGACCTATATTCCTGGTCAGGCTCCTCCGTTCGTCGCACCATCCGAGCTAACTCCCTTTCGAGACTCCAGCACCGCCGACGCGGTCCCGATGAGATCGACGCTGAGAGGTGGTTCACGCATGACCGATGTGGTGACCGGATACGGGTCCGACACCTACTCGAGCACTCCCCTGCAACGGGTGGCAGGACGTTTGCAGCGCGCACTGCCGCCGGGGTGGCGGGTCGACGTGGTCGACCTGCCACCCCGGGGTCAGGTGGCCGGACAGCCGGTACTGCGGGTGCAGATGCCGGAGAACTAGTCGGTGCTCGCGGGCGTCCAGCCCATCGGCATCAGCACGGACTTCTGCTCGCAGAACGCGTCGAGGCCCTCGGGCCCGTTCTCGCGGCCGATGCCCGAGTTCTTGTACCCACCGAACGGCGCGGTGGGGTCGAAGGCGTACCAGTTGATGGCGTAGGTGCCGGTGCGCACCTTCGCCGCGATCTCGACGCCGTGCTCGATGTCGGTGGTCCACACCGAACCGGCCAGGCCGTAGTCGGAGTCGTTCGCGATGGCGATCGCCTCCTCCTCGGTCTCGTACGGGATCACCGAGAGCACCGGGCCGAAGATCTCCTCCTGGGCGATGGTGCTGGAGTTGTCGACGTCGGCGAAGATCGTCGGCTCGACGAACCAGCCACGCTCGACGCCCGCGGGCCTGCCGCCGCCGAGGACCAGTCGCGCGCCCTCTTCCTTGCCCTTGGCGATGTAGCTCTCCACCCGGTCGCGCTGCTTCTCGCTGATCAGCGGGCCGAGTTGGGTGGCCGGATCGGTCGGGTCGCCGGTCTGCATGGTCTTGACGTGCGCGACCAGCGCGTCGACGATCTCGTCGTAGCGGCTGCGCGGGGCGAGGATGCGGGTCTGCGCCACACAGCCCTGCCCGCTGTTCATCAACCCGGAGAACGCGAGAACGGGAATGCTGGCGGCCAGGTCGACGTCCTCGAGCACGATGGCGGCCGACTTGCCGCCCAGCTCCAGCGAGACGGTCTTGAGCTGCTCGCCCGCGATCGCGGCCAGCTTGCGGCCGACCGGGGTGCTGCCGGTGAAGGTCACCTTGTCCACGCCGGGGTGGCTCGCGAGGTATTCGCTCTCCGCCGCGTCTGCGGGCAGGACCGACAGCACACCGTCCGGGAGTCCGGCTTCGGTGAAGATGTCGGCGAGGAGGTTGGCCGTCAGCGGGGTCAGCGGCGAGGGCTTGAGCACCACGGTGCAGCCGGCCAGCAGGGCGGGGCCGAGCTTGTTCGCGGCGAGGAACATCGGGACATTCCAGGCGGTGATCGCCGCGACGACGCCGCGCGGTTCCCGTGAGACGCGCGAGGTTCCGAACAGGCCGGTGCGAGTCTCGTTCCACGGGAACGTCTTCGCCAGCGCCGCCCAGGCGTCCAGCGCGGCGACGGCCGGAATCTGGTTGAGTGTCAAGGCGGCTAACGAAGGCGCGCCCATCTCCGCGGTGAGTGCGGCGAGCAACTCGGGCGAACGCTGCTCGATCAGTCGGGCCGCCTTGGCGAGCACCTCTGCTCGTTCCAGTGGCGGTGTGGATGGCCACGGTCCGCTGTCGAAGGCGTCGCGGGCCGCGGCGACCGCGGCGTCCACATCGGCCTTCGTTACCGCGGGCACGCTGCCGACGGTCTCCTCCGTTGCGGGTGAGACCACGGAAATGCGGTCACTACCGGCAGGGGTGGTCCACTTCCCGCCGATGAACAGACTGTCGTAGTGCATAAGAACACGTTACAGTTTTGTGGCCGGGTTGTCTGCAACACGTTCTAATTCGCTGTCCCGCAACGACTGTGAACAGGGCGAATTCCAACCTGTCGGTTCGCTTTTCGGGTAAACGCACTATTGCGTTCTGTTGTTGAAAAGGGGATGCTTTAGCTACTGATCAGCTCGCTCGATTCATCAGACCTTTACAGCGAATTGGGGAGACCGACTCATGGCTGTGCAAGTGATCGGCCGATCGTTGATGACCAGCGACCAGACCGACCATCAAGCGAAGAGTGTAGGCAGCGGGGGATGGGTTGTGTCATTCCTGCCCGGCCGCACACTCACGATCGAGCAGGCAACTGCCGCCATTCAGGCCGCTGAGGCGGTCGCGATGGTCGGGGCACTCGCTGATCAGGTCGGCCTGACGACGCTGGAGACGGTGGGCCTGGCGATTCAGGAGTCGCCGTGGGCCGCCGCGCTACCCGAGCCGGTCCGCCGGTCCCGTCGATTGAGCTGGCTGGCCTGATCACCCTTGGTGGCCACGACCACCAGGTTGCTCACGAGTAGCTCGCGGATCACCGGAACTCGGACCAGCCACCACGCCCAGCGTGGGTGGTAGCGGGGGAAGACCGTCCGTACGTCGGCTGAAGTCGTTGCCGCCCAGCGCAAACCGTCGGCAGCGGTCACGGCGAACAGTGACCTGCCGAACCTGTTCTTGGGTTCACGACCGTGCTTGCGCCGGTACCGGCGGGCCGCGTACTCGCCGCCGAGGTAGTGCCAGAGGCCGGTCTCGTGACCGCCGAACGGCCCGTGCCACACCGTGTAGGAGTACACGATGAGGCCGCCGGGCTTGGTCACGCGGACCATCTCCTCCGCCATCACCCACGGATGCGGCACGTGCTCGGCCACGTTCGAGGAGAAGCAGACGTCGAAGGCGTTGTCGCGGAACGGCAGCGCCATCCCCGATCCGCGGACCGAGCCGGACACCCGCAGGCCCGCGGCGTGCATCTCCGACGGATCGGGCTCGACCGAGACGTAGCGTGCCCCCGCCGCGGTGAACTCGTCGGCGAAGTACCCGGGGCCGCCGCCGACGTCGAGGACGACGGTGCCGGTGAGGTCGCGGCCGGTGATGTCGGCATAGAAGTCGCCGATCAGGTCGGCGCTGTCGGTGGCGATGCCGCCGTAGAACCTGGCCGGGTCGGACTGCTCGAACCGGAAGCTGGTGAGCAGCCGCAGCGAGCGGCGCAGCGTCGCGCGGCGCGCGAACCTGGACTGGTCGCGGCGCTGGACGGGCTGCTCGGTTCTCGGCGGGGATGCGGTCGGCACGGCCAGAGTTTATGGGCAGTGTCACCGGGGCCGATCGCGTGGTCCGGCCGGACACAGCGGACGGACGCGGCGATACGGATGTGTCGCGCAGACCACACCCGCTAGGGTGGGTGCCGACCTTTGTCCTCCGCCGACCCGATTGCGAGCCCCGACCGTGCGTGAAGTCCTCCTGCTGTGCTGGCGTGACACAGGGCACCCGCAGGGCGGCGGCAGCGAGCGGTACCTGGAGCAGGTCGGCGCCCAGCTGGCCGCGCGCGGCATCAAGGTCACGCTGCGCACGGCCGGGTATCCCGGTGCCCCGCGCCGGGAGCGGATCGACGGCATCGACATCAGCCGCGCCGGCGGCCGCTTCACCGTCTACCCCCGCGCGCTGGCCGCCATCGTCGCAGGTCGGCTGGGTATCGGCCCGCTGCGCGGGGTGCGCCCCGACGTCGTGATCGACACCCAGAACGGCATCCCCTTCTTCGCCACCGCCACCGGCGTGCCCTCCGTGGTGCTGGTGCACCACGGCCACCGGGAGCAGTGGCCGGTCGCGGGCAAACTGGTCGGGCGGATCGGCTGGTGGATCGAGTCGCGGCTCTCCCCGCGCGTGCACCGCGAGAACCAGTACCTCACGGTGTCGCTGCCCTCGGCCGAGGAACTGGCCGTGCTCGGCGTCGACCGCGAGCGCATCGCCGTCGTCCGCAACGGTGCCGAGCCGGTCCCCGCCGAGGTCGTCCCCGGCGCCGACGACACCCGCGCCACCCACCCGCGCATCGCCGTGCTGTCGCGCCTGGTTCCGCACAAGCAGATCGAGGACGCGCTGACCGCCGTCGCCGCGCTGCGCGCGCGCTTCCCCGATGTGCACCTCGACGTGATCGGCGACGGCTGGTGGGCGCCGAACCTGCGCGCCTGCGCCGACGAGCTGGGCATCGCCGACGCCGTCACCTTCCACGGCCACGTCGACGAGCGGCGCAAGCACGAGATCCTGTCGACCGCGTGGGTGCACGTGATGCCCTCCCGCAAGGAGGGCTGGGGACTGGCAGTCATCGAGGCGGCTCAGCACGGGGTGCCGACCATCGGCTACCGCAGCTCGCGCGGCCTCACCGATTCCATCGTCGACGGCGTCACCGGGCTGCTGGTCGACGACGCCCCCGCCCTCGCCGAAGCGGCAGCCGACCTGCTGGCCGATCCGGACACCCGCCTGATGATGGGGGAGAAGGCGCGGGCTCGTGCGCGCGAATTCTCCTGGGAGCAGACCGGTTCCGGGGTCTACGAGGTGCTCTCCGCCGCCGCTCGCGGTGCCTTCGTCACCGGTTTGGTCGCACCGCCAGCCCAAGGCTGATTCGCGGAAGCAGTGCGGCGGTGAGTAGTCCGCCGATCAGCAGGGCCGCCCACAGCAGGTGCGCTGCCGCCGAAATCCATCGTTGGGTGGGTGTGGCGATGTCGGTGGGGGTAGCACCCGCGATCCGGTACAGCGCTAGATCCGAGTCCTGATAGGCCGATTCCGCCGTGGCGAGCGTCTTCCCGGATTCGCCCAGCGGGCCGGGGGTTGTGCGTTCCACGACGATCCAGCCGACGCCGAGTGCGGCGATCTCGGCCGGGGTCGCGCCCCGGAGCAGCGCGTCTTCGACCCTGCGTGCCCGGTTGCCCTCGCCGTTGACGGCGTAGCCACGGACCCGGAGTTCGCCGGTCTGCAGGACGTCGTCGGGCAGGATGCGCGGCGCCGGATCGAGGACGGGAGCTGGCCCGCTATAGGGGAATCGGCGGAACATCCCGGCGGGGAGAACCGCGACATCCCCTGGTTCGTCCATGCGCTCGACGACCTGCGCCCACCCCGCCGGGTAGCGCACCGGCCGCATCTCGCCACCCACTCCCCAAGCCAGGTCGGCCAGCGGGAGGATCAAGAGAGCGATGAGAAGTGCGGCAACAGTGGATGTTCCGCGATGCGTTGGGACGCCGTCGGCTGGCGAGCCCGCGTGGTTGGTGGTCCCAGGGCCGGTGGAGTTGGTGGTCCCCGGGTTCGTCCGTCGCGCCGTCGGCTCCTGTCGCGGCGGTGGTGTTCGGCGCGCCCAGCCGAGAACCGTCGTGCACGCGGCCGCCGCGCACAGCGCGTAGGCGGGCATCGCCAGTGCCACGTACTTCTGTGTGTCGCGCAGCAGGCCGGCGCCGGGGATGTGCACCACCAGCCATTCGCCGATCGCGAGGCCGGGGCCGGTCGCGCCGAGTGCGGGCAGCACGATCGACACCGCCGCGATCACCAGCAGGGCCTGACCGTTTCGGCCCAGCGCCCACACGGCGCGCACGCCCAGCGCGACGATGCCGAGCAGCACCAGGGTGCCGACCAGCGCCAACGGCGTCGTCCGGGTGGCGGGCACCGCTTCGCTGTTCCAGATGCCGCCGAGCCCGGCCAGACTGCCCAGCGTGCCGAGCCACGGCTCGGCGCGGGCCGCGAACGCCGACACGCCCGCCGGATCCGACGGCTCGGCCCCCGATCCGAGCGCCGTCGCCGTCAGCCAGGGCGCGCAGGTGGCGATCCACAGGACAGTGGCGGGGAGGAACGCGCGACGCCCGACCAGCGCGAGCCCGATGATCGCGGCCAGCAGCGATCCGGTGGGTGTCAGCCCGGCAGCCGCGAAACCGGCCGTCAGGGCCGCCCACGCGCCGATCGCCGCACCCCGGCTGAGTCCTCCAGGGGCGCCAGGTTCCGTTTGGGCTGTTGATCCGCCGCTGCCACCGGGCTCCACCTGGGCCCCTGATCCGCCGCTGCTCGAGCTCTCGCGCTGTGCCTCGGCGGGCCTCCCCGCAACGGGACTCGCTTCTGCGGCCGAGTGCGCGTCCGCATCGCCGCTCATGGTCGTGTTCCCGCGCGGGTTCGCGGTGGTAGGGATGTGTGGTCCGTCGACGAAGTGCGAGCGATCGCGCCGGGTTGCTTGTCTGACGCGGGCGGCGGCCAGGGCGGTCCAGGGGAGGGCGGCGTAGCCGGCGAGGAGACTCCAGTGGCCCTGGAGGAGGCGTTCGGCGATGAAAGGGTTCCAGAGGGCGAGGGTGGCGGCGACCAGTTGGGCGGGGGCCGAGGCGGTGAGGAACTCGCGGGCGAGGACGGCGGCGCCGTAACCGGCGGCCCACAGGGCGACGATCAGAATCGCCTTCACCAGCAGGCCGCCGTCGATCAGCGGGGACAGGACGGCCAGCAACGCGTCCTGCGGAACGGCGCGGGGCGCGGCGGCGCCGAGGCCGAGGGCGGAATCGGTGAGGTAGGAGCGCGGGGTGCTGACGGCGTCGCGGAGCAGCAGATAGCCGGACCCGGCCAGCGGTCCGACGATGATCAGCGCGAGCAGTGCGCAGTATCCGGCCACCCAGGCCCGCACACGCCTATCTCCCGTCACGCCAGTGCACCTTACGTCCCGTCCCGCTGCCCGGCGGGCCGACCCGGTCCGCCGACCGTCGTGGGTGATGCGGTCGGGCCGTCGACGCCTGCCTCGATCGAGTCGTGGCCACGAGCGAGGCGGCCCGGATTCCCGGTGCCGACGGGCTGCGACACCCAAGGTGAGTCCGGTCGGACTCACATTTTCGGGGTACTGGTGATGCGAGGGCCGTCGAGGTGCGACGATGAGGCGTGTCCTCGGTCCGTCGCCCCCCTGTCGTAGCTGACCTGACCTGGGTGACGGCCGGCGCGATGACCGCCAACGTCGCCGGGTACCTGCTGCAACTGCTCGCAGGCCGCTGGCTCGGCGTCGCCGGGTACAGCGAGTTCGCGAGCCTGCTCGCCGTGCAGCTGCTGTGCGCCGTGCCCGCGCTCGCCATGCAGAACGTGGTGGCGCGCGAGGTGGTGCGCGGCGCCGATCTGCGGGCGGTGCGCGCGATGCAGTGGCGGTGCGCCGCGCACCAC
>Ga0247823_10003454_pt1 | contig 12793 bp, 11 predicted proteins | sample 13C_PalmiticAcid_2_FD_192426 | JGI IMG/M metagenome (GOLD analysis project Ga0247823, IMG submission 192426) | Soil microbial communities from agricultural site in Penn Yan, New York, United States - 13C_PalmiticAcid_Day30 | ecosystem: Environmental > Terrestrial > Soil > Agricultural land...
GCGTCGATAGCCATGGAAATCTCCGAAATTCATCCAGCCGGGGCGCAAGGGAGTCGCCCAGACTGACTCCTGTCGTGGGTTAACCGCCCGATGCGGCTTCGACAAGCGTTCCGCATTGCAATATGGGACGTTCGTGCCCGTATTCGACCTCACAGACCTGCCCGCCGCCTGCCCGCCCGACACCCCGTGGATCGGGCTGGACCTGGGCGAGAACACCATTGGCGTGGCGGTGTCCGACACCAGCCGCATGATCGCCAGCCCGTTGCAGCTGATCCGCAAGACGAAATTCACTCAGGACGCCGAACAGCTGGTCAAGCTGATGAACGGCCGCAACGTCTCGGCCCTGATCATCGGCCTGCCGTTGAACATGGACGGCAGCGAGGGGCCGCGCGCCCAGTCCTGTCGCGCCTTCGCCCGCAATCTGGAGCGCCTGCGCCCCGTCAACGTCGCCTTCCAGGACGAGCGTTTGTCGACCACGGCGGTCGAGCGCTTCCTGATCGACGAGCTGGACCTGACGCGCAAACGCCGCGCCGACGTCGTGGATCGCACGGCCGCCGCCTGGATTCTGCAGGGCGCGCTGGACCGTCTGCGCGGCTGACCTTCCCCTCGCGGAGAGTCGGGCTTATAGCGGCGTCTCGATGACCCATGCCGCTTCCGTCACCGAAACCATCGAGGAACGGCTGCTGCCGTTCCCCCGCGATCACTTCCTCGCCGCCGGCGATCTGAACCCGCCCGCCGCCCTGGCGCTGCTGGATCTCGCTGACGCCTTCGTCGACTTCAATCGACAGTCGGCCAAGGGCATCGACCTGATGCGCGGCCAGACGGTGGTGAACCTCTTCTTCGAGAACTCGACGCGGACCAGCTCCTCCTTCGAGATCGCCGCCAAGCGCCTGGGCGCCGACGTGGTGACCATGCCGGTCTCGGCCTCCTCGGTCGCCAAGGGCGAGACCCTGATCGACACGGCGGTGACGCTGAACGCCATGAAGCCCGAGATTCTGGTCGTGCGGCACTCGTCGTCGGGCGCCGTGGACCTGCTGTCGCAAAAGGTCGGCTGCGCGGTCGTCAACGCGGGCGACGGTCGCCATGAACACCCGACCCAGGCCCTGCTGGACCTGCTGAGTCTGCGCCGCGCCTTTGGCGACGTCGGCGGACTGACCGTGGCCATCTGCGGCGACATCGCCCACAGCCGCGTGGCCCGCTCCAACGTCGCCCTGCTGTCGATGATGGGGGCGCGCGTCCGTCTGGTCGGTCCGCCGACCCTGGTCCCCGGCGACGCCGACCGATGGGGCTGCGAGGTCTTCCACGACATGAAGGAAGGTCTGGCCGGCTGCGACGTGGTCATGATGCTGCGTCTTCAGCTGGAACGCATGACCGGCGCCCTGATCCCATCGACCCGCGAGTATTTCCGCTTCTGGGGGCTGGACCGCGAGAAACTGGCCTGGGCCGCGCCGAACGCCAGGGTCATGCACCCCGGACCGATGAACCGGGGCGTCGAGATCGACTCCGACGTGGCCGATGATCTGTCCGTTTCCCTGATTCAGGATCAGGTCGAGATGGGCGTCGCTGCCCGCATGGCCGTTCTGGCCGCCCTCGCCCACCGCCGCGCCGGAGCCGCCGCATGACCGCCGCTCCCAATACGCTCGCCATTGTCAACGCCCGCCTGCTGGACCCCGCCACCGACTATGACGGTCCCGGCGCGGTCCTGATCCAGGACGGCCGCATCGTCGAGGTCGTCCACGGCCAGGCGACCCAGCGTCCCGAAGGCGTCACCGTCATCGACGCGCAGGGCCGCTGCCTGGCGCCCGGCCTGATCGACATCCGGGTCAAGACCGGCGAACCGGGCAACGAACCCAAGGAAACCCTGAAGTCGGCCAGCCTGTCGGCGGCGGCGGGTGGCGTCACCACCGTCGTGGTCCAGCCCGACACCGACCCGGCCATCGACGACCCGGCCCTGATCGACCACATCCAGCGGCGCGGCGCGGCGCTCGATCTGGTCAACGTCCGCGCGGCGGGCGCGGCAACGCAAGGGCGCGACGGTCAGCGTATGGCCGAGATCGGCCTGATGCACGAAGCGGGCGCCCTCTACTTCACCGACGGCGACCGGGTCATTGTCAACACCCGCACCCTGCAAAGGGCGATGAGCTACGCCGCCACCTTCAACGCCCTGATCGCCTGCCGCCCGGCCGAGCCGTGGCTGTCGGAAGGCGCGGTAGCCACCTCGGGCGAACTGGCGACCCGCCTGGGCCTGTCCGGCGCCCCCGCCATCGCCGAGCGCATCCAGCTTGAGCGCGATCTGGCCCTGGTCGAGCAGACTGGCGCGCGTTTTCTGGTCGATCAGATCTCGACCGAGGGCGCGCTGCAGACCCTGGCCCGCGCCCGCGCGCGCGGCCTGGAGGTCTCGGCCTCGGTGTCGATCAACCATCTCTGTTTCAACGAGATCGATATCGGCGACTACCGGACCTTCTATCGGCTGGACCCGCCGCTGCGCCCCGAAAGCGACCGGCAAGCCCTGGTCGAGGCGGTTCGTGACGGCCTGATCGACGCCATCACCTCCGCCCACTGTCCCGAGCCCGCCGAGAACAAGCGTCGCCCCTTCGCCGAGGCCGCGCCCGGCGCTGTCGGGCTTGAGACCCTGCTGCCCGCCGCCCTGATGCTGCACCACGAACACGGTCTGGACCTGCTGGACGTGCTGCGTCCGCTGACGCAAGGCCCTGCCGGCCTGCTGGGTCTGGACGCCGGTGTGCTGGCCCAAGGCGCGCCCGCCGACCTCGTCCTGTTCGACGCGGGAGCTCCGGTTGTGGTCGATGCGGCCACGCTTCGCTCCAAATCGAAGAATTCGCCCTTCGACGGGCGTCGCCTGCAAGGGAAGGTCTTGCTCACGGTTGTCGGTGGACGCATCGTCCACGACGCACGCTAAACGGGAGCGAATCACTTTGCAGGAACTGGCCGCACCGGCGCTTCTGACGCTCGGGCTTGTCGCGATTGGCGGATACCTGCTCGGTTCAATTCCGTTCGGGGTCATCCTGACACGCGCCGCCGGCGCCGGAGACGTGCGCAATATCGGCTCAGGCAATATCGGCGCGACCAATGTCCTGCGCACGGGGCGCAAGGACCTGGCTGTCGCCACCCTGATCCTCGACGCGGGCAAGGGTGCCATCGCCCTGCTGATCGCGCGCCATCTGTTCGGTGAAACCGCCGGCGCCATCGCCGGCGGCGCGGCCTTCATGGGGCACCTCTTCCCGGTCTGGCTGGGCTTCAAGGGCGGCAAGGGGGTCGCGACCTTCTTCGGCTTGATCCTGGCGGCCTGCTGGCCTCTGGGCCTGATGGCGGCGGCGACCTGGCTGATCGTGGCCTTCGCCCTGCGCTATTCCTCGCTGGCGGCTCTGGTCGCGGCGGCGCTGGCGCCGCTCTATGCGCTTCTGCCCCTGCTCGCGTTGGGCCTGCCCGCCCCAGCGCCCATCCTGATCCTGGCGATCTTCACCGCCGTGCTCATCTATATCCGCCACCATGAGAACATCGCCCGGCTGCTGAAAGGCGCCGAGCCCAAGATCGGGGCCAGGAAGGCTTGACCCATCTGTCCGACGCCGAGCGCTTCGCCCGGCTTCGGCTGGCCCGCACCGACCGCGTCGGTCCCGTGGCCTTTTCCCAATTACTGCAACGCTTCGGTTCCGCCGTTCGCGCGATCGAGGCCCTGCCCGATCTGGTCCGCCGTAGCGGCCGCGACGGCTATGCTCTGCCCGCCATTGACCATGTCGAGGCCGAAATGGAGGCAGGTCAGTGCGTCGGTGCCCGGCTGATCTTGCTGGGCGACACGGAGTATCCCGACATGCTGGCCGCCGTCGATCCGCCGCCTCCTCTGCTGTGGGCGCGCGGTGACGTTGCCCTGCTGTCGCGTCCATGCGTGGGCGTTGTCGGCGCCCGCATCGCCTCGGCGGGCGGCCAACGCATTGCGCGCGGCATCTCGCAGCAACTGGGCGAGGCTGGCCATGTCGTGGTGTCGGGTCTGGCGCGCGGTATCGACGCGGCGGCCCACCTGGGAGCCCTGCCAACCGGCACAGTGGCGGTCCTCGGCGGCGGCGTGGACGACATCTATCCGTCTGAGAACGCCGACCTCTATCGCCAGATTGTCGAAAAAGGCTGCCTCGTCTCCGAAAGCCCCGTCGGCGCCCGCGCTCAGGCCCGTGACTTCCCGCGCCGGAACCGCATCATCTCCGGCCTTTCGCGCGGCGTGATCGTGGTCGAGGCTGAGATCCGTTCCGGCTCGCTGATCACCGCCCGTCTGGCCAATGAACAAGGCCGCGACGTTTTCGCCGTGCCAGGCTCGCCGTTGGACCCGCGCTCGAAAGGCCCCAACGAATTGCTGCGTCAGGGGGCTATTCTATGCGAGGGGTTGGAAGACGTAGAGCGCGCTTTCAGCACCCTGCGGACGCTTCGCGAACCGCCCAGCGATTCGCCCTTCCCAAGTATGCCCGACGACCTGGACGAGGCGCTGATCGAACGGATTGCCGCCCTACTGTCCCCCACGGCCGTGCCGCGCGATGAATTGGCCCGAGCACTCGATTTGCCGGTCGGGGTAGTGGCCGCCGTCCTGCTTGAACTCAGCCTGGCTGGTCGCGCGACCCTATTGCCCGGCGGACTGGCGTCAATCTGATCAGTCCGAAGGGGTTTCCCTTCTGGCCATATCGGCGACCGACTCGAGGGCGAAAGCCAGTTTCGCGTCACCGTCCCAGCGCGCCATGCTCGCCAGTTCTACAGCCATCGCCGCGATATACTCCCTGACGGGATAGTCGGTCAGGTCTGGCGGTGAAGGCGGCCTAAATTGCTCTCTTGATCGAAGTTCGTGTCGCCCTGTTGTTTCAGCCACGCTCAAACCCTCCTGACCTGAATACGAGCAGAACACAATCAAAAGTAGAACTGAAGCCCTATAAACACCTTTAAGGCGCTCAACTCAAATGACGCGATTGACTTCCCCTTCGACGCCAACCACGTTCGCGCCCCGATTTCCCGAATAGAGCGCCATGAATCTCGTCATCGTCGAGAGCCCCGCCAAGGCCAAGACCATCAATAAATACCTGGGTTCGGACTATGAGGTTCTGGCCTCCTACGGCCATATCCGCGACCTGCCGTCCAAGGACGGCTCTGTCCTGCCCGACGAAGATTTCGCCATGCAGTGGGAGGTCGACGCCAAGGCGTCCAAGCGTCTGTCCGAGATTGCGGAGGCGGCCAAGCGCGCCGACCGCGTCATTCTCGCGACCGACCCCGACCGCGAGGGAGAGGCGATCAGCTGGCACGTTCTGGAGGTCCTGAACAAGAAGAAGGCGCTGAAGGACACAGAGGTCCAGCGCGTCACCTTCAACGCCATCACCAAGGCGGCCGTGCTCGAGGCCATGGCCAATCCGCGTCAGCTGGATATGGAGCTGGTCGAGGCCTATCTGGCCCGCCGCGCGCTGGACTATCTGGTGGGCTTCAACCTGTCACCGGTCCTGTGGCGCAAGCTGCCCGGCGCCCGCTCGGCCGGCCGGGTGCAATCGGTCGCCCTGCGCATCGTGGTCGATCGCGAGATGGAGATCGAGAAGTTCAAGGCCCAGGAATACTGGTCGGTCGAGGCCGATCTGGTCGCCGACAGCCCGCCCTTCACCACCCGTCTGGTCAAGCACGCCGGCAAGCGCATCCAGCGTCTGGACATCCCGACCGAGGAGATGGCCTTCGCCGCCCGCGACGCCATCAAGGCCGGCGACTTCACCATCAAGTCGGTCGAGAAGAAGCCGGCCAAGCGTTCGCCCGCTCCGCCCTTCACCACCTCGACCTTGCAACAGGAAGCCGCGCGCAAGCTGGGCTTCACCGCCCAGCGTACCATGCAGGCGGCGCAGAAGCTGTATGAGGGCGTCGACGACACCGGCGGCCTGATCACCTACATGCGGACCGACGGTCTCTTCGTCAGTCCCGAGGGCATCGCCCAGGCGCGCGAGGTCATCGCCGACCGCTTTGGCCCCGCCTATGTCCCGGCCGAGCCGCGCTACTACAAGACCAAGGCCAAGAACGCCCAGGAAGCGCACGAAGCCATCCGTCCGACCAACATCGCGCGCCATCCCGAGTCCTTGCGCCTCGAAGGCGACCTGCAGCGCCTCTACGAACTGATCTGGAAGCGCATGGTCGCGTCCCAGATGGAGAGCGCGCGTCTGGACCGCACCACGGTCGAGATCGAGACGCCCGACGGCCAGACCGGCCTGCGCGCCACCGGCCAGGTTGTCGTCTTCGACGGCTTCATCGCCGCCTATGAAGAAGGCCGCGACGAGAAGCAGAAGGGGGCCGAGGACGACGAGGACGAAGGCGGCCGCCTGCCCGCGCTGAAGGAAGGCGCCAAGGCCAAGGTCGAGGCCGTCCGCACCGACCAGCACTTTACCGAGCCGCCGCCGCGCTTCTCGGAAGCCACCCTGGTCAAGAAGCTGGAAGAACTGGGCATCGGTCGTCCCTCGACCTATGCCTCGATCCTGACGACGCTGCGCGACCGCGAATACGTCCGCATGGACAAGAACCGCTTCTATCCCGAGGACAAGGGACGGCTGGTCACCGCCTTCCTTGAGCAGTTCTTCACCCGCTGGGTGGAATACGACTTCACCGCCGCGCTGGAGACCCAGCTCGACGAGGTGTCTGCGGGCGATCTGGACTGGAAAGCGCTGCTGCGCAGCTTCTGGACCGATTTCCACGCCGCCACGCAAGCCGCAGGCGAGCTGCGCACCACGGCCATCCTGGATCACCTGAACGACGCCCTGGGCGCCCACATCTTCCCGGACAAGGGCGATGGGTCGGACCCGCGCGAATGCCCCCTGTGCCATCAGGGCCAGCTCAGCCTGAAAACCAGCCGCTTCGGCGCCTTCATCGGCTGCTCGCGCTATCCTGACTGCAAATACACCCGCCCCGTCGCCTCGCCTGACGGCGCCGAAGGCGGCACGGACGGCGGCGACCGCGAACTGGGCGTCGATCCGGCCACCGGCCAGCCGGTTCAGCTCAAGATCGGTCGTTTCGGCCCCTATGTCGAAACCACGCCGCCGGGCGAGGAAAAGCCCAAACGCTCGTCCCTGCCCAAGGGCTGGAGCCCCGCGTCGCTGACGCTGGAACAGGCCCTGCGCCTGCTGGCCCTGCCGCGCGAGGTCGGCCATCACCCCGAGGACGGCAAGATGATCACGGCGGGCCTGGGCCGTTACGGCCCGTTCGTCCTGCACGCCGGCACCTACGCCAATGTCTCCGACATCGACGAGGTGTTCGAAGTCGGGATCAACCGCGCCGTCGCCCTGCTGGCGGAAAAGCGGGCGGGGCGTCCCGGTCGCGGCTCGGCCACGGCGCCGCTCAAGGAACTGGGCGCTCACCCTGAGGACGAGGCCCCCGTTCAGGTCATGGCCGGACGTTTCGGCCCCTATGTCAAATGGGGCAAGATCAACGCCACCCTGCCCAAGGGCGTCACGCCCGAGGACCTGACGCTGGAAGCCGCCCTGCCCCTGCTGGCCGCCAAGGCCGGCGCGGCGCCGAAGAAGAAGGCCGCTGCGGCCAGGAAACCTGCCGCCAAGAAGGCTCCGGCCAAAGCCGCTGCCGAGAAGAAGCCGGCGGCCAAGAAGCCTGCCGCCAAAAAGCCAGCTGCCAAGAAGGCCGCGCCCAAGAAGACGGCTGACGCCGAGTAAGATCGCTAAGCCCTCCCGATCCGCCCAGCGGATCGGGAGGGCTTAGCGTCCGGCCACCAATTCGTTCCGGACCCTTCGCCCCAGCGGATCACGTCCAGGCCAGGTTTGGCCCACCGACGCCTCCACCATCGCCGTGCAGAACCGCGACAGCAGCATCCGCGGCCTGATACCGTTCAGACAGACCCGCTCGCCCTCGATCGCCCATCGCGCGGTCAACCGGCGCCCGTCCGAAAATGAGGCGCGATAGCTGCCGTCACGATCGAACCAGTGCTTGACCCACGCTCCATCCGGATAGTGGGAGATCACGGTATTACCGAAAGCGTTTTCCATTTCCGCCCGAGCCGGTTGCGCCGTCGCGCAACAGGCCGCCAAGGCGAACGCAAGCGTTTTCATACGCATACGACAACCCTTCCCTTCCCCAAGGCGACATTACAGACCTGTAAGGCTTTGCCAAGCGCCTGGTTCCCGAACGGAAATACTTGACTGAGGCGTAGGGGTTTCCATATACCGCCGCAGGCTCGGGATAGGACTGGCGATGCGCGCCGCCCACTCGCCCACGAGGGGCGGTTCCGTAAGCTGAAGACGTTACGACGTTTCCTCCGTCCTCAAGGTTACATGACAGAATTCACCAAGCTGGGCCTCTCGGCCACGACCCTGCAAGCGGTCGCCGATACGGGCTACACCGAAGCTACTCCCATTCAGGCCTCCGCCATCCCGGTGGCCTTGGCTGGCCGCGACGTCTTGGGCATCGCCCAGACCGGCACCGGCAAGACCGCCGCCTTCACCCTGCCGATGATCGACCGACTCGGCTCGGGCCGAGCCCGCGCCCGCATGCCGCGCGCCCTGGTCCTGGCGCCGACCCGCGAACTGGCCGACCAGGTCGCCGAAAACTTCGCCAAATACGCCAAGGGCACCAAGCTGAGCTGGGCTCTGCTGATCGGCGGCGTGTCGATGGGCGACCAGGTGGCGCTTCTGAGCAAGGGCGTCGATGTCCTGATCGCCACGCCGGGTCGTTTGCTGGACCTGTTCGAACGCGGCAAGATCCTGCTGACGGGCGTCGAGATGATGGTCATCGACGAAGCCGACCGCATGCTCGACATGGGCTTCATCCCCGACATCGAACGCATCTTCAAGCTGACGCCGCCCAAGCGCCAGACCCTCTTCTTCTCGGCCACCATGCCTCCCGAGATCACGCGCCTGACCACGCAGTTCCTCAAGGATCCGACCCGGATCGAGGCCTCGCGTCCGGCCATGACCGCCGACACCATCACCCAGTATCTGGTCCGCATCCCGACCAGCGACCCCAAGGCCAAGCGCACCGCCCTGCGCGCCCTGATCGAGCGGTCAGACGTCAAGAACGGCATCGTCTTCTGCAATCGCAAGTCTGAGGTCGATATCGTCGCCAAGTCGCTGAAGACGCACGGCTTCGACGCCGCGCCGATCCACGGTGATCTGGACCAGTCGTTGCGGATGAAGACCCTGGCCGACTTCCGCGCCGGCGACCTGAAGATCCTGGTGGCCTCCGACGTCGCCGCACGCGGTCTGGACATCCCTGACGTCAGCCACGTCTTCAACTACGACGTCTCGCACCACGCCGACGACTACGTCCACCGCATCGGCCGCACCGGTCGTGCCGGTCGCAAGGGCGAGGCTTACATGATCGTCACCCCGTCCGACGACAAGTCGCTGGATAAGGTGCTGAAGCTCATCAAGATGGCCCCGGAAGAGCTGACGCTGGAAGGCATCGACTTCGCCGCCATCAAGGACCGCCCGCGCAGCGACGATTCCAAGGGGCGTGGCCGTGGCCGCGGCGATCGCCCGCGCCCGATCCCCAAGAGCGACAACGTCGCCTCGATGGAACCCATCGCCCGCGCCGCCCCCAAGGCGGAAGACGCCGCCGAGGAGGCCCCGCGCCGCTCGCGCAGCCGCCGCTCGACCAAGTCGGAAGCCGTCGAGGCTATTGCCGTCGCAGCGCCCGAAGTCGTCGCCGACATCGCGGTCGATATTCCGGCCAAGCCCGCCTCCCAGCGTCGCGACCGCAATCGCGACCAGGCGCCGCGGGACGCCCGCAATTCCGAGTCGCAGAAGGACCAGCCTCTTCGTGCCGCCAACGGCGGTTTCGGCGACGATATTCCGGCCTTCCTGCGCCGTCCCGTCGTCTTCCACGACTAAGAACAACAGCCTCGACCTGCGGCTTAACCGGTCATTACGGATCGATGTTCTAGGCTCTGCCCACTAAAAAATAGGGGCGCGAGAATCAGAATGACGGCGCAGGTCGAAACCGCCCTTCGGGGACCGGAGGCTTATGCATTGGCGCACCGCATCGTGGACGCCATGCAGCAGGCTTCCGTCTGGCCGACGCCGCTGAATTTCGAGCTATGGCTCCACTACGTCAGCGACCCCGAAGGTCCGTTGGGCCGTGAGCTCCAGCGACTTCTGGCCGGCGACGCGCCCTTCACCGATGCGACGGCGGAAATGCTGGCCGCTGAATTCCTGCCGCGCGGTCGCCTATCCGAGGAAATTCGCGACGTCGGCGCCGTGCTGAATCGCGAACTCGCCGCTGTCGCCGAGGCCATCGATAACGCCCGCAAGACCCAGACCGCCTATGGTGAGACCCTGAGCACCGCCTCGGCGAAGATGCAGAACACCGAGCGCCCGACGGACCTGACGGAAATCGTCAGCACTCTGTCCACCGCGACCCGCAAGGTCCAACGCCATACCTCGGCTCTTGAGAAGCGCCTGGAGTCCTCGAACCGCGAAGTCGTCCGCCTGCGTGAGCACCTTGAGCAGGTGCGACGCGACGCCATGACAGACGCCCTGACCAACCTGGCCAACCGCAAGACCTTTGACGAACAGATCGCCCGCCTCTGCGAAGAGGCCGAGGTCGAGGGCAAGCCCCTGACCCTGGCCATCGTCGACATTGATCATTTCAAGCGCTTCAACGACACTTGGGGCCACCAGACCGGCGATCAGGTTCTGCGTTACGTCGCCAGCGTCCTGGGTCGTATCTCGCGCGCCCCGCGCGTCGCCGCCCGTTACGGCGGCGAAGAGTTCGCCGTCATCTTCCCCGGCGAAACCCCCGGCACGGTCGAGGCCGCCCTGAACGCCATCCGCGAAGAGATTGGTTCGCGCTCGCTGCGTCGGCGGTCCACCAATGACGACCTGGGCGCCGTGACCATCTCGGTCGGCTTCGCCGAGCGTCACCCCGGTGAAACCGCTCTCGGGGTGCTGGAACGCGCCGACGAGGCCCTCTACGCCTCCAAGCGCGGAGGCCGTAACTGCGTCACAAACGCCGAGTTGCTGACCCAAGCCGCCGCCTGAAAGGCGCCACCGCCAAAGCTCTTGCTGAGTCGCCCCCACGCCGTGTCATAACGGCGGGATGAGAAGCTTCGCTTTCAACGTCGCCTACTGGGTGCTCTCTATCGCCTATTGCCTCGTGGCGGCCTTCGCCGCACTGGTGCCGGGACGACGCGCCACCACCTGGGTCATCCGCCGCTATGTCCGCCGCATGGTGCAGGCCATGGCTCTGTTCGCCGGCATCCGCTTGCAAGTGCGTGGCAAGGAGCGCCTGCCTCAAGGCGCTTTCATCGTCGCCTCCAAGCATCAGAGCTGGGGCGACGGCTTCGCCACCTACGACCAGTTCGACGACCTGGCCTTCGTCACCGGCGACCATCTTGAAAAATTCCCGTTGCTGGGGACTGTTTTGAGGAAGCTGGGCGCCATCGTCGTCAACAGTTGCGGCGGACACACCGCCCGCGCTGCGCTCAAGGCACGCGCCGCCGACGCCCACAAGGAAGGCCGCAAGATCCTGATCTACCCCGAGGGTCACTTGGCCAAGGTCGGCGAGAAATTCCGCTATCGCTCCGGCGTCTGGCACATGTATCGCGACTTCGACATGCCAGTTGTGCCCTTGGCCACCAACCTCGGCCTGTTCTGGCCACAGGAAGAAGCGCGCAAGACGCCGGGAACCGCGACCCTGGAATTCCTCGAACCCATCCCGACCGGCCTATCGAAAGACGAGTTTCTGGCGCGTCTGGAGGCCGCCATCGAAGGCAAGACCGCCGAACTGATCGCCGAGGCCACCGGCCACCCGATCACGGCGGCCATTCAGGTCCCGACACCCAGCGAGGCCGCACTCGCGACGACGGCTTCGGCGGCTTAAGCCGCAGGGATTACCGCACCGTCGTATTTCCTGGCGATGAAATCCTTGACTGCCTGGCTGCGCAGGGCGGTAGCCAGGGCCTGAACGCGCGGGTCGTTCTGGTTATCGGGGCGCGCCACCAGATAGTTCACATAGGGGCTATCGGCGCCTTCCAGCGACAGGGCGTCAGTCTTGGGCTTCAGTCCCGCGTCCAGCGCATAGTTGGTGTTGATCACCGCCGCATCGATCTGGGGCAGGATACGCGGAATGGTGGCGGCCTCGACCTCCTGGAACTTCAGTCCCTTAGGATTGGTCGCGATGTCGCGCACCGTCTGCAGCGGATTGGTCGGATCGCGCAGAGTGATCAGACCAGCGCCCTGCAGCAGTAACAGCGAGCGACCGGTATTGGAGGCATCATTCGGCAGCACGACCTGGGCCCCGTTCGGGATCGCCGCCAGCGTCGTGTGCTTCTTGGAATAGATGCCCAGCGGCTCGACGTGGACGCCGGCTACCGTCACCAGATCAGCGCCACGGGCGATGTTGAACTCATCTAGGTAGGGCTTGGTCTGGAAGTAGTTCACATCCAACCGTTTTTCAGACAGTTGCACGTTGGGTTGAACGTAGTCGTTGAAGACCTTGATCTCGATCGGCACGCCCTCGGCGGCCAGGATCGGCTTCACGACCTCCAGGATCTCGGCGTGCGGCACGGCGGTGGCGCCGACCAGCAGAGGCGCCCCCTCGCCTCCCGCCTTCTTGTCCGCACCCTGACCGCAGGCGGCGAGCGTCAGGACAGCGACGGCGGACAGCAGCAGCGAACGGCGGATCATGGGGCAGGCTTTCGAAAAATCAGCGGTGCGAGACCTTAGCGACCAGACGGTCTCCGATCATCTGCAGAATTTGTACGAGGATCAGCAGCAGAACTACGGTCACCACCATGACGTCGGTCTGGAAGCGCTGATAGCCGAAGCGCACGGCC
>Ga0247823_10003455_pt1 | contig 12789 bp, 11 predicted proteins | sample 13C_PalmiticAcid_2_FD_192426 | JGI IMG/M metagenome (GOLD analysis project Ga0247823, IMG submission 192426) | Soil microbial communities from agricultural site in Penn Yan, New York, United States - 13C_PalmiticAcid_Day30 | ecosystem: Environmental > Terrestrial > Soil > Agricultural land...
CAGGCTGGCCTTGTCCAGCATCGCCGCCACGCCCGCGTTGCGGCCGGCCAGGGTGATGATCCGGTATTCGACCGCCGCGCCCAGCAACTGGCTCGCCTCGGACAGGCCGAGCCGGTAATCCTGCTGCAACCACTGGATCAGGCCCTGGGTGGCGGCGCGCACCGCTTCGTCCAGCGAACCCGCCTGGCCGATCGCCATCAGCCGGGTGGCCGATTCGACCCGTGGCGTGGCCAGCGCCCGCTTCTTGATGACGGCCACGCTGAATTCCACGTCCATCGAGGTTTCCAGGCCGTACTGCGAGGTCTCGCCGTCGCCCTGCGCGGCGTGGGCATCGCCCAGGTAGAGCAGCGCGCCGGGTTGCGCGACCGGCAGGTAGACGGTCGTGCCCTCGACGATCTGGTTGAAGTCCATGTTGCCGCCGAAGCGGCCGCTGTCGCCGGCCGACATGGGTGGAAAACCGAAACCGGGCGCCACCGCGATACCGCCGAGCATCGGCCGCAATGGAATCGACAGCCCTTCCAGGCCACCGCCCGCCGGTGGGTGGGCGAAACCGCGCTCGCGATCCAGCCGCCAGCGTACCGGCTTGCCTAGCCCGTTCGCCTGCGCCGCCAGCGCCAGTCCCTGCGCGCGTCCCACCAATGCGTCGAGGCTGTCGGCGTGATCGCGGTTGGGACGCAGGCGGTGCAGGGTGACGGCGAGGACGTCGCCGGGTTCGGCGCCATCGACATAGAAGGGACCCACCTGCGGATTGCCGAACAGCGCGCGGGTGACGCCATGTTCGTCCACGCCGCCGGAATCGAGCGTGCGCGTGCGCACCGTGTCGCCGGGCCAGAGCAGCAACACCGGCGCACGATGCGCGCTGAATTCGTTGGCATAGTCCGTGGGTACGAAATCGAGGATGCGCGCGGTCGCGGGCCGCGCTGGCAGGCGGGTCGCGGTGAAGGCATGTTCGGCGCGGCGCCCAGGCTGGTTGGGATCGGGGAAGTCCACCGTTCCCGCCAGCCTGTCGCCGGTCTGCATGCCGCTCAGGTGGTAGCGCCGGTCGCCGGCGGTGGCGGTCAGCCGCAACCGGTTGTCCTGGAGACTGCCGGTCAGCGGGTCGCCGTCCAGCGAGCCGTCCAGCCGGGCGCCCACGCGGGTCAGTTCCAGCGTTTGATAGACCGGATTGCCCCACAGATCGATCACCACCCGCCAGCGTTCGGGTTCGGTGGCGCTGGCGGGAAACCAGCACAGGCAGCAGCACAGCAGGACGAGGCGGGCGAACATGCGCGGGCTCCGAGGGAATCTTCCGGAGGAGATGCGGCGAGGGGGCGGGATCGTTGCGGGTCGGTTTGGATTCCTGTTGCAGGGGGATGCCTGTCGTGCCTGGCACCTGGAGAAAATCCCCCTCAATCCCCCTTTTCAAAGGGGGAGGCACAGCCGGAATGCGAGTGCTTCCGCCACCGTGGAGTCCGGAGAGTGAGCCCCCTTTAAAAAGGGGGCGGGCACCTGCGAAGCAGGTGACGGGGGATTGGCTCCTGGCGCGAAGCAAGGCGATCGGCCGCAACTCAACGCGACGGCACACGCCGGTAGTAGGCCCGCCCTTCGCCCAGCGACAAGGTCAGTCCGCGGACCTCGCCTCCGGCGTCACGATGGAAGGTATACCCGGTGGAGAACACGGTGGGCGCGATGAAGCGATTGGAGGCGAGTGGCTGCAGCGTGCCTGTTTCGTCCGGCAGGACCACCGACAGCGCCTGCCCGTCAAAGCGGATGTCCAGCGTGGCGGCGCCGTTGTCGAACGCGTCGGCCAGCGGTCCGCGCAGATCCTCCGGCACCCGGGCGTCGCGAACGTAGTGTCCGGCGTAGTCGGCGACGCGCGCGCTGGCCGCATCCAGGTCAATCGTGCGCAACAGTGGATTGACGCCGTGGCCGAATGCATCGGACAGCGCGTTGCGGATTTCGCCGCGCAGCGCCCAGCCGTTCTCGCCGTTGGTGAGGATGACCAGGCCATCGCCGGTTTCCAGGTAGCCCTCGATCCAGGCGTGATAGCTGTCGTTGGAACCGCCGTGGTGGAACACGCGCTGTTCGCCGACGCCTTCCAGGCGTGGCCCCAGACCGAAGTTGCCCGGTGCCACCTCGGTCATCATCTGGATCGCCAGCGGATGGGGCAGGTAGCCGTCGCGGCCCTGGTAGCTGCGGATCAGCGCGCCGACGAAAGCGCCCAGATCGTGGGCACTGGTCCACAGGCCCGCTGGCGCCTCCTGCGGGAAGGTCTGCCATCCGCGTGGCAGCGCGACCGGGTGGCCTTCCGCATCGTGGGCGAAGGCAACATTGCCACGTGCGGCGTCCGCCGGATCCCGGAAGGTGCTGCGCGCCATGCCGAGTGGCGTGAACACTTCTGCACGCCCGCTGGTTTCCAGCGGCGCGCCGCTGACGTCCTCGATCATCCGCTGTTGGATGAGCGTGCCGCCGCCGGAATAGTCGACCAGCCGGCCGGGCCGGTGCTGCAGGCGGATCGCCGGCGTGCGCGCTGGCGGCAATCCTTCCAGTGTCTGCAGCAGGGTGGGCGTGGCCTCGCCGGGCAGGTAGTCGGGGAAGCCGTGCACATTGAGTCCGGCGGTGTGCGACATCAGCATGCGCAGATTGACCGGAGCCGGTGGTATTTCCCGCCAGGCGGGAAGTTGCCAGCCGCGCAGCACCTGGTTGATGTCGGTGTCCAGATCCATCCTGCCCTTCGCGACCAGGCGCAGCGACACCGCGGCGGTCACCACCTTGCTGATGGAGCCGACATTGAAGAGCGTGTCGGCATCCACCAGCGTGTTCCCGTCGGCGCGCAGCACACCGTAGCCCGCGGCGGCCACCAGCCGTCCATCGCGGATCACCGCGACCGCTACGCCGGGCACGCGGTGGTGCGCCATGCGTTCGCGCAGCGACCAGCGCGGCTCGGGCGTGTCGGCCGGGAGCAGGTTGGGCCGCAGTCCGTGCTCCAGCGCGGCGAGGGAAGATGCATTCCCCGCTTGCTGCGCGAGCACGGGCAGGGCGGCTGCCGCCAGCCACAGGCCGGCGAGCACGGCATGGAAACGAGAGGCGATGGCGGGGCGTGGAAAAAACGCGGAAGTCCGGTGCATGCGCGGGTCTGCGAGTCGTGGAAGTCCGGACTCTAGGGCGCGTGGCCGCTGCAGGATGCACCGCTGCGGCCGACCGTGCGGCCGATGCGCCCGTCCGTGCGTGAGCCGCCGGGGAAGCTCAGGCTGGAGGCTGGAAATGCGCCAGCAGGGCGTCGATATAGGTGCGGCTGGCACGCAGCGGGGTACCGTCGCGCAGGCGCAACAGGGCGTCGCGATTGGGCAGTGCCTGCAGTTCCGCCACGCAGTCGATGCGCACGATGGCCGAACGGTGCACGCGCAGGAACCGCAGCGGATCCAGCCGCGTGGCCAGCCGTTGCAGGGACTCGCGCAGCAGGTGGCGCTGGCCGCGCGCGTGCAGCACCGCGTAGTCGCCGTCGGCCTGGATCCATTCCACCTCGTCGGCCTCGACGAAGGTCAGGCGCCGACCGACCCGCACCGAGAAGCGGCGTGCCGGCGCCGGTGCGTCGTCGGCATCCGGCGCGACTTCTTCCGCGCCGCTCGCGTCCGCGCCCGGCACGCGCCAGCGATGCAACTGGCGTGCGCGAGCGAGTGCTTCGGCGAAGCGTTCGTCGTCGATTGGCTTGAGCAGGTAATCGATGGCCCTGAGTTCGAATGCGCGCAGGGCGAAGCGATCATGCGCGGTCAACAGGATGCTCAGCGGCTGGCGATCGGCAGGCAGCGCCGCCAGCATCGAAAGGCCATCCAGGGTGGGCATCTGGACGTCGACGAACACCAGGTCCACCGGCTCCCCGCCCAGTCCTTCCAGCGCCTGTCGGCCATCGGCGTACTCGCCGGCCAGCACGATGTCCGGGTGCGCGGCGAGCCGCGCGATCACCCCGCGTCGCGCCAGCGGTTCGTCGTCGACCACGGCCACCCGCATCATGCGGCGGTCTGCGCCTGTGGCGCGGTAGTGGCCACGCGGAACGGCAGATCGAGGCTGACCCGGTAGCCGTGGCCATCGGGCCGCGGGCCGGCGTGGAAATCGTGATCGTCGGGATACAGCCGCGCCAGCCGTTCGGCGACATTGCGCAGTCCGACCGCTGCGTCGCGTGGTGCGGCCGGCGTGGCGGTGGCGTCCATGTCGTTGTCCAGTTGCAGCATCAGGCGTTCGGCGCGGCGGCTGATCCGGATGTCGAGCCGCCCCGGCGTCGCGCGCGGCGCGATGCCGTGCCGGATTGCGTTCTCCACCAGCGGCTGCAGCAGAAGATAGGGCATGGCCGCGTGCAGCAGTTCGGCATCGATGCGCCAGGCCAACTGCAGGCGTTCGCCGAGGCGCGCCTTCTCGATTTCCAGATAGGCGTCGGTCAGGGCGATTTCCTCGGCCACGCTGACTTCGTGCTGGCCGCCGCCTTCCAGGCTGGCGCGCAGGAACCCGGCCAGTTGGCTGATCATGCGGCGCGCGTCATGGCCGCGTTCCTCGGCGACCAGGGTGGAGATGGCATTGAGGGTGTTGAACAGGAAGTGCGGATGCAACTGGTAGCGCAACGCGCGCAGTTCCGCGTCGCGCGCCAGCAGATGTGCCTGCTCGCGCTGCTGCTTCTCGTGCTTGAGCTCCACGTAGTAGGCGATGACGGCGTGCATCGCGCAGAACGCGATCAGCGCCAGCCAGCAGCTCTCCAGCCCGTTGAACAGGCCCGCGAAACGGAATTCGTCCGCGCGCGACCAGCCGGCGGACAAGGCCATCAGATCGCCGAGCAGGTTGTTGAACACCGACATCGCGTAGGTTGCCAGCAACAGGATGCCGGCGGTCAGCGCGATCGGCAGGCGCCGTCGCCACAGTCCGCGTTGCAGCGCCGCCAGCGGCGGCAGCCAGGCCAGGAACGCCAGCAGGTACAGCGTCCGGTAGGCGGTGGCGTGGCCGTGGCCCAGCGCCGGCAGCGCCATCACCACCAGGCACAGGCCGATTGGCAGGCCGGCCAGCAGCGGCAGCCAGAAGGGCGGTTCGGCGGAAGGGTGGATCATGGATGAAGCGACTGCCATGGCGAAGGATGCGGCGGCGGGCGGCGCCATGATGCCACCGCCGGACCCCGCTCCGGCATCAGCCGGCGGTCGCCGGCTTCGGCGGCAGGTTCATCGACCAGATCACCGACACGATCCGCCAGCCCTGTTCGGTGCGCACGAGGTGCCACGCCTCCACGCCGTTGTTGGTTTCGCGGTTCCCCTCGTGGAAGGAGTAGTCGAACACCACCGAGGCGACATCGGCATCGCCGTCGATGCGCAGATTGCGGAACTTCTCTTCGGTCGACTGGGGTTCGGTGACGATGCCGTCGATGAAGGACACCGGATTGTGCTGCGGGTCTGGCTTGACCTTCTGCGTCTCAGGCCGCTTGCCGCGCAGGCGCCGCAGGCTTTCGTCGCCGATCGCGCTTTCCCACGCCACGGTTCCGGGCAGGAACAGGGCCAGGAAACCCGGCTTGTCCTTGGCGATGATGGCGGTGCGGAAGCGTTCGACCACCTGTTCGATCGCGGCCCTGTCGGCGGCGGACATCGGGGTGGATCCAGCGGTGGATGCCGCCGCCGGGGCTGCCTGTGCATGTGCAGCAGAGGGAATGGCGAAGGCGGCCAGCGACAGCAGGCAGGCGAGGTAGATGCGTTGCGGACTCATGGGTGGCTCCGGCGCCAGGGAGGAAGCGCCATTACACGGGCAGGCGCACGGGAACGTCAGGGCCTGGCGGGTGGTATGCGGCCAACGGGTAGGCCGTTGCGCCGAACGGTGAGGCGGACACGTCCGCGTGCAGGCCGGCGCGTGGTCCGGCCGTTGCATGCACCCGCTCGCCCGCCTTCACTCCGCGCGAACGCGGCGCGCATACGCTCCTGCGTCGGGCATCCTCCAGGAGGTCGCGATGCATACGGGCATCATGCCGCCGGCCCTGCTCGCCATCGCCCTGGCACTTGCCGGTTGCGGGCAGGACCGGGAGGCGCGGCAGGCGGTGCATGCGGAAGCGCCGGCAACACCCGTGCCGCCGGTGACGACGCGGGCGCAGCCGCCGGCCGACGCGGACGCCACCACCACCTACCTGTACCAATGCGGGGACTGGCAGGTCACCGCCAACTTCGACGGCGAGGAAAGGGTCGATATCTCGTTCAATGGACGCGTGCTGGAACTGCCGCGCCGGCCGTCGGGCGCGGGCGCGCGCTACGCCGACGGGGCCGGCAACCTGTTCTGGGTGGTCAGCGAAGGCGAGGCGCTGCTGAGCCTGCAGGGACAGGCGGACCGTCGCTGCACCCGGCCGCCGCCGGCGTTCCGATGAGCGGCACCCACGATGGGCGGCGCGATCCTCCCCGGCGGTGGCGGCACGGTTAAAGTCCTGGCTCCGGACGCCGATGTCATGGCGACCGTACTGCCGTCGCCAGGGGACGGCGCCGGCGGATCCCGGGTCCGTGGCGCAGGCGAGGTGGCATGGCCGGGGGCGAGCTTGCGTGTCGTGATCGTGGCACGTAAGGTCGGGACGGGCATCGTAGGGGAAGCGATGTGGTGAAGGGGCGTTCGCGCGCGAATCACGAGATGGTCAGGGACGACGGTGGCAAGGGCCTGCCCGCACGGGTGGCGGCGATCATCCTGTTCGCCGCGCTGGGTGCGCTGCTGACCGCGACGGTGCTGGAGATCCAGGCCGGGGCCACCGCCTACATCGTCGGCGAAAGCCACTGGTCCAAGGCCCAGCAGACCGCGGTGTCCGCGTTGTACCGCTACGCGGCACACGGCGATCCGGCGGATCTGGCCCGGGTCCGCCAGGCGCTGCGGGTGCCGCTGGGCGATCGCGCCGGCCGCGAGGCGCTGGATCGGCGGCCGATCGATATTCCCGCCGCGCGGCGGGGATTCCTCGAGGGCGGCAACGCGCCGGCCGACATCGATCGCCTGATCCGGATGTACCGGCTGTTCGCGCGCGCGCCGTATTTCCGTGAATCCGTGCGCCTGTGGAAGCAGGCGGAAGTGGACATCCTGCACCTTCAGGCGCTGGCCGACGACATCGAGCGCCGCCGCCGCGCCGGCCGCATCGGCGCTGCCGAAATCCGCCACCACCAGCGCACCCTGCTGGCGATGGATGCGCGCCTGCGCGTGGCCGAGCTCGCGTTCTCGCAGTCGCTGGTGGACGGCGCGCGCTTCCTGCGCGGCACGCTGACCGCGCTGGCGGTGCTCGCCTTCTTCGCGCTGGCGGCGTATGCGCTGGCGGTCATGCGCCACACCCTGCGCCGGATCCGCCGCACCGAGACCGAGTTCCGCGCGGCTTTCCACCAGGCCGCGGTCGGCATGCTCAAGCTGGATCGCGAGGGCCGCATCACCCAGGCCAACGAGGTGCTGGCGCAGATTCTGGCGCGGCCGCTGGAGGAATTGCGGCGCGGCCATTTGCAGGATCTGCTGCATGCCGAGGATCTGCATGTCGATGCCGACGGCCGTCCCGACTGGGCGCGGATGCTCGAACCGGGCGAACGCCGCTTGCGCCGCAGCGACGGCAGCAGCCGCTGGGTGCGCTGGAGTGCCTCGGTCATCACCGGCGGCGACCGCGAGGGCGAGCGCATCTTCGCGGTGGTGGAGGACGTGTCCGAAGCGCGCGAGCTGGCCAGCGAGATTGCCCACCAGGCCAGCCACGACGATCTCACCGGCCTGATCAACCGGCGCGAGATCGAGCGCCGGCTGGGCCAGATCACCCTGGCGGTGCAGCGCCAGCCGGCCCGGCATGCGCTGTGCTTCGTCGATCTGGATCAGCTCAAGCTGGTCAACGACACCTGCGGCCACGCCGCCGGCGATCGCTTCCTGCGCCAGTTCGCGCACGCGCTGGCCTCGCAGCTGCGTGGCGAGGACTGGGTGGGACGGCTGGGCGGCGACGAGTTCGCGATTTTCCTGGCGCACGCGACCCTGGAGGATGCCGAACGGGTGGCGCAGCGCATCCACGCCCGCCTGGCCCAGTCGGCCTTCCACTGGAACGACCGCAAGTTCGGCCTGGGCTGCAGCATCGGGGTGGTCGAGATCAATCCGGATACCAGCGACGCCGACTGGTTGCTGCGTGCGGCCGACACCGCCTGCTACCTGGCCAAGGAGGAAGGCCGCAACCGCATCCGCTGCTATCGCGAGACCGACGAGGCGTTCGCGCGCAGGCAGACCGAACTGGACTGGGTGGCGCACATCCAGTTGGCCATCGCCGAGGACCGCCTGCTGCTGTACGCCCAGCGGATCAAGCCGCTGCGCGGCGAGGAGCGGCTGCAGTACGAAGTACTGGTGCGGATGATCGATCACGAGGGTCGCATCCACGGCCCGGGCTATTTCCTGCCGCCGCTGGAGCGCTACGGCCAGGCGATGATGCTGGATCGCCACGTGCTGGCCTCCACCCTGGAGTTGATCAGCCGCGACACCCGCCACCTGCTCAGCCTGGATCTGTGCCACGTCAACGTGTCGGCGCAGTCCATCGCCGATCCGCTGTTCCGCCAGTTCGCCGCCGAGCAACTGGATCGCCATCCCGGCGTGGCCAACAAGCTGTGCTTCGAGATCACCGAGACCGCGGTGATCGGCAACCTCACCGATGCCTGCCTGTTCATCGAGGCCATGCGCGCGCGCGGTTGCCGCATCGCCCTGGACGACTTCGGCAGCGGCTTGTCCTCGTTCGCCTATCTCAAGAGCCTGGACGTGGACATCCTGAAGATCGACGGCGCCTTCATCCGCGACCTGGGCCGGGACAACGTCGATCTCGCCCTGGTCCGCTCGATGGCGCAGGTCGGCCGGGCGCTGGGCAAGCGCACCATCGCCGAATGGGTGGAGAACGAGGCGGCGATGGTGCGGCTGGCGGAAGTGGGCATCGACTACGCCCAGGGCTACGCCATCCACGCGCCGATGCCGTTGGCGGGCCTGATCCGCGAGTGGAAGGCGACCCGGCCGGATCCGATCGGGGCGATGTCCGGCTGAACCGCTGTGGCCGGGCCGGGAATCGTCGATAATTCGCGCATGACCACCCGCCTCAACAAGCACATCGCCGAAACCGGCTTCTGTTCCCGCCGCGAGGCCGACCGCCTGATCGCCGAGCGCCGCGTCACCGTCAATGGCCAGCCCGCGGGCGTGGGCGCGGTGGTCGGCGAGGACGACGAGGTCCGGGTGGACGGCCAGCCGCTGAAGGCGCGCACGGTGAAGGCCGGCAAGCGCAGGCATGTCTACATCGCGCTGAACAAGCCGGTCGGCGTCACCTGCACCACCGAGGGGTCGGTGAAGGGGAATATCGTGGACTTCGTCGGCCACGAGCAGCGCATTTTCCCGATCGGCCGCCTGGACAAGGATTCCGAAGGGCTGATCCTGATGACCAGCAACGGCGACATCGTCAACCAGATCCTGCGCGCGGAGAATCGCCACGAGAAGGAATACCTGGTGGCGGTGAACAAGCCGGTCACCGACGAGTTCCTGCGCGGGATGGCGCGCGGCGTGCGCATCCACGGGCAGATGACCCTGCCGTGCCGGACCAGCCGGATCGCCAAGTTCGGCTTCCGCATCATCCTCACCCAGGGCTTGAACCGGCAGATCCGGCTGATGTCGGCCGAGTTCGGCTACCGGGTCACCCAGTTGCGCCGCGTGCGCATCGACAACCTCAAGCTGGGCGCGCTCAAGCCCGGCCAGTGGCGCAACCTGACCGACGCCGAATTGCGCGGATTGTTGCCGCAGCACCAGGACTGGTAGCCGCCGTGCTGCGCACGCTGGCCATCGGCAACTACCGTTCGCTGCGCGAACTGGAGATGCCGCTGGCGCGGCTCAACCTGATCACCGGCGCCAACGGCAGCGGCAAGTCCAATCTCTATCGCGCGCTGCGCCTGCTGGCCGAGACCGCGCAGGGCGGGGTGGTGCGCGCGCTGGCGCGGGAAGGCGGCCTGCCATCAGTGCTGTGGGCGGGGCCGGAACAGTTCAGTGCCGGCATGCGCCGCGGCGAGGTGCCGGTGCAGGGTGGACCGCGGCAGGCGCCGGTGGCGCTGCGGCTGGGATTCGCCGGCGAGGACTTCGGCTATGCCATCGATCTGGGACTGCCGGTTCCGTCGATGTCGGCGTTCGCGCTGGATCCGGAAATCAAGCGCGAGGTGATCTGGAGCGGGCCGTTCCTGCGCGAGGCCAACGCGCTGGTGGATCGTCGCGGGCCGATGGCGCGGATCCGCGAAGGGCGTGGATGGCGGGTCGTGGCCGAACACCTGACCCCGTTCGAAAGCCTGTTCACCCAGATCGCCGATCCGGTCAGCGCGCCGGAAGTGCTGGACCTGCGCGAGCGGATTCGCGGCTGGCGCTTCTACGATCATTTCCGCACCGACGCCGAAGCGCCGGCGCGGCTGCCGCAGTTGGGCACCCGCACGCCGGTACTGAGCCACGACGGCCACGATCTGGCGGCGGCCTGGCAGACCATCCGCGAGATCGGCGATCGCGCGGCGCTGGATGCGGCGGTCGAGGATGCCTTTCCCGGCGCGCAGGTGGAGGTGGACGTCCGCGACGGACGGTTCCAACTGGTGTTCGCCCAGCACGGCCTGCTGCGGCCGCTGTCGGCGGCCGAACTGTCCGACGGCACCCTGCGTTACCTGCTGTGGATCGCGGCCCTGCACACGCCGCGCCCGCCGCCGCTGATGGTGCTCAACGAGCCGGAGACCAGCCTGCATCCGGACCTGCTGCCGGCGCTGGCGCGGCTGATCGCGCAGGCGGCGCAACGTGGTCAGGTGTGGGTGGTGTCGCACGCTTCGCGGCTGATCGCCGCGCTGGAGGAACACGAGGACTGCCACACGGTCCAGCTTGAAAAGGCGCTGGGCCAGACCGGCGTGGCGGGGCAGGGCCTGCTGGACCGGCCGGCCTGGCACTGGCCCGAGCGCTGAATACATGCAGCGCCGCTTGATCGCGATCAAGGTCGCGCCGGCGCGGACCCGATAACTTGGATGGGCCGGGATCCCACCGGCATCTTTCCCAAGGAGCCGCGCGATGAAGATTCTGTTGGCCGTCGATGAAAGCGAGACCGCGCTGCAGGTCGTCAAGCATGCCGCGCAGTTGGCCAAGCAACTGTCGGCGCCGCCGTCGATCGCCCTGGTCTATGTCAACCTGCCGCTGCCCAAGGCGGTGGCCAAGGAACTGGGCGTGGATGGCTCGGAAGCCTATTACGCCGACACCGCCGCGGCGGTGCTGCGCAAGGTGCGCGCGGCGATGAAGCGCAATCGCCTGCCGTTCACCGAACACCGCGCGGTGGGGCCGGTGGCCGAGACCCTGGTGCGGCTGGCCAAGGCCGATCGCGCCGATCTGATCCTGATGGGCAGCCACGGTCGCGGCACCCTGAAGAGCCTGCTGCTCGGCTCCGTCGCCAGCAAGGTCATCGCCACCAGCCCGGTGCCGGTGATGGTGGTGCGCTGAGAGTTCGTTCGGCCTGCGCCTTGCTGGCGTGTCTGAATGATCCTTCCGGGCGAGTGACCCGAAAAAGAAAATCCCCGGTCACCTGCTTCGCAGGCGACCGCCCCCTTTGAAAAAGGGGGCTATCGAATGCAAAGGCGGTTATTCAATCCACCAGGTTCTTGGCCTCGGAAGTCCCCAGCACTTCCGGATGATGCACCGCGCCGGTGGCCTTGCGCCGTTCCAGCAGCGGATGCAGGAACACGGCGGCCAGGATGATCGCCACGCCCAGATAGAACAGCGGGGTCAGCTCGCGCTGTTCGCCCAGCAGCACGATGGCCAGCAGGATCGCGTAGATCGGTTCCAGGTTCGTCACCAGTTGCACGCCGTAGGCGGTCAGGTGGCGCAGCGCCACCAGCGACAGCGCGAATGGCAGCAGCGTGCACAGCAGCGACAGGGCGACCAGATAGGCGCCGTCGCGCAGGCCGGGCACCACCAGCAAATCACCGGCGAAGGCGGGGAACAGCAGCGGCATCAGCGGCGCGAGCGCGGTCAGCAGCAAGGTGCCGGCGCCGAGTTCCAGCGCGGTGACGGTGAGCGGATCCGCGTGTTCGACCAGGCGTTTGTTGAGCGAGCCGAACAGCGCCACGAACAGGGCCGACACCGCGCCCACCGCGACGCCCAGGCGCATGCCGTCCGGCACGCCGCCGACCACCAGCGCCACGCCGGGCAGCACGGCCACGCCGAACGCGAGTTCGCGCGCGGAGAACGGACGCCGCGCCAGCCACGGTTCCAGCACCGAAGTGAACGCCGGCGCCAGCGCGATGCAGGTTGCCGCCACCGAGGCGTTGGCCAGCTTGATCGCGCCGTAGAAGGTCAACCAGTGCAGCGCCACCAGTGCGCCGATACCGGCGTAGGCCAGCATCAATCGCGGCGACATGGCGCGCAGACCGCGCCAGACCCGCGGCAGCAGCGCCAGCGCGACCACCACCAGCAACATGCGCCACCACACCAGCGGCAGCGCCGGCAAAGTGATGAGCTTGCCGAGGATGGCGGTGAAGCCCCACAGCAGCACGCAGAAGTGGATTTGCAGTTGCGCTCTGGCGTGCGGGGTCATCGGCATGCGCGTATTGTGGCCGAAGCGACGCGCACTGGCGACGCCGCCACGCCCGGTTCCGCACGAGGCCGCATGCACGCGCATCACGAATTCGCCGAACACCTGCGCGAACTGCTGGCCGGCCTGGGCGCGGTGCGGCTGCGGCCGATGTTCGGCGGCCTCGGCGTCTACCTGGACGACTGCATGTTCGGGCTGGTCATGGACGAAACCCTGTATCTGAAGACCGATCCGGCCAGCGTCGA
>Ga0247823_10003456_pt1 | contig 12789 bp, 12 predicted proteins | sample 13C_PalmiticAcid_2_FD_192426 | JGI IMG/M metagenome (GOLD analysis project Ga0247823, IMG submission 192426) | Soil microbial communities from agricultural site in Penn Yan, New York, United States - 13C_PalmiticAcid_Day30 | ecosystem: Environmental > Terrestrial > Soil > Agricultural land...
GTGCTGGTGTGGAGCCGCGCGCGGCGGGGCGGGGAATGTCAGGGCGTTGAGGGGGGGGTGAGGGCTTCATGGCCCTCTGGATACGCACCCGGGGGGCGCCCGGATTCAACCGCCCGCTCAGGCCGCCCGCTGGAAGCCTTCGAGCAGGTTGACGGCGTTGGTGCCGACCTCGTCCACCGCGTAGCCGCCCTCGAAGGTGAAGACCGTGGGCAGGCCCGCACCCGCCAGTGCTGCGCCGACGGCGGCGTAGTCGCTGGTCTTGAGCGTGAAGCCGGAGATGGGGTCGCCTTCAAAGGTATCCAGGCCCATGGGAACCACCAGTGCGTCGGCCCCGAAATCAGCCACCGCGCGCAGGGCCGTGTCCAGCGTGGCGCGCCAGGCCTGCACGCCCGTGCCGCGCGGCAGCGGCAGGTTGAGGTTGAAGCCAGTGCCCGCGCCCACGCCGCGCTCGTCCGCGTGGCCGAGGAAGAAAGGGTATTCGGTGGCTGGGTCGCCATGGATCGAGACCGTGAGCACGTCGGCGCGTTCGTAGAAGATCGTCTGCGTGCCGTTGCCATGGTGGTAGTCCACATCGAGCACCGCCACCCTGGCGTGGCCGGCGTCGCGCAGCGCCTGCGCGGCGATCGCGGCATTGTTCAGGAAGCAGTAGCCGCCCAGGAAGTCCGGCCCCGCGTGGTGGCCGGGCGGGCGCGAGAGCGCGAAGGCGCTGCGATCACCGCCTGCCACGGCCTGCGCCGCCGCGAGCGCGCAGGCCGCGCCGCCGCGCGCGGCGGCCCAGGTGCCGGCGGTCAGGGGTGAGCCGGCGTCGAAGGAGAACAGGCCCAGGCGCGCCGCGAAGTTGTGCGGCAACACGTCGTTGCGAAAGCCGTGCCGGTTGGCCAGCGGCCACACCGAGGGCAGGGCGTCGCGCTGCGCGTTGGCCGCGTCCATGGCCACCCAGTCGTCCCAGGCGGTGGCCAGGAAAGCCAGGTAGCGCGCGTCGTGCACGCGGGCGATGGCGGTGTCCAGCGCGGCGGCGTCCACGGCCGGCGGGGTGAGGGTCCCCAGCGGGCGGCGCTGCAGTTCGGCGAGCACGAAGTCCAGCCGCGCGGGCACTTCATGGCAGGGCACCATGCGGCCGCGAAACATTTCCTGCTGGCCGGCATGGCCGGCGTGGTGGGGGTTGTGAAAGGTTTTCATGCGCTGGCGAACGATGGGGACGCCCATCGTAGCGAAAGCGGCCGCCTCAGGCCGCCAGCGCCAGCTCCACCTGCCGGGGCTCGGACCGGCGCAGCAGGCCGAACAGGTCCTTCGGGTCGGCCAGCGCGGGGATCAGCGGCAGCGCCTGGCCCAGGCCGAGCTCGCCCGCGACCTCGCGCAGGAAGCGCAGGGCCGAATAGTCTTCCAGCGCGAAGCCGACCGAGTCGAACAGCGTGACCTGCGCCGCGCTGGCGCGGCCGGGGGCGTTGCCCGCGAGCACGTGCCAGAGTTCGGTCACGGCGAAGTCGGCGGGCAGGTGCTGCAGGTCGCCTTCGACGCGGGTCTGCGGCTCGTACTCGACGAAGACCGAGGCCATGCGCAGCACGTCGGGGTGCAGCTCGGTCTTGCCCGGGCAGTCGCCGCCCACGCCGTTGATGTGCATGCCGGGCTCGATCAGGTCGGGCGTGAGGATGGTGGCGTTGGTCTTGTCGGCGGTGACGGTGGTCACGATGTCGGCGCCGCGCACCGCCTGGGCGATGCTGTCGCAGGAGCGCAGCCTCAGGCCGGGCTGGCCCGCGAGGTTGTCCATCAGCTTGCGCGTGGCGGCGGGGTCGGTGTCGTACAGACGGATCTCGTCGATGCCCATCAGGTGGTGGAAGGCCAGGGCCTGGAACTCGCTCTGCGCGCCGTTGCCGATCAGCGCCATGCCGCGGCTGTTGGGGCGGGCCAGCGCGCGCGCGGCCACCACCGACATGGCGGCGGTGCGCAGCGCGGTGGTGAGCGTGAGTTCGCTCAGCAGCACGGGCACGCCGGTGGCCACCTCGGCCAGCACGCCGAAGGCCATCACCGTGGGCAGGCCGCTCTGGGTGTTCTTGGGGTGGCCGTTGACGTACTTGAAGGCGTAGGTGGTGTCGTCGGCGATCGGCATCAGCTCGATCACGCCGTCGGTGGAGTGGCTGGCCACGCGCGCCGACTTGTCGAACGAGGGCCAGCGCAGGTAGTCGGCGTGCAGGGTGCCGGCCAGGCGGTCCAGCGCGGCGGGCAGGCCCAGGCGGTGGACCAGGGTGGCCACATCCTGGGCGCTGAGGAACAGGGTGGGCAGGGAGGACGAGGTGGCGGCTTTCATGGGGAATCCTTGGGTGATGTCCTCAGTGTCGCCAAGCGCCCGCTCAATGTAAATCGTCAACTGTGCTTGAATTTCGACAGAAAATTGTCAAAAAGTCAGCCTCGGATCGCATAATGCCCGAATGGACGCCCTGGACCAGCAACTGATCGGCCTTTTGCGCAAGGACGCGCGCACCAACGTGGCCGCGCTGGCCAAGAAGCTGGGCGTGTCGCGCGGCACGGTCACCAACCGCATCGCGCGGCTGGAGGACAGCGGGGTCATCGTCGGTTACACCGTGCGCCTGCGGCCCGATGCCAAGCCCGACGAGATCAGCGCCTGGATGAGCGTGGCGGTGGAAGGCAACCAGACCCGCGCGGTGATCGCCAGCCTGCTGGGCGAGCCCGGCGTGGCCGAGCTGCACGACACCAATGGCCGCTGGGACCTGCTCGCCGAGCTGCGCGCGAGCAGCCTGGCGGAGCTGTCCCAGGTGCTGGAGCGCATCCGCCTCGTCCGCGGCATCAGCAGCACCGAGACCAGCCTGCACCTGGCGACGTACCGCCTGTCCTAGCCCAGGGCCTTGAACGATGGCAGCTCGGCCAGCGGCGTGAACTGGCCGGCGCGCTTGTCCTTCATCGCGCTGATGGCCTCGCGCACGTGGGCGTTGCTCCACACCGTGCCCTGCAGCCAGCCCATCTGGCGCAGGCTGTCTTCCACCGAGTGGTCGCGCGCGTAGGTCACGGCCTGTTTGGTGCCCCAGATCGCCACCGGGGGCTTGGCGGCGATTTCCTTCGCGCACTGCAGCGCGGCGGCCACCGTGGCTTCGGCGGTGTCGAATACCTCGTTAACCAGGCCGTAACCCAGCGCCTTGCCCGCGGGCAGGCGGCGGCCGGTGTAGGCCAGTTCCTTCACCACGCCGAAGGGGATCAGCTTGGGCAGGCGCTGCAGCGTGCCCACGTCGGCCACCATGCCGATGTTGATTTCCTGGATGCAGAAGAAGGCGTCGGCGCTCGCGTAGCGGATGCAGGCCGCCGTGACCATGTCCACCGCGCCGCCGATGCACCCGCCCTGGATGGCGCAGATCACCGGGATGCGCAGGTTTTCGATCTTGGTGAAGGTGCCCTGCATGTCGGTGAGCAGGTCGTAGATGGCCGCACGGCCTTCGGGGCTCTGGTCGTCCATCTGGATCGCGCCGCCGAAGGTCTCCAGCGCCATGCCGGCGCTGAAGTGCTTGCCCGTGCTGCTGATGACCAGCGCGCGCGCCTGACCTTCGTTGTGGATCCGCGTGAGCAGCTCGTCGAGTTCGCGCCAGAAGGTCGGGTGCATGGTATTGAGCTCGGCGGGCCGGTTCAGCACCAGGTGCGCAATGTGGTCGGTTGTGCTGAGAGTGAAGCAGGTCGGTGCAGTCATGGCGGGCTTGTCTCGGTGGTGATGGGCAACGGACCACTGTAGCCCGCCCGCGCCACAGGGGCTGTCCCGGCCCGGACGGCCCCGCCGTTCAGTTGTACGGCCCCAGCCAGTCGCAGCGCAGCCGGTGCGACCGGTGCACCTTGCGGCGCCAGCGCACGTACAGCCCGGGCGCCCAGATGCCCATCACGCAAAAGGGCAGCAGCCACAGGGCGTCCGAGAAAAACGCCGGCACGCAACCCACCCAGCCCATCACCCAGGCCGTGAGCATGCCGTCCCACAACTGGTATTCCAGCGGGTGGTCCCGGCGGTGCGCCACGTGCCAGCGCTTGATGCGCTCCAGCTCGTCGAGATTGAGACAGAGATTCATGGCAGCCCCCTCGGGAATGCGGCTGAAATCCAGTCGTCTCCACTGTAAGTTTGGCGTCAGCTTGCGTCAATGGCCGCCGCGCGGCCTCAGAACAATTGGGCCGGCTCCGGGGGGCGCTCGGGCTCCGGCGGTACTTCGCCGAGCTTGGCCAGCGAGCCCACGCGCACGCCGAGCAGGCGGATGCGGCGCGTGAGGTCCACCCGCTTGAGGCACAGGCCGGCATGGCGGCGGATGCTGTTCGCGTCGCTGGTGAAATGGTCGATGGTGCTGTCGCGCGTGACGATCTGGAAGTTGTCGTAGCGCAGCTTCACGCCGATGGTCTTGCCCACGTAGCCTTTGCGCTGCAGGTCGTCGGCCACCTGCGCGCACAGCTGGGTGAAGATGGCGCCGAGTTCGGCGCGGTCGCGCACGGCGTGCAGGTCGCGGTCGAAGGTGGTCTCGCGGCTCATGCTCACGGGCTCGCTCTCGGTCTGCACCGCGCGCTCGTCGCGGCCCCAGGACACCTCGTGCAGCCAGGCGCCGTAGCTCTTGCCGAAGTGCTCCACCAGCCAGGGCCGTTCGCGCTGCGCGAGGTCGCCGATGGTGTGAATGCCGTGGCCCTGCAGCTTGGCATCGGCCTTGGGTCCCACGCCGTTGATCTTGCGGCAGGGCAGGGGCCAGATCAGCGCCTGCAGGTCGTCGACGTGCACGATGCTGATGCCATTGGGCTTCTGGAATTCGCTCGCCATCTTGGCGATCAGCTTGTTGGGTGCCACGCCGATCGAGCAGGTCAGGCCCGTGGCCTGGAAGATGCTTTTCTGGATCAGCCGCGCCAGCACGCGCCCACCCTCGCGCTGGCCGCCAGGCACGTCGGTGAAGTCGATGTAGACCTCGTCCACACCCCGGTCTTCCATCACCGGCGCGATCTCGCGGATGGTCTGCTTGAACAGGCGCGAGATGCGCCGCACCTCGTCGAAATCCACCGGCAGCAGGATGGCCTGCGGGCAGAGCTTGGCCGCCTTCATCAGGCCCATGGCCGAGCCGACGCCGAACTGGCGCGCGGCGTAGGTGGCGGTGGTGGCCACGCCGCGCCCCACGTAGTTTTCGAGCAGGGGAAAGAAATCGATCGGGATGTGGGCCAGGTCCTCGCCGGTCCATTCGCGCTCGGGGTAGGTCTCGCGCAGCCGCGCGAGCATGTCGTCCTCGCGCCGCCGTCCGCCGCCGATCACCACCGGCAGGCCCTTGAGCTGCGGGTAGCGCAGCAGCTCGACGGACGCGAAGAAGGCGTCCATGTCGAGGTGCGCGATGCGCCGGATGCGGGCCGTGGGAGAGGTCACGGCGGTGAGCATAGCGGCAGTGGTGCCGCCCTCACGGTCAGGTCGGGTACGTGCCCGGCAGCAGGATGCCTTTATCGACCTTCTCGATCTGCGTGTGACCGCAGAAGGCCATGGTGAGGTCGAGTTCCTTGTGGATGATCTCCAGGCACTTGCTCACGCCGGACTCGCCCATCGCGCCCAGGCCGTACAGCATGGGCCGCCCGATGTAGACGCCCCGGGCGCCGAGCGCGCGCGCCTTGAGCACGTCCTGCCCGCTGCGGATGCCGCCGTCCATGTGCACCTCGATCTGGCTGCCCACCGCGTCCACGATCGCCGGCAGCGCCTCGATGCTGCTCTGCGCGCCGTCCAGCTGGCGGCCACCGTGGTTGCTCACGATCAGCGCGTCCGCACCCGAGGCCACGCACAGCTTGGCGTCCTCCACGTCCTGGATGCCCTTGAGGATCAGCTTGCCGCCCCAGCGCTTCTTGATCCATTCCACGTCGCCCCAGTTGAGCGAGGGGTCGAACTGCCTGGCGGTCCACTCGCTCAGGCTGCCCATGTTCTCCACGCCGCTCACGTGCCCGACGATGTTGCCGAACTGCTTGCGCTTGGTGCCCAGCATGCCCAGCGCCCAGCGCGGCTTGCAGGCGATGTCGAGCATGTTGGCCAAGGTCATCTTGGGCGGCGCGGTCAGGCCGTTCTTCAGGTCCTTGTGGCGCTGGCCGATGATCTGCAGGTCCAGCGTCAGCACCAGCGCGCTGCACTTCGCGGCCTTGGCGCGGTCGATCAGGCGCTCGATGAAAGCGCGGTCGCGCATCACGTAGAGCTGGAACCAGAAGCCTTCGCCCGCGTGCTGCGCCACGTCCTCGATCGAGCAGATGCTCATGGTGGAGAGCGTGAACGGGATGCCGAATTTGCGCGCCGCGCGCGCGGCCAGTATCTCGCCGTCGGCGTGCTGCATGCCGGTGAGGCCGGTGGGCGCGATCGCCACCGGCATCGCCACCTCCTGGCCCACCATGGTGCTGCGCGTGCTGCGGTTCTCCATGTTCACCGCCACGCGCTGGCGCAGCTTGATCTTCTGGAAGTCGGCGTTGTTGGCGCGGTAGGTGCCCTCGGTCCACGAGCCGCTGTCGGCGTAGTCGTAGAACATGCGGGGCACGCGCCGCTGGGCCAGGACGCGCAGGTCCTCCACGTTGGTGATCACGGTCATCTCGAAAGTCTCCGGTGTTTTGGGTGTCGTGGCATGTTAGCCGCGCGCCCCGGCCCTCGCTTGTGAAAGCGGGTGGCGCGGCTTTGAAATTTTTGCTGCGGTGCCGCAGCGCTGGGGGGACGGACGGCGGAACCGCCCCCGGGTCGCGGGAGTCCCACTGCCATGAAGCTGAACGCCCTGACCCTTGTCGTCGCCCTGGCGCTGCCCGGCGCGGCCTTGGCCGCCGATGTCTTCCGCTGGGTGGACGAGCGCGGCCAGACCGTCTACGGCACCCAGGTGCCGCCGCAGCACCGGGCCCGGGCCGTGCCGGCCGATGCGCCTCTGCCGCCGGGCACCAGCGCCTGCGAGGCGCGCTGGCACCGCTACCTGGCCAGCGCCGCCTGCTTCGACCAGTACCGCGTGGTCGGCGGCGGCCTCAAACCTGAGGCCTACCGGCGCTGCACCGAGGTGCCCCAGCCCGATCCCTGCACCTGAGCGCGGGTCCGAGTCGGGCCACGGGTTCACTGCGCGGTGATCTTCTGCTCGCGGATGACCTTGCCCCATTCGGCGGACTCGCGCACGATGTCGGCGGCCAGGGGGCCGGCCGGCATGTAGGCCGGCACCGCGCCCTGCTGCGCGGCGATCTGCGCGATGTCGGGCGCTTCCATCACCGTGCGCAGGGTGTCGCTCAGGCGCTCGACGATGGGGGCCGGTGTGCCTGCCGGTGCCAGCACGTACAGGCGCGGCACGGCGGAGAAGCCGGGCAGGGCATCCGACAGGGGATGGATGTCCTCGGCGCCAGCCAGTTTCACCGGGTTCATCACGGCCACGGCGCGCAGCTTGCCCGCCTTGGCCTGGGCGATGGCCGAGGTCGCGCTCACCACGCCGAAGGGCACCTGGCCGCTCATCACGTCGGGCACGATCTGCGACGCGCCCCGGTAGGGAATGTGCACGACGAAGCTGCGTGCTTGGCCCTTGAGCATCTCGAAGCCCAGGTGGTGCACCGTGCCCACGCCCGAGGTGGCGTAGGAGTAGCGGCCGGGGTTGTCCTTGAGCAGCTTCACGAACTCGGCCGGTGTCTTGGCCGGCACCTCGTTGTTGGCCACGATCACCAGCGGCAGGGTGAACACGCCCGCCACGGGCGTGAAAGCCTTGATGGGATCGAAGCTCATGCGCGGCTGCAGGTGCTGCGCGATCAGCAGCGAGCTGTCGCCCAGCATCAGGGTGTAGCCATCCGGCGCGGCGCGCGCCACCGCGTCGCCCGCGATCAGGCCGGCCGCGCCGGTGCGGTTGTCCACCACCACCTGCTGGCCCAGCAGCGTGGACAGGCGCGGCGCGATCAGCCGCGCCATGGCGTCGACGCCACCGCCCGCCGAGTAGCCGACCAGCAGGCGCACCGGCTTGCTGGGCCATGCCTGCGCCCAGGCGCCGGTGCCGAGGGTGGCGGCCAGGGCCAGGAACAGCGCGGAGCGCCGGCCCATGGAGAAGCGGTTGTTGAGGTTCTGCATGTCTTGTCTCCGTTTTTATCGTGGGGAATCTTTTTCAGGCCTTGCCGGCGCCGCGCGAGCCCGGGCGCCTGGCGAGTTCCGCCAGCCGCTCGGGGTTGGGCTTGAAGCCCAGGCCCGGTGTCTCGGGCAGGCGCAACACGCCGCGCTCGGGTTTGGGCAGGTCGTCGAAGACCAGCTCGCAGCACTGCACGGCCACCGAGTGGTATTCCACCAGCGAGCCATTGGCCAGGCCGGCGTGCAGGTGCATGTTGTGGTGCGGCCAGGCACCGCCGTTGGCGAAGCGCGTGTTGAAGGCAGCCGCCATGCCCGCGATGCGGCTGCATTGCGTGAAGCCGCCGCTGATGCAGGCATTGGGCTGCACCACGTCGACCGCCTGGGCGACCAGCATGTCGCGAAAGCGCGAGGCCAGGCCTTCGTTCTGCCCCGCAGCCAGCGGGATCGAGGTCTTGGAGCGCAGCTTGGCCAGGTTGGGGATGTCGTTCTGCGACACCGGTTCCTCGAAGAAGCTGATGCCGTAGGGTTCGATCTTCTGCGCCAGGGACAGGGCATGGAAGTAGTCCAGGCTGCAGTTGGCATCGATGTAGATCTGCACGTCCGACCCGACGGCCTCGCGCACTGCGCGGATGCGCTGCACGTCTTCGGCGATCACCGCGTCCAGCGGTCGGGGCTCGTCGCGCCGCTGCAGCCCGTGGTGCCCCACCGTCATCTTCAGGCGCGAGAAGCCCCGGCCCACCCAGTCGCGCGCGGCGGCGGCGAGCTCGTCGCGGTCGAAGAAGTTGAAGCCGAAGGTGGCGTACACCTGCACCTCGGCGCGCGCGCCGCCCAGCAGGCGCCAGCAGGGCTCACCCAGTGCCTGGCCCTTGATGTCCCAGAGCGCGAGGTCGATGGCCGCGATGGCATGGCTCGCATAGCCCGACTGGCCGCGCGGCGTGAGCAGCCAGTAGAGCCGTTCCCAGATCTGTTCGTGGCGCATCGGGTCCATGCCCACCAGGTGGTGCGCGGCGATGTCGTTGACGATGCTGCCGATCACCTCTTCTTCGGTGATGGCGGTCATGCCGGTGCCGATCAGGCCGGTGTCGGTTTCGATACTGACGAGGCAGACGGAGAGGCTGGTGCTCTTGGTTTGGCCGTTGGCCATGGGGACGGTGACGGGCAGGTTCAGCGGCGTGGCGCTGACGCGGGCGATTTTCATGAAGTCTCCGGCGCGGCCGGAATGGCGGCGCTTGTGTTGTGGGGTCTGGCGGCCAGTGTAGGAACGGCCCCATGTGGGCCGCAATGGCGTGCGGCAAAGGCCGCTTTCGCGTTTCGCGAAAGCCCGGTCAGGCCGTCAATGCCTTGATCAGCGTCAGCGCGGCCGGCGCGGGTGGTGCGTCGGTGCGGGTGGCGATGTGGTGGGTGCGCCGCGCCCAGGGGTCGGACAGCGGCACCGCCGCCAGTGGCAGGTGGGCCAGCTGCGGTGCGATCGCCTCCAGCGGCAGCACGCCCACCCCCAGGCCGGCGGCCACCATGCGGCACACCGCGTCGAAGCCGCGCATGCGCATGCGCACGTGCAGCGGCTGGCCGGCGTCGGCGGCCGAGGCGAGCAGGCGGTTGGACAGCGCCGTGCCGTCGGTGAGCGTGATGAAGGGCTCGTCCAGCGCGTCGGCCAGCCGCAGCCGGCGGCGGGTCGCCAGGCGGTGCGAGCGCGGCGTGAGCAGCACCAGGGTGTCGCTGAAGAAGGGCGTGAAGGCCAGGCCGGCGGGCGGCACGGGCAGGTCCACCACGCCGAAGTCGGCGCGGCCTTCGATCAGCGCGAGCGGAATCTCCGGGCTGCCGCGCTCCTCCAGGTCGATGCGGATCAGCGGGTGCGCCTTCATGAACTGCGCCAGCCGCTGCGGCAGCACCTCGAGCAGGGCCGAGGTATTGGCCAGCACGCGCACATGGCCTTGCAGGCCCTCGCTGTAGCCGCGCAGGTGCTGGGCCAGCCGGTCGGCGTCGGTCAGCAGCGCGCGGCTGCGCTGCACCAGCATCTGGCCCGCCGGCGTGAGCTGCACGCCGCGCGACGAGCGCTCGAACACGCGGAAGCCGAGCGATTCTTCCAGTGCCGTGATGCGCGAGCTGGCGGCGGCCACGGCCAGCTGCAGGCGTTCGCTGGCGGCGCTGATGGAGCCGAGGTCGGCCGCCGCCACCACGACGCGCAGGGTGCTCAGGTCAATGGCTTCTTGCATGCTCTTTCACTCCCGCGCCGCGCACCTCGAAACGCACCTCGTCCAGCACCGTGCCGCGCGCATCGGTGAGTTGCATCACATGCCGGCCCGGCCAGGGCAGCCACTGCAGCCGGGTGCCCTGGCCCAGGGGCTTACCGTCCAGGCGCCAGCGGCCGCCCGCGCCACTGGCCACGAAGCTCAGGCGCTGGCGGTTGGGTGGGATGTCCGGGTCCAGGGCGACGATGGTGCCCGGGGCCGGGCTGCGGATGCGCAGCGCGCTGCCCGGCGCCCTCGCCGGAGCCGGCGTGTCCATCGCGAAGCGGGCCTGCTCGGTGCCGGCGAGGAACCATTCGCTGCGCGCTGCTTCCAGCGGCCGCGCGCCATCCGTGCCTTCGAACGAGGCGCGCGCCTGCACCAGGCCGGCCGGCGGCGGCGGCGCGCGGCTGGGCGTGTGGGCGTGCAGGTGCTGCATGACGGTGGCCCAGACGGGTGCCGCGCCGCTGGTGCCGCTCACATCCCACATCGGCGCGCCGCTGGCGTTGCCCACCCACACGCCGACGGTGAAGCGCTCGGACCAGCCCACCGCCCAGTTGTCGCGCATGTCCTTGCTGGTGCCGGTCTTCACGGCGGCCCAGAAGCGCGTGGCCAGGATGCTGTCCGTGCCGAAGGTGCGCGCGCGTGCGTTGCTGTCGCTCAGGATGTCGCCCACGATGAAGGCGGCGCGCGGGTCGATGGCCGGCGCGGTCTGCGGCGGCGAACCCACGGGGCCGTAGCGCCCGCCGTTGGCCAGCGTGCGAAAGGCGTTGGTCAGCGCGAGCAGCGGCACCTCGGCGCTGCCCAGGGCCAGGCTGTAGCCGTAGTAGCCGGCGGGTTCGCGCAGGGGCAGGCCGAGCGCGCCGAGCTGGTGGTGAAAGGCGTCGGGCGAGACCATGACCAGCGCGCGCACCGCCGGCACGTTGAGCGACGACGCCAGCGCGGTGCGCGCGGACACCCAGCCTTTGAAGCGGCGGTCGTAGTTCTGCGGGATGTAGAGGCCGCTGGTGGTGGGGATGGCGGCGGGCGAGTCCTCCAGCAGGGACGCGGCCGTCATGCGCCGCTCGGCGATGGCCTGGGCGTAGAGGAAGGGCTTGAGCGTGGAGCCGGGCTGGCGCGGTGCCGTCACGCCGTCCACCTCCGACGCGGCGCTCAGCTCGCCCGACGAGCCCACCCAGGCCAGCACCTCGCCGCTGGCGTTGTCGAGCACGACCAGCGCGCCGTCCTGCACGTGGCGGCCCTTGAGCTCGCGCAGGTGGCGCTGCAGCGTCTGCACGGCGAAGCGCTGCAGCGGGGCTGACACGGTGGAGCGCACCGTCTGCGCGGGCCCGGCCGCCAGCACGCGCCGCGCGTGGTGGGGCGCGATGCCTTCGCTGGCGGTGAATTCGCGGCCTTGCAGGGCGATGGTGGTCAGGATCTTCATTTCGCCGCAGTCCACCGGCGTGCCGGCCTGCATGAGCTGGAGCACGCCGCAGGCACGCTGCGCGACCTGCGCGGGTTTCGCGTTGGGTGCGCGCACCAGGGCGGCGGCCACGGCGGCTTCGCGCTCGTCCAGACCGTGGGCGGCCTTGCCGAACAGCGTGCGCGAGAGCGCATCGATGCCGACCAGTTCGCCCCGGAACGGCACGAGGTTGAGGTAGGCCTCCAGGATCTGGTCCTTGCGCCAGCGCCGCTCGAGCTGCTGCGCGGCCACCGCCTGGCCGAGCTTCTGCGTCAGGCGGCGCCCGCCCGCGCCGCGCTGCAGCTCGCCATCGGGCTCGTCGAGCAGGGCCGCCAGCTGCATGGTGATGGTCGAGGCGCCGCGCGTGCGGCTGTTCCAGAGGTTGCCCCAGGCCGCGGCCGAGACGGCGCGCCAGTCCACGCCGCTGTGCTCGTAGAAGCGCTTGTCCTCGCTCACCAGCAGGGCCGTGCGCAGCGCGGGCGACACGTCGGCCAGCGCGATCCACTCGCCCCGGCGCACCTGGTGGTCGATGCGCACGCGCTGCAGCAGCTCGCCGTGGCGATCGAGCACCCGCGCCTCGGACGAGCGCCAGCCGGCATGCACCTCGGCGAAGCTCGGCAAGGCCTGTGCTGGCAGCGCCAGGCCCAGGCCGAGCGCGGTCGCCGCAAGCGCGTGGCGCAGGTTCACCGCACGGCCTCCACCTTCACGCGGGCGTTCGGCGTTTCGCCGAACATCTCGGGCGCGTACATCGCCTCCACGCGGCTGGGCGGCAGCGAGAACTCGCCGACGTTGTTCAGGCGCACGGTGTATTCCATCTTGAACACGCCCTTGGGCACGTACTCGTAATAGCTGCGGTAGGCCTCGAAGCTGCGTTCCTCGAAGGCCGGCCAGGCGTTGCCGGTCGGGCTCTTCTGGCCCGAGGTCGCGATCTGCGAATCGCGGCCCAGCCCGCCGCCCAGGATGGTCGCGCCGCCCGGGATCGGGTCGGTGACCACCACCCAGGTCATGTCGGCGGAGGCGTTGACCTCCAGCGCCACGCGCCACACGTCGCCGCGCGTGTGCGTGCCGCTCACGGCCTG
>Ga0247823_10003457_pt1 | contig 12786 bp, 13 predicted proteins | sample 13C_PalmiticAcid_2_FD_192426 | JGI IMG/M metagenome (GOLD analysis project Ga0247823, IMG submission 192426) | Soil microbial communities from agricultural site in Penn Yan, New York, United States - 13C_PalmiticAcid_Day30 | ecosystem: Environmental > Terrestrial > Soil > Agricultural land...
AGGGCACCGTCGTGCTCGTCTACAACACGGTCGAGTCGGCCCGCAACGTCATCCGCGCGCGCCGCGCCCGCGGCGACCGCTCCCGCTACGCCCTCGTCGGCCTGGCCCCCTTCTTCGCCACCTGGGCACTCATCGTCGCCTACCTCGCCCTGCAGCCCACCATCCTGCACAACCACCTCGTCCCCTTCGCCGTCTTCGCGGGCCTGGTCAACGCCTACTCGGTCGGCCAGATGATCACGGCCCACCTCGTCAAGCTGCCGTTTCCCTACTGGAACGTCATGGTCGTCCCCCTCGCCTGGGGCGTCATCGACTCGGCCGGCCCTGTTCTGCTCAAGTACAGCCCCGTGCCCTGGCTGGGGTGGCCGTCGGCGCTCGGCGACGGCGTGTACCAGGTCGCCTTCATGTTCTGCATGCTCGGCATGGCGACGGGCGTGTACGGCAGCTTCGTGGTCGACGTCATCGTCACCATCTGCGACTACCTGGACATCTGGTGCCTGACCATCAAGCACCCGTGGGTCGAGGGCCAGAATGGGAGCGCGTCGGTGCAGGTGAATGGGAACGCCGAGAAGAAGAAGCAGTAAAAAAGCCAAACTTCTTGGGCTGGGCACAATCGACAGCTTACAACAAACCCCACCCATGATCGTTTCTGAGACGATGAGAGGATAATTTTGTATCATGAAGGTTGATGAGGACGAAGGGATGGAAAAGCTGGCTGGGAAGCCGGCTGTAATGCACGCACCGAAGGGGGGAAGGAATAGACGGGGTTTGAGCTGACGCCGGTACCGAGCGCAAGACTCGAATGTTTTCGACGGAACTGGGACGGCGTACACAATCCCAGAATGGGCATGGCACGGATGGTAAATTAGAAGGGGGGAGGGAGGTTTGCTTAGCAAGGCGTATGTGTACAAGGCGGCGTTTTTGGTTCCCACTTACTTTCTTTGCCCCTGTTTTCTTTCTGGACTCTCTTGGGATACCAACCTGTCTGAATATGTAGCCATAGTTTTGTGTGTGCGACTAGCGTGTTGTGATAATGAGATGAGGAAAAGACCGTGTCTGAGTATTGTTTGAGCTGGGGTAACTTCATTCTTGTCCCTCACGCGAAACGCTGCCTAGCAACAACAACAACTGGGGGCATCCCCATAAGAACTTGAGCTAACAAGGCAAAGGGTCCTTCTTCCCTTCCCCATCTCCCGCCAAAGCAGACAATTTTGCCAGAACGAATGAATCTTGGTTGTCATCTATCGAGAAGTAAAAGCCTCGATAGGAAACCCCAGCAAATCCTACATCTGCCCCCGAAAGCCCTATATCCAAAACGCCTGATGCACCGTCGCAGGCAAACCCGCAACAGTTCTCCCTAAAACAAAAAGCTGCCCAATAACGCCATGACCCTTGAGATCGAAGTCAATTTGGAAGGAGTACGTCCATCGCCGTCATGATCGTGGTTTGTCATCGCATCGTCGCGCCCAGTTTTGCCGTGCCGCTCGAGGAGCGACAGACACATACATCGGCCGGCATGGGGTACATCGCCATTTATATCAGCTCGTCACTGTTATCCGCGACGCTCTGCTGGATGGCTGCGAGAATGGCACTCTCCTCGAACACGGGGCCCTGGCCGTCACACTTGGCCTGGGGCCTCAGCTTGTCGCTGACCTGTGTGATATCGACCAGCCCCCGCTTGAACAGGTCGTGTTTGACGATGAGTTCCCAGGCCGCCCCCGCTGCGAGGAGCCGTTCCCCCCTGTCGCTCAGGACGACTCGGTGGCTTGGCGTCTTGTTGGCGTGGCCCTGGAGGACGTTGGTGTAGAAGTTATTGGGGTTGTACGACAGCGGCCCGGTCTCGGTTGGCGCTGCGGCCGCAGGGGACCCGGCGTTGGCGGTTGCCTGAGACGTCGCCCGCAGGATTTCGTTCTCGGTCTCCATCTTCTGGAGGTCACGCTTCAACCGCTCATTCTCCGTCGCCGTGTCCTGCTGAGCCTGCTCCAGCTGGTGCAGGCGGCTCTCGAGGTCCTTGACATGGCGTTCCTTGCGCTCGCGGAATGCCCTTTGACTGCTCAAAGATATTAGTGAGCAAGCACTGTGCGTGGTCGAAGCAAGACGTGTGGCGTCGGCCCGGGGAGGGCTGGTGCAGCAAGGCTGGGGTTGCTCGGCCACCTACGCTGCGCGGTTCTGGGCTTTGCGCCTGGATTGTGCCGGGGTCAAGTCATCCTCCTCGGAATTCGAACCCTGCCTGCGGCTCTGATCATCGGCCTCGATCTTGGAGATGGCAAGGTGGTCGGAAGTGGAGCCGGGTTGGTGGACGACGCCGCTCGCCGGGGGGACTGCAGCATGCACGGGGAGCTGGCCCGGCGGCGTGGGCGGGCCCGGGAAGGCGGCCTGGCTGGGATTGAATTGGACGTAGTTGTCGAAGGCTGGGAAATGCTCGGGAGGGATGCCGTTGGGGAACTGGTCGAAGATTTCCTGAGTAATGATTGTGTAAGCCTGTTGTCCCGCAGCCAGATGCGCGCTACTGCCCCTCGCAGCGAACGAAATGCGGAGTCTCCTCTGCGGGCAGCCAAGCAGCGCACGAGAATGTGCCGGTCGAGTATAATAAGAGCCCGAGGCAGGTTTCTTTCTCTCTCTTCCATGTTTCAGCCCGGGAGGCTCGGGGGGCCAACCTACCGGGGGCGATGTGGTGTTGAAGTCCTCCGATGCTACCGAGTTGGAGTGCGAGGGCGTCAAAGGAGGCACTTGTGCTCCCATGAACTGGTAGGGCGGGGCGCCAGCAAAAAAACTCGAGTGTGTGTAGTCCATATTGCTGCCTAGGTGTTCTTCTTTTGCTGCCTCCTGTTCTGGTGATGAGAAGCGTATTGGGGACGGACGGGGTGTGAAACGAGCAGCGGTCTGTTTTCTGAGGCGCACACAGTAGGGTGATCACCAGGGGGGACCGTGGTGCTTTAGGCTCCCACACTGCTTGGTCCAGGCGAAAGACTTTGGGGCGGGGAACCCCACAGCAGCAAGCCTCGCCCCAAAATGGGCCGTGTGGAAGCACCCATGCTCGAGCCATGGAACCCCGAGCGCCGCAGCGGAGGAGTGGGGTCCGGCGCTGGCGGCTCCAGGTGCTTATTCACTTCTGAGAGCGCCTCCTGAATACTCCTGTCACAGATGGCTGCGAAACCGAACCCCCGAGCTACACTCGTGGATGGTGTGGAAGTGTCCAGCGCGTGCTGTCCTTCAACCACACTGTCTGTTCTTTTTAAAGTACAAATACGGGCAGGGCGTTGTGGATCGCCGTGGGCTTACAAAAAATGGAGTTCGATCGCTTCTGTGTGGCGTTCAATCCAGTCAGCGGGGACGGGAAACTGCAGGACCACGCTTCGATCGTCAAGTCGGGGCGCATCCTCCGCCCTCCACGGACAATCGAGTCTTGCTTGCATTCAGGATGGAGTCAGCGGCAAGAGCCAGCCAGCTGATAACGTTAATCCTCGCCTGACTGCGGGAGGCCTCAACGGAAAGCTGTCGATTACCCTGCCCCCTGACTGAGCGACGTCTCTCGAATCACAAGAGGACATCACATCTGCTCTTGATGGGTAATCACCATCCAGCCGGAAGCCGCCCGGCCTGCGAGACTGCGAATCCCGAGAACTGCTGCTGCTAACACGGAGATTCGGACATAGCTCACCTCGAGCAACCGCACCAAGCCAGAAACATGGCACAAAACACCTGGCTCCCGGTTTGACATGGTGGGCGGGATGAGATGACTGGTGTTGCGTCCCGCCCTTCTGCGTGCTGTCCCGTGCCACGGGCATGCAGAATGCATGGCTGTGCCTCCTGATGCATGACCGGAGACCCTTGGGCAAATCGCGGGGTTTCCCGTTGAGCTCCCGGCCTGGCCAACCATGATCTTGGACTCCCTCGCCGTTTCTGCCCACTCAAGGACAATGTCTTACTTGTTTAGTCTTCCACGTAGGGACCCGCAATCTGACAGACATTCCACGGTCTTGGCAGGGGCCAACTGGCTGAATGAACGTCTCTCGGTGAAGATCCCCTCGGTTCCAGTGGAGGTGTAAGCAACCGCAGGTAGTTTGCTTGACTAGGTACGGAGGCGCTGACACGGCATAGATACAACTTCACCTTGGACAGCTGAATATTCTGTCACAGAGATTGAAACGTCGTTCGCGTTTGCCGATTAGACTGTATAACTGGACAGGCCGTTGGCCCGTTCTCGCTGGCAGACATCGAAATACCTGCAACACAACGATGCCAGACGTTTCTGGTGACCAGCATGGTTTCTGAGCCATGATTATGTTGATATCTGGGGGGTTTCATGCCCAGGCAGACGGGACCTACGCCTTCGTCGTGGACCTAATGGGTTGGCCGAGGACATGGAAGACATACGGAGGTGACACCCCATCATGACCAGAACTTTTAGGTTGCTTAGTGACAAATTTACCAACGTTCAAAGCATTGTGAGTGAGGGTGTATTCTGTTCGAAATCATGTTTTTGGTTGGAGTTCTTTATTTTACCTTTACTTCGGATTCAACCATCAAAGCTGACCCAACGAAGACAGTCTCGGTCAACTAGGAGATCTCGAACCCCCCGATGTCGCAAGACAGCCCACAATAAGCATCCACCTTGCGATGCATGTTTACTTGTTGAAAGGTATATTCGCCTCGGCACGATGCAAGCTCTCCTCGTTGTATGGAATGGCTGGGTTTTGCTACCACTTGACCGGCGTGCCCTCACTGTGACCTTGACTGCCCACCAGAGCCAGAGTCAGATCAAATTGCCATGAGTTAAGGGCCTGAATGGGCCAGTACCTTCCTACCTAGCAGAGCGACGAGAAAACATAGAGCTGTCCTCCGGCGTCTGCACCATCGTACTTCTTTAACATTGCTCAAGTTCTGCTTGGGTTTCGGTCTTGCCCTGCCAGCTCAAATCCCTGAGGTCAACTTGAAGGATCTCGGATCAGGCCACCAACTATTGCAGCCTGGAGAGCTCTTTATCCGCCTTTTTTTCAAGTTTTATTTGGCAGGTGCATTGCAGTTCCCTTTGTGGGTGGCTTCTCGCAGAGGGAAACTGCAGTGTTGGCGGCTCTGGTCTGAAATCAACTCAGGAAAGCGCCACGAGAGCGCACCTCAAGTTGCCGGTCTTGCCCGGTTACCAAATGCCACTCAGTGCAGTAACTTCCCCGAGTTATTTTTCTGAGGAGGAGCTTGAATCTTGCGGGTGCGTGTGATTCGAGGCAGCTTCAAGTGGAAGACATTTCACTTCTCCAACTCCACGCCCAGAGTGGAAGGGCGACTCCTGTTTATCTGGACCCTCGGGCAGCTTCTTCACTCATCCTTTATTTGACCAGCTTGGGCATTCTTAGTCCAACTTGGTCCCGCCGTGTTCCTTGCCGGAATCTGCGCCTTCTGCGTATTCCAGTCTTCTGAACTTGCGAAGTCACCGGAAAGCGCAGCTTGCCGACTTCGACAATGTTTCGCGACAACCCACTCGCTGGTCATACGATGGAACCTGCTGGCTACAGCAACGAAGGTTTCCTATCTGGTGGTAAGCATATCTCTTCTGCGCTCTCATCATGCTTCCCTGCTCTCTTGCCATCGTTCTTCCTCAGGACTCACTGCCCCATGCGACCTTCCCCAAACTCATCTTTGCGGCTGCAGACTCACAAACTACTTGTTTCAATGAGTGCTATATTTCCCTTGTCTGACTTGTCGACAGCTCCCTCAAGTGTCAGAGAAATAGACAAGCAGCCGACATACACGACGGTCGGTTCAATTTACAACCCAAAGGCAGCGACGCCGCTTCAGGCCCCGACTCGCCGCCCTCGGACGCGCCGGTATCCGCAGCCCATTCGATCGCCGTCTGGAGGTACATTCATTCCGTTCTCTGAAGCCCTGTTGTCGACGTTGCCTCTCCAGGATCAGGCCCCTCCGTCACCTCCGACAACCGCGTCCATACTACGGCAGTACTCTCCGCTACAGCAGAACGACGACCGAGCAGCCGGCCCGGCGACAGAGCTGGAGACTCCAGTGTTTATCGAGTACGAAATGGCAACGCCCAGCATTCGTTCGGGCAACCTGCCATCCCCGACGGGCTTTGAGGGCAATGACAGTGTTGCATCCGAAGATGCCTTGACGGCGCGCATCACCGTCAAGGGGCTGACCAGCCTGGCCTCATACCCAAACCCCATGCAAAAGGCTGCTCAAAATACGCTGGCAAGAGCCCGAACTGCCGATCTCGGTCTCGGTCGCCCGGTCACACCCTCGTCAATTCCGTCTACAACGCCTGATTTGCCCAGGGACCGTCTGTTTCACACGTACAATTCAGGAACCGTTGTTCCAGGACAACCTGAGCCCCTCAAGGCAGGCCCACCAGGCCATCGACCGTTCAAGCCGACGACGCTGGAGGCTGCGTCTAGGGCTATTCGGGCGGAAGACCTCTTTCCACTGCCTGCGAGCGTGTACCAGTGCAGATCGCCAAGTGTCGTTTCACACAGCCTCGACTCCCAGACCCGGGCTGTGTTCGATGACGAGGAGGGTTTCGCGGGCCCATGCCGGCCAGTACAGCTACCCCTTGATGAGAGACACCACGGCACTGTGTCGCGTGGCCATTCTGAACTTACAGGATACGGGCGTTTCTCAACCCCGGGTCCCTTCGATACAGCCACCGAAGCACTGGACGGGACCAGACGGAAAGTCTACGACACACTCCCTCCCGACAGGGTCAAACAATACTACCCATACGGGTTTCCGTCGAATTATGATGGACGATTCAAGCCCATCGCTGATGATTGGCATACGAAGTATCCAACTCCGGAGGACAAGTTCACGCAAGAAAGCTTCTCGGAACGCCTGACCAAGATCAACCGGAACTTCTATGCCGGCACGGAAGGACTAGTCAGGAACATGGAACAAATCGTTCGCGATCACAACTACCGCTGTTTGGAGAACAAAGTTGGCGTCATTGGCGAGGAGCGAGAGCGGCTTCGCGGGAGCCACATTGAGCGGCTGGGTGCTGATGGGAAAATCCAACCGCCTCTCCTGAGTGTCGAAGAAGCTGACGGGATGGATGAGGCCGACATTGCGAAACCGCTAGTCAACATGGCTTTTGCCACACTGCTGAGCTACAAAGAGGACAGCGAGCCTGGCATCTCGGCCCAGAACGCGTGGCCGAGTGGCTTCATCGAGGCCGATGAGGCTTGGGTAGACAGCTCGGATGAGGGCAACATGAGCTTCTTTTCCAGAACAAAGGAGGAGCAGATGAGGAGGAGAAAGGTTCTCAGGAAGCCTAGACGAGGATACTGAGAAGTTCCACATCTGACTTTGCCCGGATTGTTTATCTCCCTATCGCGGCGAGCCTCCGAGTTTCTTTTCATACCCGGACAACAGCGAAGTATGACCATCAGGGAGGAGCAGGTGTCTCTTGGCATCTCACAAGAAGCAAAGACAATGAGTGAGTTCTGGGGGCTCACAACTGGCAGAGAACGGTGCTTTGGACTGGAAACGGCGGCGAGCAGGACAATTGCTTTGGAGAGGCAGCGCCACTGCTTGGACCACTTTTGGTTGAACAACACATAATTCTAGTTAATCCCACGCAGAGTTTGTACCGTACACCCAGCTTAGCATCTAACTGTTTTGCATTTGCCGAGTTGATTCAGGTCGCCTGTTGTCCTGTTGCCAATCTGGCTGCATAGCCTCGCTCTCTTGCCCAGGACAGGACGGCCGATGCAATGGGGCGAACCGTCGAGAAACGCAATCGCAGTGAAGAATGTCTGTCTACTTCCTTGCCTGCACATCACGATCACAATGCCCAGTTTCAGCATTGGCCCATGGGACTGCTGATCTGCGTCTTTCGCTGTTAGTCTTCTAAGCAATATCCCAACCTGGGAGGGCCTGAGGTGGAGTGGGTGTTGTGAGTTGCTCAGTTGAGAACGAAACAAGACTACTTCACGGGAAACAGAGCCGATGTTGGTCGAGACAAAGCCCCCGGGTTTTCCATCCAGATCAGACATGGTTTCACAGACTTAAGAAAGCAAAGTCGATGTGTTGAGCGAGAGTAAGTAGCCTGTAGATGTTTAAATTTAGGAAGAATGGTCAACAGTTCGACTCCCTGTTGAAAAGGGGGAGCGAGCGGCCTCATCGAAAAAGGTAATGAATGTTTTGTAATCACCGAGGCAGAAAACGCCAATGCCAAGAGAGAAGAAGACAAGACAGTCCTCCCATTGTAACACCGTCCATGGAACTCCGAGAGGTGGATGGATTACAAAAGAAGTAGATTGAACAGAAGTGTTGTGGTGTATCACAAAGAAGTGGGATCTATATACGTGGCGGAGGAGGGAAATGACAAGGAAAATAAAATCCTCCGCCTCGAGCAAAATCTAACTGGACCGAACCATGCCATGCGCAAAAAAAGAATATGGTGGAATGGAGGGTTGTCCAGTCACCCGGGATGTGCGCTCTAGGAGTCGCGCTGTTTTAGGTATCATCGCTCTAAGTCCTGGATGGGCCGCCTCGGGTGGGAAGTTCAAAGTCCGGATTTGAGTTGAGGATCATGTCGGAGCGGTTGACGGGGCGCCTGGGGACCGGGTTGCTCCCATAGCTTCCCAGTGCCGGGGGAGGTGGCACGGCTGGGTTCCAACGCGGGTTGACACCCCGCTGGGAAATGGAGGTGAAGGTGGAGCGCTCAGATTCTGCCGGACTGCGGGAGCCTTGGGGAATATCCTCGTAGGAGTTAGTCGGATGGATAGGAGCTGGTGTTGGCTTCTGGACCGGAGCAGGTTCCGCAAAGCGGGGGTCCACGTCCTCGTAGTACTCACCAGCGGGCGCTACCTGCTGCTGAGGCGGAGGGCTTCCTTGGGTTGAGAGTTCGGCGGGACGGCCGGCGGTATTCAGCGGCGAGGGGACTGAAGGGGAATTCCTGCCTGCGCCTTGGTTCCATGCTTGCCTTGGTGGCACATAGGCGCCCCTGCGGGATTTGGGTCAGTCCAGATCTCACGGAAGAAAATGCACAGGGAAGCAGGATGGCTTACTCCTCTTGGCTGTACCTGCTGGTATCACTCATATGCCGATCCGAGGTCCTCGCTTGTTGCAGAGCCAGCATGCCAGCAACGTCGGAATCGCTGTCGCGGATGTTGTACTGCCCAAATCCGCGTGGCGCATGCGACGGGCTACCGGCCGTGGCATCCATTTCCACTGCTTGGCCTGGAGGTGCGTTGTCATCGACGCCTGGAAGGGGTGGAGGGGACTCTGCCCGTGGAAGGTCCTCGTCCCTGGGAGGATTGTACGCATCGTATCCACTGGAGGATACGTTCGACACGGACTGGTTCATGTAACCAGGAGCGGATGGGGGCCCGGGAGATGGCCGTCTGGCGCCCCCGTAGCCAGGACCGTATGGCCCGGCGGGCGAGGGCCTTCTGTCATACGGCCCCTGAGAGCCCTGATAGCTTGGGGGAGGTGGTGTCCGTCCACCCCGCATGGGGCCTCCGTAACCACGTGGTGGGGGCCCATACCCTCCGCGTCCTCCTGGAGGACCGTAACCTCCACGGCCAGGCGGGCCATAACCGCCGCGGCCTCCGGGCGGGGGGCCGTAGCCATTGTAGCCACCCCTGCCAGGCCCAGCATACCCGCCACGTCCTCGGTAACCGCCTGCCATACCCCCTCTTCCTGGCGAGGCCATGCGCTCGACAGAAGGCACTCTCATGGGGTAACCATCTTGGGCCGGGAGGGGATTCCCATACTGATCTCGGGCACCAGGTGAGGTTGACATGGCGCGCAGGGGTGCCATGTCCGTCGGGCTGGCTGTGCCATTGACGAATGTGGTCCCTTGATCAGTGAAGGTGCCGGGAGATTGGTTTGAAGGGCTTCTGGCAGTGAGGGGGATTCTCTCGTCGCTGCTCTGGTCGTCTCTCTTTTCGAAAGAAGCGAATTCCGGTAGCGTGTCGGCTCCGCCATTGGCGCCGCTCACCATGGGAACTGTGGGCTGGTGGACGTTTGAAGCGGCTACGGGAGCGATTGGTTGCTGAGCTTGGCGGTTGTAGTAGTTCTCGCCGCTCATCTCGGCATTCTCGGCGATGCGCTTCTTCCTTGCCTTCCTGCCCACGACGGTCCTCCGCATGGCGCACGAAACCAAACCACTAAGGGCAACCAGGATGGTAGCTGCAAGGACGACGTACGAGCCCCAGGCCATGTGGGGCACAAAGAGGAGGACATCGACGAGGAAGCTCAAGAGGCAGACAAGAAAGTCGAGGATGCCGACGATGAACAGCACCAGCAGGTACCTAGCCGAATGGGATGGGCTGTGGAAGTGGGCGATGACGGCGAGAACAAACATGACCAGAGTCAGGACGGCTGCAACGGGGTGCACAATGAGAAGGGACGAAAGGGTAGACCGGGTAGAAGAGGGGAGGTCGAAGTCGTTGGAATTCAGAGGTCCTAGCAAGTCGGTTGGTGAGTTTTCTAGGGTGAAGCGCGGGGACATCATCTTGGGGAGCACTCACGGACATCGTAGCCGATCTCGATTGGAGTGCAGCCATTCTTTTCGCAATATCCGAAGACGCCAAAGTCGACTCCTCGCCAGCTACCCAGGGGAATAACTTTGATGATGGGGGTCGACAGAACCGAGAGGAGAAGCAGGCCAAAGGCCGCCAAGAGGAGAATCGACAGCGGCGTCGCGGGGCGCAACATGGCGACTTGAGATCACACAGCGGAGCCGCGCGAAGTCGAAATTGGTTGTTGAGCGGGGAGAGCGAGCCTGCGTCCTCGAGACGCGGCCGGTTCAGAAGAGGCGCCCGATCGCCTCGGGACAGGAAGCGGTGCCGATGTCCTTCTAGAGGTGTTGCGGCATGCGAATGGGATGGAGAATTGGTGAATTGCGAGCGCTGCAGGCGGAGAACATGGGAGATCGGACGAGTGGGAAACGAGGGAGCGAGCGTGTGCGGTGCAGGGACTTGGCGTGTCGCGATTGAAGCGATTCGGCGTGTTGGCGTCGTCGACTCGGAGTGTTAACGTTCGCCCATTGTCAATGCCGGCCCGGTCAGTCGGCGGTTCCGCTGAGAAAAGAGTGGCAGCGGGAATTGGGGGTGACACTCTGCCACGCGATGCGATGCACTGGTGAGGTGACGAGGACGAAAGCGCAAATGAGTGAGTGAATCGAGGCGGGAACTGGTAGGGGGCTGTACAGCCTGGGGCGGGTGGGGATCAGGGATTCCAGGCACGACCCACAGTTTGGCTGCAGTTCTGGGCTTCGACTGCTTCGCTTGGGTGCCCGGCAGCCAATGGGGAGCCGGTCTCCAGCGAATCTGAAATGGAACCTCAGGGTTGGGACACCCAACGGTTACGGTAACGTTCAGCCACACAATGCTCCGACAGACAAAACACCACCGTTGTCCTTCCTTGCCTGCAGAGGAAAACGGGAATACGGATACGGATGCAGGGACTTCTGGTCAGTCGACCCAACGCGGCAAACCGTTGGCCGTCATCGTTATCGAAAGTCAAGCATGCATGCGGCGGACGGCTGCGCGATGGCCGAACCGGAGCAGCCTAAAAGAGGCCAGCGGAATTTCCACCCGTCTTTCCATGCGTATGATGCCCCCCACTTGGTGGTCAGGAACAAAACTCAAAACCCATTTCGTGTTGTGTCCACAGTCCAATGATAGCGTTTGACCCACTGCGTGCCCCCAGCTAAGGGAGATCTGGCAGGGCCCCGGTGACAAGCTGCTAAATCAAGGCTGGTCTCATGCGGAGCCAGCATGCATGGAATCCCGACCAATCTGTCGCTTCTCCCCGCGTGTTGGAGCCCGGTTTTTCTGGGCTTTCTTGCATCACCACACAGGTGGTCGAGGTTGAGCAACGAATCACGGCGGGAGCGCACGACACAGCCCACCAGTCAAGCATGCGCATACGAGCTCTCGTGAGCAGCACGCGGACGGGTCCCCACGTATTGATGTCTTATGTAAGGCACCCGCTGCCATGTGTGAGGAAATGTTTCCAGAACCTGGTGTACCTGACGCAATCTCCTTCCCCGTCATGTCGTTGGTTTCATGGCCCATGGGTGTCTGGGTGCATGCATCAACATGCCCAGCCTGCGCTTGCCTGCGTCCTTGCTTCCTCTGTAAAGCAAGACCTGTCTGAGGTACGTATATACATGGTTCCAGGTAAAGAGACGGGACCTCCATCCGCAGTGGCCTTCGGTTCATTGCATGGTCCGTTCCGAAGACCACCACGCCGTGTGTCGTGTCCGGGGTCCATCGAAAGTTACCAACGTTAATTACCGTATCGTGCTCATCTTGGTTTCGGCCACGAACCATGGTCCCCACACGTCCTTTTCAGATCGGTCTAGACCCAAGGGGTCCCAGTTGAGGCTCTCGATCCGCAAACTCCAAGCCGATGCCTTTCGTGGGTGTTTGAAGTAGGGGTTGGATAGGTGCATGCTGGGAGTCTATCTCGATCAAAGGGAGCTTGAGAAGCAGCTTGAGAAGTCATTCTTTCTTCCAAAAAGTCTGGAATACCGGGCGGTGCGGTGATTGTCGCTGTAACTCCGATCGGCCTCGGGGGAATCCAAGCCCGGGATCGGTTGAAGCAGCGAAAAGCGGGCCTCCACTGTTGCCGTCAGCAGTGCAGTCGCCATCGACCAGAAAAGACTTTGTCGTCTGTGAAATTCCGCTGCTGTGCGACGAGCATATCTCTTCTCGGCTAGGATGAGGACGATGGACTGAAGCACCAAACCACGGTTCGATCATCCACCACTTCGTCGCCGACATGTGGCGTCTCGGCATGGCAGGCGCACGCCGCCTGCCGCCCTCC
>Ga0247823_10003458_pt1 | contig 12786 bp, 8 predicted proteins | sample 13C_PalmiticAcid_2_FD_192426 | JGI IMG/M metagenome (GOLD analysis project Ga0247823, IMG submission 192426) | Soil microbial communities from agricultural site in Penn Yan, New York, United States - 13C_PalmiticAcid_Day30 | ecosystem: Environmental > Terrestrial > Soil > Agricultural land...
TCGGGTCGTGATTTTCCGTTCTTCCACCTGAGAGAGGCCAGCCTGCCTCGACCTGCGTTAGTTCATCTGCCTCTCATACCAAGTTCTACGCCTTCGCTCGGCCGGGGCTGTATTCAACGGCGGCTTTCCCGCGGCATGAACTGCAAGCCGACGGTCTGGAATCGACCAAAACTGTCCGCGAAGCTGGAGTTCCGCGGAGCGGTTAATGGTCGAGCCGTTCCAGCTCGCCGCGATAATGCTGGACCTGCTCGGATGAAGCAGCTTGGGCAAAGTCAGCGAGAAATGCCTCTATCGCTTCCCGATATTCGCGGCGGAAATCGGCATTGCCGGGGCTCGCTTCAACCTGAGCGGCTGCCCGTTCAACGGGTTCGAGCGCGCGTCGCAGCAACAGTCTTTTGCCGAAGGGCGATTCGTCGCGCATGATTGCGATGTTGCGCTCATAACCCGGAATATATTTGACGACGAACTGTTCGCCCTTGGGCGGGATTTCGATCGCGTTCCGCGGCGGATAAAGGCTCGCCGACATCGTGTCGAAGCCGGTCTTCACGTCCTTTCCGTCGGCGGTGCGGACCACGGCGTCATATTCCCATATATTCGCGTCGTTGAGCTGCGAACTGGTTTCCTCCTCATGCGTGATCACCGCGGTCCCATAGGTGCCGTAGGCGTTGAGAAAGACCGCGTTGGCCATCGAGCCCAGGAAGATATTCGCGAACCCGATCACGAACCCGGCGACGCTCAGCACCATCCAAGCCCGGCTCCGGAGTAAGGCGCTTGCGCCCGCGCCGAGCGCAAAGCCCGCGAGGATCCAGAGCGGTAGCGACAGCAGCGGATGCTGGCTGATGAAGAATAGAAATGCGGATAATGTCGTCATTCATCCTCCACAACCGCGTCAATCTTCGAAACTTGGACCGACGAAAGGCCCACCGCTATTCGGCTGCACAGCCCCGATCTATATCTTCAATCGGCACATAGCCATTGGCTTCGGTCAGCCGATCGAATGATTTCATGCCGAGACCACGCAAATGCGCAACTGCGGCGACGAACAGCGATGATCGAAGATCCGCGGCGCGGAGAAGCCGCTGTCGGCAAAAGCCAAGAAGCTTCACTTCGCATGACAGGAATGCCACTTTGCCGGGCTCGTCCGAATAAGCTCGCGCGACGAAGCATCTGCTTCCCCGGGAGAAGCGATAGACGTCATACTCATAATAATAGTCATGCATGCCTTCGGCATCGATATCAGAAGCATCAAGATGGTGATCGACGCTGACACGCATGCAGATGCAATGGCGCGGCCGATATAGCGTGACAACCTGAATGATTATGGCGTCCAGGTTTCCGGCTCTATCCGTCCTGACCCGCTCAGATGCTGCAGCCCGGCGAAGGTTCAGTCCTCGATGTCGATCCGGTAGCTGCATCCGGCCAAGACCATGCCGGGATGCGAGGTGACCGTCGAGACATTGAGCGAAATCTTGGACGTTCCCTGGAAGATCGATGACCCGCCGTCGAAGGGTGCCTCGACGACGGTGCGCTCACCCAGATATTTCCCGGGCGCATCGATGACCGGGGTGACCCCGAGTTCCTTCGCCAAGGCCTGTGGAGCGACCTCGGGAAAAACGGCCATCAGTCCCGAATTGCTGAAGGCGACCCGATCGGTCGTCCGGCCGAACAGGGTCAAAGGCGTTGCAAGCCGATATTCGGAGAGAAACGGGTTGTTGCCCTCCATCGCCGTCATTCCGAAATGGCGCTTCGCCTCCGCATTATCATGAAACCAGAACGCAAATCCGTTCCACGTCGGAACGTCTTTGAGCTTGCAGGTGATGATGTCGGCGAGCGCCAGGCTCGACGGATCCATCTCATATCCGGAGCTCTCGTCGGCCCGAACGGGCCCTGCGAGGAGCAGCAACATAAGCGTAGGGGCGAGCAAGGCGGGAAGCAATTTCACGAGATCCTCGGTTCCTGTCGAACGGCGGTACAGCGGCCCTTCTATCGCAGCCTACCAGCTTCGCTTGTAGGCGAGGGTCGCCGGAAGGCGTAGTCGGTCGAAGGAGAGTATGGCACAACAGTCGGCGAGACGGGGCCGGAAGAGCCAGGGCTTCCCACTGTGCCACGAGCACGCCGTGGGTGATGTGGTTCCGGTCCGCGAACTCCCATACGGGCCCGCAGCCTCCGATGCTGCATCAGAGGCCGGACAGATGGCAGCATCCGACCATGTGCACTACCTCCAAAAATCGCTTGCGTCTGTTGGGGCGTCCATAGATGAGAAGCGGGCGTTATCTAGCGCGCTTTAGCGCTCTGAGTTGCATGACTTCTGACGAAGCGACCGTCTTCCAACGCTTAGATTGTCCGCACGTGTGCCTGATAAACGTTGCGCCCCGAGCGACCGAAGGCATGGCTTTGGTAGATGGGTAGTAAGAGAAAAAAAGAAGATACTCTTCGCCGAGATCGACCCCGAAGCGTCCGCTGTCTACCGTCTCAAACAGATTGACCGATGGTCCCGGTTTACCTTTGAAAGTCTCGACGATGCGTAACTTGTGAAGTGTCACTGGAGAGTAATCACCCCACCGAGCTTTGAACGCAGCGTTCGGCTCATCATCCGCGACGCGAGTTTCAGCCGTCACGACAGCACGCACGACTAGATCGGCTTGTCGATAATCCTGATTAAGCGATGCTGGCGTGCAAACCGCATATGCGGGGCTAGCGACAAAACACGTCACTAGGAGCGCGAGCCTGAGCATCCGGGCATAATGATGAAAAATGCTTACGACCGCAATCGGTCGCGTGCTGTCATCCCCGCCCCGTCGGTTTCGAATGTCCGCTTCTCTAGGTTCGCCACCCAGAAGCTGCCAGTTCGAAACCGGCCATTTGAACCGCGGCGCAATGGCCTGCGACCGCGGCGGGCTGTTTCGGAGGCTTTCTTCTGTCAAGTCCCGGTCTCAGGACGCAGTCAGGAGCGAAAGGCAGGTATCGCGGATCGCCGCGCGATCGCCCGACAGCAGGGTGTCGCCGATCACATAGCTATAGATCAGGAAGGCGCGCGCACACACCTGTTCCTTCGGCACGCCATTCGCCGCGAGCACCGATTCAAAATAGACCAGCCGGTGCCGGTCGATCTCTTCCATTGCCTGCCTGGCGCGGTCGTCGGTCAGCGCCCAGGTGCGCATCGCGATCTCGATCCACGCGCCCGTCTTGGCGCGATCCATTCGCGAGATAGCGAACAGCCGCATCAATCGGTCCTCGGGTCCCGAATCCATCGCGGTCAGCTCCCCGACGAGCCCGGTTGTCGTGCGCTGGCGCCAATAATCGATCATCGCGTCGAGAAAGTTCTCGCGCGTATCGAAGCGCGCATAAAACATACCCTTGGTAACCCCCAGCGTTTCGGCCAGCAGTTCGACGCGCACCGCGTCGATCCCGCCTAGCGCGAGCTGTTCGAGCGCGGCGATGAACCAGCGTTCGGACGTGACCTTGGGCTTGGGGCCGCGCTTGACTGCCGCAGCGGTCGCGCCCGGGCGGATCGGCTGGAGCGGAAGCGGCGGTAACGACATGAAGTAAGGCGTAGGGTGCGCGGTTCTTCAGGTCAATGCCCGCAGTTTTTACATTCGCATATGAATGTATTTTTCCATGATATGTCGGCGATCTTGACCTAATACGTCTCAAAGAACTAATGTTATCTCATACGCAATCGTATTAAATGATTCGCATGGGAGGGACGATTTGATGACCGAATATCGCAGAGCGCTGAAATGCATGCTGTTTGCCGGGTCAACGCTGGGTGCGATGACCGGCGCGAACACCGCCGCCGCACAGGATGTACTGCCCGACGGCGCGAGCACGGCGCAGGTCGAAGAGATCATCGTCACGGCACGGCGGCGCGAAGAAAGCCTGCAGGATGTTCCGATTTCGGTCACCGCCTTCACCGCCGATGCGCTCGACCTGAAGGGCGCGCCCGACATCACCGCGCTCCAGCGCTCGACGCCCAATTTGACGCTCCAGGTTTCGCGCGGCACCAACTCGACGCTGACCGCCTTCATTCGCGGCATCGGTCAGCAGGATCCTTTGTGGGGTTTCGAGCCGGGCGTCGGCCTCTATGTCGACGACATTTATGTCGCGCGTCCGCAGGGTGCGGTCCTCGACATTTTCGATATCGAACGGATCGAGGTGCTGCGCGGACCACAAGGCACACTCTACGGCCGCAACACGATCGGCGGCGCGGTCAAATATGTGACCAAGCGGCTTGGCCATGATTTCAGCGGCAAGGTCCGCGGCGAAGTGGGCAGCTATAACGAATATAATCTGACCGGTTCGGTCGCGCTTCCCGTCTCCGACGCGATTTCGGTCGGCGCGGCCTTCGCCTGGTACAATCGCGACGGCTACGGCAAGAATTACTTCACTGGCGCCGACACCAACAACAAGGATGTGATCGCCGGGCGCCTGTCGGTCGAAATTGCGCCCTCTGACGATATCTTCATCCGGCTTGCGGCGGACCGTACCGAGGATCGCTCCAACGGGAACCACGGCCATCGCGAACTGCGCGAGCCCAACAGCAATACCGCAGTTCTGCCGGGCCGATATGACACGCTCGCCGGGGTCGGAGACCGGAGCAAGGTCGTGACGCAGGGGCTGTCGTTGACCGGCGAGTGGAGCGTATCCGACATGGTCACGCTCAAGTCGATCACCGCCTATCGCGACGGCTATTCCAGCGGTGCGGGGATCGATTTCGACGGTACGCCGCAACCCTTTCTCGACATTGCCTCGAGCGGGAAGGTTTATGAGGACCGCCAGTTCAGCCAGGAATTTCAGGCGCAGATCGAAACCGACAGGCTGCAAGGCGTACTGGGCGTCTATTATCTCGATGCCAAAGCTTCTGGCGCGTTCGACACCATCCTCGGCCGCGGGCTCGTTCCCGAAGGGCTGCTTGTGCCGCGGCCGAGCGCCGGGACTGCGCTGACCCAGCTCACCAGCGGTTCGGTCGATACCGAAAGCTTCGCGATCTTCGGCGACATGAATTATGATCTGACCGAGCGGCTCAAGCTCTCGCTCGGCGCGCGCTGGACGCGCGACGAAAAGGACGGTGTGGTCTTCAAGGCCAATTATTTCGGCACGCTGGGAAGCCCGCTGCTCAAACCCTATCTCCCGGCCCTGCCGCCGCCCTTCAACACGCCGCAGATCCTGACCGACTATAGCAACAGCCGCACTTTCGAAGAGTTCACCCCGCGCGTCAGCCTGACCTATGCCGCCAGCGACGATGTGAACATCTATGCCGCCTATGGCCGCGGCTTCAAATCGGGCGGGTTCGACATGCGCGGCGACGCCACCGCGACCCCAGCGACGAAGGACGGCTATGATGCCGAGATCGTCGATTCCTATGAACTCGGGCTCAAGGGCGACTTCCTCGACGGCCAGTTCCGGATGAACGCTGCGCTCTTCTACACCGATTATGCGGGGCAGCAGGTGACGACGCAGGTGCCCAAGGTCACGCCGCCGCCGGGTGTGGTCAGCTTTGTCGACAATGTCGGCAGCTCGCGGATATGGGGCGCCGAGCTGGAAGCGCAAGCGGTGCTCAGCCGCGATTTCAGCGCGAATTTCAGCTTCGGCTACATCAATGCGAAGTTCAACGAGTTCATCGTCTTCGATCTCGCTACGGGCAAGAATGTCGACGTTGCGGACCTTCGGCGCTTCCAGAACACGCCGAAGTTCACGGGCAGCGTCTCGCTCAACTGGCAGGCCGATTTCATGGGCGGGCGGATGGCGGTGTTGCCCTCGATCTCGTTCCGCAGCGACACGCATCTGTTCGAAATCCCGATCCCCTCGATCGATCAGGACGGCTATGCGCTGGTCGACCTCAGCGTCACGTGGACGTCGCCCGACGAACATTGGCGGCTCGGCGTGCACGGCCGCAATCTGTTCGACGTGGCCTATCGTACCGGCGGATATAATTTCCCGTCGAACCAGTTCGCGCAGTCGGTGATCGGATTTTACGGGCCGCCGCGCACTGCCCGTTTCTCGGCCGAATACCGGTTCTGACGATGATGGAATTCAAGGAGCGGCACTGGTCCGCGCCCGACGGGGTGCCGCTCTTTGCCCGCGATTATCCCGGCGTCGATGGTGCGGCACGATTGCCGGTGATCTGCATCCACGGCCTGACCCGCAATTCACGCGATTTCGAGGAGTTGGCGCCGTTGCTTGCTACTTCGGGGCGGCGCGTGCTCGCGGTCGATGTGCGCGGGCGGGGGCAGTCGGGGCGCAGCGCCGATCCGATGCGCTATCAACTGCCCGTCTATGCGCGCGACATGCTGGCGCTGCTCGATGCGCTCGGCATTGCGCGGGCGCATTTTATCGGCACCTCGATGGGCGGGCTGATTACCATGATGCTCGCGGGGCGCCGCAGCCGCGCGGTCGCCAGCGCGATTCTCAACGATGTCGGGCCGGAAATCGACCCGGCGGGGATTGCGCGTATCGCTGGCTATGCGGGCCAACCCGTGACCATCGAGACGTGGGACGATGTGATCGCCCATTTCAAGCGCACCAGCGCTGTCGCTTTCCCCGATCTTTCGGACGATGATTGGCGGACGCTCGCCGAGCGCGCTTGCACAACGGACGATCAGGGGCGGCCGGCATTCGATTATGATCCGTCGATCGCGGTTCCGATCATGGCGAAACCGCTTCCCCGCCGGTCGTTGCTGGCATGGCTCCTGTTCATCTGGCTCGCGCGGTCGCGTCCGACGCTGCTGATCAGAGGCGAGCTTTCGGACCTGCTGTCGCAGCCGATTGCCGCCAAAATGCGCCGCGCTGCGCCACGTATGGCCTATGCCGAGGTCGTAGGAGTGGGGCATGCGCCGCTGCTGTCCGAAGACACCGCAAGGCACGCCATTTTGGAGTTTCTGAAAGCGATGCCCTGAAGTCTTTCAGCTCATGGCTCTGCTTCATTCGGGCCAAGGGCCCGAATGAAGCAGGATGGTGTTTGCAGACCGGTAAATGAAGCGACGCCAACGGGTGTTTCTCGATTGGACGCCCTTATCTGCGACCCTCAAGCGCTGTGGGCATGTGGGCATCGAACACAGAACGTCCAATGTTCGGCGATGCTGCCTCAAAGCAGCCCGACAGCTACCGGCCATGACCATCATGACGGCGTGGGCGCGGTCGCGGGCGATGTCATCGATTTGATATTATTTCTTCGTGATATCGAAATGGTCTCGTCACGCAGCTGACGCACCGCATTTCTATCCGCCGCCCTGACACCAACACTGTCTGGGAATCATAAAAATGAAATCGTCTCTCCCGAATTTCCGGGCCGCTTTGCTCTGCTCGGCCGTCCTGATTGCTATGCCGGCCCTCGCGCAGTCCGAAGCCCCGGTCGATCCCGCGCTCGAAACCGAGACCGAAGTTGGCGCGGACGGCGATTCAATCGTCGTGACCGGCCAGCGCCGCGCGCAATATGAGGCGACGGCCGAAAAGCGTGATGCCTTCGTCGTGATGGATGCGATCTCGTCGGACGATATCGGCAAGCTGCCCGACCATAATACCGCGGCTGCGCTGCGCCGCATCCCGGGCCTGTCGGTGCAGGAAGACCAGGGCGAGCCGCGTTTCCCCGTACTGCGCGGATTGCAGTCGACTTACAACCGTACGACTGTTGACGGTGCGCTGGTGTCGGGCGTGGACTCGTCGGGTCGCACCGTACCGCTCGACATCATTCCTTCGGTGATGGCGGCGCGGATCGAGGTCATCAAGACGGTGACGCCGGAGAATGACGCCAACGCCATCGGCGGCATCATCAACATCGCGACGCGCAGCGCCTTTGACGCAAAACGTGCGTTCTTCAATGGCGTCGCCTCCTATGGCATTTACGAGCAGAATGGCGACGTGCGGAACAGCAAGCCGTCCTATCGCGTCGCCTTCGCCGCTGGCACGACCTTCGGGACGAATGACGAATGGGGCATCGTCATCGGCGCCAGTCAGGAACAGCTCGACTACGACATCCCGCAGATCGAGGTCGCGAGCCCTTCGGTCCGCGAATATACGGCGGCGGGCGCCCCGGTGAACTCGGGCGCGGCGAACGGCAACGGCATCCAGGTGCCGACCCAGCACCGCCTTTTCTGGTACAACAACACCAAGCAGCGCATCGGCGGCAATGTGAAGATCGAATGGCGTCCCTCGGACCGTTTCCGCTGGGAGCTTTCGGGCGTCGTCGCGCGGACCGAGGATGATGAGGAACGCATCGAATATCGCATCGAACCGATCGGCAACGTCGCGAACCAGACCCCGACCAGCGGCGATTTTGCGCGTGGCCGCATTATCATCCAGCTCAACCAGCCGATCACCAAGCGCCTCGTCGCGCTCGGCCGCACGGCGTTCGACTGGGATGCCGGCGACAAGCTGAAGGTTGACGGCGACGCCGTCTTCTCGCTCGGTCGCCTCCGCGTGCCGAACGAAAGCATCGAATTTCGCACCCGCGACGCTGACGGCGCGCGCTATGCCTTCCGTTACGACACATCCGACTTCTATCCGGTGTTCACGCCGACGAATGTCGCGGCGGCGGTCGATCCAGCAAATTTCTACCTCCAGCAGCAGCGCAGCGACCTGCAAAAGTCGCTCGAGAAGAGCGGCCAGTTCCGCCTCAACCTCACCTATGGCGACGACAGCTATGACGGCGGGTTCAAGATCAAGACCGGTGGCGTCGTCCGCCTGACAGACCGCGAGAACAGCAACCCCCGTACGGACTATCGCTCGGCTACCGGCTTCACCTATACGCTCGACAAGGTCGTCACCGACGGTCCGACCAAGCCGATCCGGGGCCAGTTCTATATCCCGATCCGTATCGACGCCGATGCTTTCCCGGCCTTCTATGAAGCGAACAAGGGCAGCTTCACGACGGCGGTCGCGTCGGCCGCGGGCAATTACGACGTCAGCGAGGACGTCTACGCCGCCTATCTTCAGGGTAGTACGCGCCTCGGCAACGTCACCCTGCTGGGCGGCCTGCGCTACGAGCGCACCGAGATTTCGTCGAACGCCTTCCGTGCGGTCGGATCGACGCTGACCCAGATCACCACCGACGGCAGCTATGACAATTGGTTGCCGAGCTTCCACATCCGCTGGGATGTCGCGGACCGCTTCGTGATCCGCGGCGCTTACACCAACACGATCGGCCGCCCCGATTACGGCTCGATCGCCGCGACCGAAACGCTCAGCTTCGACGGTAGCCAGCCGACGCTGTCGCGCGGCAATCCGGGGTTGAAACCGCGCGAGAGCCGCGGCTTCGATCTGTCGTTCGAATTCTATCCCAAGGACGGCGTGATCTCGGCGGCGCTCTTCCACAAGAAAATCCGGAACGAGATCTTCACCCTGTCCAACGTCGAGCGGATCGATGTGGGCCGCGGGGTCGAGGATGTGCTGGTGTCAGAACCGCGCAACGCCGAAAGCGCAAGGATTCAGGGTCTCGAACTCAACCTCCAGCAGGCGCTTACCTTCCTGCCCGATCCGTTCGACGGCCTCGGTATCAGCGCCAACGCGACCTTCCTCGACACAAAATTCACCTTCCTGACCAGTGTCGGCCCGCGCGTCACGGGCTTGTTCCTTCAGCCCGATACCGTGTGGAACGCATCGGTCTATTACCAGAAGGACAAGTTCGAGGCGCGGCTGTCCTACAATTATATCGGGGGCTTCCTCGAAACGATCAACGACACCATCCCGAACGCCGACCAATATTGGAAAAGCCGCGGGACGTTCGATGCGAACATCAACTTCCGCCTGACCCCGAACTTCACCCTCTATGCCGAGGGCCAGAATCTGACCAACAAGGGCCGCCGCGAACTCGTGGGACCGGGGCAGGCCTCTCTCCAGGAATCGGCCGAATATGGCCGCACCTTCTGGTTCGGCGTGGCGGCGAACTTCTGATGCTCGGCCTGCTGCTGCTTCTCGCATCGACCGCTGCTACGCCCGCTCCTGCGATTCCGCAGGGCGAGGCGGCAGAGACCGTCCGCCGCATTCCCGCCGCCGAAGCGCGGCAGGGTGTGGCGGCGGGCCCCGCCGGCATCTACGCCGTCGCGAACTGGACGATCGCCCGCTACGACCGCAAGACCGGCGAGCGTCTGAACCTGTGGGAGGGCGAGCCCGCTCGCTACCCGCACATCAACAGTTGCGCCCTCCTCAAGGGCGAGTTGGTATGCGCGGCGTCAAACTTCCCGGCGGTGCCGCACGCCAGTTCGGTCGAATTCTTCGATCCGGTGACGCTCGCGCACAAGCGCACGGTGTCACTGGGACAGGGTACCGGCTCGCTGACCTGGATCGACTGGCACGACGGTCACTGGTGGGGAATGTTCGCCAATTACGATGCCAGGGGCGGCGAACCGCCGCGCGACCATCGCCACACCACGCTGGTCAAGTTCGCCCCCGAATGGCGCCGCACCGAAAGCTGGGCGCTGCCCGCCACGATCCTCGACCGGATCGCGCCGATGAGTATATCGGGCGGGGGTTTCGGGTCCGACGGAAATCTGTGGTTGTCGGGGCACGATCTTCCCGAACTCTATGTGGTGCGGCTCCCGAACGGCGGCGCGACGCTCGACCATGTCGCGACCGTCGCTATGGAGGCCGAAGGGCAAGCGATCGACTGGGACGAAAGCCAGCCCGGTGTGCTGTGGGGTATCAGCCGCAAGGACCGGGCCATGCTGGAGATGCGAGTTCCGCCGTTGAAGGAATAGATATCGGCCTTTCGGAGCAATTCTCCCGCTATGAAAGTTCGATATCAGGAGATCATAGTGACGCGTCGGTCGTGGCTATCCTGTCCGAGTGACATCACGTGAATGTCCGGTTTCGCCGCCCGCGCGCCAATAGCCGACAGACTGCAAGCGGCCAGTTCAGCGATAGCGGGGGCCGGCGGGATGGGTCGCGATCCAGTCGGACGTTTCGGAGCAACTTCATTTTGACCGGCTTGAGTTACCAAATCCGCTTGGCGACCATGCCGCCAGAAGACGCAATGACATTGGGGACAATCTGCTGGGGACGTTGCCGCGTTCAGCCAAACCTGAGCGCAAAGCGTCCGTTTCATCACGATACTTACGGAGCATTGCGTATTCAGTCGGATAGAATCCCCTGATAGGTTGAAGATGTCGTCAAAGCTTCGGCCAAGGCGGCAAAGGGCCGGGAGCGATGGAAACATCGTTCCCGGTTTCGCGTCGACTTCCGGTACTTAAGGTCCAAAACGTGGAGGCCTTCCAATTGCCTTGCTGCCGATAGCGAATGTCCGTCTCAGGAAAACCGTCGTCCGGCCACTTAAATTCCCACGGTTCAGGTAAAATTGGCGTAATATCGCTAAACGACTCGGACAGTCCGGGCCGCCTAACCAAGGCCGGCACCATGCAGGAATTTGTCTCTCAATCGAATATAGAGCGATTTAAAAGGCTTATCAGTACAACAGCCAATCCCGAGCAATTGTCGACTCTCAAAGAGCTTCTTCGACTGGAAGAGGCTAAAAACGCAACTCTTCCGGAAAAGCAGGGCCGCTCTTAGTTTTTCGGTCTTGCCACGGCTCCACTAGCGGCGCGGCCGCCTGAACATGTGCGCGCGCACTTGTCTCAGACTGGTTTTTGGAGGGGCGACGCATGTGCTTTTCGGCCACCGCAAGCTTCGCCGCCGCTGCAGTGATCGGCGTGGTCGGACTGGCAACGCTGCGTCATGTCCGAGAGCCGCGAGCCCTGCTTTTTGCGGCAGTGCCGTTGCTGTTCGCGGTGCATCAATTTGCCGAAGGCCTGGTCTGGCTCGGCCTCTCCGGTCGGATAGGGCCGGTTGCCCTCGATCATTCGACCTTTCTGTTCATGCTTTATGCTCAGGGCGTCCTGCCGCTGCTGATGCCGCTCGCGGTTCTCCTGATGGAACCGCCGGGGCGACGTCGCAATGCGATCGTCGTGCTGACTTGTGTCGGCGCCCTGGTGTGCGCATGGATGATCTATGGGCTCCTCTCCTTCGAGAGCCACTGCCACATCGAACAGAATTCGATCGCCTACCGCAATTCGCTGACAGGTAACTTCGCGGTATCACTGCTCTATATTCTCGCGACTTGCGGTGCGCTGCTGCTTTCCAGCCATCATGTCGTCCGGTGGTATGGGGTGCTGAACGTCATCGGACTGACGATTGCGCAGATCGTCAAGGAAGCGGCCTTCGCCTCGGTCTGGTGCTTCTACGCAGCGGTACTGAGCATCGCGATCTACCGGCAGTTCCGTGACAGCGCGATCGACGTGGCGACGCCTAACGGCAGGTCTGCGCACAAGCGGCCGGTGCTCCTGTCCTCCTCGCGGCGAAATCGCCGCGGGTAAAGCCTTTTGACTCGCGGCCACTCTTCAACGGGCCCCCTACGGTCAAATGCGTATAGGCCCGGTTCGCCCGATCGGTCAGACCGGCACCACTTGGTCGAAGTCGCCGTGATCGGTCTGGCAATGCCAGGCTCGGGCTTGGAGGGGAGCGCACCGATTTCCAAGGCGGTGCGGGATTTTCACAGAGCCTTCGCGATTATTTCGGCTGGGATTGTCTTTGAATGCGGCGGAGATTCATCCGAAGCCGGATGCGACCGGCGCGTTCACGGATGCGGTGCTGCGGGGAGGCGATTGCGACCCTCCTCCTCGCAGCACTGCTAGCTACTCCGACGACTCTTTGCGGTGCCATCCCCCATGCAAAGGAGACGAATGGTGAAAAAGACCGACAGCCAGTTGCAGCACGACGTGATGGCCGAACTCGAATGGGAGCCCGCCGTCGATCATGCCGATATCGGCGTCGCGGTGAACGAGGGCGTCGTTACCCTCT
>Ga0247823_10003460_pt1 | contig 12785 bp, 14 predicted proteins | sample 13C_PalmiticAcid_2_FD_192426 | JGI IMG/M metagenome (GOLD analysis project Ga0247823, IMG submission 192426) | Soil microbial communities from agricultural site in Penn Yan, New York, United States - 13C_PalmiticAcid_Day30 | ecosystem: Environmental > Terrestrial > Soil > Agricultural land...
GTCCCCGGCGCCGGATGCAAAAGCGACCATCACTCAATCCACATTCGTGCTGACGGCGCCGGGGACCGAAAGCCCTTGGACTTTTCAGGGCTCGGATCGGGCTGTCGGCGAGTTCGGCGCATATGAGAAAGGCAATGAGATCGACAAGACGCGTGAGCCGCAGAGCTATCGCACGCCGGGCGGAAACCTGGTGTTAGCCATTCCGACCTGGTATCTGGCGGGCGGCACGCGGGTAAGTTCCTTCGATCTGTTGGTCTTCAACCCGCACGAGCTGAAGGTCGACGAGCAACGCTGGGTTTACCTGGGAAATATCGTGGCCGGAGAAGACAATAGCGCGGCCTGCGATGAAGAAGACGGCGGAAAGATCGCCTGTGTCAAAAGCTCCGGGACGCTGAGCTTTGTGCCGAAGGAAGGCAGCGACCTGCCGCTGCTGCGGGTCGCACGGAGCGGAACGGAAGTCGTTTCTCCCGGGAAAACCCGTGTGCTAGGTCCGGCCGACGCCACCGATTACAATTACGACCCGGTTAAAAAGCAGTACCAGTAACAGAATCACAGCATCTGTTGACCGAGAACACAGGACTCAAGGACGAGTCCGGTTGACGAACCACGGCACATCCTGCCGTAACTCAACCTGGAAGGAGATCCAATCATGGAACGTGATTACAGCCGAGCGGAAGTTCTCGATATCATCGAGAGGGAAGCAAGGGAACGGAATATCCCGCGCGACGATTTCATGCGTTTCGCCTACATAGAGACCGGGGGCACGTTCAACGAACAGGCTTCGCGGGGCGAGCGTGGGGCCAAGGGCCTGTTTCAATTCGTGCCGGATACGGCTCAGGCTTACGGCATACGCGGCCAAGAGCTCGACGCAGTAGCCAATACCGACGCAGCAGCGCGGCTTTACTTGGACAATCGGCAGATCCTGGTCAATCGCCACGAGCGCGATGGCCGGCCTTATCTGTCGGGCAAAGCCGAGCCCGATGGGCTGGATATGTATATGGCTCACCAACAGGGTGGGGCGGGCTACCGCTCGATCCAGACGGCCATTGCCACGGGTCAGTTCAGCCGCGAGGACACGCGCAGCAACATACTGAATAACGTCAGCTCACGCGATTTCGAGGCGGTGACGGGCAAGAAGTACGCCGATTTCCGGACCATGTCGGATCGCGACATGGCGACGACTTTCACGCAATACTGGGATACGAAGTTCGATCGGGTACGCATTCCGGAAAAAGGGATCGAGCCGACGACCGACGCGCGCCAGACCACTCCGGTGCAGACCACACCCGTTCAGAGCCAGACCGCACCAGCGACGGGAATCGCGCTGACCGCCGCCCATGATCTGAGTGTGAAATACGATCATGTGAAATACGCCATGAGTGGAAAATACCCGGGCGTCGACGGCAAGCATCCAGACCAGGGCTATGTGGATTGCTCAGGCTGGGTGACGGCCATGCAGAATGCGACGATGGCCGAGATAAATGCGAAGGCCGGTCGTGTGGTGTTCGACAAGGGCGAATTGTTCAAACCCGGCACCGACGGCGCAGCAATGATCGTCGATAAAGCCCAATCCCGCTCCGGAGTGATGATCGAAGGCAAGGCGGTCACCCGCGACGTGCTGAAGGAAGGCATGATCATCGGCGAGGACAATGGCCCGACCAAGTGGGACGGCGGCCGCTACAAGGGCATCGACCACATCACCATGGTAGTGAAAGACCCCAAGAGCGGCGAGTTGATGATCAGCCAGTCGCGCGGCGGCGAAGGCGTGGAACTGAGCTCGCTGGACAGGTACTTGGAGCGCAAGCAGGCCAACGGCGTGAAGCTGTACGCCACGGACCCGCTGGCCGAGGCGCGCACGTTGCTGCAGGACAAGCAGCAAGCCCGCACTCAGACCGAAGCGCAGACGCCTCAGACACAGCGCGCTGCACTGCCCGAAGGCGCGTTGAAGCACGGCGAGAAGAACGAGGAAATCCGCAAGCTGCAAGACACCTTGAATGCCTACGGCTATCGCGACAAGGAAGGCCGTGCGCTGAAGGAAGACGGCAGTTTCGGCGATCGTACCAAGGAATCCCTGCAGGCCTACCAGCAGGCCCACGGCTTGAAGGCCGATGGCATAGTCGGTCCCCAAACCTTGGATGCGTTGAAGAAATCCAAGGAAGCGCCGCTGCTTTCGGATACTCGCCATCCTGACAACGCGCTGTTCCAGCAGACGGTCAAGAGCATGGAACAACTCGGCCCGCAGGCCTTCAAGAGCCGGCAGGACCTCGAGAATGCGGCGGCGGCGGGCGTGTTCGAAGCCAAGGCCAGCGGCCTGACCCGGATCGACCATGTGCTGCCCAACACCAACGGCAGTGGCGTATTCCTGGTGCAGGGCGAACCCGGCGACCCGGCCAACCGCCGCGTCTACATGGACAAGGCGCAGGCCGCCGCCGAGCCGATCGAAAAGAGCACGGCGCAAGTGCAGCAGGAGACGCAGAACCAGCCGCAGGCGCAGCAGGAGCGCGAGCAGCGACGCACGATGGGTATCTGATCGGGATATCCGCTCGATATACGCCGGTCACGGAAGCCCCGCAGTCGCGGGGCTTCTTTTTTGCTGGGATCCGGTTGAAGCTTCGTCTCCTGCAAGCCGTCGTAGAGATCCCATGCTTACCCGCACTCTTTCCGAGTTCCTCCCCTTCGCCCGGAACTGCGCACCCGATTTCGGCCCCCCCACCGCGAGGGCGGCATTCCTGGTGGCGCCGGACGGATTCGCGCGGGCGGACCAGTCGGCACGCGACAATCTGTATATGGCGCAGGCCGCGGCCTTCGATGCGGGCGCGGCGCAAGCGCAGCATCGTGAGCTGCAGCGCGCGTTGGCGTCGGAGTTGCCGGTGGTGTGCTTCAGTGGCGATCCGGCCACGCCCGACGCCTTGTTTCCCAACAATGTTTTCGCCACCGCGCCGGGTCGGCTGGTAGTGGGGCGCATGCGCCACGAAATACGCCAGCGCGAAGCCGCGCGCCGCGATATCCGCGGGTTCTTCACCGATCTGCTGGGCTACCAGGAAACCGACCTGTCGACGCAGCCGCACCCTTGTGAACTCACCGGCGCGCTGGTCATCGACCGCGCACGGGGCCTCGGCTTCTGCGGATTGTCCGAACGCTGCGACGAAGAGGGCGCCGCGCTGATGCATCAGGCCTTCGGTTTGCGCGCCACCTTGATGTTCGACCTGGCACCCGGCGAATACCACGCCAACGTGGTGCTGGCGGTGCTGGCCGGCCGCGCCGCCCTGATCTGCGCGGACGGATTCGCCGATGCCGCCGTGCCCGGGGCCATCGCCGGACTGTATGCGGCCCATGGCATTGCCCTGTCGCCGGCCGAACATGCCGCCTTCGCCGGCAATGCCATCGCGCTGTCCGCAAGCTCGGTCTGGATGAGCGCAGGAGCGGAAGCCTCCCTGACTTCGACCACCCGCAACCGCCTGCGGGAGGCCGGTTTTGCCTCGCGCAGCGTGCCGCTGGGGGCTATCGAGGCCGGCGGCGGCTCGCTTCGCTGCTGTGTTGCCGAGATTTTCTAATGAGCCAGCAACCTGAACGCGCCGGATCGGGCTGTGGATAAATTCAGATCGAATTCACCGCCCGGCGCCAGAATCCATTTCCTAATCAACCACTAGGCCGCGTCGGCTCCCGTTCATTCAGGGAAGCCGAAAACCGTTACGATTCCGTTATGAGATTCATGTCCCGCTTTCTGCTGTCCACCTGCGCACTGCTCGCCCTGTCCGGCGCAGCGGTAGGCGCGTGGGCGCAATCGGGGCAGGAAGAGCAGCCGCGTCCCGAGCCGCCGCGCCAGAGCATGCCACGCGAGAGCATGATGCCGCAGCGTAATCCCGCTTCGTTGTCCGACTCGGTGCGCCGCGCGCAACGCGAGACCGGCGGCCAGATCCTGGGCGCTGAGCGGGTGCAGTACGACGGCCGTGAGATCAACCGGGTCAAGGTCATGGACGATCGCGGCCGCGTCCGCTTCATGGACGACGACCCGCAGCGCAGAGGCGGCCGCGACCGTGGCCCCCAGCGCGAGGATGCGCCGCCGCGTGCACGCGGCGACAACCCCCGCCGACCGTAAGATGTTCCCTACCCGGGGGCCTGCTGGCCGCCAGTTCTAGTAGTCACAGGAGTGTCCATGCGTATTTTGCTGGTCGAAGATGAAGCCCCTCTCCGCGAAACCCTGGCCGCGCGCCTCAAACGCGAAGGCTTTGCCGTGGATGCGGCGCAAGATGGCGAGGAAGGCCTGTACATGGGCCGCGAAGTGCCGTTCGACGTGGGCATCATCGATCTGGGCCTGCCCAAGATGTCGGGCATGGAACTGATCAAGGCGCTGCGCGACGAAGGCAAGAAATTCCCCGTGTTGATCCTGACCGCGCGTTCCAGCTGGCAGGACAAGGTGGAGGGCCTGAAGCAGGGCGCCGACGATTACCTGGTCAAGCCCTTCCATGTGGAAGAGCTGCTGGCCCGCGTCAACGCGCTGCTGCGCCGCGCGGCCGGCTGGAGCAAGCCGACCCTGGAATGCGGCCCGGTCGCGCTGGATCTGGCCGCGCAGACGGTCAGCGTCAACGGCGGCAACATCGACCTGACCAGCTACGAATACAAGGTGCTGGAATACCTGATGATGCATGCGGGCGAGTTGGTGTCCAAGGCCGACCTGACCGAGCACATCTACCAGCAGGATTTCGACCGCGATTCCAACGTGCTTGAGGTCTTCATCGGCCGCTTGCGCAAGAAGCTGGATCCGGAAGGCGAGCTGAAGCCGATCGAGACCGTACGCGGCCGCGGCTACCGCTTCGCCATCCCGCGCAACCACGAGGGCTGATGCCCCCGCACGCGGCGGACGTTGGTGCGGCACAAGGCGGGCGCGATCCTTTTCAGGGATGGCGCCCGCGTTCTTTGCGCGCCCGGCAATTGCTGGCCGCCAGCGTGGGCTTGCTGGCTTTCCTGTTCCTGGCCGGCTACGCGCTGGACCGCGCCTTCGTCAGCACCGCCGAACTCAACCTGCGCAATCGCCTGAAGGGCTATGCGATTTCCTACGCCAACAAGCTGGAATTCGGCCGCGACGGTACCCTGATACCGCCCGAACTGCCGGTCGATCCGCGTTTTGCCCAACCCGGTAGCGGCCTTTACGCCGAGGTGGTGTTGCCCAACGAGCACTGGGGTTCCGATTCCACCCTGGGGCCCACCTTGCCGGCGGCCAACATGCTCAAGCCGCTGCAGGAAACCTTCGAAGGTCCGGTGCCGATGCGCCAGATCGACGGCAAGGAAGGTGGCGTATACCGCTTCGGGCTGGGCACCATCTATGCCAACCGTGCGCCGGAAGGCGAGTTCCCGTATTCGATCTACGTGTCGGAGGATTCGCGCGTGCTGGGTGCGCAGCTGCGTACCTTCCGCGGCGCCTTGTGGGTGTATCTGGGCGCGGCTGGCGCGTTCCTGCTGCTGCTGCAGGTAGCGGTGCTCAACTGGAGCCTGCGGCCCTTGCAGCGGGTGATCAACGAACTGACCAAGGTGCAGCGCGGACAGGCCAGCCGCATGACCGAGCGCCACCCGCGCGAGCTGGAGCCGCTGACAGAAAGCATCAACGCCTTCATCGAAAGCGAGCGCGAAAACCTGGACCGCCAGCGCAATACGCTGGCCGACCTTGCCCACAGCCTGAAGACGCCGCTGGCGGTGCTGCGTTCGCAGCTGGACGAGGGCATCCACGCCATCGCCCTGCGCGAAGAACTGGATACGCAGTTGAAGCGCATGAACAATCTGGTGTCCTATCAGTTGGCGCGCGCGGCTTCCAGCGGCCATGCCCTGTTCGCAGCGCCCGTACCTATCGAATCCAACGCCGAGGAAATCGTGCGCGGCCTGGAAAAGGTCTACGCCGCCAAGGGCGTCATCTGCGAATTCGATATCCACCCGGATGCGCGCTTCCACGGCGAGCCGGGCGATCTGCAGGAACTGATGGGCAACCTGCTGGAGAACGCGTTCAAGTGGGCGCGCTCGCGCGTGCTGCTGACCGCCACGCCCACCAAGACCGTGGGCAACCGCCGCGCCGGTCTGCTGCTGGCGGTGGACGACGATGGCCCCGGAATCGCCGACGAAGACGTCGCGCATATTCTGCAGCGCGGCGTGCGCGGCGACGAGCGCGTGCAAGGGCACGGCATCGGCCTGGCGATCGTGCAGGATCTGGTGCGCGGTTATCGCGGCGAGCTGCAGGTGACACGTTCGCAGGAGCTGGGCGGGGCGCGCTTCGAGGTCATCCTGCCGCAAGGGCTGTAGGAGCGGCGTAAGCCGCGACCGTGAATCCCGACTTCCCTGTGTATTGCGGCCTGGCGATGAATTTCCTTGGTCGCAGCTTACGCAGCTCCTACAAGAACGTGGGTGGGCCGTAGAAACGTTGCAAGTGCGCGGCTACTCGCGGCATTTCCGCTTGCAGCAAGGCGGGCGCGGAGAAATGGTATTCGCTGGTCACGGCGAAGAATTCTTCCGGCGATTCGGAAGCGTAGGCATCGATGGCGGTGTCGCGTCCGCTATCGACTTCGTCGCAGAACGCATCGTACTGGCGCTGGAAATCGGCGGCCCATTCGCGCTGCCAGGCGCGCGGCAGCGGCGGGGTGCCGTCCATTGCCCCATCCAGCGCGTCCAGCTTGTGCGCCATTTCGTGGATGGCCACGCAGAAGCCGGCGAAGGGATCGGCCAGGTCGTCCTGCACGTCGGCCCAGGACAGGATCAGCGGGCCGGCTTCCCACGATTCGCCGCTAAGATCTTCCTCGAATTCGTGCAGCACGCCAGCCGCATCCACGTGACTGCGTTGCACGCGAAAAGCATCCGGATAGACCAGCAACTGCGACCAGCCGCGTAATCCCTTCGCACCGAAACCCAGCAAGGGCAGGCAGCACAGTGCGGCCAATTGCATGCGTGCCCGCGCATCCAGCACCAGGCCGGCGAGGGGCGTGATGGTTTTCTCGTGCAGAAAACGCGCTACCAGCGACTGCAATGCCGCATCGCTGGATGCGTGCAAGTCACGCAACAGGGGAACCGAGCGTCGGGTGTCGGCCCAGATCTCGGTGTCGAGGGAATGGGGCGGGCGCTTGAGCCAGCCGAACCACGATCCGATCAGCGGAACATGCCCGGAAGGAAGCTGTGCCACTTGGAGCCGCGAACACGCTGCAGGCCGTCTTCATCGCCGCCGCCACCGCCTCCCGGGGACGCCGAAGCGGGCTTGGCGTACTTGTTGCGCGTGGCGCTGGCCTTGGGGTGCGCCGCGCCCGCCTGTGCCGCGTCGTCGCGAGCGACCGCCTCGGTTTCCTGGCAGGCACCTGGATTGGGCGGCGTGTTACGTCCGTTCTGGGCCAGGGCGTGTGCGCTGGCGCAGATCAGAAACAGAGCTAAGCTGAGACGCAGCATGGGAGACTCCTGTCTGGCGGACTTTCTGACCGCGCGAACTATAGCGCGGTTCCCGGCCCGTTGGCGGCCGGCTCCCCATCTTGCCGACCACTGGCTGCTGCGGTGCAGCAGGGCCGGGCTCGCGCATAATTGCGGCATGCCCACTTTTGACCCGTTCCCTGCGCTGGTTGTCACCGCGCACCTGCCGGTTTCGCTATCGACCAGCCTCCCGCGGCGCCCGCGTACCGGCTCCGGGTCGCGCTTCGAATACGCACTCTTACCGTGCAGGCGCATGTGAGCGGCGAACGCGGCATCCTGCAGCGGCTCATCGCCGGCCCGGTGTCGGGCGACGCATTGGCGCAGGAGGCGGGGCTGACCCGCGCGGCGATGTGGAAACGCATCGAAGCCCTGCGCGAAGCCGGCGTGGAAATCGACGCACAGGCCGGTCGCGGCTATACCCTGCGCCATCCGCTGGAGCTGCTGCAGGCCGACGACATCGTCGATGCGCTGCCTCCGTTCGTGCGCGCCGGCATCGCCTCGCTGGAGATCGCCTGGTCGCTGGATTCCACCAACAGCGAACTGCTGCGACGCGACACTCCCGCGCACGGTGTGGCGGCATTGATCGCTGAGCGCCAGACCGGCGGACGCGGGCGACGCGGGAAAACCTGGGCCTCACCCCTGGCCGCACATCTTTATCTGTCGCTGTCGCGGCAGTTCTCCGGCGGGCTGGCGCGGCTCGGCGGTTTGAGTCTGGTCGCAGGCGTGGCCGCGGCCGAGGCACTGCACGAATCGGGCTACACGGGCGTGCGCCTGAAATGGCCCAACGATCTGGTGGTGGAGGGACGCAAACTCGGCGGATTGCTGGTGGAAGGCGGCGGCGAGCACGCCGGACCGGTGCGCGCGGTGATCGGGCTGGGCCTCAACGTGCGCATGCCCGAGGCCATGGCTGCGACGCTGGACCAACCCTGGACCGATCTGACCCATCTTCTCGAGACGGCGCCGTCGCGCAACGCGGTCGCCGCAGGATTGCTCACCCATCTGGTGCCGGCGCTGGATCAGTTCGATGCCGAAGGGTTGGCTCCGTTCCTGGCGCGCTATGCGCGTTTCGATGCGCTGACGGGCCGCGAAGTGGTCGTGCATCTGGCCGGGGCGACCCAGGCCGGCCTCGCCACCGGCATCGCCGAAGACGGCGCGCTGCGCGTGCGCGTCGATGGCGAAGAACGTGTTTTCCATGCGGGGGAAGTGAGCGTGAGGGCACAATGAGCCGATGGTTGTTGGACCTGGGAAATACCCGACTGAAGTGCGCGCCGCTGCATGACGACGGCAGCCTTGGCGAGGTGGTTGCACTGGTGCATGAGCCGAGCGCGTTCGCCCAGGAATTGCAGCGGCTGCTGCCCGAAAGCGCGGATTCGGCCTACCTCGCCAGCGTTGCGTCGCCGGCACTGACCGCGGCGGTGGTGGAAATTCTGACCAAGCGGTTCCGCAGCATTTCCCAGGCGCGCAGCAGCGCCCGACTGGCGGGCATGCGCATCGCCTACGCCGAACCCGCGCGACTGGGCGTGGATAGGTTCCTGGCCCTGCTTGCCGCGCACGGACGCAAGCCGGGCCCGTGGCTGATCGCAGGCGTCGGCACCGCGTTGACCATCGATCTGCTGGACCGCGACGGTTTGCATCGCGGCGGGCGCATTGGGCCCTCGCCCAGCATCATGCGCCAGGCGCTGCATCAGGCCGCCGCGCAGCTGCCGCCGGAAGGCGGCGACTACTGGGAATTCGCTTCCAGCACGGCCGACGCCCTGGCCTCGGGTTGCGAAGGCGCCGCGTTGGGCCTGATCGACCGCAGCCTGGCCCAGGCGACGCGGATGCTGGGCGAAGTTCCCACCCTGTTGCTGCATGGCGGCGGTGCTGACATGCTCGCCCCACATTTTCCCGATGCGCTTCGCGCGCCCGCGCTGGTCCTGGAAGGGCTGGCCCTGTGGTCGCGCGTCGGCACGGCCCCTGGAACCACCGAATGCTGATCCGCGCCCTGATAGTCCTGCTAATCGTGTTGAATGCGGGCGTCGCCGCCTGGTGGCTTTCCCGCCCCGCGCCGCTGCCGCCCGCGCTTCCGGCGCAACCGGCGGGCGTGCCCAGACTGCAATTGCTGAGCGAAAGCGGGAAAACCGCCGCCCCTCCACCAACAACGCCAGCGCCGTCGGCACCCGTGCCATCGCCGCCCACCGCCGTGGCTGCCGTTGAGCCCGCAGCGCCTGCGCAATGTTTCAGCATCGGACCGTTTGCCGATCAAGTCGCGGCCGGATCGGCGGCGACGCGCATCGGCAGTCAGATCACACGCGGCAATCCACGCGAAGTTCCCGGCAAGACGGCGCAAGGCTACAACGTAGTCCTGCCGCCCCAGGCCGATCACGAAGCGGCACAGGCGCTGGCCCAGCGCATCGGCGCCGCCGGCTTCGACGATTATCTGGTGGTCAACAGCGGCGCGCAGACCAACGGCATCGCCCTGGGCCGCTACCGCAGCCGCGAAGGCGCCGAGCGCCGCCAAGCCGCGCTGCGGGCGGCCGGCTTCGATGTGCAGTTGCAGCCCATAGGCAACGAAGGCGCGGCGCAATGGTGGCTGGATGTCGCCGCCGCTGCCGGCGCTACCGCATCCGGCCTGCGAAGCGGGGCCGGCGCACCGCAATCGCGTTCGCTCGATTGCGCCCTGCTGCGGTAGAATCCGCGTCCGCGCTTTCCCGCACGCCTTCTTTCCAGCGTGTTTGCGCATCGGCCATGCCGGCATAGCTCAGTTGGTAGAGCAACCGCCTTGTAAGCGGTAGGTCCCCAGTTCGAATCCGGGTGCCGGCACCATCGATCCGCACCTGTTCCGTCTACGCGCGATCACTCCGCCCGCGATCACTCAGCCTTCGCGATCACACCGATGCGGCGGCGCCGCTGAAGCCGCGGTTCAACGACGACGGCATCCGCCGCCACGATTGTCCGCTCTTCATCCGTTTCCAGGTTTCGCGGATGATCGCTTCGCTCAGCGGCCAATCCAGCCGCTGCCATTCCGGAATGCTGCGTTCGTAGCGTTGCTTGAGCGTGGAGAGCAATTCCTCGAGCTCGGCGTGATAGTTGAGCAGATAGAGGTCGTAACCGAATTTCAAGGTGGGGATGTAATCATCGAACTCGCGCGAACTGCGGTGGAATGCGCTTTCGCGATAGCAACCGCGCCAATGCCGTAATTCGGCGTCTATATCCAGCATTACATCCTGCGGGGTCGAACGGATGTCACGAATGGTGCCCATGGCAAGCTCCGGCGATTTGTTTCCCTGCGTCCGCAGTGTTCGGGATGGGCAGTGACAGGGCCGTGATTGAGGCGTGAGAGCAAAGTTAAGCAGTTGGCCGGTGGCGGGCGTCTGCGCTAAAGCGGAACTTGTTGCACCGCCACAGTGCGGCCCGACGATCGAGGCTAGACTCGTCACCCCTTGCGCAGCTTGAAGATTGCAGATGAGCCGAACTTTTCCGCCTGTTTCCCTGATCGGCGTGCCTACCGATGTCGGCGCCGGGCACCGCGGCGCGCGCATGGGGCCCGATGCGCTGCGCATCGCCGGCCTGGGCGATGCTTTGACCGCGCGCGGCGTCTCCGTCGCCGACCGCGGCAATCTCAATGGCCCGGTCAATCCTTGGTTGCCGCCGGTGGAGGGGTACCGCCATCTGGACGAAGTAGTGGCATGGAATCGCGAGTTGATGCACGCCACCGCCGCGGAACTGCAACTGGGGCGCATGCCGATCATGCTCGGCGGCGACCACTGCCTGGGCATGGGCGCGATCACCGCGGTGGCGCAGCATTGCCGCGATACCGGCAAGCGGTTGCGCGTGGTCTGGCTGGATGCGCATTCGGATTTCAACACCAGCGCGGTCACCCCTTCGGGCAACATCCATGGCATGCCGGTCGCCTGCCTGTGCGGAATCGGGCCCGATGCATTGACCCGGCTGGGTCGCGATTTCCCGGCGATGGATGCGCGCGATTTGCGTCAGATCGGCATCCGTTCGGTGGACGCGGAAGAGAAACGCCTGATCAAGGACAACGGCATCGATGTCTACGACATGCGCTACATCGATGAGAACGGAATGAAACGCACCATGGAGGCTGCGCTGGAGGGCGTGGACGAGAATACGCACCTGCACGTCAGTTTCGACGTGGATTTCCTGGACCCCAGCATCGCCCCCGGCGTCGGTACCACCGTGCCCGGCGGCCCCAACTACCGCGAGGCGCAGTTGGTGATGGAGATGATCGCCGACACCGGGCGCCTGCTGTCGCTGGATATCGTGGAGCTGAATCCGGTGATCGATACGCGTAACCTGACCGCCGAACTGGTAGTGGATCTGGTTGAAAGCCTGTTCGGCAAGTCGACCTTGATGCGGGACTGAGTCGTAACTGAATGCGGGCATCCGCGTTCACGCGGGATGAATGCGGTACGGGTCAGCGTATGTCCCAAGTCGTCCGGGATCGTTTCCGATTGCGTACGGCAACTGGCAAGACCCTTTCAATCAGGAGGAATCATATGAAGCGTTTACTGGCATTGATGGTGTTGTCCATGTTCTCGGCGGGAATGCTGGCCGGCTGCAACACCATGGCGGGCGCAGGCAAGGATGTGCAGAAAGTCGGCGAAAAGGTCGAAGACAAGGCCGAGGACTGCAAGGACGCCAAGTGCTGATTCCGGCAGTCTTGTATTGAACGCGGCGTAGCGAAATGCGCCATGGAAAGGGCCGGGCGACCGGCCCTTTCCTTTGCCCAAGATGTTTGTCCAAGATGCAGTCTTCACGTTGGCACCTGAATGCCGTTATGGCGCGTTTACACGGGCTTGATCTTGCGAAAACGAGTGCGCTGCCATGCTGTTCGCACGGTATCACTGCCGTGACTTTCTCAAAGAGGCAAGCCATGAACAAGGACACCATCGCCGGAAATTGGAAGCAGTTGAAGGGCAAGATCCAGGCCAAATGGGGCGATCTGACCGACGACGACTTCAAGGTCGCCGAGGGCAACTCGGAATATCTCGCGGGCAAACTGCAGGAGCGTTACGGCTGGGACCGCGATCGCGCCCACACAGAGGTGGACGACTTCGCACGCAGTCTCGATAAATCCGACATGCGCAACTGATTCCATCTCCACATACGACAACGGGCCTTTTGGCCCGTTGTCTTTTTCCGTTCGTATTCCGGAAGACCGGCGCGGCAATCAACGATAAGGGTCGGCCACGAATCCATTGGGGAACGCGCGCGGAGCGGGATCGCGGCGCTCATAGCGCGGGTACTGCCGCGGCATCGCTCCGATGGAGACCAGGCGATGCGCGTCGTCGTAACGCAATTCGCTGATCTGCGCCGGGCTGCGGGTGGCGCGTACGAACTGGGTC
>Ga0247823_10003461_pt1 | contig 12784 bp, 10 predicted proteins | sample 13C_PalmiticAcid_2_FD_192426 | JGI IMG/M metagenome (GOLD analysis project Ga0247823, IMG submission 192426) | Soil microbial communities from agricultural site in Penn Yan, New York, United States - 13C_PalmiticAcid_Day30 | ecosystem: Environmental > Terrestrial > Soil > Agricultural land...
GCCCTGTATTCGGCCGCCATCGCGGCGAAGGCCTCGTCGGTCAGCAGATAGGCCAGCAGCAGCTTCCAGCGGCGCGGCAGGTGCGCGAGCGTGGGCGCGATGGCGGCCGAATACAGGGCATGGCGCAGATTGACCATGGCAACCGTCGCGACCATCAGCAGGGCCGGCGTGCCGGCCGCCCACAGCTGCGTGAGGATCATTTGCGACGCGCCGCCGAAGACGATGACGCTCATCAGCGCGGCCAGCCAGCCGGGCATGCCGGCGTTGACGGCCAGCACGCCGAAGATCAGCCCGAACGGCAGCACGCCGAGCATCATCGGCGTCAGGGCGCGTACCCCGGCCCACCAGGCGGTCCATGCAGAGTGCCGCTGGTCAGGCGCGTCCATGTTCAGAAGGTATAGCCGACGGCCTGTGCACGGCCTTCCAGGGCATCGAGCAGGCGCGCCAGTCCGCGCAGCTCCGTGTAGCGCTCCGCCACGGCGCGCGTGTAACGCATCACCAGCGGCATGTTGTCGAGATAGCCATGCTTGCCATCGCGGTGCGACAGGCGCGCGAAGATGCCGAGCACCTTCAGGTGGCGCTGCAGGCCCATCCATTCGAAGTCACGGTAGAAGTCGCCGAAATCTGCCGTAAGTGGCAGGCCGGCCTTGCGCGCCTTTTCCCAGTAGCGCACCACCCAGTCGATCTGGCGCTCTTCATCCCAACTGATATAGGCGTCGCGCCACAACGAGACGGCATCGTAGGTCGCGGGACCAATCACCGCATCCTGGAAATCGAGCACGCCGGGATTGCCGGTCTCGGTGCGCATCAGATTGCGCGAATGGTAGTCGCGGTGCACATACACCTGCGGCTGCGCCAGGTTGTTGCGGATCAGCGCTTCGTTGACGCTGGCCAGGGTGGCCCGCTGCGTATCATCGAGCGTCACGCCGAGATGCTTGCCCACGTACCAGTCGGGAAACAGATCGAGCTCGCGCTGCAGCAGCGCACGGTCGTAAGGTGGCAGGAGCGGCGGCAGGGTGTCGGCCTGCGTGGCCAGCTGGATGCGCACCAGCGTGTCGGTAGCATCGGCATAGAGCGCATCAGCGTTGTTCGCGTCGAGCACCGACAGGTAGGTGGTATTGCCGAGATCGGCGAGCAGCAAGAAGCCCTGCGCCAGGTCCTCGGCCAGCACCGTGGGTACGGTGGCCCCGGCCGCGCCGAACAATCGGGCCACATGCACGAAAGGCCGGCAATCCTCATGGGTCGGTGGCGCATCCATGACGATCAGCGTCGGGTGATCGGGATGCGTGCTGGTCACGCGGAAGTAGCGGCGGAAACTGGCATCGCTGGATGCTGGTGCAAGTGAGGAAAGCGCCACCGGCCATTGTGGGCCGAGGGACTGCAGCCAGGAACGCAACTGGGCCAGGCGCGGATCGTGTAACTGTTCTTGCATGCGGTGGGACTCGGGTTTGATGCCCGTATAATACCCGACCAATACCCCGGCTTCGCAGCCGGTCCGGCGTCTGCCCGTGCCGGTTTCCGGTGGCCGGTAGCGATCGGATGGCCAAGGCGGTCGCTGCGCCAGGCGGCATGGGTGCTGCGCGCTTTGGCACCCAGTACGGCAAACTTGCGGAATTCGGCATGGCGCGCTTGAGGAACCAGGCATAGCAGCCTTGCGGAACCAGGATTAACCAGACTTGATCGATGACAGTACTCAACCGTACCCGGAAAATCCCGCCGCGCCGCTCCGCCCGATTGTTCGGCACCTTCGGCACGCCCGGCCACGTTCCGCTCGCGTTGCGGCTGCGTCCCCTCCTGCTGGCGATGGCCGGGCTGTCCATGCCGTTGCTGGCGCAGACTGCATCCACGCTGGCCCCCTTTCCGACAGACCAGGACCAGCCGCGCAAGACGACGCCGGCCCTGCCTGCTGTCGATGCCGGCGGCCTCGTGCCGCGGCTTGCCGAGCCGCAGGGCTCGCGTAACGACGACAGCCAGCCGACCTTCGTTTCCGCGGACAAGATGACCGGCATCGGCGAGCAGGAAATCCAGCTCGAAGGCCATGGCGAAGTGCGGCGCGGCGGATCCGTCGTCAAGGGCGACCGGCTGATCTACAACCAGGACCGCGACGAGGCGACGGCGCATGGCAATGTCCGCCTGTCGCGCGACGGCGCACTGTTCGTGGGGCCGCAGGCGCGATATCGTGTCGATGCCAGCGAAGGCACGATGCAGACGCCGAACTACTATTTCCAGCAGACCGGCGGTTCAGGCCGGGCCGACCGCATCGATTTCATCGATGCTGACCACGCCAGCGTCCAGAACGCCACCTACACGACCTGCACGCCTGACAATGCCGACTGGTACTTCCGTGCCAGCCGGCTCGATTTCGATACCGGCCGGCAGGTCGGCACGGGCTACAACGGTTCGCTGCATTTCTTCGGCGTACCGATCCTGGCCGCGCCGGTGTTTACATTTCCGCTGTCGGACGAGCGCCGCAGCGGCGTACTGGCGCCGGTGTTCGGCTTCGGCTCGCGCAATGGCCTGGACCTGACGGTCCCGTACTACTTCAATCTCGCGCCGAATCGCGACCTCACGCTTTATCCTCGCCTGATGTCGCGGCGTGGGGCTCAACTCGGTGCCGAATTCCGTTATCTCGGCAATGACTATTCAGGCCAGTGGCGTGGCGAGTTCCTGCCCAACGACCGGCAACTGGACCGCGACCGCTGGTCCTACTCGATCCAGCACCAGCACAACCTGCTGCCGGGCATGCAGGCCTATGTGAACCTGAACCGGGTGTCCGACGCGCGTTATCCGGACGACATGGGCCGGACGCTCAGCATGGCGTCGCAACGGCAGTACGTGCAGGAAGGTGGCGTCAACTATACGATTGGAGACGACTGGGCCATCCTCGCACGTGTGCAGAAATTCCAGGTGTTGCCGCCCAGCTTGCCCTCGTATGAGCGCGAACCGCAGCTGAATGTCCGCTACACCAAGTACAACCTCGGCGGTTTCGACATCTCGGTGGAAAGCGATTACACGCGCTTTACCAAGCCGCTCGACCTGAACCTGCTGCGCAGCCCGGAAGGCGAGCGCATGTTCATTCAGCCGTCCATCAGCTATCCGATCGTGCGGGCCGGCTGGTTCATCACGCCGAAGGCAAGCTTCAATGCCGCGAGCTACCGGCTGGACCATATGCCGGTTGGTGCGCCGCGCGACATCACACGCACCGTGCCGACCTTCAGCATCGACTCGGGCATGACCTTCGAGCGCGACGCGCCGGGTGTGTCCCGGCTGTTCGGGCGGAACTTCATCCAGACCCTCGAGCCGCGCCTGTTCTACGTCTACACGCCGTTCCGCGAGCAATCGCAGATTCCGCTGTTCGATACGGCCGAGTCGGATTTCGGCATGGGGCAGATCTTCAGCGAGAACCCCTTCACCGGTTATGACCGCATCGCCGACAACAACAAGGTGACGGTTGGCGTGACCACCCGGCTGATCGAGGCCGAGACCGGCATCGAGCGTTTCCGCGGCACCATCGCCCAACGTGTGGACCTGAACGGCCAGCGGGTGTCGATTGCCGGCACCACCGTCCCGTCCGACCAGAAGTACTCCGACCTGCTGCTCGGCGCTACGGTCCAGTTGTTCCGCAATTACTATTTCGATACTGGCATCCAGTACAACCGCGAGATTGAACGGGTGATCCGTTCCAATATCGCGCTGGCATGGAAGCCCGGTCCGCGCCAGGTGGTGAACGTCGGCTATCGCTATCGCCGTGGCACCACCGTGCTCGACAACAATGCCCTGGAGCAGTTCGAGCTGTCCGGACAGTGGCCGATCACACAGCGGCTGTATGGCATCGGCCGTGTCAACTACGACATGAACGAGCGCACCATGACCGACACGCTGGCCGGATTCGAGTACGATGCGGATTGCTGGGTCGGCCGCCTGGCCTACCAGCGCTATCGCAACACTGCTGGCAGTTCGACTTCGCAGATCTTCGCGCAGATCGAATTCAAGGGATTCTCCAAGATCGGCAATAATCCGATCGACGTGATCAAGTTGAACGTGCCCGGTTATCAGCCGGTCCCCGCCAGACAGGTCACACCTTCTATCCTGGACCAATACGAGTAAGAGACGGTTTCACAATGATGCTGGCGTTGTTACATGATCTTGCTCTCCCGCCGGTACATTCCGTGACCATGGGTGCAGCCAGAACCGCTATGCTTCGTTTTTGAGACCGTCTTCAAGTAACCGCTACGCAACGGATGTCTATGAAATCACAATCGACCGCGCTTTCGACCCTGATCAGTCTGCTGTGTGCTTGTGGCCTAGTGACCGGCGCCGTTGCTGCCGAGCGCAAGCCGGCAGCACGGTCCGGCACCAAGGCGCCGGCTACAGCGCCAGCAGGTTCGGTGGCCGCCACGGGCAGCCTGTTTGGCGGCGGCAGCGCGCCGCGGCCCGGCTTTCTCGGCCAGGTGCCGCCGCCGGCAGCGCCCGGCAGCGAACGCTCGCAGCTGGTCGATGAAGTGGCCGCCGTGGTCAACACCAGTGTCGTCACCCGCAAGGAAATGTTCGACCGCGCCGCGCTCATCGAACAGCAGATGCGCTCCAGCGGCCGACCGGTGCCAGCCCGTCCCGACCTGCTCGGCAACGCGCTCGAGAGCCTGATCCTGGAGCGGGTGCAGCAGCAGGCCGCGCAGGAAGGTGGTATCCGCGTGAATGACCAGGAACTCGACCGCATGATTGCGCAGATCGCCCAGCAGAATTCGGTGAGTGTCGACGAGATGCGCCGCCAGATCCAGGCCTCGGGTATGCCCTTCGACAAGTACCGCGAGGAGCTGCGCCGCGAAATCCAGGTCAGCCGCTTCCGCGATCGTGAGATCGAAGGACAGGTGCAGGTCTATGATGGCGAGATCGACAACTTCCTGGCGGAACGCCGCGGTTCGCAGGCGACCGGCCCTGAGGAGTACAACGTAGCGCATCTGCTTGTGCGTGTCCCCGAGAATGCTTCGGATGCACAGAAGGCTGAAGCGCGCGCCAAGGCCGAGGGCCTGCTGCGGCAGGCCAAGGCCGGCACCGACTTTGCGCAGCTGGCGGCCCAATCCGACGCGCCGGAAGCCGCTCAGGGTGGGGCGCTCGGGTTCCGGCAAGCCGGCCGCCTGCCAGCGGTCTTCGCCAACGCTGCGCTGGATCTGGCACCGGGCCAGGTGAGTGACAAGATTCTCGAAACTTCGGCTGGTTTCCATGTCGTGAAGCTGATCGCCAAGCGTACCGGTTCCGGCGATCTGGCCGGCATCAAGGTGCCGCAGACGCATGCCCGCCATATCCTCATCCGTACCGGCCCGAACATGCCGGAAGCCGAGGCGCGCCGCCAGCTAGGTACGGTGCGTGACCGCATCACCATTGGCGGTGGAGACTTTGCTGCCGCCGCACGCCAGTTCTCGCAGGATGGCTCTGCCCAGGCTGGCGGCGATCTCGGCTGGGTCTCGCCGGGCGAGCTGGTGCCCGCCTTTGAGCAGGCAATGGAAAAACTGCGCCCGGGCGAAGTTTCGGAACCAGTCGTCACTCAGTTCGGCGTGCACCTGATCCAGGTGCTGGAGCGCCGCGAGGGCGAACTGTCGCCCGAGAAGCAGCGTGATTTTGCGCGTGCCGCGATCCGCAATAACAAGTTGCGCACGGCACAGGAAGACTGGCTGCGTCAACTGCGCGGTAACGCCTATGTGGAGTACCGGGTCAACCGGCAGCAGTGATCATGGTCGCCGCTGCTGCCACTGCCACTCCGCTGCGTCTGGCCGTTACCACTGGCGAACCCGCCGGTATCGGCCCTGATATCACGATACAGGCATTGGTGGCGGAAGCGGAGGCGCTGGAGCGTGCGCACGGCGCCTGCGAATACACCGTTATCGGCGACCGTACCTTGCTGGCTGAACGGGCGGCCATGCTCGGCATCGCGCCCGCATGGCAGCGCGTGCTGGACAGCGGGTGCGCAACGATCGCGCATGTACCGCTGGGCGTCCCCTGCATTCCTGGCCGACTCGATATGCAGAACGGGGCCTATGTGTTGGCGCTGCTCGACGAAGCCATCGGCGGCTGCCAGCATGGCCGTTATCACGGCATGGTCACCGCCCCGCTGCAGAAGAGTGTGATCGCCGATACCGGCATTGCCTTCACCGGCCACACCGAATATCTGGCCGAACGAACCGGTACGCCGCATGTGGTGATGATGCTGGCCGGGCCCCAGCCCGCCCATGCCAATGCCATGCTGCGCGTGGCGCTGGCGACCACGCACCTGCCGCTGCGCGCCGTGGCCGATGCCATCACCATGCCGCTGCTCGTCGAAACGCTGCATATCATTACCCGTGACCTGCGCCACCGCTTTGGGCTTCCCAGCCCGCGCATCCTTGTCACCGGACTCAACCCGCACGCGGGTGAGCAGGGACACCTCGGGCGCGAGGAGATTGATGTCATCATCCCAGCCCTGCAGCAGGCCGCCGCCGAAGGCCTCGACGTACGCGGCCCCTATCCGGCCGATACACTGTTCCAGCCGCGCTATCTGCAGGATGCCGACTGCGTGCTGGCGATGTACCACGATCAGGGTCTCGCGCCGCTCAAATACGGCACATTTGGCCAGGGCATCAACGTCACGCTTGGCTTGCCGCTGATCCGCACCTCGGTTGATCACGGTACCGCGCTCGATCTCGCCGGCACGGGGCGCGCTGAATACGGCAGCATGCGTGCGGCCCTGCAGGCTGCCGTCGATATGGCGCACTGCGAACTGGCGGCGCGTGGTCCGGCGGGGGCTAGTGGTACGGACGGGGCAAGCGGCTCCACGGCTGGCGCGTCCCACGGCGGGAGTATCATGCGGTAGCCGGGTGGCGAGCCGTTGGCTTCTCCCGTGTAGCCATCCTGTTTTTCATCCGGTGTCGGCCTGATTGCGGCGTCCCGGTTTTGCGGTTTCTTCTGCGGCTTTACCTTTCATGCGAGCATCAACACACCAGGGGCATGTTGCCCGCAAGCGCTTCGGCCAGAATTTTCTGGTGGACGAAGGCATCATCACGTCCATCGTCAATCTCATCGATCCGCAGCGCGACGATGTGCTCGTCGAGATCGGCCCCGGCCTCGGCGCGTTGACGGTACCGCTGCTCGAGCGTATTCCCGCCATGCATGTAGTCGAGCTCGACCGCGATCTCGTGGCGCGCTTGCAGTCCCGTCATGGCGCGCGTCTGCAGATCCATGCAGGCGATGCGCTGGACTTCGATTTCGGTACGCTCAAGGAAGCCGGTCGGCCGCTGCGCATCGTCGGCAACCTGCCGTACAACATCTCCAGCCCGCTACTGTTCCATCTCGCGGATTTTGCAGACGTGGTGCATGACCAGCATTTCATGCTGCAGAAGGAAGTGGTCGAACGCATGGTGGCCGAACCCGGCTCCAAGGCCTTCGGGCGGCTCTCCGTGATGCTGCAAGTGCGCTACTACATGGAAATGGTGCTCGATGTGCCGCCAGCCTCGTTCAATCCCCCGCCCAAGGTCGATTCGGCGATCGTGCGCATGATCCCGTGGCCGACCACGCCGACCGCCACGGGTCGCGGCTCGCCCTATCTGCCGTGCGACATGCAGGTGCTGGGCGAGATCGTCCATGCGGCGTTCTCGCAGCGGCGCAAGGTGTTGCGCAATACGCTCTCCCCGTATCGCGAACGCCTCGACTTCGATGCGCTCGACTTCGATCTCGGCCGCCGCGCCGAGGAGGTGCCGGTGGCGGAGTACGTGGCATTGGCGCGGGCGCTCGCAAGCGCGGCTTGAGCATCGCAGGAGCCGCTGCCTACGGTTCACGCGGCCGTGCAGGACGCCCCGGTAGCCCGCCCTCGGCATGCGCATAATCATTTCGAATGATCTTGAATATCGACGACGAAATCCCTGAAACCATCGAGCAATGTGGCAGGAGGTTGCCGCGCATACGTCACACTGATACCAGGGCCATCGTTATAGGCCGCGTGCCGCTCGTGATCGATGTTATACCGCTCGCCGGGGGCCTTGATACGCTTCAGGTGCGCGCGCAGTAGCGGAGTGCGTTCCTTGTCTGACATGGTCCAGATCTCATGTGCTGCCGGCAGCGGATTCTGCAGATCCGCCTTGTCCGCCAGAATGCAGCGAGTGGCCAGGTACTGGATGACCCGTTTCTGGTGCGGCCTGAACTTCGGATCGTGCAGCCTGCATGTGTATTTGTACAGGCTGCGGAGGCTGGTGAGATTGTCCTTGCGGATCAGCTTCATCCTGTCCAGGAAAGCCTCGATGAATCCGATATTCCTGGTGTGGAAGAACGGTGGCTGGCCGTGTGGACGCTCGAGCGTGTCGGTGAATTTGTAGAGCGTCACGCCGAACGGCATGCCGACGGCAGTGGCCGCCAGATCCTGATACAGGGCCGTGGGACCATAGAGCGGTAGATGCGCTGAATATCCCACGCGCTCGCTCATCGAATGCTTCCATAGCAGTCTGATCAGCTTCTTTTCCACCTCGGGGGTGCGGCCCGAAAAGATGCGGTCCAGCGCGCTCGAATACCCCTGGCTGGCAATGAACGCGCAGAGATCGGCGGCGGCGGTGCACTGCGCGTCGTCCAGTTCATTCTGTTCCCCATTCAGGTATGGGGTGATGCTGTCCATCCAGGCATCGACGAAATCCAGGACCCTGTTTTCCGCAAAGGCCGGCGTTCGCTCGGGTCGGTAAAATTTCAGGGCGCGTGCGTAATGATGCAGGTACGCGAGGTCGGCGGGTTTCTCGGGATCACGCGCATCGAAGATCTGTTCCCTGGTGATCGTCGGTGTCTTCCTTTTCAGGAAAGACCTGCGTTCCGTGCAGCCGAAGAAGTTGAAGTCAGGAAGTTGGTGCGCCTGTTGCAGCCGCCGGCCGTCGATGATATCCGCGCGGCACGTGTCAACTTGCGTGCCGTTCACGTTGATTTTGCGGGCTCTCTGATAACGCTCGACTAAAGACAGCTCATTGAGCTTTCTGCTCACCTGCGAAAAATCGTCGAGCTCTTTCTGGGAAAGAAAACCCAGAATATGTGCGCCGATTTTCGGGTGCTCTCTGAACAAGGCGACGAGGGTTGAAGGGGTTTCCCGAACGGCGTCCCCGCTACTGTGAGATGTGGTGTCGACAGAAGGCATGCTTCCGGGACTGGTGATGGCACCCTTGAAATAGGTATTCCCCATGGCAACTCCGAAATTCTGGCGTTGAGAAATTCAGTGAGGGGAGCAGTGATGTTTGTCGGCATGATACGCCCTCCGCGCAGGCCGAAAGTAAAGAAGTGAAACGGAGGAAGGCCCCCGCTGGCCGGGGGGCAGACGTGTTTTCAGCGGCGCCGGTTGACCAGCATGATGCCGGCGAGAATCAGCAGCGCACCGGCAATGAACTGCATGCTGACGGTCTCGTGCAGCAGCAGGACGCCGAAGGTGACGCTGAACAGCGGCGTCAGGAAGGAAAAGACCGACAGGCGCGAGGCGAGGTAGCGCCGCAGCATCCAGAACCACACCAGATAGCTGGCGAAGGCGATGATCACGCCCTGGTACAGCAGGCTCGCGGCGCTCAGTGGCGTCAGCGTCATGGTGCCAGCCTGTCCGGTGACGACGGCCATTACCATTAGCAGCACGCCCGACACTGCGAGCTGGTACAACAGCGTCTTGCTGGGTGGCGCGTTCGACAGCCTTGTGGCGCGCACGACGAGGGTGGTTGCTGCCCACAATGCGCCAGCCAGCAGGCCCAGGAGGTCGCCTCGCAGGGTGGAGGCCACGCCGGCGACAGGGGCGTGCGTGAAGCTGTCGCCAAACGCGACCAGCATGCCGCCGAAGGCCAGTGCCACGCCGGCCCATTGCCCAGACCGCAGGCGCTCGCCCGCGACGAACCAGTGCAGGCCGAGCGCGGTGAAGACAGGGGCAACATACAGAAAGATCCCCATGCGCGAGGCCGTGGTGTAGCTGAGCCCCACGAAGATGCAGAGAAACTCCAGGCCGAACAGGACCCCGGCCAGCAGTCCCGGGCGCCACGTCCCGTCACGTGCGAGCAGCGGCGTGCGCCGTACCAGGATGAACAGCAGGACCAGCACGCTGGCCATGCACGAGCGCAGCGCAGCTTGCATGACCGGTCCGACCTGCGGGGCCGCCACTTTGATGGCGACCTGCTGCAGCCCCCAGGCTGCGCACATGATCACCATCACACTGATGGCGAAACCGTCGAGAGGCTTGCGGGTGAGGTCAGACACGCTGGTCGGTCGAGCGGGACTTGGCTTCGATCAGTTCGACCTTGTAGCCGTCCGGATCTTCCACGAAGGCGATGACCGTGGTGCCACCTTTTACAGGCCCGGCTTCGCGGGTGACCTTGCCGCCAGCGTGGCGGATACGCTCGCACGCCGCCGCGGCATCGTCCACCTCGATGGCGATATGGCCATAGGCCGAGCCCAGGTCATAGCTGTTCACGCCATGGTTGTAGGTCAGTTCGAGCACGGTGTGGCTGGCTTCCGGACCGTAGCCGATAAAGGCCAGCGAATACTTGTACTCGGGATTCTCGCTGGTGCGCAGCAGCGTCATGCCCATGATCTTGGTATAGAAATCGATCGAGCGCTGCAGGTCGCCGACGCGCAGCATGGTATGGAGCAATCGCATGGGGAATTCCTTCGGGAAGTGCGGGGGGAGAACCGGAATGATAACGCGTCGGGGCGAATGTCGCTGAGGAGGCGGGCGGTGGCTGCTGACCTCGCCAACGCCGAAAAACATCGTCAGAAGGTTGGCAACAGCGTGGGCGGATGATTCTTCAGGCGCTCGCGGGCTTCGCGGAATTCCGGGAAGATCGATTCGACGGTTTCCCAGAACTGCGGACCGTGGTTCATCTCGCGCAGATGTGCCAGTTCGTGCGCCACCACATAGTCGATCAGCGCCAGCGGAAAATGCATGAGCCGCCAGTTGAGGCGGATCACGCCGTCCGATGTGCAACTGCCCCAGCGCGTGGCAGCCGACGACAGCGCAAACGACTGGTGGCGGATGCCGAGGCGTTCGCCGTAGAAATCGAGGCGTTCCGCGAACAGGCGCTTGGCCTGGTGTTGCAGCCAGCCCTGCACGCGGTCGCGGATTTGCTGCGTCGTGGCCTGCGCCGGCAGGGCCAGTTGCAGCACGTTGCTGTCCGCATCGAACAGCAGGATGCCAGCCGGTGAATCGAGCTGCAGCGTGATGTGCCTGCCGAGGAACGGCATGGTCGCGCCATCGCACCATTGCATGACCGGCAGCACGCGCGTGGCTTCGCGCTGCTGCCATTCCGCCAGCTTGCTGAAGATCCACTTCTGCTTTTCGGCAATGGCTGCTTCGATATCGTGCATCCGCACCCAGCGCGGTGCCGTGACGGACAGGCCACGGTCGTCGATGGTGAAGCCGATGGTACGGCGGGAAGAGCGCCTGAGGATATAGGGCAGCGGCCGCTCACCGAGCCGCAGTGTACGCTGCTGCGTGCCGGGCGGCGCCGGTGCAACTGGTGGTGCAGCTGGCGCGACCTCCGGGTCGAGCAGCGGCAGTTCGAGCTGCGCTTCCGCGCTGCTGGCGTCCGGACGGGCACGGCGCAGGCGCGGCAGCTTCATGTCAGCGGCTCGCCTCTTGGCTGGCGGTTTGTGCGGTCCGTGCGCTCCGATAGCGCGGCGCATCGATCACGCGCATTTCGTCTTCGATCCAGGTCCGCACGGCGGTGTTGACTTCGTCCGGGGTCTTGCCGGTAACGTCCATCGGCTCACCGATCGAGACGGTGATCTCACCTGGATACTTGAGGAAGGAATTGCGCGGCCACACGTGTCCCGAGTTATGGGCGATGGGCACGACCCAGGCACCGGTTTCCACTGCCAGGCGTGCGCCACCTGACTTGTAGCGCGGATTTGGTGCGCCGGGGCGGGTACGGGTGCCTTCGGGGAAGATGATGATCCACGAGCCGTCGGCGAGCCGTTCGCGCCCTTGCCGCACCACCGACTGGAAGGCATTGGTGCCATCGCGCCGGTTGATGTGGATCATCTTCAGGAGACCAAGCGTCCAGCCGAAGAACGGTACGAAGATCAGCTCGCGCTTGAACACATAGCACAGCGGGCGTGGCATGGTCGCCACGAAGAAGATGGTTTCCCAGGCCGACTGATGTTTCGACAACAGGATCACCGGCAGGTCGCGCGCCCCGTCGAGTCGTTCGCGATGCTTGAAGGTATAGCGGATGCCGCACAGCACCTTGGCCATATAGATCGTCATGCGTGTCCAGCCGACTACCATGGTGAAACGCTTGTGGGCCCCCAGGAAGGGGAAGCTCACCATGCAGGCAATGGCATAAGGCGGGGTGGCGATGATCAGGTACAGCAGGAACAGCGTGGAACGCAAGACAATCATGATCGCCCGTCGGGTGTGGAGGAGGAAATGACAGCGGCCCGTTCGGCCAGGAACGTCTCGGCGAAGGCATGCAAGTCATCATGGATACGCGTGCCTGGCGGCAGCCCGCCTTTCTCGATCGTGCGCAGCCCCTTGCCTGTCTTGACCAGGTGCGGCGTGCAGCCGACCTCGATGCCGGCCTGCAGGTCGCGCAGTGAATCGCCCACGACCGGCACGCCGCGCAGATCGACATCGAAGCGCTCGGCGATCTGGTGCAGCATGCCGGCCTTGGGCTTGCGGCATCCGCATTCCTCGGCCGCGGTATGCGGGCAGAAGAACACAGCATCGACACGTCCGCCCAACGCCAGCAGCGCCTTGTGCATCTTCTGGTGCATGGCATTGAGCGCGCTCATTTCGAACAGGCCGCGGCCGAGG
>Ga0247823_10003462_pt1 | contig 12779 bp, 7 predicted proteins | sample 13C_PalmiticAcid_2_FD_192426 | JGI IMG/M metagenome (GOLD analysis project Ga0247823, IMG submission 192426) | Soil microbial communities from agricultural site in Penn Yan, New York, United States - 13C_PalmiticAcid_Day30 | ecosystem: Environmental > Terrestrial > Soil > Agricultural land...
TGATCATGATGACGCGCCGGAAGGCCAAGCTGCTGCGTTCCGCGGTTCCCGTCCTGGGGTTTGCCTTGCTATGCGGGCCGCAGGCGGCCTGGGCGCAGCTTGCCGACACGGCGGATGCCGAAGCCGGACAGGTCGAAGCCGGCCAGGTTGAAGCCGAGCCGGCTGGATCTGGCCAGAGTGATGGTGTTCAGGACATCATCGTCACCGCACAGAAGAAAAATCGTGCGGAGCGGCTGCAGGACGTTCCGGTATCCGTGACGGCCCTCGGATCCGCCCAGCTTGAGCAAACGCATTTTCAGAATTTGACCGATATCGCGATCCGCGCGCCCGGCGTTTCGCTTGGCCCCAACGGCGGTGCGCGCGGTTATGCGTCGTCCAATATCCGCGGTCTCGGTACCGCTTCGGGCAATCCCGATTCGCAGCCGGCGGTCGGCGTGTTCGTCGATGGTGTCTATCTCGGCGTCAATGCCGGCACCAATTTCGATACGTTCGACCTCGAAGGCATCGAGATTCTGCGCGGGCCGCAGGGCACGTTGCAGGGACGAAATGTGACCGGCGGCGCCGTGCTGCTCACGACGCGGCGACCCGGAAACAAATTCTCGGTCTATGGTCAGGCGAGCGTCGAAACGGGCCCCGAATATAATGTTGCGGCCAGCGTCGAGGGGCCGATCATCGAAGACAGGCTGCTTGCCAAGCTTTCCGGCTATTATCGGAACGATCGCGGCTGGTTCGACAATCCGTCGCTGGGCCGCAAGATGGGTCGCGAGGAGAACTGGTTTATCCGGCCGACGGTCGTTCTCAAGCTCGGCGATGCCGTGACGCAGACGGTCATTGCCGAACGCGGCCGAACCCGGGGCGACGGCTCGGTGTTCCAGAATCTGCCGCAAGGTGCGGTGCCGCGCGACCCCGATTTCGAGAATTTGCAGGGAAATCCCGGTTATACGCGGACCGACTACTTTTCGATCACGTCGGAGACCCAGATCGACGTCGCCTTTGGCGATGGCGTCATCACAAATCTCTTCAACTATCGCGAGCTGAAGAACGAGTTTCAGAGCGACTATGATGGCACGCCGGCCTATATCTTCGACAATACCGACTATCTGGACCAGCATCAGTACAGCGACGAGCTTCGCTACGCCGGGCGGTTCGGCAATCTCGATCTCACCGCCGGTCTATATTATTTCAAGCAGAAATATTTCTATCTGCAGGACCGGCAGATCCTGAATGCAACGATCAACCGGACTTACGGGGGCGACGTCCGTCAGGAATCGATCGGCATTTTCGCGCAGGGCGAGTTCCATGCGTCCGATCGCCTGTCGTTCACGCTCGGCGGGCGATACACGAGCGAAACCAAGGATGCGATCGTCTATCTGCAGCCGACGAACAACAACAGCACCTGCAGTTTCGTCACGAAGTCCTGCGACGTACCCGGCGGTCCGCCGCCCTATTATGCCAAGCACAAATGGCCCTCGTTCACCCCGAAGTTCGGCATAAACTACAAGCCCGAAGAGAATGTCCTGATTTTCGCGAGCGTCAGCGAGGGCGTTCGGAACGGCGGCTATAATGTCCGCTCGAACGCCGCGAACGCCTCGGCTCCCGGGGTCACTCCGGTGGTCCCGGCGAACACCGTCCCCGCGTCCGATCCGTTTTTCGACGTCGAAACGGTCTGGTCCTACGAAGTAGGGTTCAAATCCGATCTCTTCGATCGCAAGGTGCGCCTGAATGGCTCGGTCTATCTGAGTGACGTCAGCGACCTGCAGCGCGACATCACCGTGGCATCGGTGACCCAGGGCACGGTGTCGGTCGTCGCGAATGCGACCGACGCCACCATTCTCGGGTTCGAGGCCGAGTTGACCGTCATTCCCGTGCGCGGGCTCGAGCTGACCGGCAACCTTGGCTATGTGGACGTTCAATACAAGAATGTAACGTTCGACCTCAACGGCGACGGCCGCATCGACAGCGTCGACTATGGCCTTGTCCCGCCGCGCACGGCGCCCTGGAACTATAATATCGGTGCGGCCTATACGACCGCGCTCCCGAACGACATGCGCCTCGAGGGGAGCGTCAATTACAGCTACCGCTCGCGGGGGCCGGCGAACGATGCCAACACGCGCTTCCTCACCGCCCGCAAGGACCTCAGCGCCAACCTGACCCTGCACCTGCCCGGCGACCGCGCCGAGTTCTCGGTCTATGGCAGGAACCTGCTCGACACCTCGAACGAGGGCTTCGTCCAGGATGCGTTCGATTATACGTTGCGCGCTTTGCTGGAAGGTCGATCGATCGGCGTGCAGGCGAAGTTCCGCTTTTGATGACCGGGCTTTGAGCCTGGTCGATCCGAAAGGGGGTCTGCCGGTGCGGACCCCCGCCTCCTGTCGCCGGAGGCGGATGCAAAAGCGCGCTTCTCCGGGCGCGCCGGTCCGCAATCCGGCGGCTCATCGGGGCCGCACTCTCCATGGGGACAAGGGCAGGCTGCTCGGAAAGGCTACGCTGTGACCCGTGGCAAGCTTGGCATGACGCTCCGCGTGCTGGCCGTACTGGTCGGTCTTTGGGCGGCTGCATTTCTCTATGGCGGCGTGCTGCTCATCAGCGCGGACGGTTCGCCCTATTATCTTGCCGCGGGCCTATGGCTGGGCGGCCTCGCCGTCGCTGTCTGGCGCGCGAGCCGGTGGGCGCTGTGCGGCGCCGGCCTGCTCCTGCTCGCCACATCGGTGTGGACATTGTTCGAAAGCGGGCTCGACATCTGGGCCATGCTGCCGCGCCTAGGTTTCCTCACTCTACTCGGCTTGATGCTCCTCATCCTGACCATGATGGGCGCGCTCGGCGGCCGGCCCGCGACGAGGGCCGCGTGGAGCGGAACCGCGGCGCTGGTCCTGCTGGTGCTCGCCATGCCTGTGGCTGGTCTTGTCGCCGCGTCATCCTTTTCTCCTGCGCCCACGGGCTTGCGCGCGGATTTTCTTTTTGCCGAAACCGGCACCGGAGACGATTGGACCGATTATGGCGGCACCCCCGAAGGGCTGCGCTATACGCGGCTTGCGCAGATCACGCCCGAAAACGTGGCGCAACTGACACCGGCCTGGGAATATAGCTTCGGCGACGCCGAACCCTATAATCTTCAGATCGCGCCCCTGAAAATCGGCAAGCTCGTCTATGTCTGCAACAGTACGAACATACTCGTGGCGCTCGACGCCGTCTCGGGCAAACAGATGTGGCGCCACGATCCCGAGGTGGACGTCCAGCGTGCGCCGTTCCGCGCTTGCCGGAGCCTCGGATATCACAGCGATACCGCGCGGACGGGCCCGTGCCAGGCCCGGATTCTCGAGACGACAATCGATGCGCGCCTCATCGCGGTCGACGCGCTGACCGGTCGGCCATGTCAGGATTTCGGGCGCGATGGAGAAGTTTCGCTGCTCGAAGGTCTGGGGCCGGTGCCGAAGGGATATTATTTCATCAACGGCGGACCGACGATCGCCCGCGGCAAGATCGTCGTCGGTGCGGCGGTCGCGGACAATCAGAAATGGGGCGAGCCCTCGGGCGTGATCCGCGCGTTCGACGTCACCACCGGCCAGCTGTCATGGGCGTATGACGTCGGAGCCCCGAACCGGATCGGCGCGCCGCCACCCGGCGAAATCTATACCCGGGCGACACCCAATAGCTGGGCCCAGATGGCGTATGACGACAAGCTTGGCCTGATTTATGTCCCGACGGGCAATGCGACACCCGATCATTATGGCCGGCAGCGTCGCCCGATCGACGACGAGATATCCAGTGCGTTGATGGCGCTCGACATCGAGACCGGACGGCGGCGGTGGGTCTTCCAGACGACCCACCATGATCTTTGGGACTATGACCTCGGGTCGCAGCCGGTGCTTTTCGACATGCCGACCGCTTCGGGGCCGGTTCCGGCCGTCGTCCAGCCGACAAAGCGCGGCGAACTTTTCATACTCGACCGTGCGACAGGCGTGCCCGTCACAGGCGTCGAGGAGCGGCGCGTGCCCGTTGACGGAGCGCCGCCACGCGAGCGCGTATCGCCGACGCAACCCTTTTCGACGGGAATGCCGTCGCTCGCGGGTGCACCGCTTCGCGAGGCCGATATGTGGGGTATCACGCCGTTCGACCAGCTCTGGTGCCGCATCAGGTTCAAGCGCGCCCGCTATTCGGGCCCGCTGACCCCGCCGGGACCGACGCCGAGTATCATGTATCCGGGTTACGCGGGCGGAATGAACTGGGGTAGCGTGTCGATCGACCCGTCGCGGCGGGTCCTCGTTACCGTCACGTCCCATCTCGCCAATTACATGCGGCTTGTTCCGCGCGCCGAGGCGAACCGGGCAGGGGCCTTCGCGATGGGGGAGGGGCGCGAGGGAATGGACGCCATGCGGGGCATCAAGGCGCAGGCGAACACCCCCTATGGCGTCGAAACGCAGAGCTTCCTTTCGCCTCTTCAGGTTCCGTGCCAGCAACCGCCATGGGCCCGCATCAATGCGATCGATCTGTCGGCCCGCAAGCTCCTCTGGTCTCGCCCGCTGGGAACGAGCCGCGACACCGGCCCCCTGGGGTTGCGCACGATGCTTCCTCTGCCGATCGGCGTACCGTCGCTCGGAGGCGTGCTAGTCACCGGGACGGGCCTGGCCTTCGTGGGCGCCAGCAACGACCGGCGCTTTCGCGCCTTCGATACATCGACCGGGAAGGAGCTCTGGGGAGCCGACCTGCCCGCGTCGGGGATCGCGCCCGTCATTTCCTATCGCGATGCGGCAAGCGGCCGGCAATTCATCCTGCTCGCCGCCGGAGGGCACAAGCCCCTGGGCGCGCGGGGCGGAGACAGGCTGGTGGCCTATGCGTTGCCGCAGTGAACGGAAATTTGGATATCCTCCGTCGGCTGGCCGCATCGGCATTCGCCAGCGGCGGGATGATCGGCTTGGGCTTTTTCGCCGCCGCGCCCGCCCCAAGGGTCGGATTTTGAACTGATGATAACATCGAATAACGCAACAGCATGGAACAACGGGAGCGCGTCATGACAGGCCTCACAACATTTCGGCGCGACCCGGTCGCGACGGCGTTTGCAGGCGCTGTCGCCCTGCTACCGTCTTCTGCAGCCGTTATTTTCTACTCGCAGGGCTTTTTCCTGGGGCCGGTCACGGAAGAATTCGGCTGGACCCGCTCGCAATTCATGGGGACCGTCACGATTGCGCTGATTGCGCTTGCCGTGCTCTACCCGCTTGCCGGCAGACTGGGGGATCGCTTCGGCGCGCGGCGGGTGCTCGTGCCGGGAATCCTGCTGTTCGGGTTCGGCATGATGTCGCTTTCGCTGGTCGGCGACAATCTGCCGCTTTACGCAATTTTGACGATCCTCATCGGCATGGCGGGCGTGGTGCAATCGCCGCTCCTCTACTCGATGGTCGTGACCCACCGCGCGCCGCTGCGTTCGCGCGGCAAGCTCATTGCGATCTGCACCACCGGTGTTCCGCTTGGCAACATGGCGATCCCGCCGCTCGTGGTGTGGTTGATCGCAGAATTCGGGTGGCGCGGTGCGCGCGTCGGCCTTGGACTGGCGATCCTTCTCTGTGCCCTTCCGGTGGCCCTCCTGTTCATGGGCGATACCCGCGAACGCATCAAATCCGTGTCCGAGAAGACGCGCAGCGCCGCTTTGTCGGTTATTTCGCGCCGGCCCGGCATCCTGCTCCTGTCGGCGATCTTTCTCAGCGGGCTCGCGCTCAACGGCTTTCTTGTCAGCCTCGTGCCCATGGTCACCGATCGCGGTCTTCAGCCTTCGGACGCCGCGCGCATTCTCGTCGTGGCGGCGGTCGCCGGCGTCTTCGGACGCATCGGTGCGGGCTGGCTCCTCGACCGTGTGCAGAAACCGCAAATCGGCGTCCTCTGGTATGTCGCCGGCACGATCGGCATCGGCCTGTCCTTCTATCCCGGCGGTACGCTCGTCCTCACCATCGGCTCGATCTGCCTCGGGCTGGCCCTCGGCGCCGAGACCGAGCTCGGCGCCTATTACACCAGCCGCTTTTATGACCGGAAACATTTCGGCGAAGTGCTCGGCTTGCTGAGCTGCTTCTACACGATCGGCGGTGCCCTCGGCGGCCAGATGTTCAGTCTGTTTTTCGACCAGTTCGGAGACTATTTCCTCGCTTCGATCGTCGCAGCCGTCCTCGTCGCTGTGAGTGCGGTCCTGCTCCTCGCTTTGCCCCCTTATCCAGCGCCCTCAGGCGATTCCGGTCATTGATCCGCAGCCTTCCAGGCGCGAAGCCGACACCGAAAATACTCTAAAGTTATATAATTGACTTTCAGGTCAGATCGCATATTCCTGTGTCATCGCAAACCGGCGCCACGCCGAGTCTATGGAGAGACGAAAGCCATGATTCCCGCTGCCTTCGAAGGGCGCCTTCGCATGCCGGCGATCGTTTCGCCGATGTTCCTGATCTCGAGCCCCGATCTCGTCGTGGAATCCAGTCGTGCGGGCCTCGTCGGTTCCTTCCCGGCCTTCAATCAACGGACGTCCGAAGGCTATGAGGATTGGCTGAAGGATATCCGCGGCCGGCTGACGCCGTCGGACGCGCCGTGGGCGACGCAGTTTTCGGTTCACAAGTCGAACACGCGGCTGGCCGAGGACATTGCGCTGACCGTGAAATATCAGGTTCCGATCCTGATCTCCTCGATCGGTATCACGCGCGAGGTCACCGACGCCGTTCATGCCTATGGCGGTCTGTGCTTCCATGACGTCATCAACGTCCGTCATGCCCAAAAGGCGCTCGAGGCCAATGTCGATGGCATCATTGCCATCGCATCGGGCGGAGGCGGTCATTCGGGGACGTACAACCCGTTCGCGTTCCTCGGAGAATTGAGGCCGCTGGTCGGAGACAAGGCCCTCGTCCTGGGCGGCTGTATCAGCGACGGCGCCTCGCTCGCCGGCGCGATCGCGGCCGGCGCCGACATGGGGTATATCGGGACCCGGTTCATCAACACGACCGAAAGCACGGCGTCGGAGCGTCTGAAGCAGCTCCTCATCGAATCCGATATCACCGACGTCGTCTACACCGACGAGGTCGACGGACTTGGCGGCAGCTGGCTCAAGCAGACGATTCCCGCCCCCGGCTATTTCGGCGACCTCGGAGGCGCCAAGGTCGATATCAGCAAAGTGCTCGGCGAGCCCAAGCGCTGGAAGGACATCCTCAGCGCGGGGCAGGGCGTCGGGTCGATTCACGACGTCGTTCCCACGCGCGAACTGATCGATCAGTTCGCGCGCGAATATCATGAAGCGATCGACAGGCTTGTCGCATTGCAAGGCGCTCGCCCAGGCCAAGGAGGCAAAAACGCATGACAGGTTCGACCTTGCAAAAGGATGTGGAAGCGACGGGATTCGAGCACATCGTGGTCGAGCGCCGCGGCCCGATAACCATTCTCACGATCGCACGGCCCGCCGCCCGCAACGCGCTGCACGTCCCCGCGCATTTTGAACTGGCCCGGGCACTCGACAACTTCGCCGCCGACGATGAGGCCTGGGTCGCCATCATCACCGGGTCCGGGGACCGCGCCTTTTGCGCCGGGCAGGATCTCACGCAGCCTCTGCCCGTCGATGCTTCGGACCTTCCATCGTCCGGGTTCGGCGGGATGACAACGCGCTTCGACCTGACCAAGCCGGTGATCGCGGCGGTGAACGGCTACGCGTTCGGCGGAGGCTTCGAACTCGCCCTGGCATGCGACCTGATCGTCGCCAGCGAGACCGCCCGCTTCGGGCTGCCCGAGCCAAAGGTCGGCGTCGTTGCGCTTGCCGGCGGTATCCAGCGCATCACGCATGAGCTCGGATTGAAACGGGCGATGGGTCTGCTTCTTACCGGGGCGACGCTCGAAGCAGCCGACGCGCTGCGTACGGGCGTCGTCAACGAGGTGGTCGAAGGCGACGCCATGGAGGGCGCTCTTCGTCTCGCCGAGACGATCCTCGCCTGCAGCCCGCTCGCCGTGCGGGCGACCAAGGAAGCGGCGATGGCCAGCCTTTCGTCGCCGCTCACGACGAGCATCTTCGACATCTGGGACCGGCCCGCGGTGCAAGAAGCGATCCGCTCGAAGGACGCGCAGGAAGGCCGCAATTCGTTCATCGAAAAGCGTCCTCCGCGCTGGAGCGCGACATAAGCCGGCCCCTCCGGTCGTCGATGTTTCGCAGCGGTCGGGCCAAGACCGCTCTGATGTTTCGCCCGCTTTCGGGCGGCAGACAAGAAGGTGGTTCGAATGAACCTCGATTTCACGCCAGAAGAGGAGCGCTTTCGTGCCGAGGTGCGTTCCTTTTTGAAAGCCAAGCTCCCGGCGCGGATCGCCGACAAGGTGCGCACCGGGAAACGCCTGCAGAAAAAGGACCACGAAGAATGGCATGCCATCCTGCACGAGCGGGGGTGGCTGGCAAGCCACTGGCCACCCGAGTATGGCGGACCGGGGTGGACGACTGCGCAGGCGCATATCTTCGACGAAGAGGTGTCGCTCGCCTTCGCGCCGAGGGTCGTTCCCTTCGGCGTCTCGATGCTCGGTCCGGTGCTGATCAAATTTGGCACGAGCGCCCAGAAGCAGCACTGGCTCCCACGTATTCTCGATGGCACCGACTGGTGGTGTCAGGGCTATTCCGAGCCCGGTGCAGGCTCGGACCTCGCAAGCCTCAAGACGAGCGCCGTCCGGCAGGACGATCATTATCTGGTGAATGGCCAGAAGACCTGGACCACCCTTGCGCAATATGCCGACATGATTTTCTGCCTGGTGCGCACTTCGACCGAGGGAAAGAAGCAGGCGGGTATATCCTTCCTCCTGATCGACATGAAGTCGCCCGGCGTCGAGGTTCGGCCCATCATCACGCTCGAAGGCGAGCATGAGGTCAACGAGATTTTCTTCACCGACGTTCGCGTTCCGGTGGAGAATCTCGTCGGCGAGGAGAATATGGGCTGGACCTACGCAAAATATCTCCTGACCTACGAACGCACCAGCGAGGCGCGCGTGGGCGCCGCAACCGCCTCGCTCGCTTTTCTCAAGGAGATTGCGCAGACCGAAAAGAAGGGCGGTCGTCCCCTGGCGGAAGACCCGCTCTTCGCCGCGCGTATCGCGCGGGTCGAAATCGACCTCGAGAATATGAAGACCACAAATCTGCGGGTGCTGGCCGGTTCGGGAAGCAGCGCGGCGCCACTCGAACTCAGCGCCATGCTCAAGATCCGGGGGACCGAAATCAGGCAGGAGCTTGCCAGTCTCGCGCGTATCGCCCTCGGTCCTTACGCACAGCCCTTCGTGTCCGAGGCGCTCGACGAGGGTTTCCAGGGCACCCAGATCGGCCCCGACTACGCCGGCGGCCTCGCCGCCCATTATTTCAACGAACGAAAACTCTCGATCTTCGCGGGTTCGAACGAAGTGCAGCGCGAAATCATCACGAAAGTTAGTTTGGAACTCTGACGATGGATTTTCACCATAGTGCGGAACGGTCGATGCTCGCCGAAACGCTCGGCCGTTTTCTCCAGAAGCGGTATCCAGTCGAAGTACGGCACGAGATAAGCGCGTCGGCGATCGGCTGGTCTCCGGCCCACTGGACCGAACTGGCCGAGCTCGGGGTCCTGGGCGGGCTGGTTTCGGAGACCGCAGGGGGCTTCGGCGGCAGCGGTTTCGACATTGCCGCGATCTTCGAACAGCTGGGACGCGCCATGGCGGTCGAGCCATTTCTCGGGACGCTCATGGCGACGAGGACGCTCGCCACAGTGGGCGGTCACGATGGCCTGATCGGCGACGTCCTGGGTGGCGCCTCGATATTGGCATTCGCGCATGAGGAGCCCGCAAGCCGCTATGATCTGACGGACATCGCGGCGCACGCAAGGCGGGATGGCGATACGTGGCTTCTCAACGGGGGCAAGGCGGTCGTGGCGCAGCTCGAGGCTGCGGATGATATCATCGTCTCGGCGCGCATCGCCGGAGCGAGAGGCGAACAGGGGGGTATCGGTCTCTTCCTCGTGAAGCGCTCGGCGCCCGGGGTCGCTGTCGAGGCATATCCGCTGATCGACGGCGGACGCGCAGGCGAGCTGCAACTGGTCGATACGCCAGGCGTGCTGCTGACCGACGACGCGCATCCGGTCCTCGAGGATGTCGTCGCGGCCGGCGTCGTCGCCCTGAGCTGGGAGGCCGTCGGCATCATGGACATGATCAAGGCGACCACTCTCGACTATCTGCGGACGCGCCATCAGTTCGGCGTTCCGATCGGCAAGTTCCAGGCGCTGCAGCATCGTATGGCCACCGTCGCGCTCGAGATCGAACAGGCGCGCTCGGCGGCGATCAACGCCGCCAACGCCCTGCAGGGTGATCGCCCCAAACGCGAACGGAGCGTTTCGGCAGCGAAATATACCATCGGGCGAGCGGGCACGCTGGTCGCGGAAGAAGCGATTCAGCTGCATGGCGGCATGGGAATGACCTGGGAGCTTCCGGTGTCGCATTTCGCCAAGCGGCTGGTGATGATCGGTCATCAGCTCGGCGACGAAGATCACCATCTCGCCCGGTTCATCCGGTTCGGACAGGCCGCGTGAGCAAAGCAGTCGGTGGCCTGCTGCCGGAGCCTTTCTGACCCATGTCCGCACCGCGGCGCTTCCCGTTCGCTTATGATTGCTGACCGCGTTTTTCGAAGGAACCTGCCATGAAGATTGCATCTGATTCCGCGCTCCTTAGTCAATTTGCATATTCGGACGCGGCTCATCGGGCGCTTGCCCGAACGCCGGCTTTGTTCATCGACGGAGACTGGGTCGCCTCGACCCACGGCCGGACGATCGCGGTGATCGATCCATCGAGCGGGAAGCAGGTCAGCGAGCTGGTTGATGCGTCGGACGCCGATGTCGATCGTGCGGTGGCGGCGGCTCGCAAGGCGTTCGATGACGGTCGTTGGACCGATTTGCCCTCTGCTGTGCGCGAGCGAAAGATCCAGAAACTCGCGGATCTGATCGAGGAAAATTGCGAAGAGCTTGCCGAGCTCGAAGCGATCGACAACGGAAAACCTAAATCAATCGCGGCCGCCAACGATATTCAGCTGTCCGTTGGAATCCTGCGCGAGATGGCGGGTTGGGCGACGAAGCTCGGCGGCGAGCTGATCGAGCCATCGATGCTGCCGCGCGGCACGATGCACAGTTATGTCCGGCGCGAACCCGTCGGGGTCGCCGCGCAGATCGTACCCTGGAACTTTCCTCTTTTCATGGCAGCGGCGAAGATCGCTCCGGCCCTGGCTGCCGGCTGTACCGTCGTGCTGAAGCCCGCCGAACAGACATCGCTGACCGCGCTGCGGCTCGCCGACCTCATCGCCGAGGCGGGCTTCCCGGCAGGCGTCATCAATGTGATCACGGGCAACGGCCACACCTGTGGCGATCGCCTCGTCAAACACCCCGACGTCGATAAAGTCGCCTTCACCGGTTCGACCGAAGTCGGCAAGGTGATCAACCGGCACGCGATCGATACGCTGAAGCGCGTTACGCTCGAGTTGGGCGGAAAGTCGCCGGTCGTGATCTTTCCGGATAGCGATGTGCAGGCTGCATCCTCGGGCGCCGCCGGCGCGATCTTCTTTAACGCGGGGCAAGTCTGCATCGCGGGCTCTCGCCTGTATGCGCATCGCTCGATCTTCGACAAGGTTATCGAGGGCGTGGTCGATGCGGCGGCATCCTGGCAGCCGCGCGCGTCGCTGGATCCGAGCGCTCAAATGGGCCCGCTCGTGTCCGACGAGCAATTCCAGCGCGTCATGGGCTATATCGAAGCGGGCAGGAAGGCGGGCGCGACCGTCGCGGTCGGCGGCGACGCACCGGCCTCGGACGGCGGCTATTATGTCAATCCCACGGTTCTGGTCGATGTCGCGCCCGACATGAGCGTCGTGCGCGAAGAAATATTCGGCCCCGTTCTCGTCGCGCAACGCTTCGATGATCTGGATCAGGTGGCCCGCGAAGCGAATGACAGCGAATATGGCCTCGGCGCGAGCGTGTGGACGCGCGATATCGCAACCATGCACAAAATGGCCGCAAAGATAAGGTCCGGGACCGTCTGGGGGAACTGCCACGCGATGATCGATCCGGTCCTTCCGTTCGGCGGCTACAAACAGTCTGGCCTGGGACGCGAGATGGGACGCGCGGGCGTCGAGGTGTATACCGAGCTCAAGACCGTCATCATCAGCCTCTAGACTGCCAACTTGCCATGGCTGGCGGGCAACGGAGCGCCGCCGCGTTAGCGGGCCGGGCGCCAACCCTTGCGGCCGCGCGCGTGCGCTCCGGTTCCCTCGGACCGCGGAGACTTGGCAGGGGCCAAGATCCGCTTCCCGAAACGATAATGACCACGCGAAAAACCGTGTCGAGTTCCCGGCCGGGGGGCTCCGCCCCCTTGGCACCGGAAGCGAGAGGAATCTCCCGAACCGGCCGGTCAAGCTGAGCTCGCCGCCCGTCGCGGCCGCCGCTCCGTCCCATATCCTCCAAACTTGCCTTCGCGAACATTGGACCGGGCGCAGAGTCTCCCTGCAAGAATCTGAAAACGGCCGGTTTTTCTTCTGAATATTAGCTTGGTGACGATCAGGTATTCTTAACTGACTTTAGAGTTGACTCAAGAAAAGCGTGAGTCAATACTATCGATACGCTCCCGTCCCGGCAGGGTTTGAGAGGAGCGATTTGGAGAATAATGGAGGGGAAATTTCATGCGGAAATCGCGGTGGACCAGTGACGTCAATTTGACTCGCATGCCGGTCGGCGTCGCTCGTCGATCTCGTTCGCTGGCACGGCTGGCGTGCGGGGCCGGGTTGATAGCAG
>Ga0247823_10003463_pt1 | contig 12779 bp, 13 predicted proteins | sample 13C_PalmiticAcid_2_FD_192426 | JGI IMG/M metagenome (GOLD analysis project Ga0247823, IMG submission 192426) | Soil microbial communities from agricultural site in Penn Yan, New York, United States - 13C_PalmiticAcid_Day30 | ecosystem: Environmental > Terrestrial > Soil > Agricultural land...
CCAATAACCAAAACCCACCACCCGCAAACGCCCCCAGCACCTCCACCTACCGAGTCGCCCCCCCAATCTCCGGCGCCCGCTCCTTTTCCAGAATCTGCTTTTCGCGTTGTTCGAGGAGCTGGCGCTGGCGGCGCAGCTCTTCTTCGCGGATCTGCAGTTGCTTCGACAGGAGCTCGACGTTTTCGGCTTCTTCGCCGCCGCCGAAGAGTCCACCGACGAGCCAGTTGTTGCGCAGGCCGCGCATGTTCAGTCCGAATTCGCGCGCGGCGAAGCCGGCGGAGCTGGCGGCCTCGGTGAGCGTACCGGTCAGCGACTCGAGCGAGTCGTAGAGCGTACGATCGTACATCAGCGCGCCGATCGTGCCCTTGCCGCGGCTGACGTCGACCATGAGGTCGCGGCTGGCTGCGGTCATCTGCTCGATGTTCAAGGCGGCCTTGTCGACCGAGCCACCGACCGCGGCGATCTGCTGGTTGGTGCGGTCGAAAAGCTGCTCGGCCGACAGCGACAGGCGGAGCACACTGCGATAAGCCTCTTCGTCCGTCAGAAGCTTTCCGAGCGTGCCTTCGCCGCGGCGGAAGCGCATGAAGAGCGTATCGAGCGACGCGGTGATGCGCTCGGCGTTCTTGACCGAAAGGCGCGCCTCGTCGATGATGGCGGTGTAGTTCGGCGGCGGCACCGACTCGATACGGGAGTTCGGCTCGAGCTTCGGCGAGGCCGCGTCGCGAACGCGCAGCTCGATGAGCTTGTCGCCGATCAATCCGGCCTGACCGATCGTCGCATAGGTCGACGTACGCAGAAACTCCTCGTATTCTCCGTCGAGCACCATGTCGACGCGCACCGATGTGGATGTGTCAAGTTGCAGTAGGACGTTGCTGACGGTTCCGACCTTGATGCCGCTCATGACCACCGGCGCTCCCGACTTCAGGCCTTCGACCGTCTGGAAGGTCGTGTACACCGGAATCGTCGTCGAGAAGAGATTCTGCTTTCCGCCGATCACGAAGACGCCGACCAGCAGCAGGATCAGGCCGATCGCAGCAAACACGCCCGCACGCAGCAGCCGCTTGCCCCTGTCCCGGCCGGTGACCATCGTCGGCTCGGCGGAATCCTCGGGCTGGGTCGCAGCGGTCTCGGGTGTCTCCGGAGTCGACTCCTCAGTCGGCGTGCGCGCCTCGCCGGGCTCGCGCGGATCTTCGATCGGTGTTTCTTCCTTGCTCATATCGGTGCCCCTTCGGTGTTCTGTTCCCTTCGCCCCGTCATGAAATCACCTCGGCGGTAAAGAACTCCCGCAGGAATTCAATGTCGCTCTCTTTCGATTCCTCCTTCGTCCCGTTGAAGACGACCTTCCCATCGTCGATGAACGCGACGCGGTCGGCGACGATGTTGAGGCAGTAGGGATCGTGCGTCACGACGATGCTCGTGATCTTGAGCTCCTCCTGGAGCTGCACCACGAGCTTCGCAATATCCTTGGCGGTCTGCGGATCGAGGCCGGTCGTCGGCTCGTCGTACAGCAGATACCGCGGCTCGGTGATGATCGTGCGCGCAACGCCGACGCGCTTGCGCTGACCGCCGGAGAGCTCCGACGGCATCTTGTTGATCTTGTCGAGCAGTCCGACGTGGCCCAGGTACTCGTGGACGCGCTCACGAATCTCGTCGCGGCCGAGCTTGAGCACCTTCTCGAGCGGAAACGACAGGTTCTCGCCGACCGTCAACGAGTCGTAGAGCGCTCCGTTCTGAAAAACGTAGCCCACCTTGCGCCGGATCTTCAACAGCAGCGCCCTGTCTGCGCCGACAACCTCGTCGTCGTCGACGCGAATGCTCCCGCGGTCGGGCTCGAGCAGGCCGACGATCGACTTGAGCAGCACGCTCTTTCCGGAGCCGGAGCGACCGAGGACGGTCAGCGTCGTGCCGTCGGCGACGTCGAGGTCGACCCCGCGCAGGGGCCGAAGCTGGGCGCTGAACGCCTTGTGGAGATTGCGGATCGTTATCATTCGCTCACGGTCCGATGAAATCGACGGTGATCTTGACGAGGATCATGTCGATCAGGATGATCCAGAGCGACGCCGAAACGACCGCCGCCGTCGTCGCCTTGCCGACGCCTTCGGTGCCCGCGCCGGCGTTGAAGCCGCGATAGCCGCCGATGATCGCGATGACGAACCCGAAGAAGATCGTCTTGCCGATGCCGGGAATGAAGTCCGAGAAATAGAGAGCGTCGATGACCTGTCCGTAGTAGTACTTCATGGTCGTGCCGGCCGCGATGAACTCGGCGAGGTAGCTGCCGAAAATCCCCACGAACTCGGCGTACACCGTCAGCACCGGCATCAGGATCAGCAGCGCGATGACGCGCGTGGTCACCAGATAGTCGTACGGATCGACGCCGGAGGCGTCCATCGCGTCGATCTGCTCGCTGACCTTCATCGACGCGAGCTCGGCCGAGATTCCCGAGCCCACACGGCCCGCGACGATCAGCGCGGTGATCACCGGTCCGATCTCGCGCACGATCGACGTCGTGACCATCGCCGGCACGAACGCCACGGCCCCGAACTTCTCCATCGTCGGCCGCGACTGCATCGCGAGAATCAGCCCCAGGATGAAGTTGATGATCCCGATCAGCGGCAGGGACATCGCCCCGAGATCGTCGAGGTGGCGGATGATCTGACGGACTTCGAAGGGAGGCGTGACGGCGGACTTGAAGAAACGACCGATGAAGAAGATGTAGTTGCCGAACTCGGAGATCAAGTGGCGAAAGTACTCTAGCACATCAGCGCCCTCGCGGATTGTCCATGTTGGTTCCTGCGATTCCGCGTAAAGGTAATCGGACTGCGGGGAAGTCTAAAGGACCGTCCGCGCAAACGGGGTGCCAGACGTGGTCTGGGGCAGGGAGCCGGCCGGCCGGCCGGATCGCACGCGGGCAGAAGGGGCGCAGTTCGAGACAGTTCGGTGATTCGGTCGATCCATCGATTCGGCGTAGATTGCAGGTCTAACCCGTTCCGACCGACCAATCGTGTAGTGCCGAGCATGGAGAAACTCGATTCGATCCGCGAGCAGTTCCCGATCACCGGGCAGTGCTTCACCAACGCCAGCGGGCTTCAGAAGTCGATCACGTACTTCGATCACGGCGCGAGCACTCACCCGCCACGCGCGGTGCTCGAGGTCTATCGCGACTTCCTGGAGAACTACTACGCGAACGTCCATCGCGGTAATCACTTCCTGTCGCAGAAGTCCTCGACGCTGTTCGACAACGTCACCGAGGTCATTCTCGAGTTCGTCGGCGGCGACGCCTCCACCAGCGGCGTGATCTTCGGCGCCAACACGACCACCGCGCTCGACATCGCCGCGCACCTGATGCAGCAGGTCGAGGGCGCGACGCTGGTCTCGAACATGGAGCACCATTCGAACGATCTGCCTCACCGGCGCCGCGGCGAGGTCCATCGGATCGAGCTGCTGCTCGACGGCACGATCAACTACGACGATCTCGAGGCAAAGCTCAAGGCGCATCGCATCAAGCTCGTCGCGGTCACCGGCGGAAGCAACGTCTCGGGCTATCTGCCCGACATCCACCGGATCGCCCGGATGGCGCACGCCCACGGCGCGCGCATACTCGTCGACGCCGCTCAGCTCGTCGCCCACAAGTCGATCTCGATGCGCGGCACCGGCGACGACGACGCGATCGACTTCCTCGCCGCGGCCGGGCACAAGGCCTACGCACCCTTCGGCGCCGCGTTCCTGGTCGCGCCGATGTCGATCATCAACGCCGCCGAGCCGTACATCCCCGGCGGAGGAACGGTCCTGGCGGTCTCGCCCGAGCGCGTGCTGTGGGCCGAGGGTGTCGAGCGTCACTCCGGCGGCACTCCGAACATCGCCGGCGTCATCGCGCTCGGCGCGGCGCTGCGCTGGCTCTCGGAGATCGGCCTGGACTGGGTCCGCGCGCACGAGCTCGAGCTTCTCGAATACGCCGAGTCGCGGCTGCGGACGATTCGCGGCGTCACGATGCTCGGCAACATCCCGATCGATCGCAAGCTCGGGGTCATGTCGTTCAACTTCGATCACCTGCACCACAACGCGGCGTCGGCGATCCTCAACGACAACTACGGCATCGCCACGCGCAACGGCTGCTTCTGCGCACACCCGTATCTGGTTCACCTGCTGCACTGCACCGACGTCGACGAGATCTTCGCCCGCGCTGAGAGGGGCGAGCGCACCGAGATGCCGGGCGCGGTTCGCGCGACGATCGGCATCTACAACAACCGCGAGGATCTCGACAAGCTGCTCGGCGCCGTCGCGGAGATCGCCAGCGGAGTCGGCTATGATCCTGTTGAAGCGGCCCGGCGCGCCGACGTCGCGGCCTGCGCGGCCGAGTAGCGCCGGATAGCGCCGCCGGCTTTACAACGCCGGGTAGCGCCGCCGGCTCCGTTCATTCGTTCCTTCGCAACACCGTCAACACTCTCGACATATGGGCTTTGCCTGTGGTATCGTCGGCCTTCCCAACGTCGGGAAGTCGACCCTCTTCAACGCCATCACCTCGGCCGGCATCGCCGCCGAGAACTACCCGTTCTGCACAATCGAGCCGAACACCGGCGTCGTGCCCGTGCCCGATCTGCGGTTGAAGTGGCTCTCGGAATCGTTCAAGACGCAACGCGAGGTGCCGACGACGATCGAGTTCGTCGACATCGCCGGACTCGTCCGCGGCGCAGCGGCCGGCGAGGGTCTCGGCAATCAGTTCCTCGGTCACATCCGCACCGTCGACGCGGTCGCCCACGTCGTGCGCTGTTTCGAGGATGACAACGTCATCCACGTCGACCACACGGTCGATCCGATCCGCGACATCGAGACGATCGAGACCGAGCTCATCCTCAAGGACCTCGATACCGTCCAGAAGCGGATCGACACCGCGTCACGACGGCTCAAGACCAACGACAAGGAGGCGAAGGAGGAGATCGAGGTCGCAGACCGGCTTCTGAAGCACCTCGCTGCCGGTCACCTGGCGATCACCTTCGAGCGCACCGAGCGCGAGCTCGAGCTCACGCGCGAGCACCACCTGCTGACCGACAAACCGGTCATGTACATCGCCAACACCGATGAGGACGGACTCGTCAACGGCAACGCGTTGATCGAGCGCGTGCGCGAGTACGCGACGCCCCGCGGATTCAAGGTCGTACCGGTCTGCGCGAAGATCGAGGCGGAGATCGCCGAGCTTCCGTTCGAGGAGCGCTCGGCCTTTCTCGAGTCGCTCGGTCTCAACGAGCCGGGACTCAACGCGATCATCCGCACCGGCTACGAGCTTCTCGGACTGGTGACGTTCTTCACGGCGGGGGAGAAGGAGTGCCGCGCCTGGACCGTGCGCAAGGGCGCGACCGCGCCAGAGGCGGCCGGCGTGATCCACACCGACTTCCAGCGCGGGTTCATTCGGGCGGAGGTCCAGAGCTACGACGATCTTCGGAGACTCGGAAGCGAGCAGGCGGTGAAGGAGGCAGGGCTGTATCGCGTCGAAGGAAAGGACTACGTCACCAAGGACGGTGACGTCATGTTCTTCCGCTTCAACGTCTAGCAGCGCGGGCGAGTTCGATGTCGATCATGGTCCTACGTGCTCATCATAGGGCTGTGCTCCGGGGTACATCACCTTCCATTCGCCGTTCTCGCGCAGCACGCTGAGAACGATCGCGCCGGGCAGCGCCGTGTCGCCGGTCGTTCGCTCGCCACTGACGAGCAGCGCCGCGGAGTCGGGAACACCGCCGAGGAAGCGAATCCTGCGGTTGCCCAGCGAACCCAGCGCTTCCTTTGCGATCGGCCAGACGCTCGATTCGGCGTCGTAGGCCTTGAGGAGCTCGAGGCTGCGCGCGGAAAGTTGTCGCTTGAACTGTTCCTCGCTCCCGGTCTCGACCGTCGTGAAGAACGTGCCGAGCGTCGCGAGGACCTCGCGCTTCTCCTTCTCGAGCGCTGATTCCTGCGTCGACGGACCTGCGGTCCAGTATCCGGATCCGCCGTCGGGATTCTGTCTCCGCGCCGTGTCGGTGACGGCGGGCGTCTCGGTCGCGACGGGCGCCTGTGTGGCGGCAACCGTGTCGCCGGCAGGAGCGACCTCCGGAGTTTCCGGCCGACAGCCGATGAGCACGACCGTTGCGATGAAGAGGGCTCGAAGCGGGGAACGGTAGCGGCCGACGCGGCGCGTCCGTGCGGGAAGTGGCTGACTCGACATGCCCACAATCTACGACCGACGGTTCCTCCCCGTGAAGCTGATTCTCTTCGACATCGACAGCACCCTTGTCAGCGTCGCGCGTCCGGTGATCCAGTCGCTGACGCGGCGGCTACTCGGCGAGGCACTCGACTACCACGAAGCGCTCGAGGGATACGAGCTCCACGGCAAGACCGATCGCCAGATCATCCGCGAGCTGCGCGAGATCGCCGGCGACGCGACCGACGGCGGCGGCGGCAACGGAGACGTGGGATCGGCGATGGAGCGCATGATCGTCGAGCACTGGCGCGATCATCTGAACGAGGAGACGGTCGAGCTGATGCCGGGCGTCACGGCGCTTCTCGATGATCTCGACGCGCGCGACGACGTCGCGCTCGGCCTGCTCACCGGCAACCTCGAGGAGTCCGCGCACCTGAAGCTCGCGATCCACGACCTCGACCGCTATTTTCCGTTCGGCGCCTACGGCTCGGATTCCGAGCGGCGCGTCGAGCTCCCGCCGATCGCGCTCGACCGCGCGCGGATGCATCACGGCATCGCGATCGAGTACGATCGCACGCTGATCGTCGGCGACTCGCATCGCGACATCGAGTGCGCCCGCGCATGGGGCATCCGGGCGCTCGCGGTCGCGACCGGCTCGCTCGACCTCGACACGCTCCGCTCGCATGGTCCCGACGCGGCGGTGGAATCGCTCCTCGATCGCACCTATCTCGACACCTTCCTCGACGACTGACCGATGCTCGTTTCGCTCATCCGCCTGTCCGCAACCATTGGCTGCTGGCTGATGCTCCTGCTGGTCTCGACCGGCCGCTCGCAGGTCCGGCCCGGGATCGACGTGCTGGTCGACAACGACTTCGCGGAGCTCGCCGGCCGGCGCGTAGGACTGGTCATCAACCAGACGGCCGTCCGTCGCGACGTGCGTCAGTCGACGCTCGACGCGTTCCTTGCGACGACGCGATGCCGGCTCGTCGGGCTCTTTGCTCCGGAGCACGGGATCGACGGAGCGGTACTCGCCGGAGACGCGGTCGCGGCGCAGACCGAGCCGCGCAGCGGCCTGCCGATCCACTCGCTCTACGGCGCGACGAAGAAGCCGACGCCGGCGATGCTCAGGGACATCGACGTGATGGTCTACGACATCCAGGACGTCGGCGTCCGCAGCTACACGTTCGTCTCGACGCTCGTGAAGGTGATGGAGGGATGCGCCGATGCGGGCATTCCGCTCGTCGTGCTCGACAGGCCGAACCCGCTGGGCGGAGAGATGGTCGACGGACCCGTGCTCGATCCGGACTTTCGATCGTTCGTCGGAATGCTGCCGGTGCCGTACGTGCACGGTCTGACCGCCGGAGAGCTCGCGATGATGGCCAACGCGCGGGGATGGCTCGAGGGAGGGCGGCGCTGCAGCCTGTCGGTGATCCGGGCGCAGGGATGGCGGCGATCGATGGGATGGCGCGAGACCGGACTGCAGTGGGTGCCGCCGTCGCCGCATGTGCCGACGCCCGAGGCGGCATTCGGCATGGCGGCCACCGGCGCGATCGGCGAGATCAGCGTGATGAGCATCGGCGTCGGCTATACGCTCCCGTTCGAGCTCGTCGGCGCCACCTGGATGGACGGCCGCGCCTTCGCCGCGCGGCTGAACGACATGCGCATTCCCGGCATCTTCTTCCGACCGACGAGCTACAAGCCGTTCTACGGCATGGGCGCCGGCAACGTCGTCCAGGGCGCGCACCTGATGCGCACCGGCACGCACGCGGCGCCGTTCAGTGCGACCGTCGCGCTGCTCTGCGCGCTGCGCGATCAGTATCCGGAGCGAGCGCCGTTCGCCGCTGTCGGAGCCGAGCGATGGAAGATGTTCGACAAGGTCTGTGGCAGTGATCGGATCCGGCTCGACCTGCTCGCCGGCGTGTCGGCCGAGCGGATCATCGAGAAATGGCAGCCGGGTCTGCGGGCGTTCCTCGAGCTGCGCGAGGAGTATCTGATCTACGAGTGAGAGGCGGTCGCGATAGAGGGACGTCCGTCACGCCCAGTCGCTGGCCATCGCGAAGACCAGTAGCAGGAATCCCACCAGGAACATGACGACGATGCCGGCGATGATCGCAATCGCGACGCGGGCATCGGAGCCACCGTTCGGAACTCCTCCGGCATCGTCACCCGATATGTCGCGTCGGCCGGGCACGCCTAGTGCGCGTGCAGAGGCGCCGCGCGCGAGACCTTCGCGGCCTCGGTCGGCGAGTGGTTCGCGTACTCGTACGAGACGACGGCGAGGGCGATCGCGACCAGCAGCAGGGGAGTCGTCGCGATCACGGTCAGCACCTTGTTGTCGTATTTGAGGTGCATGAAGTACGCCGCCACCAGACCCGCCTTCACCAGGGCCATTACCAGGAGGATCGCGATCAGCATCCACTCCGGCATCGTGACGTACGTGATACCCACCTCGGCCATCGTCAGCGCGAAGAGGGCGTAGAAGACCGCCATGTAGTTCGGGTGGGGATGGGCGTTGTCGACGCTCACCCCGCCACTCACTGGATCGATCAAAGCCTGGCTCATGGACTGCCTCCGGAATGCGATCGACCGTGCGGTCAGATCAGGTAGACGAGAGTGAAGAGGATGATCCAGACGAGATCGACGAAGTGCCAGTACAGGCCCGCGACCTCGATGTGCGTGTAGTTCTCGCTCGTGTACCGCTTCGACTTCAACAGGACCGAGCTCAGGTAGACGACGCCGGCGAAGACGTGCAGGCCATGGAAGCCCGTAAGGATGAAGAAGGTCGCATCGAACAGGCTGCGGCTCATTCCCATCCCGAAGACGCCGATGAGGTGGCTGTACTCCCACGCCTGGAATCCCAGGAAGAGCACTCCGCCGAGGACCGTCAGGCCGAGCCACATCCGCATTTTCTTTCGGTCGCCCCGCTGAATTGCCGCGATTGCCTGGACCATCGTCACCGACGAGACGATCAGGTCGAACGTCGCAATGGCGGTCATCGGGATGTTCAGTACCGCGTCCGGATCCTGCCAGTTGGTAGAGCTGATCCGCAACGCGAGGTAGCCGGCGAACATCGTGAAGAACATCATGGCGTCCTGCGCGAGGAACAGCCACATGAACATCTTCCAGTTCGCGACGCGGGTCGGGGTATCGGAGAGGGTGTTGGCGTCGATGAAACGTCCGGGAACGACCGGATGGTGTGCGCTTCGTGGGTCGACGGTATGCTCGAGGGAGACTGTCTGGCTCATGAGCGATCCTCATGGTTCAAGAACGGCGCGAGGGAGCGGTCGCGAAATGTAAGAAAAAGAAACGCGAGGCGTGGCTGCCACGCGCGACTTTTTCAAAGAGGGCGCCTAGAATCGAATGGTCAGGTCCAGCGCGGCATACAGCGGCTCCCCGGTGTCGCCGAGGAGATCGCCCTTGATCTCGGCGTGGATCGAAGCGTTGTAGCCGCGGGCCGCGAGCGCGGCGTCGACGAGACTGGCGAGGTGATTCAACAGCACGCCGCCGAGGGCCGTCGAGGCATAGCTGAGGTACGTGTTGGCGTCGGCGCGCTTGTCCATGTAGGCGAGGTTGCGGACGGTCACACGCGAGGGATCGTAGATGATCGTGTCGCCCTCGAGCGCGTGATCGTCCCAGCCGGCGCGGTACTGCACGTACTTGCCGATCTGCTCGTAGTACTGCTGATGTCCGTGTGATGGAAGCGTGTGCGAGAAGCCGCCGCTGACGGCGCGCTCGAGCCGGTTGAGCTGCTCGAAGTCGACACGCTCCCAGTCCGGTCGCGACTGGTCGGTGCTCGTGTAGATCGACTGCAGCGCCTCGGCGGCCGCCTGCTTGTTGACCGCGCTGTCTGGCCAGCGGTGGTAGTTCGAGGCCAGCCAGTCGATGTAGCGGGAGACGCGCCAGTGCTCGTCGGCGTAGTGTTCGAACTCGGTCGTGAGCGCCGAGCCTCTGGCCGACGTCACGCCGTAGGCCGTCCACGCGAGCGCCTCGATGCCGGCATACAGCGCGGTGCGCCACAGGGGCGCGCGGGCGTAGACCTGACCGGCGCCGGGCAGGATGGCGGAGAGCGTCGCAGCCAGCGGCACCGACACGGGAGCCAGCGCAGGCTGCTCCTCGACCGGCCGCGCCGGCGGGCTCACGATGAAGTCCGCGGCAATTGTGCCGCTCAGCGCTGAGAGGGAATCGACCGTCTGCTGCGCGCGAGCGGAGGCCGCCGGCAGCGCCATCGCAGTCGCGAACAGAGCGAGAAGCGGCAGGCGGGAACAGGGGATCAGAGCGAACATCGTCGAGGAAGGTAGTCCCGCCGCGACGGGAGTGCAAGAGCCAACAGGTGGTCCCTAGGCGCCCGTCGCGACGAGCGCGGCGATCGGTCGCCAGCGCGCCAGACGCGGCAGAAGCCAGGCCGCGAGCACGGCGCCGACGCCGTCGGCGACCCAGTCGAAGACGTCGCAGGAGCGACCGGGGACGAAGTACTGGTGCAGCTCGTCGGTCGCACCGTAGACGAGGCAGAAGAGGATCGCCGGCACGAGCCGGCGACGGAGCGACTGGCCCGATGGCAACACCCTCGCGGCGCGCACGGCCAGCACGAGCATGACCGCGTACGCCGCGGCGTGGGCGAGCTTGTCGCCCAGCGCGAACGGGTAGTCCGGAGCCGGAGGCGCCGACAGCGTGCTGATCGCGAAGATGAGCGCGCAGTACGCGGCCAGCGGCGCGACGAGCAGCAGCGCCTCGGTCCGTCCCGTCATGCGCCTTCGCCCTCGAGACTGCGGTAGGCGGCCGGGATCGCCGCGACGATGTCGGATGCCAGCAGCGCACGCTCGGTCGTGATCTCCGCCGCGCGATCGGCGGCGAGGCCGTGCAGGTGGACCGCCGCGAGCGTGGCGCCGACGGCGTCGCGGGTCTGCGCGACGAGCGAGACGATCATCCCGGTGAGCACGTCGCCGGTGCCGCCGCTGGCCATGCCCGGATTGCCGGAGCTCGCGATCCACGCGCGGGCGTCGGGCAGCGCGATGACGGTCGGAGCTCCCTTGAGCACGACGATGGCGTTGGTGCTCCGTGCCGCCGCTCGCGCGATCGAGAGTGGATCGGCGCCGACCTCGGCGCTGGAGCATCCGAGCAGGCGTGCCATCTCGCCATGGTGCGGCGTGATCACGAGCTCGCCCCGGCGATCGGCAAGGCGCTCGGGAGTGCCCGCGAACGGAGCGAGCCCGTCGGCGTCGAGCACGACCGTGGCGGCCACCGTGCGCAACAACTCGCCGACGAGCGCGGCCGGTCCGGAGGCCCTCGACAGACCCGGTCCGACGGCAACTGCGGCAAAGCCCTCGATCTCGTCGGCAATGCTCTCGAGCGCGCCAGAAGCGAACGAGCCATCGGCGTCGCTGGCGAGCCACCGCGTCATGATCTCCGGAGCCATCGACTGAGCGATCGGCGCCGCGCCCTCCGGCAGGGCGAGCACGGTCAGCCCGGCTCCCGCGCGCGCCGCGGCCTCGGCGGCCATGACGCCGGCTCCGGTCATGCCGCGCGAGCCGGCGACGACGAGCACGCGACCGCGATCGTACTTGTGACGGCGTCGGTCGACGGGTGGGAGGTTCGCCGCGGCGATCGTCGAATCGAGCAGCCAGCAGTCGGCTTCGGGATACGAGCTCTCGGGCACGCCGATGTGCACGATGTATACCGTGCCGGCGGCGAGCGCGCCGTCACCGAGCAGCAATCCCGGCTTCAGCGCGGCCATCGTCGCCGTCACGTCGGCATGGAACGTCGTCGCAGACAGCGCACCGGTTGCGGCGTCGAGGCCGCTCGGCAGGTCGAGCGCGAGGCGGACCCCTTCGCAGTCGTTGAGCCAGTCGATCGCCTCGGCGTAGGCGCCGCGCGGGGCGCCGCTGGCGCCCGTGCCGAGGATCGCGTCGACGAGCAGATCGGCCGCGACCGGCTCCGGCACTCCCAACCAGCGCGACACCGCACCGGGCACGAGCGACTCGAGCATCGCGAGCTGCGCTGCGGCATCGCTCGAGAGGCTTGCGGGGTCGTCGAGCAGCCAGCACTCGACGACGGCGCCGTGAATCGCACAGTGCCGCGCCAGCGCCAGGCCGTCGCCGCCGTTGTTGCCGCGACCGCAGACGATGACCACGTGCGCGTCGTCGAGCTCGATGCCGGTCTCGATGATCACGTCGAGCGCGCCGATGGCCGCGTTCTCCATGAGCACGAGCGAGGGCACACCGTGCTTCTCGACGGCGTCGCGGTCGATGTCGCGGATCTGTGCGGCAGGATAGACAGGCGTCATTGCGTTCATGCTCCGAGTGCGTCGTGCCGAAGAAGAATCATGCGAGCCCGAGAAGCTCCGGCGGCGGCGGCTCTCGCCGTGCCGTCGCCACCAACAGGTCACGCGCGACGGTTGCCGCGCAGACCGCGCGGGCGCCTCGCGACAGGAGGATCTCGGCGCAGGCGTTGAGCGTCGCGCCGGTCGTGCAGACGTCGTCGCAGACGAGCACCGTGCGGCCTGCCACGTCAGCATCGCCCGCGGCGAACGCGCCTGCCACGTTCGCGACGCGCGCGCCGGCGCCGAGGCGCGTCTGGCTGCGCGTGTGCGCGCGCGTCGCGAACGTGGCAGGCG
>Ga0247823_10003464_pt1 | contig 12777 bp, 5 predicted proteins | sample 13C_PalmiticAcid_2_FD_192426 | JGI IMG/M metagenome (GOLD analysis project Ga0247823, IMG submission 192426) | Soil microbial communities from agricultural site in Penn Yan, New York, United States - 13C_PalmiticAcid_Day30 | ecosystem: Environmental > Terrestrial > Soil > Agricultural land...
CTGCTGGACAAGGTGATCGCTGCTTCCAAGTTCAACGAAGGCTTCAAGACCACCGAGTACCTGGGCGCTGCCATGCTGGACCAGCGCTGGCACCAGATCACCGCCGACCAGGTGCCCGCCGCCGCCGGCGTGATGAAGTTCGAAGCCGCCGCCCTGACCGCCGATGGCATCAACTATGCGCCGGTGCCGCCGCGCTACAAGACGCCCTACTTCAGCCACATCATGGGCGGTTACTCGGCCGGCTACTACGCGTACATCTGGTCCGAAGTGCTGGACGCCAACAGCGTGGAGTGGTTCAAGAGCCACGGTGGCCTGAAGCGCGAGAACGGCGACCATTTCCGTAAGACGCTGCTCTCGCAGGGCGGCAGCCAGGACGCGATGAAGTTGTTCCGCGACTTCGCCGGCCACGATCCCAAGATCGAGCCGCTGCTGGAGAAGCGCGGCCTGACGGCACCGGCAGCTGCGCCGGCCGCCAAGCAGGTCAAGTAAGCGACTTCCTCGTCGCCGGCCACGCCACCTTCGGGTGGCGTGGTTTTTTTTGGCCCACGCAAACGCTCCACGTTGTCCACACCGGGTGTGGATGAGTGCTGCACCAATCTGTGGATAAGCGTCGCGCGGCCTTGCCGGCCGGGGCTGTCAAGCGGCCTGGCGAATAATTCGCCAGGCCGGCCGCATCATTCGCCGAACGCGCCGGCCAAGGCGGCGTACGCCTTGCGTTGTTCGTCGGTCTCCGCGCGCGGCGCGGTGATTTCCAGTTCGACGATCTGGTCGCCCGGCGGCGTGCCCGGCAAACCGCGGCCACGCAGGCGCAGCTTGCGCCCGGAATCCGAATCCGGCGGGATCTTCAGCTCCACCGCACCGCCCAGCGTCGGCACGCTGAGCGAGGCGCCCAGCGCGGCCTGCCACGGCGTCAGCGCCAACACGTGGATGATGTTGCGGCCGTCGACTTCGAATTGGGGATGCGGCGCGTACTCCACTTCCAGCAGCAGGTTGCCGCCCTGGCTGCCCTGCCCGGCAAGCCGGATGACCTGGCCCGGCTTCACCCCGGTCGGCACCCGGACATCGAGCTGGCGACCGTTGACGTTGACGCGCACGCTGCCGCCGTCGTGCACCGCCTGCAGCGGCACCGCGAGCTTGGCCCGCGAATCGCGCGGCCCCTGGGGTCCGCGTTGCGAAGGTTGCTCGGCGCGGCCGCGCCGGCCGAACAGGCCTTCGAAGAAATCGCTGAAGCCCGCACCGCCCCCGCCGCCGCCCGCGCCGCCGAAGATCTCTTCGAAATCGAACTCCTGCGAGCCCGGCCCGCCGCGCCCGAAATCGGGCGGCGGACGGAACTCCTCGCCGGGACGGTAGCCCCGCGCGCGCAGCTGGTCGTACGCGGCGCGCTTCTGCGGATCGCGCAGCGCCTCGTAGGCCTCGTTCACGGCCTTGAACTGATCCTCCGCGCCGGCTTCCTTGCTGACATCCGGATGGTACTTGCGGGCAAGCCGCCGGTAGGCGGTCTTGATCTCGGCGTCACCGGCCGAAGGTTCCACGCCCAGTACCGCGTAATAGTCTTTGAACTGCATGCGAACTCCGCCGTCTCCGGAGGCGGCCCGCACCGGCGGGCGCCACCGCGCAATTCTAATCGCCCGCGGTGCCGGCGGCGTGGAGGCGGCGCAGTCACGGTGGCGCGACGCCGGCGCGCTACACTGGATCGCATACCCCCACTACGAGGCAGTCCGATGAGCATCCAGGTTGGCGAGCGCATTCCCGAAGTGACCCTCAAGCGCATCCGCGAGGGCGTGGAGACGGTGGACACCATCGCCCTGTTCGATGGCCGCAAGGCGGTGCTGTTCGCCGTACCCGGCGCGTTCACCCCGACCTGCTCCGAGAAGCACCTGCCGAGCTACGTGCAGCACTTCGAGGAATTCCGCAAGCGCGGCATCGAGGTGTTCTGCGTGTCGGTGAACGACCCGTTCGTGATGCAGGCCTGGGGCAAGACCCAGCACGTGCCCGACGGCCTGCAGATGCTGGCCGACGGCAACGCCGACCTGGCCAAGGCATTGGGCCTCGAGATGGACGCCAGCGCCTACGGCATGGGCGTGCGCGCCAAGCGCTTCTCCCTGTATGCGGAAGACGGCGTGGTGAAGCACGTCTTCGTCGAAGCGCCGGGCGAATACAAGGTCTCGGGTGCGGAGCACATGCTCGAGCAGCTTGGCTGATGCGCCTCCACCCGCGATGGCCACGCCATCGCGGGTACGGGCTCCCTAGCGCAGTACTTCGAACCGCACCCTCGTCCACGCACCGCTGCCGGCAAGCGCCGTGAGCTGGTGTTCGCCAGGCTCCCCGAAATCCCGCTGGAAGGCCTGGGCGCCCTGCGTTTCCGCGATCCAGCGGCCATCCAGCAACCACTGGATGCGCGATTCCGTTCCGAGCGCGCGCAGTTGCAGCCGCACGCCATGCGGACTGCCCGGCGCGCGGGCGAGCGTGGCGCGATCGCTGAGGCCTTCGATGCGCAGTTCCTCGGTGGCATCACGGCCATCGGGCTGGCAATCGGGCGACAGCGGCGGGAGCCGGGAGGCCGCCCGTGTCTGCGCCGGCAGCCACGGCGATGCGAGCGCCGGCCAGCGCGCGATCTCCGAGCTGCGTACCTCATGCACGCGCGCGCATTCGGCGGACAGGCGCAGGCCACTTCGCGCGTCGATGTCGAAACGCTCGCGCCCCACGCTCCACAACCGCGCATCGCGCTCGGCGAACGTCGGCGGCACGTTGCCCCCCAGCGTCCACGCCTCTCTCTTGCGCTGGCATAGCGAAGGCGCATCGGCTTCCGGCGGCAGACCCAGGGGCCAGCAGATGTCGGTCGCCGCGACGTCGGTGGGTCGGGCCCGTGGCTCGGCGTCGCCGCGCGCGCGCGGCAGGCTGTCGATCACTTCGAACATCAGCGGCAGCGCGGTGACCGCCCCGTACTGTCCTGGCAACGGCGTGCCATCGGGGCGCCCTACCCACACGCCGACGGTGTAGCGGCGCGTCCCGCCCAGCGCCCAAGCATCGCGGAAGCCGTAGCTGGTGCCGGTCTTCCACGCCACGCGCGGCCGCAGGCCGGTGTCGAGTACGCCGCTGCCATAGCCGGGTCGTGGGTGCGCCTCGAGGACTTCGCGGATGATCCAGGCCGCGCCCGGCGACAGCAGTCGGCGGTCCGAAGGCGGATCCTGCGTCGTATAGCGCACCCTGCCCGACAACCCGTCCCGATTCAGGGCCGCATGCGCACCGACGAGGTCTTCCAGGCGCGCGCCGGTGCCGCCGAGGATCAGCGACAGATTGGGCTTGGCGCCGCGCGGATAGCGCAACACCAGACCATTGTTGGCCAATCGCGCGGAAAAGCGATCCGGGCCGACGCGGTCCAGCAGGTCCACTGCGGGCACGTTGAGCGAAAGACGCAAGGCATCGGCCGCACTGACGGGTCCGTTGAACGCGGCGTCGAAGTTGCCGGGCCGGTAGCCATGGAACGCCTGCGGCGCGTCGACCAGCAGGCTTTCGGAATGGATGAGGCCATCGTCCAGCGCCAGGCCGTACAGGAAGGGCTTCAACGTCGAGCCGGGCGACCGCCATGCCTGCACCATGTCGACGTGGCCGAGCCGCTCGCGGTCGCCGAACGCCACCGATCCCACGTACGCGCGCGCCTCCATCGTGGCGTTGTCGACCACCAGCAGCGCCGCCGAGGTGCGCGGCGGCAGCGTCGAGAAGTAGCCCTGCACGCGCTCTTCCAGGGTGCGCTGCAGGCCGGCATCGAGCGTCGACACGATCCGCGCCGCACGCGGCTGTTGCCGTCGGAGCCGCTCCGCCAGCAATGCCGCCTGCAACGGCGGCTGCAGGGCACGCGCGACGACCGGCTCGATGCCGGCGTCTTCCACCTCCGCGGGCGACCAGACGCCGAGATCGGCCATGCGCTGCAGCACCTTGTCGCGCGCCACCTGCGCGGCTTCGGGATGGCGATCGGGGCGAAGCCGGCTGGGCGATTGCGGCAGCACCGCGAGCAGCGCGGCTTCGGCGTGCGACAAGCGCGACGCCGGCTTGCCCAGATACGCCCAGCTGGCCGCTTCGACGCCTTCGATGGTGCCGCCGAACGGCGCGCGCTCCAGGTACAGCGTCAGGATCTCGCGCTTGGACAGGTGCGCCTCCAGCTGCACCGCCCGCAACATCTGCTTGGCCTTGCCCCACGGCGTGCGCGAGTGCCGGTCCAGCATGCGCGCGACCTGCATGGTGAGCGTCGATCCGCCGGACACCACGCGGCCATGGCGGACGAACTGGCCCGCCGCGCGCACCAGTGCCCAGGGATTGATGCCCGGATGCTGCCAGAACCAACGGTCTTCGTAGCTCAGCAGCGCCTGCAGATAAAGCGGCGACACCGTGTCCACCGAGGCGGGATAGCGCCACACGCCCTCACGATCGGCGAAGGCGCGCAGCGGCGTGCCGTCGCGCGCGACGACGAGCGTGCTGGTGTCGCGCGTCTTCGGTAGCGGGGGCGGGAACGCGAGGTCGAGCACGAGCACCGTCACGAGTACGGCGACGGTACCCCAACGCAACCACGGCAACAGCCGGCGTGCGCGATGCAGGCCTTTCGCGATGCGCTCACGCGCGGATCCGAAGCGTGCTGCGTCCTTCATCCCGTACGGGCCCCTTCTCCCCGCATGCGGGGAGAAGGCGTGTCCCTCACGGCTGCACCACCGTCAGCGTCGCCGGCGACGCCTTGCCGACACCACGGATGTCGGGACGGTACATGTCCTCGACCAGCGACGGCGGCACCGTGTACGTACCGGGCGTGACCGCACGGACCAGGTAGAAGAGCTTCGCCGTGCCGCCACGATCCAGCTTCAGCGCCGCCACGTAGCGATCGTCGCGGAACTCCTCGTGCTTGACGTCGGCAGCGCTGCCGCGGTCGCTGATGGCGATGCCATCCACCACCACCTCGGCCCATTGCTTGGCGTCGCCCAGGTTGAAGTTCTCGATCTCGAGGCCGGCCGGCAGCAGGTCGGTGAACAATGCATCAGGCATCGCCACGTTCGCGGTGATGCCCACCCGCACGATCAGCGCCTCGCCTTCCTTCAGCGCACCCCCCTTCCACTCCTGGCCATCGGTCGTGTAGTAGCGGCGCTCGATCCCGATCTGGCGGTTGTCCGGCGCAGGCGCGCTGCGCGGGATGCCGGCCACATCCAGCGAGGCGTACAGCGGCGGCGAGCCTTCGGGCACGAAACGCACGCCCCGGGCCAGCGCGGCGTGATCGACGCTGCGGCCGAACAGGCGCACCGGCGCCACGGCCTCCGCGTCGCCACCGATGCTCCACTGTCCCGAGACCAGCTTCTTCTGGTCCACCATCAACGCCTTGCCCAGCCGCGCCAACGCCACCTGCTCCTGCGTGCTCAGCCACAACCAGCCGCTGTTGCGGCGCGCGTCCAGTTCGCGTCCCAGCGAGATCGCGCGGCGGTCGTACTCGGGCTTGGCCAGCTTGCGTTCGTGTACCAGCGCGATCATCAGCGCATCGTCACGCAGCTTGGTGCCGTAGTCGCCCAGGTACTCCGGTCGGTCGCCGGTCTTGGCGAAGCCTTCCGCGATCGCCTTGGCGCCGCGGTTGCGATCGCCCTGCAGCGTCAGCGCGATGCCCAGATGCACCAGCGGAAGACCGGTCAACGTCTTGCCGCGCTCGTTGTCGTATAGCGCGCGCAGCGTACCCAGCGGCGCACGGTTGACCCGCGCGAGCACGTAGCCGGCATAGGCCTGGTTGGCGAATTTCAGATGGTCGCGCCGATCGTAGCCGTAGAACTGCGCGCCTCCGGCCAGCAGGTCCTCGTTGAGGCGGGTCAGCGCCTTCTGCAGCACGGCGTCCGGCACGGCGAAGCCGCCTTCGCGCGCGTCCAGCAGGAACTCGGCGATGTACGGCGTCAGGCCAGGATTGACGTAGTCGTCGTTGCCCCACATCGAGAAATGCCCATTGGCGACCTGCATGGAGGCGAGGCGACCGAACGCGCCTTCCATGCGTTCGCGACGCTTCTTCGCCTCCAGGCCCTCGATACCGAGCAGCTTCGCCGTGGCGTCGTCGAGTTCCAGCGCCGCATAGCCCTTGCTGGTGGTCTGTTCGGCGCACCCATACGGATATTCCAGGGCGCCCTTCAATGCACTGGCGAACGGGATCGGCGGCAATGCGCTGACGGTCATGCGCGCCGTCACCGAACCCGGCATCAGCCCGTCGGCGAAGCCCGCGCCCATCTCCACGGGCGCCAGGCTGTCCAGCACCTGTGTGCGCGAGCGCAGCACCGCCGGCCAACCCGCCCGCACCGGAACGTCGTAGCGCCGGTCCACCTTGAAACCGTTGCCTTCGACACGCACGCGGACCTGCGCCGTGGTGTAGCCCTCGCCCGCGGTGATCGGGAACGTCAGCGTGCGCTTGGCATCGATGGCGAGGTCGGCGCTGCGGCTGCCCTCGCCGATGTCCAGCGGCCCCTCGCCGTTGACCAGCACCTTGAACGCACCGGTCTTGCCGGTGAAGTTCTGCACGTCCAGGGTTACCGTGCTCTTGTCGCCCGGTGCGAGCACGCGCGGCAGGCTCGCTTCGGCCACGATCGGCGCGCGCACCACGGTCTCGCGGTCGCGATTTCCGTAGCGCGTATCCGAATAGACCAGCGCAGACACGCGCAGCGTGCCGTTGAAATCGGGCACCTTCAGCGCGATCCGCGCGTTGCCCTTGCCGTCGAGCTTCACCGGCCCGGAGAACAGGTCCACCGTCTGCACGCGCGAGGTGGGACGCTTCGCCTGCGGCAGTGCCGCCAACGCCATGTCGCCGCCGAAACGCAGTTTCGCGCTGCCGCCCTCGAAGCTCTCGATCACGCGGCCGTAGATGTCGTAGGCATCCACACCCAGGCGCCGCTGGGCGAAGAACTGCGCGTTGGCGTCCGGCACCGGGAAGCGGGTGATGTTGAGGATGCCCACGTCGACCGCGGACACGGTGACGTGCGCGGTCTGGCCGGCGAGTTCCGGCACGCTGACGCTGGCCCGCAGGTCCTGCTCCGGACGCATCTGTTTCGGCACCGACAGGCCGACCGCGATGCGACGGTCGCGACGGTCCATCGGCACGTGCGCCACGCCGACGGCGCGCGCCGGGGTGATCTTGCTGGGGGCCGATCCGCCACGGAACACCAGCGCGGTGACGTAGACGTCGTGGCGCTCCCATTCCTTGGTGACCGGAATCGAGAACGTGCTGCCCGGCTTGGCCTCGATCGCCTGCACGTACAGCATGCGGTCGGCTTCCACCATCAGCAGGCCCTTGCCGGCGTGCGGCGGTGTGACGGTGACCTTGAGCGTATCGCCCGCCTTGTAGCCGGTCTTGTCCAGGGCCAGCTTGACCTTGTCGGGGCGCGCATCGAGGCCACGGTTCTGGTCGTCCCAGCTCCAGCCCGCGCGGAACGGATAGCGCGTGGTCAGGCCCGTGGCCGGATCGAACACATCCAGCCGGTATTCGCCCCACTCCACCGGGAAATCGATCTTCGCCGCACCGGTACCGATCTCCAGCGTGCGGGTGTCCTTGTTCTCGAAGCGGCGGGTGAAGTCGTAATCCCAACCGCCGTCTTCATCGTAGTTCCAGTGGTAGTCGCGCAGCTCGCGCACCAGCGTGGCCTTCAGGCCCTTCGCCGGCTGCGGCTTGCCTGCCGCGTCCACGCGCACCAGCTCGAATGCGGCATTGGCGTTGGCATCGGCGCCGTCCGTGTCGTCGAACAGCGGACGGATGCCGACCAGCGCATCCGCCGGCCACAGCACCCGCTTGAGCGTGCGGTTCACCGTGCGGCCACCGGTCTCGTAGACGCTGCCGGACACGATCGCGGCAATGGTGCTGCGCGGCTTGGCTTCTGCGGGCAGTGCGATGTCCTCTTGCAGCACGCCGTTCTCGGGCAACGTCGCATCGATGACGTCCTTGGCGTCCTTCGGCAGCTCCAGGGTGGGGTCGCCGAAGAAGTAGCCCGGCAACTGTTCCAGCGGATGCTGTTCCACCGCCACCGCCAGCTTGGCGGTGAAGCGGTTGCCGCTGGCGGGCGCTCCGTACAGATAGGCGGCGGTGGCCTTGAGCTTCAGCGGCTCGCCCGGCTTCAGCACGGGCCGCGCCGTATCCAGATCCAGCTTCATGCGCTCGGGCAGGAATTCCTCGATGCGCAGCGTCATGCCCTGCACCGCCTCCTTGCTGGCCGGATCGGTACGGAATTCCACCTGCCAGCGACCGGTCGGCGCTTCCACCGGGATCGCCTGCTCGAAACTGAAATAGCCCTGCGCGCCCGCCTGCAGGCGGGTTTCGCGGAATACCTTGCCGTCCGGCTGCTTGAGGCGCAGGAACACGGGCTGGCCACCGCCCTGCTTCGGCGCAGGCACGGGCTTGCCGTCGTGGTCGCGCAGCAGGGCGGAGATGCGCACGGTTTCGCCGGGCCGGTACAGGTCGCGGCCGGACCAGGCGAACACGTCGAACCAGGCCTGCTCGCGCCCGGCCACGGCGAACTCGGACAGGTCCAGCGCCGGCTGGTTGAACGGCAGCATGGACACGTCCTTGCCGCGCGTGGCGACCAGCACGTGGCCGGCGTCCAGGGTGTACTTCAACAGCGCGTTGCCGTTGCCGTCCGTCTTGCCGGTCAGCACCGCCTCACCGCGCGCATCCAGGACCTTCAGCTCGACGCCGCCGACGGCCGCGCCGTCCTGCAGCGACGCGGTATGCACGAACAGCGTGTCCTTGTACGCGCGCGCGTGCAGGCCGATGTCGCTGACGGTGAAGAATGCGGTCTCGAATTCGCCGGCGAACTTGCCGGTGCGCTTCATCACCGCGAAGTACAGGCCCGGGTCCTGCAGTTCGCGGATGTCCTGGATCGGCAGGTAGGTCAGCACGCGTTCGTTGGGCTTGCCGCCCAGCACGAAACGGTTGAGATAGACCGGTTCGGCGAGCTCGCCGATCGGCGTGTTGTCGCCGTACTCGCTGTCCAGATCCCAACTGCCGCGGCGGCCGCCGCGCTGGTACTCGGCGAAGAACTTCGGCAGCTGCTTCTCGCTGACGCGGAGGAACTCCACGTCCACTTCCGGCACGTTGATCGACACCACCGGCAGGCCGCGGCTCTCGCGCGCCGGCAGCACGCTGCCCTGCGAGGCGAACCCCACCGCGGGGTCCAGTTCGCCGGTGTGCACCTTGCGCGTGTCGTCCTTGCCCAGGCGCGTGCCGTCGGCCGCCGACAGGCCCGCCTTCAGGGTGACGTCGTAGTCCTTCGCTGCCTCCACCGACGGGAAGCGCAGGATGAGACCCTTGTCGTCCAGCACCCAGCTGCCCTTCACCGCCGCGCCGTTGGCGTCCTTCACCACCAGCAGGTCGTCGAACGCCTGGGAACTGACCAAGGGGCGGCTGAACTCCAACGCGATCGCCAGGTCGCCGTCGTGCTGGTCGGGATAGGCGCCGACCAGGGCGAAGCCCTCGACCTTGGCCGTCTCGGCCTTGATCGGTTCGCCGCTCGCTTCGGGCAGCTGTCCGGTTTCATTGCGTTTGCAGCCCGCCAGTACGGTGGCGGCCAGCAAGGCAATAAAAAACGCGCGCACCCAGCGGCTACGCGCGTTCGTCCTGTTCCGATGTACCGATCCCATGTGCCATTCCCTGCCGTGGTCGTGTCGGCAGTATAGAACGCAGGGATGGAGGCGGCGGGGTCATCGCCCGCACGCCTCCGGGTTCGATCAGGCCTCCGGAGCGGTTTCGCTGGCGTCGGGCGCGGCCGGCAAGGCGCCGACGCCACCTTCCACCGCCTCGTCCTCGTCCAGCGACGCATCCAGGCGCTCCACCGCCTGCAGCGTCTCGCCCTCGCCCAGGCGCATCAGGGTGACGCCCTGCGTGTTGCGGCCCACCTGCGAGATTTCCGCCGCGCGGGTACGCACCAGGGTGCCGCCGTCGGAGATCAGCAGGACTTCATGGTGATCGGACAGCTGGATGGCGCCGACCAGGCGGCCGTTGCGCTCGGTGGTCTTCAGCGCGATCACGCCGCGGGTGCCACGGCCCTTGCGCGGGTAGTCCGCCACGGGCGTGCGCTTGCCGTAGCCGCGCTCGCTGGCGGTCAGGATGTCGCCGTCGCCATCGACGACCACCAGGCTGACCACCTCGGAACCGGCTTCGGCGATCGGGGCCGCGGTGTCGCCATCCGCCTCGCCCTCGTCCTGCTCGCCTTCCGCCTCGGCATCGGCGCCTTCGGCCAGGCGCATGCCGCGCACGCCGGTCGCGGTACGACCCATGGCGCGCACCAGCGCCTCGGAGAAGCGAACCGCGCGGCCGTTGGACGCGAACAGCATGATGTCGCGCTCGCCGTCGGTCAGGGCCACGCCGACGAGGGCATCGCCTTCATCCAGGTTGATCGCGATCTTGCCGCGCGCCAGCTTGAACGCGAATTCGGTCAGCGGGGTCTTCTTGACGGTGCCGTCCTTGGTGGCGAAGAAGACGAACTTGCCCTCTTCGTAATCCCGCACCGGCACCACGGCCTGGACCTTCTCACCGGCTTCCAGCGGGATCCAGTTGATGATCGGACGGCCGCGCGCATTGGAGCCGGCTTCGGGCAGCTGGTAGACCGGCAGCCAGAACACCCGGCCACGGCTGGTGAAGGTCAGCAGCGTGTCGTGCGTGTTGACCAGCCACAGCTGGTCGATGAAATCCTCTTCCTTCGTCGCCGCCGCGCTCCGGCCACGACCGCCCCGCTTCTGCGCGCGGTAGGCGCTGGCCGGCTGGCGCTTGGCGTAACCGGCATGCGACAGCGTCACCACCATGTCTTCCGGCGCGATCAGGTCCAGGATGTCGAGGTCTTCCTCGCTGTGGCGGATCTCGCTGCGGCGCTCGTCGCCGAACTCGGCCTTGACGTTCAGCAGCTCGTCGCGGATCACCTGCAGCAGCACGTCCGGGTTCTCGAGGATGCGGATCAGGCCGGCGATGACCTCCAGCAACTGGCGGTATTCCTCGGTCAGCTTTTCCTGCTCCAGGCCGGTCAGGCGGTGCAGGCGCATTTCCAGGATCTGCGTGGCCTGCGCCTCGCTGAGCTGGTAGCGGCCATCGACGAAGCCGATCGCGGCAGGCAGGTCTTCCGGACGCGAGGCCTCGGCGCCTGCGGCGGCGAGCAGCGAGCCGACCAGGCCCGGTTCCCAGGTCTTGGCCAGCATGCGCTCGCGCGCTTCCTGCGGGTTGGCCGACGTCTTGATCAGCTCGATCATCTCGTCGATGTTCGCGAGCGCGACGGTCAGGCCTTCCAGGATGTGGGCGCGGTTGCGCGCCTTGCGCAGTTCGAAGATGGTCCGGCGGGTCACCACTTCGCGGCGATGGCGCACGAACGCTTCCAGCATCTGCTTCAGGTTCAGCAGCTGCGGGCGGCCGTCGACCAGGGCGACCATGTTGATGCCGAACACCGACTCCATCGGCGTCTGCAGGTACAGGTTGTTGAGGACGACCTCGGCGGATTCGCCGCGCTTGACCTCGATATAGATGCGCATGCCGTCCTTGTCGGACTCGTCGCGCAGCTCGCTGATGCCTTCGAGCTTCTTCTCCTTCACCAGCTCGGCGATCTTCTCGATCAGCCGCGCCTTGTTCACCTGGTACGGGATCTCGGTGACGATGATCGACTCGCGGCCGTTATCGTCGTTGACCTCGATGTCGGCCTTGGCGCGCATGCGCACGCGGCCGCGGCCGGTACGGTAGCCCGCCACGATGCCGGCGGTGCCGTTGATGATGCCGCCGGTGGGGAAGTCCGGGCCGGGGATGTACTGCATCAGCCCGTCGACATCCAGCTCCGGATTGTCGATCAGGGCGATCAGGCCGTTGACCACTTCCGAGAGGTTGTGCGGCGGGATGTTGGTCGCCATGCCCACCGCGATGCCGGCCGAGCCGTTGACCAGCAGGTTCGGGAAGCGCGTCGGCAGGACCGTCGGCTCCTGTTCCTTCTCATCGTAGTTGGGCTGGAAATCGACGGTCTCTTTGTCGATGTCGGCCAGCAGCTCGTGGGTGAGCCGCGCCATGCGCGCTTCGGTGTATCGCATGGCCGCCGCGGCGTCGCCGTCGACCGAGCCGAAGTTGCCCTGGCCGTCGACCAGCATGTAGCGCAGCGAGAACGGCTGCGCCATGCGCACCAGCGTGTCGTAGACCGACTGGTCGCCGTGCGGGTGGTACTTACCGATCACGTCACCGACGATGCGGGCGGACTTCACGTGCGGCTTGTTGGCGTGGTTGCCCAGTTCGTTCATCGCGAACAGGACGCGCCGGTGGACGGGCTTCAGGCCATCGCGGACATCCGGGAGCGCGCGCCCCACGATCACGCTCATCGCGTAATCGAGATAGCTGCGACGCATCTCGTCTTCGAGGTTGACGGGGATGATTTCCTTGGCGGTCTCGGCCATTCGGGTTCCGTGTTTCGCTGATTGTCTCGGGCCTGAATCCGGGCCAAAACGGGCCTAGCCGGCGTGGGCCAGCGAGGCAGCGACAGGCGGGGATTCCGGCGGGTTCTGCAACCTGCGGAGTGTATCACAACGGGCGCGCCCAACCGACCTTTTCGGCCCGAGAAACAAGCACTTATGGGGTCCGTTACGGCCCTTGCGCGGAGCCTGGCGGATTCACCGCCGGCGCAGGCTCGAACGCCGGGCGCCGGACACGAAAAAGCCCGGCCAAGGCCGGGCTTCTCGCTGGAACTGGTGGGCGGTACAAGTTTCGAACTTGTGACCCCTGCCGTGTGAAAGCAGTGCTCTACCGCTGAGCTAACCGCCCGAATT
>Ga0247823_10003465_pt1 | contig 12774 bp, 10 predicted proteins | sample 13C_PalmiticAcid_2_FD_192426 | JGI IMG/M metagenome (GOLD analysis project Ga0247823, IMG submission 192426) | Soil microbial communities from agricultural site in Penn Yan, New York, United States - 13C_PalmiticAcid_Day30 | ecosystem: Environmental > Terrestrial > Soil > Agricultural land...
TGTTGCCGGTCAGCAGGCCACCGTTGCTGCCGCCCTGGATGCCCAGGTGCTTCGGCGAGGTGATCTTGCGGGCGATCAGGTCCTGCGCGACCGCAGCGAAGTCCTCGTACGCCTTGTGGCGGTTGGCCTTCAACGCGGCCTGGTGCCAGCGCGGACCGTACTCGCCGCCGCCGCGGATGTTGGCGACGGCATAGACGCCGCCCTTCTCCAGCCAGCCCTTGCCGACGCCGCCGGAATAGCCGGGGGTCAGCGAGATCTCGAAGCCGCCGTAGCCGTACAGCAGGGTCGGCGTGCTGCCGTCGTACTTCAGGCCTTCAGGGCGCACAAGGAAGTACGGCACCCTGGTGCCATCCTTCGATGTGGCGAAGTGCTGTTCGATCTTCTTGCCCGAGGCGTCGAAGAACGCCGGCATCGACTTCAGCTGCTCAGGCTGCTTGCCGATCTCGGCCAGCGACAGCGTGGTCGGGGTCAGGTAATCGGTGGCCGTCAGCCACACCGCGTCGCTGTCGTCGCTGTCCACATCGTTGACGCCGATGGTGCCGAAGGACGGCGCGCCGACGAAGGCGCTTGTCTTCCAGCCCGAGGCCGACGGCGTGAGCACGCTCAGGCGGTTCTTCACGTCCTCCAGCACGTTGAGCACCAGGTGATTCTTCGTCCACGTGAAGCCCGCCAGCGAGGTCTTGTCGGTCGGCGCGAACAGCACGTCGAAGTCGCGCTTGCCGGCCATGAAGTCATCGAACTTCGCGGCCAGCAGGCTGCCGGCGGCATGGGTCTTGCCGCCGACGGTCCACGGCTCGCGCAGTTCCAGCGTCAGCCATTCCTTGTGCACGCCCTTGTTGGCGGAATTGGGGGCATCGATCTTGGCCAGCGTGCCGTCGGCGCGACGCAGGTAGAGCTCGTCGTTGTAGAAGGCGATGGTGCGGCTGACGAAATCGCGCTGGAAGCCCGGCGTGTCGTCATGGTAGGCCGCGATGTACATGTCCTCCGCGGTGCCTTCGTACACGACGGCGGCCGATGCGAGCGGCGTGCCCCGCTTCCATTCCTTCACGATGCGCGGGTAACCCGAGCTGGTCAGGCTGCCGGCGCCGAAGTCGCTGTAGACGTAGACGGTGTCGGCGTCCTTCCAGCCCAGCGCACCCTTGGCCTCGGGGCGGTAGAAGCCGTCGGCCAGGAACTTCTTGTTGACCAGGTCGAACTCGCGGGTCTCGTCGGCATCGGCACCGCCGCGCGACAGCGCGACCAGGCAGCGCGCGTAGTCCGGCTTGCGGCAGTCGGCACCGTGCCAGACCCAGTTCTTGCCTTCGGCCTTGTTCAACGCATCCAGGTCCAGCACGGTTTCCCACTGTGGCTGGGCCTTGCGGTACTCGGCCAGCGTGGTGCGGCGCCAGACGCCGCGCTCGTGCTGCTTGTCCTTCCAGAAGTTGTAGTAGTACTCGCCGATCTTCTGCACGCCCGGGATCTTGGCGTCGGAATCGAGGATGGCGCGGATATCCGATTCCAGCTGCTTGAAGGCCGGGGTCGAGGCGATCTCGGCCTCGGCCCTGGCGTTCACACCCCTCACCCAGTCCAGCTGCTTCTGCCCTTCGACGTCCTCCAGCCAGGCATACGGATCGTTCGTCACGTCAGCCTCCTTGGCATGGGCAGGGGCTGACAGCGCGCCAGCGACAGCGAGGCCTGCGGCCAGGCAGGCATGGGTGAGTCTGGGCATCGGGTGCGGCTCCGGAGGTGCGTTTCATGAACATGGCACGCTAGCACAAGGCCCGGAGGGCACCCCCTGCCGAAGGTCAGGCCGCCCGGGGCAGAGCGTTGCCCCTGTCGCGGATGCGGCGCGCCTGCGGGCTGCGACGACGGCGCGCCGTCCGATGCGCCCTGGCCCCACGGACCGGAAGCCGGAACCGGTGCAGGGCCCACCAGGCCACGGCAGGCATCCCGACCAGCCACAGGGGCAGCCAGCCCAACCAGTCGGTGCTGGCGCGGGCCAGCGGCAGCAGCAACACCAGCGCAACGCCTGACAGCACCACGCGGCGCAGGACACGATCCAGATGGACATCGGGGCGGTCCTGGCGGACCGCATGCGAAACCTGAAGCGAGGACATGGACATGGCGGAGGATTCCCTTGTGTGATGTCAGTACGACGTCACATTCACGCAGTGGCATCTCACGGGTTGCGACATCACCGGTTAACATCTCCGTCGCATCCTGATGACTAGCGTGTCCGTATGACAGGGAGAAGGGAGTCCCACATGCCCATGGCGTTGCCAATCCGCGTGGTCCGCATTGCACTGCTCGCGCTGCTGCTGGCACTGGCGGGCGGCTGTGCCAGCCGCGGCCCGGCGCGCGCGGCACCCGACGCGGTGGACCTGCCCCGCTTCATGGGCACCTGGCATGTCGTCGCGCACATCCCCTACTTCGCCGAGCGCGGGCACGTGGCGGCGCGCTACGAGTACACGCTGCGCGACACCGACAAGGTCGGCGTGGCGTACCACTACCGCGAAGGCTTCAGCGAGCCCGAGCAACTGCGCGAGGCACGCGCGTCGGTCAAGGGGGAGTCCGGCAACCGCGAATGGACGCTGTGGTTCGTCGGCGTGGTGCCCGCCAAGTGGCGCATCGTCGAAGTGGCGCCCGACTACTCATGGGCACTGGCGGATTACCCCGGCCGCGACATGGGCTGGATCATGGCCCGCGATCCGCTCATGGACGACGTGCGCTACGAGGAACTGGTGAAGAAGGCGCGCGACCACGGTATCAACGCCCGACAGCTGGTCCGCGTGCCCCAGGCGCCGGCGCAGGTGGGGAAGCCGGGCTTCGGCGAGCCGAAGGAGCCGTAGAGAGGTCCGCTGCAGGAATCCCTGCGCGCGCCTTCAGTCGCGATGGAAATCAGAGGGGCCGGGCGTGTCGCCTCGTGCGGGCAATCAAGGCTCCCTCGCCCACCCCTGCTTGCCCGGGATCCGGGACCCGTCCTCCACCGTCGCGACTCACGTCGCTCCCATAACCCTGCGCCCCGCCGCGAAACTACCTCTTCCCGTAGTTCGACAGCGCCAGTTCCAGCAGCGTTTTGGCCTGCTCGCGCAGCACGGCGGGCTCGACGATCTCCGCATCCGCGCCGTAATGCAGGATGTCCATCAACAGCTCGCGCGAGACGCTGTAGGGAATCTTCAGTTCGTAACGGCCGTCCGGCAGGTGGCGGCCCTGCTGCTTGGAATGCCACTGTTCGTCGGCGACCCAGCGCGCGGCCTTGGCGCTGAAGAGGATGGTGGCCCAGCCCTTCGGTTCGCCCGAGAAGATGCCGTAGCTCGACGCCAGATGCTGGTTCAGCTCCTCGTTCGGCAGGTCGCGTGCCGGCTCGTCGCCCAGTCGCGCGCTGCCGATGCGATCCACCGCGAAGCTGCGCAGCGCGTTGCGTTCGTGGTCCCACGCATCGAGATACCAGTTGTCGCGGTAGTGGGTGATGCGCTGCGGCGATACCGCGCGTCGCGTGCGCTCGTCGGTGGAACGCGCGCGATATTCGAACTGCAGTTGCTTGCGCTCGAGTACGGCCGACGCCACGGTGCGGAAGCTGGCTTCATCCAGCGTGCGACCGCGGTGCGGGATCACCCGCACGCGATCCACGGGCCAGTGGTCCACGCCCGCATGGTCGGCCAGCAGGCCTTCGATGCGCTTCTGCAGCGGCGCCAGTGCCCCGGAGAGCACGCCACCGCCTGTGCGGACCAGCAACTGCTGCGCGGCGAGCAACGCATACAGTTCTTCCGAACTCAGCCACAACCCCGGCAGTTCGAAACGATCGCTCTCGGCCGCGTGGTAGCGGAAGCCCGCTTCGCCATCGCCTTCGATCGGCGCCATCAGCGCATCGCGCAGGTAGGCGAGGTCGCGGTAGACGGTGGCGCGCGAACACCCCAACTCCTCCTGCAGCCGCTTCACCGTGACCGGATAGCGCGCCGCCTTCAGGATGCGGTGCAGGGCGGTGATGCGTTCGATCTTGTCCATGGGCAGCGTGGCAGCGGGGGGCGTGGCCGGATTATCGCCGACGGTTGGCCGTTTTCGTCGCCTGCCTGCCGTTGGAAGAGACACAGGGGACAAGCGCCGACGGCGCCTTGGGCCCGTGCGGTGCCTGGTGCCGTGGCGTGTCTTCGCCACCGCGACGCCCTCAACGCACGGACCCAAGGCGCCGCCTCTTCCCGGGAGCATGCCGACCATGTCGCCGCGCGCCGTCCTGCCCCTGCTGTTCGCACTGGCCGCCTGCCAGCCCTCCCCGAACGGCGATACCGGAGCGCCCGCCGCCGCCCCGCCCACACCGCCCGTCGTCCCCGCGCGCGACGCCGTACGGGACGTGAAGGCGTCGATGCAGCGGTTCCTGGCCGCCCGCCGCTTCCACGCACGGATGCAGGTGGAGGGCGCCCGGCCGATGACCGGCGAGATGGACTACGTGGCGCCGGACCGCTACAGGATCGCGTTGCCCGGCGGCACGCAGACAGTGATCGGGAATGTGCTGTACATGCAGGTGAACGGCCGACGCACGCAGGTGCCACTGCCTCCGGAGACGCTCGCCCCGTGGCGCGACCCGCTCGCATTCCAGCAGGCCGGGCAGGGTTTGTCCGCCGAACACGTCGGCGACGACACCATCGCCGGCCACCCTGCCCGGCGTTACCGCGTACGCCACGACGCCCCGGAAGCGGTGGCGTTCGACTACTGGATCGGTCCCGGCGGTCTGCCGCTGCAACTGCGCCACAGCGGTCGCGACGACGAGGGTCGCGCCTACACGGTGCTGTTGACGTATTCACGCTACGACGACCCGGCGATCAGCATCGACGCGCCGCCTTGAGTGGAGGCGGAGGGTCACGACGGGAAGATGACGCGTCCCGGCGCAGGAATGCTGGCGACCGTGACACGCATCCTGAATCGAGCGCGTCTCCGTGGCAGAATGCATGTCGCAAACCTGAATCGGAACAAGCACTTGGGTTGTGGCGCCGTCGGCTCACATCTACCATGTAACCGCTTACATTCCCTCTCCATTTCCTCGAGACCCGCCATGTCACGCCCGACGCCTCCCTCCTTGCTGGCACTCGTCCTGATCGCCGGCAACGTTGCGCCTGCCCTGGCTGGCGAGGTGGTGCTGCCGCGTAACGAGAAGGGGGAAGCCATCCATGCAGGCAAGGGGTTCGGCAAGCAGGGCAGTGCGGCGCTGCCGGTCATCGCCATGGCGGTGCGCCCCATTCCCGAAGCGCCACCTGAGCCGGCACCGCCGACGCCCACGCTCACCGGTGGCGGTGAACTGGGCATCGCCGCCACCAGCGGCAACAGCAACACCGAGAGTTTCAACGGACGGTTGGACCTGACCTATACCGACGGCGGCGCATGGCGCCACAGCGCCAGCCTGTTCGGCCTGCACTCACGCTCCGAATACACCCGGACCCAGGACGACGGCAGCGTCATCCGCGACAGCCGCACCACGGCCAACCGCTACACGGTCAACGCCAACAGCGCCTACCTGATGGACGAACGCGGCACGCTCAACACCGCCGTGCGCCACGAAGAAGACGACTTCGGCACCTACAGCCGGCAGCAGTCCGTCAGCCTCAGCTACGGCAACCGCGTCCTCGAGGGGCAACGCGGCCACCTCGACCTGCAGGTCGGTCCCGGTTATCGCCGCGCGTACGACACGCTCGATGACCGCACCGAAGCCGGCTTCATCGGCCGTGGCCTGATCGACCTGCGCTACGCGCTGAGCGAGAACACCGAGATCGTCAACAAGCTGCTGGTGGAATCCGGCGAATACAACACCTTCGCGCAGAACGACCTGGGCGTCTCGGTCACGATGAACTCGCACCTCGCGCTGAAGGCGGGTTGGCAGGCGCGACACAACAGCGATGTCGCACCCGACATCAAGAAGACGGACACCCTGACCACGATGAACGTGGTCTACCGCTTCAAGTAACCGCGCGCGCCGCTCAGGCGAGGAGCGCGCCCGCGCCCTGCGCCAGCAGTTGGGCCGCGACGCGTTGCCCCAGCGCCTCGGGATCGCCGGCCGGGCCGGTATCTTCCGCGCGGATCACCTGCCCCTCCGCCGAACCCACCAGTCCCGACAGCGACAGCGCATCGCCCGTGCGCTGCGCAAACGCAGCCACCGGAACATGGCAGCTGCCGTGCAGTGCCCGGTTCATGGCGCGCTCCGCCTCCACGCAAACGCGCGTCGCGGCATCGTCCAGCGCCGCGAACAGCGCATGCGTGACGGGATCTTCCGCCCGGCACTCCACCGCGATGGCCCCCTGCGCGGGCGCCGGCAGCCAGCGCGGCGCATCCAGCCGCACGCGGATGCGCGAAGCGAACCCCAGGCGTTGCAACCCGGCGCACGCCAGCACGATCGCGTCGTAGTCGCCGGCATCCAGCTTGGCCAGTCGCGTATTGACGTTGCCGCGCAGGTCCAGCAGCTGCAGGTCCGGGCGCAATGCGCGCAGCTGCGCCTGCCGGCGCAGCGACGACGTTCCCACGCGGGCGCCATGGGGCAGCGCGGCGATGCCGTCGTAGTGATGGGAGATGAAGGCGTCGGCCGGATCCGCGCGCGGCAGGATGGCGGGCAGCGCGAAGGGACCTTCGAGCTCCATCGGCACATCCTTCAGCGAATGCACGGCGCAGTCCGCCTCGCCGCGCAGCATGGCCAGCTCCAGTTCCTTCAGGAACAGGCCCTTGCCCCCGATGGCGGCCAGCGAGCGGTCCAGCACCTCGTCGCCACGCGTGCTCATCGGCACCAGCTCGACCGCCAGCCCGGGATGGGCGGCGCGCAGCCGGTCGGCGACGTGTTCGCTCTGCCAGAGGGCGAGCGGGCTCTTGCGGGTGGCGATGCGCAGCAGGGTCATGCGGGCATTATCCCGCATGGCGCCACGTCCGCGCGCGTTCAGAGCGCCTTGACGGTCTCGCGCAGGCCCGCCACGCAGCGGCGGCTCACTTCCAGCGGCTCCTTGCCATGGCGCAGGATGGCCTGGACATGGCCATCGCCGATGCGCTTGATCTCGACCAGTTCGTGGCGCGCGACCAGGCAGTTGCGATGGATCCGCACGAAGCGGCCACCGAATTCCTCTTCCAGCGATTTCAGCGATTCCTCGATCAGGTCCTCGCCGCGCGCGTGGTGCACCACCACGTACTTCTCCTCCGCCTGCAGGTAGTGCACTTCATCCACGGGAATCAGCCGCAGGCTGCCCCGCAGGCGTGCACACAGGTGGGTCCGCGGCTGGCTGCTCGATGACGCCGGCGCCTGGGTCTCGCGTCCGGCGATGAAGGTGCGCGCGCGTTCGAGCGCGGCGGCCAATCGCTCGGCGCGGATCGGCTTCATCAGGTAATCGATGGCGGCGGCCTCGAAAGCCGACAGCGCGTGTTCGTCGTAGGCCGTGCAGAACACCACGGCGGGGCGCGGGTCGAAGGCGGCCAGATGGCGGGCGGCCTCGAGTCCGTCCACGCCCGGCATGGCGATGTCCAGCAGGACCATGTCGGGGCGATGCTGCGAACAGGCCTGCAACGCGTCCAGGCCGTTCTCGGCCTCGGCGACCACGTCGATGCCGGGATGCTCGGCCAGCAACGCGCGCAGGCGCTCGCGGGCAAGGGGTTCGTCGTCGGCAATAACCACTTTCACGGCAAAGGCGTCCTCGGTGAACGTTGGCGTGATCCCCCGCGTCCTAGGTTACCCATGGCGGCGCCATGCGTCATCCTTCGGGGGGCGCGTGGGGATTACAACGCAAACCGCCGGCTCATCCAGTCACCCAGGTCACGGATTTCCTCCGCGCACACCTGGTGTGCCATCGGATAGCGGTGCCATTGCACGTCGAAACCCAGGTCACCGAGTGCGCGGGCGCTCTGTTCGGCATGGATGAGCGGGATCACCGGATCCCCCGTGCCGTGCGCCATGAACACCGGTTGCGCGGTGGCCGCAGCCACCAGGTGCGTGGCAGCCTGCGCCGCGCCCGGCAGGTAGGTGGAGAGCGCGATCAGCCCCGCCAACGGCACCTGCCTGCGCAGGCCGGCCGCCAGGGTGATGGCACCGCCCTGGGAGAATCCCGCCAGCAGCAACCGCTCCGGCGCGATGCCCCGCGCCTGCTCGCGCGCGATCAATGCCTCCACCTGCACCAGCGACTCCTCGATGCCGGCGCTGTCCGCCCGAGTGGGGAAGTCCATGCCCACGATGTCGTACCACGCACGCATGCGGACGCCGTTGTTGATCGTCACCGCGCGCACGGGCGCATGCGGGAAGACGAAACGCAGCGCCGGCCATTCCGGGCGCACCAGTTCGGGCACGATCGGGGCGAAGTCGTGGCCATCGGCACCCAGGCCGTGCAACCACAGCACGGACCACCGGGGCGCCGGGCCGGTTTCCTGTTCGACGGTATCGAGGATCGGAGAAGCGGAGGGGGTCGTCATGCCGCCATTCTCGCCGCAGACGCGGGCGGACACCAATCAGCCGTCGCTGGCCCCTGCGGCAGGCAACCGGAAGCGCACCGTGCGGCGTGATGCATGCGCCTGGCCGGTCGCCTCGAAACGCCAACGTTGCGCGACCGCGAGCGCGGGCGCATCGAACATGCCCGCAGGCGTCGATGACACTAGGCGCACGTCGCGCACGCTGCCGTCGGGCTGGATGGTGAAAGCGACTTCCGCCTGCCCTTCCACGCGCGCGCGCAGCGCAGGCAGCGGATATCGCGGCTGTGCGTCCTGCAGCAGGCGCGGCGCCCGGTTCTCCTGCACGACACGCGACGGCACAACGGAAGGGCTGGTGGCCGGTGCTTCTTCCTGTCGCGCAGGGAGCGGCGCAGGCGAAGGAGCGACGTCGGGTGCGCGGACAACCGGTGCGGCGGCGACTGCGGGCGCAGGCCCAGGCGCAGGTGCGCGCGCTGCCTGTGCCGGCGATGCCTCCAGGGTAGACGACGTGGGGGATACGACCGGCTGTGCTGCCGCCGCGTCAGCTGCGGCAGCCTGCAACGCCTGCTCGCGCAGCAATGCCGCCACCCCGGCGCCCAGTCGCGGCAGCGCGGGCGCCCGCCCATCGATGCGTTCGATCAGACCCAGCAGGCGCTGCGCCTCCCCTGCATCGCCACGCGTGATCGCCTGTTCGGCGGCGATCAGCACATAAGGCTGCAGTTCCGACAGCGCAGCCTGCGCACGTACGCGCTCCGCCGCTTCGGCGCGCGCCGCCAGGTAGTGTTCCACCGCGTTGTCTCCCGCCGGGACAAGCATCCGGTTTTCCGCCAGTGCCTGTGTCGCCCGCGCGTAGTGCGTCGCGGGCGCCGCTGCGTCCGGCCGAGTGTCCGCCGCGACCGGCAATGCTGCTCCGCCTTGTTCCGCGTCGGGCGCGGATGCACCCTGGCACCCTGCCAGGCACAGCAGCAACCCGCCCCCCATCCACGTCCGTTTCGCTTTCATGTCCACCCCTGTCATGCGGGCGGCAAGCCTAGGCGGCGATCATGACGACGGTGCGTCAGGCCATGCCCACCCTCGACACCGCTCCTCGCACCCGGCACTTCCGCTCGGGAGTTGCCCTGCGAATGCGCGCGATGGCGGCATCGAAGGCGGGTTGCGGCCTGACGGGCGGGCTGTAAGCGTTTGCAGGTGGCTCGACCCCCGCGCCACGTGAAACTTCAGGTAAAGTGCGGCGATCAGGGGCCGATACCGCATCGTATCTCCCCGTTTCGGGGATGGCTGAGCAGGGAGTGCCGTGGCGAACCCGGTCCATCAGGCGGAAACCGTTCTTGGGGAAGAACTGACCGTGAGGCCCACTGCCATCGCCATGCCGCCGCACTTCGCCAATGGCGCGCCCGACGTATCCTGGGTCATCGACCACAGCGACAACGCGGTCGTCGTCTGCGACGACGCAGCGCACATCACCTGGATCAACCAGGGCTTCACGCGCATGCTCGGCTACACGCTGGAGGAAGCCGCCGGCCGCCGCCCCAGCGATTTCCTGGCCGGCCCGCACACCGATCCGGAAACGGTCGAATGGGTGCGCGGCCAGTTGAATGTCCAACAGGGTTACCGCACCGAACTGCTGGTCTACGCGAAGAGCGGCGTGCCGCTGTGGATCTCTGCGGTCGTCAATCCCGTCTTCGACCCCGAGCGCAACGTCCGCTACCTGCTCGGCGTCTATACCGACATCACCCACAGCAAACTGCACGAAGAGCTGCACCGCAAGGTGCTGGGCGCCATCGTCCGGGAGCAGCCGCTGCAGGAGGTGCTGACGCTGGTCTGCCGCGAAGTCGAAAAGGTCATGCCGGAAGCCGTGGCGTCGGTGATCGCGCTGGACGACTACGGCCGCCTTCGCCCGCTCGCGGCTCCCAGCCTGCCCGACGCCATCGGCGCGCTGATCGACGGCGAGCTCGCGGGTCCGATGGTCGGCGCCTGCGGCTCGGCCGCCTGGAGCGGGCAGCCCGTCGAATGCAGCGACATCGAACGCGACCCGCGCTGGCATGCATACAACGCCCCGTTCCTCGCACTGGGCATCCGTGCATGCTGGTCGAGTCCGATCAAGGCCCATGATGGCCGCGTGCTGGGCACGTTCGCGCTGTACTACTGGGAAAACAGGGCGCCCGACGATTTCCACCAGCGCGTGGTCGATGTCTGCCTGCATCTGTGCGCGCTGGCGATGGAGCGCGAGCGCGCACGTGCGCGCATGCACCAGCTCTCGTTCTTCGACACCCTGACCGGGCTGCCGAACCGTGCGCTGTTCAACAGCAAGGTCGAGCAGATGCTGCTGGGCGCCGCGCGACGCGACAGCGCCGTGGCGTTGCTGTTCATCGACATCGACCGCTTCAAGATCGTGAACGACACCCAGGGCCACACGGCCGGCGATGCGTTGCTGCGCGAGCTGGCCAAACGCCTGGGCAGCGAACTGCGCGAAGGCGACGTGGTGGCGCGACTGGCCGGCGATGAATTCGTGCTGGCCGTTCCCGACCGCAGTGCGGAGGAAGCCGCCAACCTGGCCGATCGCCTGATGGCCCGGCTGTCCGAACCGGTGAGCGCAGGCCGGATGATGCTGACGCCCCAGGCCAGCGTGGGCGTGGCGATGTTCCCCGCCGATGGCTGGGATGTGGATTCGCTGGTACGCCATGCCGATATCGCGATGTACCGCGCCAAGTCCGAGGGCGGCGCGCGCATCGTGTTCTACAGCCTGGAGATGAACCAGGCGATGCAGGAGCGGCTCGCACTGGAGAATGCGCTGCGCGAGGCGGTACGCAGCGGCCAATTGCGCCTGCACTACCAGCCGCAGGTCGCGCTGGATGACGATGCCCGCCTGCATGGCGTGGAAGCGTTGCTGCGCTGGCGCCATCCGGAAATCGGCGAGATCTCGCCCGCCACCTTCGTGCCGATGGCCGAAGAGTGCGGCCTGATCGACGAGCTGGGCCGGTGGACGCTGGAAGAAGCCTGCACCCAGATGGCGGACTGGCGGCGGCGCGGCGTGCCGGTGCCGCGCGTCTCGGTCAACCTGTCGGCGATCAACTTCGAACAGCAGGACCTGCCGACCTTCATCGGCAATGTACTGGGCAAATGCGGGCTTTCCCCGTCCGAGCTGATGGTGGAAGTGACCGAGAGCGTCATGCTGGCGCAGAAACCCGAGGTACTGGCCAACATCGATGCGATCCACCGCATGGGCGTGAGCCTGTCGATCGACGATTTCGGCACCGGCTACTCCAGCCTGAGCCATCTCCACCGCCTGCCCATCAGCGAACTGAAGCTCGACATGAGCTTCGTGCGCGACCTGGAGCACAGCGAGTCCGCCCGTGCACTCACCACGTCCATCCTGCGCATCGGCGAAAGCCTGGCGTTGAAGGTGGTCGCCGAGGGTGTCGAGAATGCGGCGCAACGCGCCGTGCTGGCCTCGCTCAACTGCGATCTGTTGCAGGGCTACTACGTCTCGCGCCCCCTGTCCCCGCACTCGCTGGAACGCTGGATCAGCCTGCAACCACCGGTGGAGTGAGCGAAAGGCGCGCCTGGTCTTCCAGCAGGAAGCCCAGTGCGTCACCACAAGGGGCCGCCACGCGGAACCGCAGCAGCTCATCGGCGCGCGTCCGCCCCAGATTGACGGCGACCACCGGAATGTCCGCACGCACGGCGGCATGCACGAAGCGCAACCCGGAGTAGACCATCAAGGACGAGCCGACCACCAGCATGGCATCCGCGCGCCGGAGATGCGCCATGGCATGGTCGACGCGCGCACGCGGCACGTTCTCGCCGAAGAACACCACGTCGGGCTTGAGCAGTCCGCCGCACGCTTCGCAGGCGGGTACGTGGAACGCGCTGAAGTCGCGCCCGTCCAGGTCGGCATCGCCGTCGGGTGCCGCGCCTGCGTCCAGATCCGCCCATCCCGGATTGGCCTGCGCCAGCCGGATCTGCAGATCGGCGCGCGATGACGCCGTTGCGCATGCGAGGCAGACGACACCATCGATCCGGCCGTGCAGATCGATCACCGACTGACTGCCTGCGGCCTGGTGCAGACCATCCACGTTCTGGGTCAGCAGCAGTTCGCAGTGGCCCCGCGCCTCCAATGACGCCAGTGCGCGATGCGCCGCGTTCGGCCGTGCGGCCACGATGCGCGGCCAGCCGATCATGCTCCGTGCCCAATAGCGTCCGCGCGTGATCGCATCTCCGACGAACGCCTGGTAGGTCACCGGCGGCGAGCGCTTCCACGCGCCCTGCTCGTCCCGGTAGTCGGGAATGCCTGACGCCGTGCTGCATCCCGCCCCGGTCAGCACGAACAAGCGCCGATGGGACGCCACGAAGTCCTCGAGTTCCGTATCGCTCATG
>Ga0247823_10003466_pt1 | contig 12774 bp, 12 predicted proteins | sample 13C_PalmiticAcid_2_FD_192426 | JGI IMG/M metagenome (GOLD analysis project Ga0247823, IMG submission 192426) | Soil microbial communities from agricultural site in Penn Yan, New York, United States - 13C_PalmiticAcid_Day30 | ecosystem: Environmental > Terrestrial > Soil > Agricultural land...
ACGCCAACCCGAACCGAGCGGCCATCTACGCGTCCCTGGACGCCAATGGCGATGGCGTGCTGTCCAATGCCGAGATCGGCGGGATCACGTTCTCCAACACATCCGGCAATCCGGGCGGCCAGGTCAACACCTATCGCTCCCTGCGGGTCCAGGACGGTCCCAATGCCGTCAAGACCGAGGGCAAGTCCGTGTTCCTGCAGGACACCTGGACGCTCGACCGCGTCACGGTCAATGCCGGCCTGCGCGCCGAACAATGGAAGCACATCGCCTCCACGGGCGCGGAACTGTTCACCTTCGACTGGGAAGTCGCGCCGCGCCTGAGCGTCGTCTATGACCTGTTCGGCGACGGTAGGAGCAAGGTGTGGGGCTACGCGGGCCGCTACTACGATCCGATCCGCAACGACATGACCGGATTCGCCGGCAGCCTGTCCGGTGCCGTCAACGAAGAGCAGGTCAACATCAACGGCAACTGGGTCACCTTCCGTACCCGGGGTGGCGCACAGGTACTCGACTCCGTCTTCGCGCCGAGCACAAAGACGCCGTTCACCGACGAGTTCATGCTTGGCTACTCCACCACCTTCGGCAACGACTGGAGTCTGTCGCTCACCGCCACCAGGCGCAATACCAAGGACATCCTCGAGGACTACGATTTGGCGGTCTATTCAGACCCCAATGGCGTCGGCGCGGACGGACAGGCCGTGCCGGGCGGCCCGTTGTACCTGCCGTATTCGTACTTCGGCCTCAGCCAAGAGCAGATCACCGCAGTCGGCAACCACGAGATCAACTACGTCCTGGGCACGCTGGCCGGCGGCAAGCGCAAGTACACGGGATACGAGGTCTCGCTGCAGAAGTTCAAGAGCAACAACTGGCAGGCCCTGTTCTCGTACACCTACAACGATGCCAAGGGCAACACCCTGTCCGACGGCAACGCCGGCGTCCAGGGCGACTTCATCTACCTCGACCCGCGCGCGCCCAATGCCTACGGTCGACTGCCCGGCAACATCGAACACCTGTTCAAGGCGTTCGGCTCCTACGAGTTCGATTTCGGCCTGGAACTGGCGGCGGTCTTCAACTGGAACAGTGGCTTGATCTACACGCCGAACAGCTATCTGTACGGCTATGTCGCCGGTCCGCGCGATGCCGCCTACGAGTACGGCGGCACCACCAGTACGTGGCTGTCGCCGGGATACACGGGCCAGTCCACGGGTCCCTCGTACTACACCTTCGACGTGCGCGCCAAGTACGTCAGGGAGTTGCCGGTGGGCCAGCTAGAGTTCTTCCTTGACGTCTTCAACATCCTCGACCAGCAGAAGGCGACAACCGTGCAGACCGACCTCGGTGGCAGCGCCGACTATGCCTTCGGCCAGGCCAATGCGTGGGTTGAGCCGCGCCGCGCTTACATAGGCGTGCGCTACTCGTTCTGATCCGCTCTTAGTAACAAGGGAGTATCGCATGCCGGCGTGCAAACGCCGGCATTCGTCTTTGGTCCGGCGGGGCCAGCTTGACGGCTGACAAACGCGTTCTTCCGAGTTAAGCAGCAGAAGATGCCTTTTCCCGAACCCGCAAGATTCCACTCTCTCAACAACCGAGGATCAGAATGAGGCTGATTGGGACGCTGGCAGTAGTGGCATCCATCACGCTGTATGTTTCACAACTGTTCGTTTTCACCAGGCCTGAGGAGCAAATCGCCTACGGCATCTATGGCATCGCTTGGTATCTTGTACTGCTTTCCCTCCGGCGCAATGCAAGGCACTTCGGGTGGTCAACCAAGCTTGCAGCAGCTGTTGTTAGTGCGACAGGCTTGGGTCTCGTTCCACACAGGCTTAGGCTCTCAGGGCTTGATGATCCGTATATTTTGGCTTTCATGATTGTGCACTTTCTGGCAACGCTGGCCCTTCTACTTCTGAGGCCAAACAAGTTGGGGCGGTAGCCGAAAGTGGACTCACTCAGACGAACCTCTCCGCTTCGTTGGCACGCAGCATGTACGCTTGCGAGCGGCGAAAGATGGCTGTGATGCAAAGACCTGCTGGACAGGGACATTCCGTTCTTTCACACCCGGCTTGGCGGTACGGAGATCTTCCATGAGTCAGGACACGTCGGTCGGATGACGGCTACGCATCCTGTCATCGATGAAATCCGGAGGGGGTATTTCCGTACGGCCAGTGAGTCCGACTGCATGGAACGGTTGGCGCAACTTTCGATGTTCCTTGCTTCAAGCCCGGATGCTCAGGAGACGGTAAATGTCGGTTGATGATGGAAGTTACAGGAAACCGACGTTCCGTACGATGTTCCGAGCAGTACGCCTGTTCCGCGGGCAGATCGAGCCGACCGAGGCCAGCAAGCTGCATCTGACGATCCTCGTCGTGGTGGTGTCCTCTGTCGTCGGCGCGGTAGCGCCGATCATCTTGGCGAAGATCCTGGACGGTTTGCGCACGAACGAGCATCCCTCGTATCTGGCCATCGCCGTGCTCATGCTCGGGTTCATAGGAACCAAGGCGCTGAGCAAGCTGCTGGGTGAGTTGCGATGGTTGGTTTTCAATCCGCTTGCGCACAAGGTTACCTACTCGTTCGGCTTGAGGCTGGTCAGGGCCACTAGGGATGGGCAGGAGAGCTCGCCCGCTGCCTCATTTCTGTGTAGTGACGGATCGCAGAAGTAGACTTGGATGTCCGTGGCCAAGGTCAGTGATCGGCACAGTTCTTCGGCAGGCGGCGTGCGTTATTGATCAGCGCGTTGACCACGGTCTCGGCGTCCTTGCCTTCCACCTTCACCAGCATCAGATAGCGGGTCTGCCGCTCCACCAGCGTGGCGATCTGACTGTTCCGGTCACCGAACAGCAGATCGCGCTCCCAATGCCCTGGCACGGCCCGATCTTCCGCACCCGCCGGCCGCTCACTGATCGAGACGGTGTCGGTAATCCGGCCGTGACTCTCTGTCTTCTGGGCGTGGTGCCGTGAGCGACGCATCGCCCGCGTGCGTCTCAGATGGGCGAGCAGTTCCTGTTTCAGGGCCCCGCGCGACTGGATGTAGAGCGTGCGATAGATCGTCTCGCGGGACACCTGATGGCTCGCATCATCGGGATAGATACGCTTGAGCCAGCCGGCCACCTGCTCAGGCGACCACTGCCGCTGGATCTTCTCTGCCACGCGAGCGGCCAAGGCTCGATGCAGCGCCAGCTTACAGGGCTTGGGGCGTCGCGCCCGGTCCCAGGCGGCATGGTCGGCTTGGCTGACGCGGTAGCCTTCACGGCCTTCGTTACGCCTGATCTCGCGACTGATCGTGGAAGGCGCCCGCCTCAGCGATGTGGCTATCGCAAGGATCGACCGTCCCGCCGCCAGCCCGCGGGAGATCTCCTCGCGTTCGGCCAAGCTCAGCACCCTCGGAGATCGACGCCTCACTGTCGGACAAATGCCGCCGTGCTCGGCCAGGATATTCCGGACGGAACTGTGATGCCGGTCAAACAGGGACGCGATCTGGTGCAGCGACTCGCCCTGTTGCCAGCGACCCCATATCAGCGCCTTCTGGGTGGCGGTGTAATAGATCCTCTTCCTGGGCTTCATCCGCAACACTCCTGCTACCTATGCAGCTATCCGTGTGTTGCATCGATCATATGAATCCGCGGCCGGAAGCGGACGTCCCGTAACTCCGTAGCGTCGTTCGGGCGGATGTCCCCACTATTCTGGAAGATGCTCGTGAATCAGCCTATCCAGCTCATGCTCCCTCGCATGTACCGGTCACTTCGGAACTCGGTCAGTAACAGGCGTCACTCGCTGGGGCGCGTCTCGTCTCAATTCCTCGGCCCGCTTCCATAGCGCCTCGAAGATCGCGCCGTAAGCGGCCATCCCCTGATCGTCGAGCGATGTATTGGTGAAAAGGATGACGCCGATGTCCTTTGACAGATCGGTGAGCATCTCGGTCTTCAGGCCGGGATCGGTTCCACCATGGCCCATGCGGGTAACATTGAACTTGGACTGCCAGAAGATGCCGGAGTTCTTCTCCTTCAGATCGACGTTATCAGGCTTGCTCTTGACGGTGAACGCGAACCTGAGCATCTCGTTTGTCGAGCGTCTCTGCAGGATGCGTATCCCCTCGTATTCGCCTTCGTTGAGCAGGGCGATGAAGAACTTGGAGAGATCCGAGACCGAGGTGCGGACGCCGCCATCAGGATAGGTGGTTCCGCCGTAGAGCGGGATCGGAATGGCTAGGCCGTACTGGGAAACGTACAGCTTGGCGTGCTTGTCCAGTGCAGTCTTGGAGAGGAACCAGCTCGTGTCCTTCATCCTCAAAGGGTCGAAGATCTGCTGTTGGGTGTAGGCATCTAGCTTCTGACCGACGGCCCTCTCCACGATGTACCCCGCCAATCCGGCCGCAATGTTGGAGTACTCGCGTTGGGTGCCGGGCGCTGCATTGAGGAAGTTGTCCTCGGCGTAACGCCTGCCGTCAGGCGAGAAGTAGTCCCTCAGGAACCGGTCCAACGGCTCCGGAGAGTCGCTGCCGTAGTGGTACGTCCCTTCATAGACAGCCCACCTGTCGGTAATGCTCGATGTATGGGTAGCCAGTTGCCTAAGCGTGATACGGCCTTGCGGAAAATGTGGATTGACGACCTTGAACGGCAGATAGGTGTTGATGTCCGCATCGAGCGAGAGCTTTCCTTCCTCAACTGCGCGCATCAGGGCGACACCGGTAACAGTCTTGCTGATCGAGGCGATGTTCATCACAGTGTTTGGCGTGAAGGGAATCGCCTGCGCTTTGTCCGAGAATCCGTACCCTTTCGTCCAGACCACCTTCTTGTCCACGATGATGGCGGCTCCCACACCCACCATCCCGGCTTCGTTCATTCGCTCCGTGATGAGGGTATCGAGAATCCCGCTATCGTCCGCAGCTATCGGGACCAAGTCCGCTGCCCGCGTTTGCCCTGAAATAGCTAGAGCCACAGTGGCCATGGCTACGATGAGTGTGTGCTTTAACCGCATTGGAAGCCCCTTTTTTGCTGGATGACGCCCGAGGGAGGCCGTCCCGCTGAGCAGGCTCCGACCCGAATTCTTCAAGTTCGCCTGGAACAGGCGGCGCCCGCTAGTTGGGTTGTGCCCTAGCACCCTGGCTGATCAGGTAGTCCCGTACCGCCGGATCGCGGGCCTGGTTCAACGGCGTCCGCAAGCGCCCTTCCCAATCGGCCATCACGCCCTGGTTGACCTGGGCGCCATGCGCAATCAGGTATTTCACGATCGACAAGTGCCCTTCGCGCGAGGCCACGATCAGCGGAGATTCCGCATAGTCGGTATCGAGCGCATTGGTGTCCGCACCCGCCCTCGTCAATTGCTGAACCATGGATGGGTAGCCCAGCCCCGACGCGATCAGTAGCGGCGCGCCCTCGGCGGACGGCCCGCCATTGGGATCGGCTCCCAGATCGAGCAACATCTGGGCCGTCTTCAGATCATGTCGCCAGATGGCCAGCATCAGTGCCGTGCCGTCGTCGCTCACAGATGCATCGATGTCCGCGCCGGCATCGACCAAGCGACGCATCGCGGGGATATCGCCGGAGCGCACCGCAGCGCTCATGGCCTGCGCCTGACCGGATGGATCGGACGGGGTCCGCGACAGATCCAGGTCCAGCCGAGGGGTCGCGACCAGAATAAGGCTCCCGAGCGAAATCAGCGAGACGAAGACGAGGAGCGTCGCCGGCAGGCGTCGAGGGGTGTCCACTGCATCGTCCTGCAGCAGGCCATCGATTCGCATGGCGAGGTGGCTACGGCCGCCCGCCATGCCGGCCCCGAGCAGCGATGTGGCCCGGCCGAGCCCTGCCTGCCTATCGACGCCGGCCAGCAGAGCTCCTGCGTAATCCACATTGCCCCCACAGCCCCGTGCGGCGCGCGCATCGCATGCCATCTCACGCGTCAGTTCCCATTGCGTCGCGATCGAGCGCAGCGCGGGACTCCACCAGTAGACCGCCGTGACGACGCGCTGCATCACTACAAACCAGAGATCGCCGCGTTCGATATGCGCCACTTCGTGGAGCACGATGCCGCGAAGCGTGTCATGGTCAAGCGTTCTTGCCAGGTCGTGCGGAATCAGAATGGTCGGACGGCGCCACCCGGTGACCAAAGGTCCATCGACCGCAGTCAGGGCGATGGCCGCTCCGAAAGGCAACGCTTCTGCCATCGACCTCTCCAGGTCGGGGGCCGGCAGTGCTGATCTGCGCAAGGCACGCGCCTGTAGCCAGCCGTCGAGGAGTCGCATGAGCTGCCATAGGCTGCCTAGCAGCCACACCGAGACCAGCCCCGATGTCAGCGGTCCAGGCAGCTCGCGGAGTGGATCAAGTGTGCGAGGTTGTGCGGCACGCTGATCCGACGATCGCCCATCCGCAACCGCTTGCTTGGCCAGGAGATCTTCTGCGCCCTCCGCCTGTGGCGCATGGGGCATCGTCACGACGGACAACATGGGGATAGAGGCAGTTGGCAACAGCATGGCCAGAGGCGTGATCGCTGCCAGTGCGAAGATCGCCATCAGCAGCCAGGAGCGAACCTCGGCCGTCAGTGCCTGCAGCTTGACCACCAGAACACCGCAACCCAGCAGTACGACGCTCTGCCACAGATGCTGGGCGGCGAAGGACAACAAGACCTCGAGTGGTCCGGCCATCACCTGCTCCTCTTTGCTTTGGCTGCGTCGACTTTCTTCTGCAACAGGGCACGTTGTGCCGGATCGACATCGTGCTCGCTCACCAAGTGTTGCGCCAGAATGTTCGGTGACCCGTTGAAGAACTGCTGCAACAAATGGTTCAGCGCCTGTTTGCGTGCTTGATCGCGCGTCACCGCAGCGCGATAGATGAAGGCTCGACCCTCAGGCCGATGGGTCACCAGGCCCTTCTTGCTGAGCACGTTCATCATCGTCAGGACCGTGGTGTAGGCCACAGGCTTGTGACGCGACAGCTCCTCGGCGACTTCGCGTACCGAGGCCTCCTCCCTCTCCCAGAGCACTTCGAGAATGGCGCGCTCCGAGTCGGTGATCGTGGGCGATGTCGGTCTGGCCATCGGATCTACTGTTTAATTAGTTGGTTTGCCCACCATAGGCCCACCACCTAAGACCTGTCAACTATGTAATTAGTAATTGCCGAGGCACAGACAGAGAATCGGAAGGAAGAGTGCGCGCTCAGAGGGCACCACTGTCACCCATTGGCCCGTCGAGCCATAGCCCAGCTATCGAAGAGCGCGGATACGCCGTCCAGTCTTATGGCGTTTGATCAAAGGTCCGCTTTGGGTCGATAGCTGCCACCAGGCCCGGCAAGTCCGATTCAGACCCGGAGGGTCGAATCATGATCCGGCGCCACCTAGGGGTGTGTAGTGGGCGAGAAGGATGACCCATCTCCCTTGCCTCTTCTCCAACAGGAAGGTCACCCGCAGCGACGCATTGCGTCCGTCAACAATGGGCTGTCGGGTACAGTCCTGCAGGGCAACAATGATGACACCCCCCTTGGTCTCTTCAAATGCAACCTCAGAGAGGATGGTGTCCGCATGGTCGGCAAGCTTTGCTCCCTCCTTGCTCTGGACGCCAGCTAACGAACCGACAATGTCGCTCCGAGTTTCAACGTCGCCGTCAGGCGAGATCCGCAGATGCTCCTCGGCAAGAAGCTCTCCCAGCGCCCTCTGATCTCCCTTGGCTTCTGCGGCAAGCATCAGCCTCACGGTATCCAATGCGCGTGTCGTGTCGGTGATGGGGTACTCAGCCCTGGCCGTTCCGATCATGCCAACCGCGAGCAGGTAGGAGAACAACGTCAGTAGGATGTCCCGAGTGCCCGAGCGCCGTAAAACCTTATCTGCATGCTTGATTCGCATGCCTGCCTCAGTCGATTCCGCGGACGAAATTGGCGCAACTACCGCTACTTGTCCGCTCATCGTGAACTCCTTCTCATGGTGGAAAGATTGCAGTTATCTCCAGCCATCTGATAGTCGAACAGGCGACCTCCACTCTTCTTTCCACCTTCGCGAAGAATGAACGTGAGCTCACATTCGCGCAGCTCCCCTGTGACGGCGACATGTCCATACTTGGACACGACGTTAGCCACTCGCTCGTCCTTCTCGCTGTAGTAGACCCAGAGGCGGTCCCCGCCCACAAGGCGCTCGCCATCGGGATAACCCATGACCTCGATGATCTCCGGTTCGGTCAATCCCTTCATGCTGTGGACGAGATCTTTGAACTGTTTCGGGTACTTCTTGGCTGCGAAGTTTCTGTCGACTTGGGCCATGAATGCATCTTCAGCTTGGGACGATTCGATGTCCCGGCGGAGGTTCTGTTCCTTTCCACGCATTTCCGCCGATAGGGCTTCTCCGCGCGCGATGGTCTCGCGCCTCAAGCGGTCCAGTTCCGCGGGAGACTTGTTGGTGGTGAACGCGGGTTCTGTTCCATCGCGCCAAAGCGTGGCAAACGAGAGATCGTTGAGCTCCATCGGAAGAACGTGGTCACCGATCACCACCAGCCCAAGCTTGTTCAGTTCGTCCTGACCCTGACCTCGTCGTTTATCGGCTTCGAGCGCCTTCTTCCAGCGGGCTTCATCGCAGGCCAGCAGTCTGGCCTGGGCTTGCCAAGGCGCGGTAATAGCCCCCCAGTCCTGCCCCGGGGCTTGCTGTGACCGTCCGTTCTGCCGGTAGTGCTGCTCCTGCTGGGTGACCCGCATCTCTTGGCTGCCGCACCGATACTCCAAGGTATACATCGTCAACCAAGGCCCTCCGGCGGCCTCGTGGATCTGATTGACGCGGATCTGATTGACCTTCGTGGCGGCCTCGGCCTTGATGGGGTCGCCCGTACGCTGCAAAGCCTCGAGGAACGCCTCTGGCGAGGTCCGGCTCTGGACATCGTCGAAGGCCGCGTAGTAGACGGTCCTATCGGGTTTCTGCCCCTCGGCGTAGACCATCATCCACATGCCGGCGTTGGCCGGCGCCGCAGCAAGGAGAAACAGGGGGAACGAGAAAACGATGGGCTTCATGGGTCAGACAAGCCTCGGAGACGTGCCGGACATAGGTGCACCGCAGTGCGCCGTGGCGCGCTTCAGCAGCGCTTGGCCGCGCGGCTGAGTGCACCTGAACTCACGGCTGGGCGACCAGATGGCCGTGTCCGCCCTCGGGATCAGCGATTCACCACTAACGGCGGAGGGAGCCCCCAGAGCCGTACATCCTTGCAGTACCGTCAACATCCGCGCCGCGCACGCGATGCGTGTCTTTCCCGTCATCTGCTCTCTCCCTATCTCCGTGAATGTCTGTGGGTAGCCTGCGCGGCCTTCTGCAAGCGGAAGACCGGGCGATGTGCCGTGAGCGCGGCCGAGTATGTTTCGGCATGCGCACGGGCTGGAAATATGGTCGCGCAGGTCATCGCGGGGCGACGGCGTCTTGGCGCACGCAATGCACGGGTCAGCGCCAAGTCAGGGTTCTCTGAAGGTCCCGACGCCGAGATCTGGCATCTTTCCGACCATCGGCACGACCAGACCTTTAACCCGAGAGGCATAGGATATGAAGATCACAAGACGCCGCCTGATCGAAGCAGGCGCAGGACTTACCGGAGGAATGCTGCTTGCCTCAGGCCCCATGGTACCCCTCGCGCGCGCAGTGGCGCCGGCTGCATCAGATTCGACCTTGAGGACCATTGTCGATGCGGCGGTGGCGTCGCGGCAGGTGCCTGGCGTCGCCTTGGCGGTCTGGCAGGGTGGGCAAGAGGTCCATTCGTACTATGCCGGGCAAGCCAATCTGGAGACGGCAAGCCACGTGACCACCGAGAGCGTCTTTCGCATTGGGTCGCTCACCAAACAGTTCGTCGCAGCCCTGCTTCTGAAACTTGAGTTTCAAGGCAAGCTCTCGCTCGAAGACCCCGCACAGCGCTATCTGCCCTTCCTTCCCCCGCATACTCCGTTCTCGATACGCGAGCTTCTGCAGCACACCGCTGGTCTAAGAGACGGCGAGTACAGTACCGAAGCCGTCTCGTCCCAACTCACCCTAGCCGAGCGAATCGCGCGCATGACGCCACTCTTCGATTTCGCTCCCGGCACCGCTTGGCGTTACAGCAATGCCGGCTACATCCTGCTGGGCGCCATCGTCGAGAAGGTTACAGCGCTCCCCTTGGCGACCGCGGCCTCAGAGCTGCTTTTCGAACCTCTCGGCCTGACCCACACCGCGTTTGACCAGCCTTCCAACGTCGTCGTGGCACGCGCATCGGGTTACACACCGACCGGCATAGAGGCTCAACCATTCAACAATGCCGAGTACCTCGATGTGGCGCTAGCCGGAGCTGCGGGCGCCATGCGGTCAACGGCACACGACCTGTGTCGGTGGCTAACGGCGTTGTTCGGCGGAGGCTACTTGCCCGCATCAAGCGTGCAATCCATGCTGGTGCCAGCACGACTTCGTGATGGCGCGCTGGCCGGAACGAAACGGCACGATCCCCAAGCGCAAAGCATGGGTGACACACAGTATGGCCTGGGTTTCATGTTGGACGCACACACGATCGACGGGAAGCCCGTTGCCGGCCACCATGGTGGCATCAACGGGTTCGCTGCCTATCTCGCGTGCCATCCCTCTACCGGCTTAGCATACGCCTGCTTGTGCAATGCTGACACCCACCCCGGGCTCCCTTTGCGTGACGTGCGCAGGCAGGTTTTAGGCCCCGTGCTAGCCAAGTAAGAGCCGTCCCCTTCCTCCATGACGCCTCGCCATGGCCCCTCTCGGCTCACGTATATTGGGTCGTTCGTTACGAGGCTTTTTGCGATGCCTATCCGCCATGCCAGATCCGAGGTCCTCCTTCCTCCCGTCTGGCTGCCGTTCGCGGCGAGCATTCCTGTCGGGTTATGCATGGTGGTGTTGACCCTGCCATCGATCGGCGACGAAGTCGCGGAATGGCGACGAGTGCTCTGCCTGGCGCTCTACCTCCTACTGTGTCTACCACTGTTGTTTCTACAGCGTGCACTCTGGCGCAGGCGAGCGCCTTGGTGGCTGCTGGTGACCGCTCTTCTGATCGCCAGCTATGTGCTGTCCGTTGGCAGCAACACTACGGACTTGCTGGTTGCGCGATCGATGGGCTGGATACCGTACCAAACCGTGGAACTGGCACGGCTGGTCAAAGGCATCGATGCGTTCTGGCTTGCGTTGGTGGCATTTTGTGCACTCCACGCCGTGGTCTGCTACTACGTCGAGCTAGGCCACGAGAAGACCCGGGTCGCCGAAGCCAAGGCGCTTATGCATGAGGCGGAGCTTCGGGCGCTCAGATACCAGCTTCAGCCACATTTTCTGTTCAATACGCTCAATGCGATCTCTTCACTGGTGGTCTCCGGCCACCTGGAGCGTACCCAGCAGGTCATCTCGAGGCTCGCGGACTTCCTGCGGGCAACGCTCGACGAGCGGATATCGCATGAGGTCACCCTCGCTGATGAGATCGCTCTTACAGAGACGTATCTGGCGATCGAGAAGGCGCGTCTCGGGGATCGTCTGATCGTGCACTGGAACATCGGCGCAGACATTCTCGATAAGCGTGTACCGCACCTGCTGCTGCAGCCATTGGTCGAGAATGCGATCCGACACGGCATCGCGTTGCGCAGTGAGCCCGGCACCCTGGAGATAGGGCTACTGCAGGAAAAGAAGATGCTGCGGGTTTTCGTCGGTAACGACGGGCAAGTCGGCAAAACGGGGGCGCCGCATAATGGATCTTCTCTAGCCGGGGGGATGCGCAACATCTCCGAGCGCCTGATCCGCCTGTATGGAGACGCGCACAACTTGCAAGCAGAGCCTAGAACGGACGGCGGGTTCAACGTGTCGATTATTATTCCCTTGCGCGACACCACAACGCCTGACGTCTACTGGGACTTTCATCGATGATCCGAGTTGCCGTCGTGGATGATGAACCGCTCGCCCGGAGCGGCGTACTTGCACGCCTGGCACGACATCCGGACATGCATCTCGTAGGCGAATACGCCGATGGCAACGCGGCTCTCGATGGCATCCTCAATACTCCGTCCGACTTGATCTTACTCGATATCCAGATGCCGAACTTGGACGGATTCGGGCTGCTCGACGAAATCCCGCAGGAGCGGCGGCCGTTGATCATCTTCCTGACAGCGCATGACAACTTCGCAGTTCGTGCATTCGATCTGAAGGCTCTTGATTACATCCTGAAGCCGATCGACGACGACAGATTCTCAGAATCGCTGGATCGGGCACGCGAAGTCATCGCTTCGCGTCATAGCAGCAGAGCGACGACGTTAGATCCAAGCGAAGGCAGACCCAGGCGAAGGTTCCCTGTCCGCATAGGGCGACGCGTGACCTTCATCGATGCAGCCGACGTGGAATGGATCGAAGCCAGCGGCGACTACGCGATCCTGCACGTCCAGAAGAAAGAGCACTTTCTACGCGAATCTCTGGCAGACCTTGCAAAGCAGCTCGATCCTGCCATCTTCATCAGGATTCATCGCTCCACGATTGTTCGCTTAGATTTCGTGGCCGAGATGCAAGCCCTCTCCAACAGGGATGCTCTGATTCGCTTACGGGAAGGCACTCCTTTGCGAGTCAGTCGTACTTACATAGCGAACCTTCTCGAAAGGCTGCACGAGCGATCAGTTCGTCGCTGATACAAGCGGACTATCGATATGAATGTCAGCTTCCGGCCAGAAGCGGACAAGCCGCTTGGCACACAATTGCGTTCATCCAGCGATGATCTATGTCTGAATCAGAGGCTCGAGAGGCATCTGAAATTCGAAGATCGTGCCGCTGTCTTCAGCGGACGTGACATGTAAGGTGCCGTCGTGC
>Ga0247823_10003467_pt1 | contig 12766 bp, 10 predicted proteins | sample 13C_PalmiticAcid_2_FD_192426 | JGI IMG/M metagenome (GOLD analysis project Ga0247823, IMG submission 192426) | Soil microbial communities from agricultural site in Penn Yan, New York, United States - 13C_PalmiticAcid_Day30 | ecosystem: Environmental > Terrestrial > Soil > Agricultural land...
AAATTTTCTGAACGGCCGACTGAAGTCGGAGCTGAATACGACCTATACAGCTTGGCACGAAAAATGGACCGAGAGACGAGAGAAACGGGAAAAACCCTCGTCCGGCGCGCTGACGCCGGGGTCCGCCGCGCAGACTCCAACGTCCGGAGCGCGGACCCCGGAGTGGGAGCGCGCAGAGTCCAATCTGGAATATATTCGCGCCCGCATAGGATTTGTGCACGACCAGTTGGCGAAATTGCCTGATGAAGAGCGGGATCTCGAGACACAATTGAATGAGATAAGGGCGAGCAAAGACGATCCAGAGGCGCAACAAGCCCTGAATAAAGAAATAACTGCGCTGCGAGAACAGATTGCTCCGCTGGAAAGGAGAGTAGATCGCGAAATCTTTAGTGAGGAGGATAAACAACTCCTCATAAATCTTAATGATCAGTTGACAGAGGCTTTGGCGCGGCAGCCCCAGCGATTGAGGGAAAAGTTGGAAGCTGAACTATTCGAATTCCGCGGCTCCGTCGAAATCTGGTCCATGGGCCGATTTGGAAGGCGGGAGGATCTCATTCAAGAACTGCGCGTATTGCGGGATAGCCAGCTTCAGATCATGCGGGACTCGCGGACCAGGCGGCGGGCGGAAAGCCCTCGCCGGGGAGCCATCACATCCGGCATTGACGACGCAGCCATAGGCGAGGTTGAAGCTGAGGTCAGTCGGGAACTGCTCCACCTATTGCGAGTACAGCACAATATTCGATGCGAATGGTTGGCGACCCAGGCGTCATTGACAGCCACCGCAAATGAATTAGTGAGCGGTCAAGATGGTATCGAATTCTGGCAGGAGCCAGTGGCCCGTTCGCAGGGCATGGTGGCGGAGCTGCAAGATAACGAGAAGGCATTCGCCACCGCATTAGACGACGCGGAGGGAAGTGCTCTGGACGCGTTGGGGACAATCGAGCAAACAGCGTTGACGAATACGACCAAAGTAAACGACTTTTTCCGAGAGCAAGCACGACACCCGGCATTGGTCCACGCAGTACAGTTATATCAAACGTGGAAAGATCGATCGGTTTTGGGGCCGCGCGATCTACAGCAGATGCAAGAAGAGGCTCGCGCCTTCCGCGATACGCGAACCAATCGACTATCTATGGTGAAGACGGCGCTTTCAGAAAATCATAATAATTGGAGGCAATGGGAAGGGCGGGTGACTGAATGGAAAAGCGAATTGGAAGGCATCACGCCTCTGGAGGGATGGCGACAGACTATGTTCGATATGATTTCCGACTTGCCCCAGGAATTTGTTGACAACAACAACGAGGTGCAGACCCTCCGGGACGAAATGAGCGAACGGCAACAAAAAATGCTGGATTCCCATCAAACGCCCGCGCCTACGGACATACAAGAGCTAAAACGGCAACTTTCGGATAGCCTGCGATTCGATGCGGACACGAATGTGCGACTCAATGCGCGCTACACCGTAGCGTCATTCAAAGGCGCGGAGCTTAGCCAATTCGCTGGAAGGATCCAGCGACAGGCGATTCGTTTCAAGGATCTACAAGAAGTTAAGGCAGTCCACACACGAAATGAGCGCCGCCTAGGCGAGGCGCTTAAAAACGGAAGCCTATCGACGCAAGAGCATGATGATCGCCTGCGGAGCGTGCGTGACGTTCAAAACAAGCTGGACGCTCTGGATGCGGAGACGCTCGCTGTTTTCGATAACCTCCGTCAGATTAATGACCAAGCGCTGGACGACGTTACTCAACCGTTGGAGAAGAGAATCGTCGAATTGCAGGGTGTTGTGAATACTTTGTCCGGCGAATTGGATGTGCTGGAACTAAATGACCATCTGGCGGCGCTTCCAAACTTGCAAAGCAAGGTGTCTACAAGTAAGGGATCTGTTACACAGCTTAACGTGCGCTTCATGGGAGTTGTGAACCAGATCGGGGATACGATAGACGAGCCGTCCAACCCGTTGACCGCGGAAAAGGAAGTCGTTGATTTTGTGAAAGGAGCGCTCTCCGAAATACAGTCAGAGTTCGAGAAAAGCAAAGCGTTGCCGACCGAAATAGATAAATGGGTCGACGACGTCGATGGTTTTCTGTCGGCTCTGACCACAACCGATGTCGAAAGCGAACGGGCCCGGTTAACAGAGGCTCGTAATTTGCGAAGTCGCGAGCGACGGATGAGAAAAATGTTCAATAGCCTTGGGGCGAAGCAGCGAGTCTACGCCAATAAAGCATCTTGGCTGGAGGAACAGGTCCAGCGTTTGAAGTCTGTGATCGAAACGGAAAATCTTTTGAAGCAACAATTTGACGCCGTCCACATCACGCCGGAGTTTGAGCTATCAGACGACTTGGAGGACGTGCAAGCGAGGCTTGAAAATGCGCTTGGTAAGCGCCTCGACGAGACCCGCGACTTGCGGACCGCGGGTGTCGCATTTTGCAAGCGAATCTTTGCTGAGGTGGACAATGCGAATATCGATTTGCAGGGCATTCAAGAGCAAGATGTGGCCTCCTTATCCAGGGCTCGGGAGGAGTTAAGCAGTAGGGTGAAGAAGTTCCAGAGCAATGTTGCAACGGAGGAGATTGCCCTGCGCTCCAATATGGCTGGGCATATAAATGGCCTATTGGGTGCGCAGGAAACAGATTGGGAGGACCAAGAGGAGATCCATAGGGCGCTAGGCGAACTGGCCTCTGCATTAGTCGATACCAGCGTCGGTAAGGAAGTTCGTGAACAATTTACGGCGCTTCAAAAACGTCGTCAGACTGTGGAGAAGACTTCCACCGAGAGCGCCTCGTTGTCGGATTTGAAGGCGATGGTGGCGGAGTTAAATAAGCAAGGAAAAGAATTAAAGGAAATCGCGACCCAAATGAAAGAGCAAACGCTGCTCGCGCGTCGCCGCCTGGAAGAGCGTTCGCGAAATGTACACATCGAAGCAGCGTCTACTGCCACCCAGACGGGGGCTGGGTTAACCGAGAATGCGATCGGGTTCGTTGAGCCTGAGGCCGCCGCCATCCCCGTAGCAGGGGAACTCCAAGAAGAATCCCGCGACCCGGAGCCTCGCCCCAAACAAGGCCGGCGCTTATCGGGTTTTTTCGGAAAAGGATTAAAGGGGATTCTTCGCTCGAAGAAAAAGGAAGAAGGCGATGAGGCTCAAAGCAGGAATAAGCAAAGCGCCGAAACACAAGGCGTATTTCGAAAATTGTTCCGCCGATGGACGGTCGATAGCGGGGCAGGAGCCTCGACAACTTTCGGCGCCTTAACGAACACGGATCGTAACGGTATGCAGGAAAAAGGAATCGATCCACGGCAAGTTCGTGATGTAAGAGTGGATGAGAGTGTCGGAAGCGCCGTTTATCAAATGGAGAACGGGAACTTTGTTTACAGCCTCAATACTCGCGCCGACACTAAATCTGGAAAGAACAAGGCGCAGAGCGAGCATGTTATGGTGCCGGCGCATGTGGTCGACAATGCGAAGCGTACAAGCGACGCGCTGAATCAGATTAAGGGCTTGCATACAGACAAACCGGGTTTCAAAGTTACGGCGGCTCTTATGACGCGTAGCGACACCTCTCCAAGCAGGCAGTCCACGGAACTCAGCGCGCAGTCCAGTGAACCCGGCAAGTCCCGTAGAAGCAGGACGCAATAATGCTTAGGGAGCATTGGAGTGCTTATACGAATCCTATGAAATTCTCGAACAACGCTAGACGCGATGAGCGCTTCCTTTCCCTTGAGGGGAGAGGGTTGGGAGAGGGGCTCTGTCCGGACTTTCGATGATCATCTATTCCTACAATTTCGCGTAGCGCTCTGCGGCCGTTGGGGCTTGATATACAAACCTCCGCAAAAAAATTCTCGTGCCGAGAATGATGCAACTTCACCTACCATTGTCCGATTGGTCGAGTTTAGTTTAGGACAAATAAAATTGATGGATTTTTTCGTCTGGCTAGGGTTGAGCAGGGGGGGCGAGCAGCATGTTGCGAGCCTGCGAAACGGCTGCGCATGCAAGGGCAGCGCCCTATTACTCACACAGTCTCTATAGCCCATGGCCCTGCGTTTTGGGCGCTTTCTTTTGAGTAGGAACTTCGGTTTTCGTTGCGCTGTACTCGCCGTCATTCTTCGTCAAGGTTACCGTGACCTTCCCTGTATCTTGGTTGGTTACCCCCAGTTGCCCTTGATTATCTTTGTTCAAGAGATAGCGCACGGTTGTGTCTTTCGTCGATTTCAAAAAGACGTGATCCCGGTTGCTTGTCACAGTAAATTCATGGTCGATATGGGCATCGTTAAATTTTGAAAAGGGCTTTGAGGGATACGAACGGGGGATTGTCCCGATGACAGACGATTCAGGGGTATCGAAGCTTACGACTTTTTTCTTTTCGTCTATAGATGGTTTTACGACGGGAGCCGCCTGGACTGGAGCATCTTGCATGACCCTTTTTTCATCCGGGGACACTGTAGCGGGAGCGAGTTTCGGCTTCTCTTCAAATCCCATGGCAGGAGTCGCACGTTTTTCATTCATGGCGGCGCCGGTCCGCATAACGATCTCGAATTCTCCGCTTTTTATTTTATTTTGATTGCCATAAGCAGTGGCTGCATTTTTTATTGTTTTGAGTGATGTGGGGTCTACGATGAAGCTCAATACTGCGCGAGCCACGCGCCATGCCTTAGACAGGAATGAGGCAATTCCCCCTTTCGTTGCTTTGGTTGTGGAAGGCGCAATTTGTTTTTCGGTTGCTTCCGTAAGACCCGGCGTGTTCTCCCTCTCTACCTTTACTGCGTTCTTCCTGGTCTGGTCTATAAGCGAGCGAAGCTGCGTCGCGTATTTGATCGGGCTATCCTGAAACTGATCGTCCAAATCATAGAGTTTTTCCTCCGCTTTTTTCGCTACCTGGTTTATTCGTTCGTCCTCGCTACGTCGTAACTCGGTGTTCTGTGTCCAAAACGCGAGCTTCAATTTTTCCAAATTAACCTGTGTGGCGGTCATCGGACGCCCTATTGCCCTGGTAGCCTCCATTTCCAGTTTGTCCGTGAGCTTTTGTAATTTTTTTGCCCGATTATCCGGGTCGACGACATATGCATATTCCAGTTGTTTACTGCCGTTTTGTGCGCTCTCCAATGGGCCAATAATCGCACTGCGTCGCTGGTCGAGTCTCTGAACTTCGTCTACCACTGAATCAAAGCGGGCTAATGCTTCTTCGAGAGCAGGCGACATATTCGGCAGGTGGGGTTTATTGGGCGATTGCGCCTGCGCGTCCTTCAGCTCTATCATCGACTTCCCTAACAGGAGAGTCGCGTCTTTGGCCATTGCTTGCCTGGCCTTATTTAATTCCCTTGCTTGTTTCGACGGTTCATTTGGATACTTTTTCTCCGCCGCGACGCGGTGTTTCAATGCTTGTTCCAAAATGGGACGCACGCCCCCTATGTCGGCATTGTTGATTGCGGCAAGCTCTTCCTCGAATTTTGATTGTACGTCGGCGAGGTTCGCTGTTGTGGCGGCCAGTATTTCTCCGACTACGCTAGTGACCTCGGCCTCCATCTTATCCGTAATGTTCTGCAATGCTTCTGCTCGTTTATCGAGGTCAAAGGGAAATTTTTCGTCTATTGATTCATACCGCTTGTCCGCTCTTTCCATTGCGCTAAAAACAGCGCTATTTTCGCTGTGTGCATTCGCTTCGTTATATATTGCATCGAAGCGAGCTGTTGCTTCCTGAAGTGCTGGGGTGTGATACGGATTGAGCGCGTCGATTTTCGGGGCGGCAGGTTGGTCCGGTTTTAGGTCGTCCACTTCTGTCTTTAACGTATCGATCTTCGCTTCTAATTCGTCAGCCTGCTTCTGTTTTGCTCCGAGTTTATCCAAGGGGCCGAGAAGTTGCTCCGCGTGAAATTTCATTCTCTCAAGGGCGTGATTTATTTCCTTTAGCTGTTTGGCTGGGTTATCCGTATGAGCGAGGGCGTCCTCATATCTTTTCGTGGCTTTTTGCACCAAGCCGGAAATGCTTGTCTGGTGCTCTTCTCGTTCGACGATGGCAAGCGCTTTATTGAATTCGGCCTTCGCATTTGCGAGAAGGTCGGGGGTCTCATCTGAATCAATTTTTGTGTATCCAGCGGCCATTTTTTTACCTTAATAGATTCTGGGCGGATCGTGTAACCCGGGACATTGCTTGGAATTCCCCCGCTTTCCGTAGTCATCCTCCTAAAGGAATGCTTTTCTTTAGTGGCGGCAATGTCTGGCTTTCACTACTTAGCAAGCAACTGTCGTACCAGTATGTTTGTTGAGAATAATATGTTTTATGTTGATGATAATTAAGATTAATAACTTCATCGATCATGATCTCGCGGTGAAGTTGATTGCAGATCCGTAATAGAACCGCCTGTGGCGTCTAACAAAATCATCGCCAAGGAGACGCAATGCAAGCCAGCGTTCGCTACTTCACAAAAGGCGGCTTTCGACACGCGAATTGCTCAAATGGTTGGTGAAGTAAAAAGTGGACCGTGGTGTCGATTTCGAGTTGCTTTGTTCGTCGTGCAGTTAAGAGCAAGTGTTTTTATCCGGAGGCGACTGCCCGGAGCCCTGGCTTCCAGGTTCAACCCAAAGGGGTATTTACTATTTATTGGAGCTACCGGTAACGTCGGACTTCTGAGGCTGTCGAAACATTGGTGTGACGGACCACCGAAGCAGGGCGATCGCTCCTATATCCCAATCACTACGTTTGTTTGTTAAGCAGCCCTAAATCCATGAGAAGGAGATGCTATGCAAGTTCAACCCTATCTATTTTTTGACGGCCGCTGCGAAGAGGCGTTGGAGTTCTATCGCAAGGCGCTAGATGCGGAGGTCACGATGCTGATGCGCTTCAAGGAAAACCCCGAGCCTCCTGAACCCGGGATGGTTCCACCCAACTCGGCGAACAAGGTGATGCATGCGAGCTTCCGCATTGGTGGTTCGACGGTATTGGCTTCCGATGGCGAATGCCAAGGGAAGCCGAGTTTCCAGGGATTCTCGCTGTCGCTTACCGTTCCCAATGAAGCGGAAGCAGAGCGGCTGTTTGGCGTACTGGGTGAAGGCGGACAGGTGCAGACGCCATTAGCGAAAACCTTCTTTTCACCACGCTTTGGCATGCTCGCAGATCGCTTCGGCGTTTCGTGGATGGTCTATGTTGAGCCTAAGGGCTGATTTTTTTAACCCGAAAATAGAAGGAGTTCTAAATGCGATTCATGATCATGGTTAAAGCTAACAAGGACACGGAAGCAGGTGTGATGCCGAGCGAGCAGTTGCTTGCCGACATGGGGAAATACAATGAAGAGCTGGTGAAAGCGGGCGTGATGCTTGCCGGCGAGGGGCTTCAACCGAGTTCGAAAGGCGCGCGCGTCAAGTTTTCCGGTGATAAGCGAACCGTCATCGACGGCCCCTTCACCGAGGCGAAGGAGTTGATTGCCGGGTTCTGGTTGATTCAGGTGAAGTCGAAGGAGGAGGCGATCGAATGGGTGAAGCGCTGTCCCAATCCCACTGGCGAGGAATCCGAGATCGAGATTCGTCAGGTGTTCGAGGCGGAGGATTTTGGGGCCGAGCTCACGCCTGAACTTCGAGAGCAGGAGGAGCGTTTACGCGAGCAGATGGCGGCGAAGAAGCATTGACTGGCGCCCATCGCGTCGCTCGCACGTCAGCGTCACTGACGTGTAATGAGCGGGAGCGTGAGTTGCTTTTTCATCGGGCGGAAGATTGCGCCGGTGGCGTCGCTAAAAATCCCTTTGAGTAATCATGGTTCCTCCGTAGGAGCGAGCTTGCTCGCGATTGGTAGCGTGGTCCCGGATGCAATCGCGAGCAAGCTCGCTCCTACGCCGCCTATCCTACGTTTTTATCGAAGGATATCGATTTTAAAGCGCCGGATTCAATACCGTTTTCTCATCGCCATAAATATCCTCCACGCCAGTCACCACCACCGAGATGTTGTCCCGACCTCCTCGTTGAAGCGCCAGTTCAATCAATGCATTCGAGGCTTGCCGGCAATCGCCGGAGACGAGGACGTCGGCAATTTCCGCTTCGCTCAGCGCATTACTAAGTCCATCGCTGCACAGGAGGAAAATATCCCCGTGTTGAATCTGCATCGTATCAACCTCGAGCCCTAACGTATCCCGGGCGCCAACCGCGCGAGTGATCACGTTACGAGGTGGATTCTCGGCGGTGAACTGACCGCTGGACTTGAGTTCTTCGACGCGGCTATGGTCACGCGTCATAAGCTTTAATCGCCCCTCTCGATAAAGATAAAGGCGACTGTCGCCTGCCCACATCCACCCACAATAGTCGCTACAAGCGAACAGGACGACAACAGTGCTGCCGATGATTTGCACGCCGCGCGACGCTGCTTCCGACCGCAGTTGGCGATTCACGCTTAACAGTCGCTGCCTCGCATCGCCCATCAACGACATGAGATTGTCCGACGACGAAACATGGCTTAATGCGTCGATGACCATGCGACTCGCGACATCGCCGATGGCATGTCCGCCCATGCCATCGGCGACGGCCCATAACCCTCGCTCGGGTTGGTCGAGAAAAGCGTCCTCGTTTACTGCACGCACCAAACCCACGTGGGAACAAGACGCCGATGCAAATCGAAATGGGGCGATGCCCGTCACGCGAATCTCTGATTGGAGCTATGTTCTTCCACCACGACATTGAGGTTCGAGTTAGGAGCCGAATTATTGACCTCGACAACCTGGACCTGATTAATCAACTGATCGACATGGTAGCTATTATTGTTGATCTGATAAAAGTTGATTCCTGAACCGGCGCCAGGGGTTGCCGCCACGTAAGGTGTGATCCATCCGTAAACCCACGGAGCGCCGCCGCCTTTGATGGAAGCCATTGCTTTATGATCGAGGGTGCGATTGGCGTGAAGGTCGTTGATAGCAATTGCAGCCATGTTGGATTTCCAAAATGTCAGGGAAGAAATGCTTCGACCATTATTTACCTGCCGCCCGCATTTGGGAAGCAGATAAAGGTGTGGTCGGATAGTTAGCGATCAGGGTTCTGCGTGACATCGTGCTCGCGAGAATGGACTGAGGCGCGCGAATACGAGCGCCCCCCGTTATCGCGGCCATTGCTTTGCGATCAAGGTCCACGCTTTCCGGTAGATCTTTAATAGTGATCATGACTTGTTCCTCCGAGCGGTTGTGAAATTACGCTCTCTAAGCTGTGTGTTAATAAATCGGATTACTGCAATTTCCAGTGTAGTGCAGGTTCTATGAGGTAATGCGATGGAAGGCGCAGTGGCCTCCATCGCCGGGATTTAAAAGCTTGCTTGAGCGCTTGCCTTTTGCTTCGGGCTAACGTCCAAACGGAGCGGACCGAATCCCGCGCCGACAACGCCGACGTTGTTGAGGGCATTGACGTCGATGTTTTGCAGTTGAACGATGTTCTGGTTCACATCGACTTTGACATTGGCTGCTGGCCCTAACCCTTCCAGCCAGGAGCTTCCACCGCGAACGGCGGACATGCTCTTGCTGTCGAGCTCCCTGCTTTGAGGCAGGTCGTGAATCATGAGAGATGACATGGAAATTCTCCTTTGGTTCGATGAAAATCGGCGGAGGCCGACAAGGCCTCCGCCAAGGTCGTTGCTGGTTAGAAGTTGATCGTGTTATGTGCGTCTTGATCCGAGGTAACCGTGGAGCGAATTTTGGACTTGTCCAAAAACGCCACGTTGTTGCCGTTCTGGTTGACGACGTTTTGCGTTTGGCTGATCAACTGTGTGGCATCGAACGAGAGACCTTTGTATTTGTCATAGCTTGGTTCCGAGTACATGCCTTGCGACACGCCACCGTGTACGGCTGCCATTGCCTTGCGGTCCATTTCTTCGGTCAGGGAAAGATCTTTGATCATCAGTGCTTTCATTTCAGTTCTCCTAAAAGTAAATAAAGGGTTGGTGATTCATACTGAGCAGATTTTGTTGCGCTCGGTAGATACTAGAGCAGCGTCTGTGCCAGTCTGGTGGAAGCACAGAGTATATAGTCGTAAGTCTATGAAAATAAGACTGTGTTGACTGCAGCGATGAAGTGCAGGGGTGCGTTGGAGGGGGCTAAGTGGTTGGTTGTTGCCAACATCATGAGGGGGTTATGTTGGGTGGTGAACAACACAACGCACGAGGCGCTAAGCTGTGTTGCGATATCGCCCTAACTGCTTAAAGGTCAATGCGCCGTAATCAAAATGCGCGTCGTGGGACAGTTGCGTAGATACAAGGTGGTGATGGAAATATTTTTCGACTTTGCAACTCGACCTTTCGCCTAGCTACGATGTTTGAATAATTGTCCTTTAATACCAGTAAGTTGTTTAACCACTTTTCTGGCATTGCTTTTGCTGACGTATGGGAAGGGAGAAATTTTTTAAAAGTAATTTAATGGGGGATGTATGAGCGACAGCGGCCATATCATGGTTTTGTCGGTGGATGTAATTGGAGACGGAGGTCTAATAGGCATTAGTGACCCGGGCGTACAAGAGGCAATGGAAAAGGATATGAATGCCCAAGCTTATAAGTACGAACAACTGGGAAGACAGGTATATAAAAAGCAGTTTGCCTACTATGCATCGTTAGATCGTGTCGATGACTTTGAACTTTCTGATATGCCCGTTGATGCTAAAGACCTTAAGGACATGCAAGATTTTTCTCGCGATAACGATGTAACGCTGTATATACAATCCGATTTTGATTTTGACGATGGACGATTTGCTTATGCTTTTTGGCCGGAGACGATGGCGGAATTTGTGAATCAGTTAGGTATTACGCCAAGAAAAATATGTTTTGGGAGTTGTAACCTTACAGAAGACGCACTGGGGCAGGAGTTATTAAAAATCGCCGATAAATTGACCATTAAACCCACACCCAAGTTGGCCGGAATCAGCTATCCGGTTTTTTTTAAGCACATACCGGAAAATGTTAACGAATTATCTTCCGAAGAAAAGGCGCAGATCGGTAAAAAGTTGTTTTCGCCTACCCGGAATCTGAAGGCGCCTTTAAAAACGAAAGAAGAATTAACGCCGGAGCAGTTTAAGGCGCGCAAGAAATTCGCCATTTTCGATGAATTAAAAAAATCCTATGTGTTATGTGGGGAAGAGCAATATACCGATAAATCCCCCGACCTGTTTTCTTCTCTACGCTTGGTTCGTACTCAAAGCAGCACCGAACTCGCGCGGCAAGCTTTAGGCGACGTTAAGATTATAAGACCCAAGACTCTGACCTTGAATAATGCCGAAGTGGCGTTTGCAACGGACAAGGACATATTCCTGCGTGAGTCATCGAATCAAGAAATCCCGGCGCCGCATGGTCGTCCAGTGTATAGAGTGAGACGTCAAAGTCATGACAATTTCCAAACGGCCGATATTGGGCAAACTCTCGATGTGACGATTAACAATGGACGTGTCGAAAACGCCGAAGTGGTGCGCGTCCTGCGGGCAGAGCCGGAGGAATATGAATCCCACTCCACGTCCTCACCGCCGCCTTCGCCATTAGACTTCCGCAGGCCAACGGTAGCATCGTTAGGATCAGTGGAGGAAGAACCTCCAATGGTTTCGAGCCCCTCGATTCTGGATGGTTCTCAAGAGACAGTCGCTACGCCAACAGTTTCCGCTAGTCGAGGGAATCAAACCTTTCCAGAGTTGCAATCGGAAAGCACTGGCGGCAGACCAAGCCCACAGGAAACAATCCCAAAACCCAGAAGTAATATCCTTCAAAAGATGTTGCGCCCCTTCAAGACCTGTTTTGGAGAGCGTGACAGACAAACGCAAGCAGAATTGATTGCAGAGCTTTCCACTCTGTCTGATCAAGACATCGCAAATGCAGCTGCCAATGGGCGCTACAAATTTACGCCGCTTAAGCCCGACAACAAACGGCTTCCTGGTACAGTCGTGAGGGAAACACCCGAGCAAACGGTATACGTCCAGGGCTCAGATAAACAAAGAATCCCTACGTTTACCCGAGTGCCGTTAAGCATGCGGCCCCCGTCTGTACCGGTTGAGATAGGTCGCCCAACGCCCAAAGATTTCATTCCCGGAGATGGATATTCGCCACAACCCTCACGCACAAGAAGTGGGCGCGGTAGAGGTGGATCGTCGGAATGATAAAAATATTGGCGGTCACGTGAAGGCCGTTTGGTCGAGTGACCATTGTGAGAGCCTCTATATCTAAACTCGGATACGGCGCATTAGAGAAATCTGTGCTTCTTTCCACAAACCGCCACGCTATGGGAGCGAGCTTGCATCACGATGCAGCCGTTAATCGCGAGCAAGATCGCTCCTACAGCACGGCGGGAACGTCGCGTGCTGGATTGGTTTGCAAGTTGACTAAGCGTGCTCCTCAAGGGCGATGGCGCTGGTTGCTACTTTGACGTCGAATGAATCTCCAGCACCGCTGCCCCGACGATTGCTCCCTTCCTAAGATCGGCCAAGGCGTCGTTAGCGTGGGCGAGCGGATAGGTTTGAACTCGTGTCCGCACTCGCGCCAGCGCCGCAAGCTTGAAGAATTCCTCGCCGTCCTGGCGGGTGAGATTCGCCACCGATACGATCCGGCGCTCCCCCCACAATAGCGAGTAGGGAAACGAAGGGATGTCGCTCATATGAATGCCGGCGCATACCACGGTTCCTCCTTTTGCGAGCGCGCCAAGGGCCAGCAGTACGAGGTTGCCGACGGGAGCGAACAGGATGGCGGCGTCGAGTTTTTCGGGTGGGTGTATGTTGCTATCGCCCACCCATCTCACGCCCAATGCGCGAGCGAGATGCTGAGCGTCGCGCTCACCCGGC
>Ga0247823_10003468_pt1 | contig 12765 bp, 15 predicted proteins | sample 13C_PalmiticAcid_2_FD_192426 | JGI IMG/M metagenome (GOLD analysis project Ga0247823, IMG submission 192426) | Soil microbial communities from agricultural site in Penn Yan, New York, United States - 13C_PalmiticAcid_Day30 | ecosystem: Environmental > Terrestrial > Soil > Agricultural land...
GCTTCGACCACGTCGCGGGACCAGCGCTCCATCGCATCAGTGCGATCGAGGCCGATGTCGAGCGCGCGGCGGATATAACGCTGCGTCGCTGCGGCAAAGCCCGCGAACTCTTTCATTTCGGCCAGCGTCATCGCGCCTTCGGCCGGCTTACTTCGTGCGCTCATTCTCCTTCACTCCCACCCACTCTACTCCTTACCGCGGATGATGCCCCAAGATGGTTAACGTTAACCTTAACCCCGCGTCGTCCGCCGTTCAGGTAGAGAATCACAGAAGGTTTTGCGTTGCAACAAGGGTTGCGACGAACCGAAGTCCCGGAATGGAAACGATTCCGGGGCGCGGCTTTCGGGCAACAAATGGAGAAATGGAGGCGGAGGCGTAACAACCGGCCGTTCGCACGGGATTCGGGCCAGAATCCACGGGCCGAAGCTGAACAAAATGTCAGTCATCGCCACGACGAAACGATTCGTCGGATATCGCGGGTGCCGCTCTAGGATCGACGGAACCGATCTGCCACCAACCCTTCAACGAGATTCGGGGTCGAAGGGGCCAGCATGACAGTCAAGGTTATCGCAGCGCGATTCGCGCTGATGGCAGCGCTTTGCCTGGCGACGATCGCTCCGGCGAACGCGCAGTTCTGGCAGTGCGCGCCCTATGCCCGCATGATTTCCGGCGTTCAGATCCATGGCAATGCGCACACCTGGTGGGGCCAGGCCGAGGGCCGCTACGAGCGCGGCAACGAGCCGGTGGTCGGTTCGGTCATGTCCTTCGCATCGACCCAGCGCATGCGCCTTGGCCATGTCGCTATGGTGTCTAAGGTGCTCAACGACCGCGAAGTGCTGCTGACCCACGCCAACTGGTCGCGCCGCGGCGGCGTCGAGAAGAATGTGATCGCGGTGGACGTGTCCGAGAAGGGCGACTGGAGCCGCGTCAAGGTGTGGTTCGCCTCGAACGGCGGCCTCGGCACCTCGACCTACCCGGTCAACGGCTTCATCTACAGCGGCAAGGCGCCGAAGCTGGACCGCGACGAAGACTCGTTCGGCGTGACGATCGCTGCGATCGACCTCGAGAAGTTCGGGATCACCACCTCGCTCCAGAAGTAAGGAAGGGGTTTCTCCCTCCCGTCATCCCGGCCTTGTGCAGGGATGCACTGCCTTCGATGCTGCCGCAGAAGGCCCAGCCGCTTCCACCATTCCCGTTTGTTGTCGTCTCCGCCCTGCGCTACTCTCGCCGGGCGGGAAGGCGATCACAGAGACAGGAGCAGGCCATGGCGGTTGCAAAAGTCATCGAGGTCATTTCGAGCTCGACCGAGAGCATCGAGCACGCGATCCGCGACGGCGTCGCGAAGTGCGGCGAGACCGTCGACAATATCGAAAGCGTCTGGGTCAAGGACACCAAGGGCGTGGTCCGCGACAACAAGGTCGTCGAATGGCGCGTGATCCTGGCGGTGACCTTCGTCGTCCGCTGACGGGCGTCAGGCCGGTTTGAAGGTCAGCGCCAGGCCGTTCATGCAATAGCGCTTGCCGGTCGGCGGCGGGCCGTCGTCGAAGACATGGCCAAGATGCCCGCCACAGCGGCGGCAGATCACTTCGGTGCGCGGTACGCCGATGGCGTAATCGGTGCGCGTGCGGATTGCATCCTTGAGCGGGGTGTAGAAGCTCGGCCAGCCGGTGCGGCTGTCATATTTGGTGCGCGAGCTGTAGAGCGGCAGCCCGCAACCGGCACAGGCGAAGATGCCGGCGCGCTTCTCCTTGTCGAGCGGGCTGGAGAAGGGGCGTTCGGTCGCCGCCTGCCGCAGCACGCGATATTGCGTGGGGCTCAATCGCTTGCGCCATTCGGCATCGGTCAGGGTGAATTCGAACCGCTGCGCGGCCAGCGATTCGGGCGAAGAGCAGCCAAAGGTGACGGCGATGCCGCTGGTGCCGATCAGGGCGAGCAGGTGTCGGCGGGTAAGCATGGCGGCGTCCCTTCCGGGTTTCGGATGGGGTGAAGATGGGGCTTGTGGCGGCCCGGCGCAAATCGGCCGGCTGGACGTTTAGGGCTCGACCTGCCGGGGTCCGGTTCCCATAGAGTCGTCTGCGAAACGACCGATCTGGTCGTGTGCCGCCGGGAGAGCCGTATGGAAGGCATTTTGGCCCCTCTGTCTGAAGTGCCCAATCTTTCCGACGTCGAGGATCAGGACGATCGCATCCGGGCGATGGTGGACTGGTTCAACGAGAATTTCGAGGATCCCGCGCAGGAGACGCCCTATGACGGCCGCGAGGGTGGGTATCAGTATATCTGGGGTGGCCCCTTCGACCTGTGGGAAGAGCTGGGCGAGGCGTTCGGCGATCAGCTTCCTCTCGAAGAGATAGAGGCGGCCGCCGATGTCCTGTCGGGAACCGCGTTCGAATGGGCTCCGGCCGGGCATCGCATCCTTCACGAAGAGGAGCCGGAAGACCCGCAGCCCGACCTGGACGCGCGGCTGGATGCGCTTGGCGGCCAACTCGAACGGGTCGAGCAGGTCGTCGAACATCTGCGGGATATGCTCACCGCCCAGCTCTCCGCTCCGGGCATGGGGCATAATGGCCCGCCGGCGGGCAATGGCCTGCCGAGCGATATCGAGCTGCTCGACGTCAAGGCCAGCATCGACGAAGTCCGTGAAGCGCTGGCTAGACGGCGAACCGGCGAGGCAGTCGATCTGCCAACGCTTCAGAAGGCCGAAGGGCGGTTTTCCTGGTTGCTCGGTAAGCTGAAGGTGGTGGGCGCGATGATCGGCGCGGGCCTGTTCACCGGTGTCTGCGCAGCGATCGGCAAGACGATTTTCGAAACGCTCGGCGGTGTTGAGCTGGTGTCAGAGGTTACCACGACCATGGCGATCTGGGTTCAATCCCTGCAATGGCCCTTCTGACGATCCGGCTGTTCCGGTGCGGGCGCAGACCGGTCCACCGGACGGCGTGTTGACAGATATGACAGTGCTTATATAATTGCGCTTATGTATTCTAGGCCAACCCTCGGCACCTTGTTGCGGCGCCTGATCGAGCAGCTCGATGGCGCGGTGGAGGCGAGCTATGTCGAGGACGGACTCGACTATCGCCCGCGCTACACGCCCGTCGTGCGCGCGCTGGTGCGCGGTGGGCCGGTGACGATCCGCGATCTTGCCGCGCAGACCGGCGTTTCCCATTCGGCGACCAGCCAGACGGTCGCGCAGATGGCCGATCGCGGTCTGGTGGCGCTGACGACGGGTGCGGATGCGCGCGAGCGTATCGTCGCGCTGTCCGATACGGCGCAGGCGATGCTGCCGCGTCTCGAACGCCGCTGGGCGGCGACCGAGGCGGCGGCGCGCTCGATCGATGCCGATCTGGGGTTGTCAGTTGCCGACGTCGTAGCGCAGGCCCTTGCGGCGCTTGAGCGCCAGCCCTTTGCCGACCGTATCCGCCGTTCCGAAGCCATTCAGCCGGAGACCTGACAAATGGTGCGTACCGCTTCCGCCGCCGCGCTTGCCGCGCTGGCCTTCCTTGCCGTGCCGGGTGCGCTGGCGCAGCGCGCTACCCCGGTTGCGGCGGCGCGGCCTGACGCGATGGGTGCGCTGACTGCGGCGCAGCGGCGCGCGGCGATCGACGCGATCGCGGCCGCGGTTCGCACCAAATATGTGCTGCCCGAGGGAGTGCCGGCGATCGAGAAGCGCCTGCGCGACGGTCTGACGTCGGGGCGTTACGACGTCGAGACGCCGGGTGCGTTTGCCGAGCGGGTGACCGAGGATCTGCGCACGTCGAGTGGGGACGGGCACATGTACCTGACCGTCGACCCCGCCCAATATGCACTGACCAGCCAGGCCAAGGGCGATCCCGATTCGGACCCTGCGGTTGCCGCCTATTGGCGCCGGCTGGCCGAGCGCTCGAACCACGGCCTGCCCGAGATGCGCATCCTGCCCGGCAATATACGCTATCTGAAGGTCGCGGGGTTCCGCTGGGTCGATGACGTGAGCGGTCCGGCCTATGATGCGGCCGCCCGTTTTCTGCGCGACGGCGACGCGATCGTGATCGACCTGCGCGGCAATGGTGGCGGGTCGCACGGCGCGGTCCATTACCTGATCAGCCACTTCCTCGCGCCGGGCACACTCGAACTGACGTTGCTCGAGGCTGGCAAGCCCCCCTTCCAGTCGCGCGCGGCAGGCTATCTGCCGGCGGGCCGCCTGACCGGCCGGCCGCTCTATGTGCTGATCGACGGCCGCACCGGATCGGCGGCGGAAGCGTTCGCCTATGATGTCCAGCAGTTCAAGCTGGGCACGCTGATCGGCGCGAAGACCGCAGGCGCGGCCAACAACAACAGCTTCACACCGATCGCGCCGGGCTTCATGCTGAGCGTTTCCTATGGCCGGCCGGTCCATCCGGTGAGCCAGTCCAACTGGGAGGGTACAGGCGTCGCTCCCGACGTGGCGGTGGCGCCCGAGCAGGCGCTGGAGACGGGGCAGTCGCTCGCACTCGCGGCGCTTGCCGCCCGAGCCAATGCCGATCCGGCCGATCGTGCCGACTGGGAGTGGGCGCGGATCGGGATCGAGGCGCGGCTGCACCCGGTTGCGCTACCGGTCGAACAGCTGACTCCGCTGACGGGAAGCTTCGGCCGTAACCGGATCGTGCTGCGCGACGGGGCGCTGTGGCTCGAACGCGCCGACCGCCCCGCGGCGCGCCTCGCCCCAATGACGCGCGACGGGTTGTTCGCGGTCGAAGGCTATGGCGATACGCTGCGCCTCCGCCTTACCCGCCCGGCGATGGAGATGCTGTGGATCGACGAGCCCGCGCCGCGGCGCTTCGCCCGGTCGGGGGATTGAGCGCGCCGTTGTTCGCCAGGCCCGATCCTGTAGAGATGCAGGAGAGACTGGACGAGTGAGGCTATGAACAAGATGCTCCCCGTCACCGGCCTGCGCCAATTCGTCAGCCTGGAGCTGCAGCGCGACTGGATCGAGGGCGAGCTGGACCTGTTCGACTCCGGCGAGCGTTCGGAGAATTTCGAGCACCGCTTCAAATATGCCACCCGCTTCGAGAAGCTGCTGCGCCGCCCGCAGGCCGGGGCCGTTCTGGAGATCCTCGGCCACTACGGTCGCACCTGCATCCCGGCGCCGCGGCAGACCGAGCGCGACTACTGGTCGGTCTCGTGCCTGCCATCGACCTCGGACAAGCCGCTGGTCCGCGTCAACGCCAGCTGGATGGAGCTGTTCACGCTCTATGCGGACGGCGATGACGTCCGCGGGCGCTTCATCCTGCACCTTTCCGATTTCACCCTTGATGGCTCACCGATGCAGGACCAGCTGGACCGGGACTATCTCGACAGCTGCATTGCAGCGCCGGGTGACCTCGGCTGGTTCTTCCCGCGCGGCGCCGACATGTTCGGGATCAATGTCCGCGATGCCACATCGATCCGCGAATTCCTGGCATGTGGCCGCGTCTTGCGCGCGATCCGCAGGTTCAACCTGACTCATATGAACCGCGGCCGGAACGCCTATCAGGCCAGCCACAGCTACAGCGTCGCGGATCACATGCTGGAAGCGCCTAGTAGCGGCTGAGCTCCACCGGCATCTTCTTGTAACCATGGACGAAGCAGGCCGAGACGCGCTCGGGCTCGGCGATCACATTCGGACGCAGCCGGCGCTTCGCCATCTCCTCCATCAACACGCCGATCTGCAGTTCGGCGAGTCGCGCGCCGACGCAACGATGGATGCCGTGGCCGAACGCCAGGTGGCGGCGGGCATTGGCGCGATCGACGATGATGTCGTCGGGCCGCTCGAACACGGTGTCGTCACGGTTGGCCGAGAGATACCAGAGGACGAGCTTGTCGCCCTCCGCGATCTTCTGCCCCATCAGCTCGGTATCCTGCGTCGCGGTGCGGCGCATATGCGCGAGCGGGGTCTGCCAGCGGATGATCTCCTGACAGGCATTGGGGATCAGCTCGGGATTGGCTTCGAGCTTGGCGCGCTCCTCCGGAAACTGCTCGAGCGCCCAGGCATAGGCGCTCATCGAGTTGCGCGTGGTGTCGTTGCCGCCGACGATCAGCAGGATGAGGTTCCCGAGGAACTCCATCTGGTCCATCTCCGCCATCGCCTCCGAATGGATCATCATCGAAATGAGGTCGGGCGTCGGCTCCTTGCCGACCTTGGAGTTCCACAGCGCGCCGAACTCCGCGGCGCACTGGAACAGGATGTTGCGGCGCTCCTCTTTGCGGACGGGATCCTTGGCGATCTCGATATCCCCGGCCCAGTCGGACCAGTAGGTCAGCTTGCGACGCTCCTCCCAGGGGAAGTCGAACAACAGCGCCAGCATCTGCGTCGTCAGCTCGATCGAGACGCGGTCGACCCAGTCGAACGTCTCGCCGACGGGCAGGGAATCGAGGATTTCGGCGGTGCGGTGGCGGATGTCGCCGGTCATCCGCACCATCTCGCTCGGCGTGAAGGCTGGGGCGACGGTGCGGCGCTGGCCGGTATGCTTGGGCCGGTCCATCGCGATGAACATCGGCATCTTGATGTCTTCGGGCATCAGGTCGGCGACGGTGATGCCGCCGGCCTGGCTGGAATAGAGATCGGGAAGCGATTCGACCTCGACGATCGGCTTGTAGGACGAGATCGACCAATAGGGGCCGAATGCGCTGTCATTGCACTTGTAGACCGGGGCCTGCGCGCGCAGTTGGCGAAAGGGTTCGTGCCACAGATCGTCGCGGTAAAGTTCGGGCCGGGTGACGTCGAGCGGATCGACAACGGGCTCGGCGGCTAGGGTGGCCATGGCTTTACTCTCCCGGACATTGTTTTCCGGGAGAGTGGCTTAACTTACAAGATTGTCAATAGTGCTGCGGCTAGCCGTCAGGAGGCCGCTTTCCTGCGCAGCCGCAGCCCCGGGCTGCCCGACTGGAGCACGCCGCGGCGGAACAGGCGCGCGGCGATAGTGACGGTGATCGCGACCCACAGCATCTGCCAGCCGATCGCCAGCAGATGCGGCCAGATCTCAGGCGCATTGGCGGCGCGCGCCACCATCGCGAAGGGCGAGCTGAACGGGAAGACGGCCGCGGCGGTCGCGAGCCCGCTGTCCGGGCTGAGCGCGGTGGCGGAGGCGAGGCCCCACATCGCGACCTGGAAGATGGTGATCGGGAGCGACATCATCTGCAGCTCGCGCTGGGTCGACGCCTGCGCGCCGAGGCCGAGAAAGACCGCGCCGAGCAGCATGTAGGACGTCACGAAATAGGCAAAGAACAGCAGCCCGAACATCGGCAGACCCACGGCGGGGCCAACATCGATGAAGGCGGTGGCGAGCCGTGCCGGGAGCAGCGAGCCGACATTGATCACCACCGTTCCCCAGAAGCCCAGGAACAGCAGCGCCACGCCGAACATGCCGATCAGCTTGCCGAAGAACACACTTTCGAGCGGGACGGCGGCGGCGAGAACCTCGATCACCTTGTTCGATCGTTCCTCGGCCATGGTGCCGACGACCTGACCCGCAAGCAGCAGGCTGATCATGAACAGCGCCGTGGTGGCGAAAAACGCCGCCTGCCCCTGTCCGCCCGCCGACGCGCCGGGGCGGGAGACGACGATCTGGGTGGCTTCGCTGAGCGGCGCGGCGGTGCCGGCGCGCTGGGCGCGCAGCACCTGATCGGCGAGCGCGGCGAGATAGCTTGCCGAGCGTGTGCCGTTGACGCTGTGCAGGATCTGCGGCCGGTCGAGCGGGCCGTACATCACCGCATACGTATCGCTCTCCTTGCGCTCGAACATGGCGCGGCCCTGGGCCTCGGGGTTGGGGCCTGGCGTCTCGACGATCAGGCGCGGCGGCTGTTCGAGTGAGCGGAACATCGTGCGGAGCTGGCGGTCGGCCGCGACGGCCGTGCGCGCAGACTCGCCGCTGGCAAGCAGGACGATGCGCGCCTTGTCGTCACCGCTCTTGCTGATCGACGCGGCGCCGACGCCGCCGACCGCGCCGAAGCCGACCATCATCAACGGCGCGAACAGGAAGAGCAGGAAGGTGGGGGTGAACACCGTCGCGACGAAATCGCGGCGGGCGATGGTCATAGTCTGCCGGATCAGACGGGCAAGGCTGCTCATGGCCGCGCCTCCGCTTCCTGGGCCTCGGCTTCGGCGAGCGCTTTCGCCCCGACGATGCGGACGAACACGTCGTGCAGGCTGGGCCGCTCGATCGACAGGCCCGAGATGCCGTAGCCCGCGTCGATCAGCTTCACGAGGGTGCCCTCGATCCCCTCGTCGGGCAGCGTGAACCGCCATCCGTCACCCTCGGGCGCCGCATCGGCAGGGAGCAGCGCGCGGATGCCCGGATTCGGATGGTGCGGGACATAATGCGCCTTGAAGGGAAGGGTGGCACGCGCATCGGCGACGGTGCCTTCGAAGCGGACCTTGCCGCCCGCGATGATCGCCAGCCGGTCGCACAGCCGTTCGGCATGCGCCATGACATGGGTGGAGAAGAGCACGGTCGCCCCGCGATCGCGCTCGGCGAGGATCAGCTTCTCCAGCCGCTCCTGATTGACCGGGTCGAGGCCCGAAAAGGGTTCGTCGAGGACGAGCAGGTCGGGCTGGTGGACGACCGAGCCGAGCAGCTGGACGAGCTGGGCCATGCCTTTGGAAAGCTTGCGGATCTTCTGGTCGGTGGCGTGGCCAAGACCGGCGGCCTCCATCAGCGCCACCGCGCGGGTGCGGCCGGTGCGCCAGTCGAGCCCGCGCAGCGCGCCCATGAAGGCGATCGCCTGCGTCGTCTTCATCGACGGATAGAGGCCGCGCTCCTCGGGCAGGTAACCGACATGGTCGCTCACTTCGCGCGGGCGATCGTTGCCGAGCAATGTGCGATGGCCCTCGTCGGGTTCGATGATGCCGAGCAGCATGCGCAGCGTGGTGGTCTTGCCTGCGCCGTTGGGGCCGAGCACGCCATAGATCATGCCCTTCGGCACCGCGATGTCGACGCCATCCACCACGCGGCGGTTGCCGAAGCGCTTCACCAGCCCGGTGGCGCTGACCGCCAGATCGCTACTCAACAAAATTCCCCTCGCTAGCGGGAGCCGTGGTAGCGGGGGGTGATGCACGTAGGCAAGTCAGTGGAAGCGCGAATCCGCGAAAAGGCGGTGGAGCTGGGCTTCGCGGCGTGCGGCTTCGCGCGCGCCGACGCGGCGCCGCTTGCTGGAAAGCGGTTGCATGAATGGCTGGCCGACGGGCGGCACGGCGACATGATCTGGATGGCCGAACGCGCGCATCATCGCGAGAGCCCGGAGGGGCTGTGGCCGGAGGTGCGGAGCGTGATCTCGCTCGGCATGAGCTACGCGCCGACGAACGACCCGCTGGCACTCGCTGAGGTGCCGGATCGGGCGCGCATCTCGGTCTATGCGCAGGGCGCGGACTATCACGATGTGATGAAGAAGGCGCTCAAGGCGCTGGGCCGCTGGCTGGCGCAGGAAGCGGGCTGTGACCTCAAGGTCTTTGTCGACACCGCGCCGGTGATGGAAAAGCCGCTGGCGGAGGCCGCCGGGCTGGGCTGGCAGGGCAAGCACACCAATCTGGTCAGCCGCGATTCCGGCAGCTGGCTGTTCCTGGGCGCGATCTACACGACGCTGGAGCTGGAACCGGACGGCCCGAGCGGCGGCGGATGCGGGTCGTGCGACGCGTGCCAGACGGCGTGCCCGACCAACGCCTTTCCCGCGCCCTATCAGCTCGATGCGCGGCGCTGCATTTCCTACCTCACGATCGAGCTGAAAGGGCCGATCCCGGAGGAGTTCCGCGAGGGGATCGGCAACCGCATCTATGGCTGCGACGATTGCCTGGCGGTGTGCCCGTGGAACAAGTTCGCGGCTGCCGCGGCGGCGAACCTCTCCTTCGCGCCGCGTGCCGAGCTGACCGCGCCCGAGCTGCGCGATCTGCTCGCGCTGGACGATGCCGGGTTTCGGCAGGTCTTCTCCGGATCTCCGATCAAGCGGATCGGGCGCGACCGGATGATGCGCAACTGCCTGATCGCGGCGGGAAACAGCGGCGACGCGGCGCTGCTGCCTGTGGTCGAGGCGCTGCTCGGCGATCCCGATCCGGTGGTGGTGGAGGCGGCCGAATGGGCGCGCGCGCGCATTACTTTCCGCGGCTTGCCCTGAGCGCGGCGGCGCAGCTCGACTGGTCGATCGGCTTGCCGTCGCGCTGTCGGGTCTCGGCGAAGGTGACGGTGGCGTCGCCGCGGCCCGCTTTAGGCGGGTAGAGATAGGCGTCGAGCACGCAGATCGGCCCGGCGAACTGCAGCTTGCGGGCAGTGCCCTCGCTGACGTCGAGCTGCGGACGGCCGAACTGGGAGATCAGGCCATTCGCATTCTGCCCCATCACCGTGGTGAGCGCGGCCATGCCCGGCTGGTGCGGCACCGGGATCGGCGCGGCGCGGACCACCGGGGGCGGCTTGCCGCCGCCTCCGCATCCGGCGAGCAGGACGAGCAGTGCGGCGGGGGCGATGATCTTCAAGCGGCGGTCCTCCGATGGAACAGGTGCGTCGCCATCGCTGCGCCGAGGACGGGCGCGACGAAATTGACGAACGGCACGAAAAACAACGCGGTGCCGGCTGCACCCAGCGTGAACCGCGACAGCCGCGTCGCGGAACGCCAGCGGGCAAGGTCTTCGGCGGGCAGATGGCGCACCGCGACCATGTCCCCCAGATCGCGCCCGAGCAGCCAGGCGTTGACCAGGAAGAAGGCGAGCGCGGTGCCGACCCCGGTGACGAGCAGGACGATGTAAAGCGGTGCAAGGATGAGGTTGACCAGCAGGGCGCGGGTGGCCGAGCGGATGCCCATGCCGAGCGAGCGCGCGAAGCTCAGGTCGCGCGCGGCGGCAAAACGCGCCGGATAGTGTTTTGCCTCGACAGCGTGGACGACCTCGTCCGCGAACACGCCGATTACCGCGACTGCGATCGCGCGGAACAGCAGCCAGCCGCCAAGCAGGCCGATCAGCAGCGCCACGGCGGACGCGGCGGTGGCGGTGGTCTCGCTCCCCTCGAAATAATGCCGGACGAGTGCGTCGGCGCCAAACCACAATGCGGTACCGAGCGCGGCGAAGATCGCCAGCGTGAGCAGCGTGGATTTCAGGAATACGCCAAGGATTCGCTTGTCGCCGAGCTGGCGGACCGAAAGAAGAAAGGCATCGAGCATCGCGGGCATGGATGGGCCGGGGCGAGCGGATAAGTCAACGCAGTTGCGTGAAGTCGCTGTGTCCACTAGGCGCGCGAAAACTTTCACCGGAGATCAATGTGACCGCACCCGTCCATGACGTCGTCGCCATCGGCAATGCCATCGTCGATGTCCTCGCTTCTGCCGAGGACAGCTTCATCGAAGAGATCGGCGTCGCCAAGGGCTCGATGCAGCTGATCTTCTCGCCCGAGGATGCCGATGCGCTCTATGACCGCATGGGCCCGGGCCGCGAGATTTCGGGCGGATCGGCGGGCAATACCGTCGCGGGAATGGCGGCGCTGGGCAGCCGTTGCGCCTTTATCGGCCAGGTCGCCGACGATCAGCTGGGTCAGGTGTTCGCGCATGATCTGCGCGCAACCGGCGTCGATTTCGACACCGAGATCCGTGCGGGTCAGCCGTCGACAGCGCGCTGCCTGATCTTCGTGACGCCCGACGGGCAGCGCACGATGAACACCTTCCTCGGCGCGTCGCAGTTCCTTCCCGAGAAGGCGCTGGACCGCGATCTGATCGCGGGCGGGGCGATCCTGTATCTCGAAGGCTATCTCTGGGATCCGGAGGAACCGCGCCAGGCGATGCGCGCCGCGATCGACATCGCGCGCGGCGCGGGGCGCAAGGTCGCGTTCACGCTTTCCGACGTGTTCTGCATCAGCCGTCATGGCGGCGATTTCCGCACGCTGATCGGCGAAGGGCTGGTCGACATCCTGTTCGCGAACGAGAACGAGCTGCTGGCACTTGCCGAGCTTGAGGACTTCGAAGCGGCGGTCGCCAAGGTTGCGGCGCAGGTGCCGGTGCTGGTGGTGACGCGCAGCGAGAAGGGCGCGATCGCCATCTCGAACGGAGAGCGTGCCGAAGTGACCGCCGAGCCGATCGAGAAGGTGGTGGACACGACCGGTGCGGGTGACCTGTTCGCGGCAGGATTCCTCCACGGGCAGGCGCAGGGCTGGACGCTGGAGAAGTCGCTGAAGCTGGGTGCGATCTGCGCGGCTGAGATCATCAGCCACTATGGCGCGCGGCCTGAAGTGGACCTGAAGGCGCTCGTGGCGGCCAAGCTCGGCTGAACCTTCGCGGCGGTCCCGGCGAAATTCCGGGCCGCCGCTTACCTTATGTCAGCCATTTGCCGTTACCTCCTGCGCGGAGCGAGGAGGGCGGATGCAGCAAGTGCGGAATATGGAACAGGCCTGTGAGCCGGCGATCTTCGTCGGGCTGCACGAGGGCGTTCCCGCGCTGCTCGATACGCTGGCCGGGCACACGGACCCGAATCGCCGTTTTCTGCGCGCTGCCTGGTACCGGATGGCGGCGGGCGAGGGCGCGGCAACCGTGGCCGCGATCCGTGCCGATGGCACGCCGGTCGTGGCGCTGCCCACGGATCCGCTGGGTCCCACGCTGATCGGTGCGCGCAGCGTTCCGGGCAGCTATTGGCCGTTCCGGTCGGTACCGCTCGCTCCCGATGTTTCGGATGCCGAACTGACGGCATTCTTCGCAAATCCCGCGAGCATCTCTGCGCTCGGCCCGGCGTGGCGGATCGGCCCGATCTACGCGAGCGACCCGGCCACCGCACGGATCAAGCGCGCCGCTGCGGTGGCCGGGTCGCTCGCGTAG
>Ga0247823_10003469_pt1 | contig 12765 bp, 11 predicted proteins | sample 13C_PalmiticAcid_2_FD_192426 | JGI IMG/M metagenome (GOLD analysis project Ga0247823, IMG submission 192426) | Soil microbial communities from agricultural site in Penn Yan, New York, United States - 13C_PalmiticAcid_Day30 | ecosystem: Environmental > Terrestrial > Soil > Agricultural land...
GATCGGGCCCGGTGCGCTCGATCGTGTGCGCCACCTCGGTGGCGCACACGATCGAGCGCACCGGGCCCGATCTGGTCGTCACCCATCTCGACCAGATCGACCTGGCAGGCCATCGGCACGGCGGCGCCTCCCGCGCCTATCTGGCGGCGATCCGGCGGGTCGACGCCCTGATCGGGCAGATCGTCGCCGCCGTCGACCGCCGCGCCGCCGGCCACCCGCGCGAGCGGTGGACCGTCCTGGTGACGACCGATCACGGGCACCGCCCGGCCGGTGGACACGGCGGCCAGACCCCGGACGAGACCGCCAACTTCGTCATCGCGCGCGGCCCCGACTTCGCCGCGGGCACCGCGACCAGCGCGTACACCCTGGTCGACGTCACCCCGACCGTGCTCGACCTGCTCGGCGCCCCGCCGGGCAGGCTCGACGGCCGCAGTGTGCGGACCCCGCGGCCCCCGGTCGACGAACGCTGAACGATCCGCAGGTCGAGGCCGGTTTTCGGGCCGAGTCGCGACCGTCGCACGCCTGTGACCGCAGGGAATCGAACACCAGGTCGGTGTGGGGACTAAAGTTGGTGGTCCGGGCGGTTGCAGCACTCGGCCGACAGGTCCGAATGCAGCGTGAGAGGCGGTGGCATGACTCGACAACTCGGCGAGGCGAAGGTTGGGCAGGAGTCCACCGGCGCCCCGCGGAACGACGGTGCCCCGGCGACCCCCGAACCGGCCAAACAGTCACCGACCGCCTCCGTGCCCAGTTCGGCCTCACGGCGGGTGCGGGCCAGGCTCGCGCGCCGGATGACCGGCCAGCGCGGCATCGCGGCGGTCAAGCCGGTGCTGGAACCGCTGGCCACCGTCCACCGGGAGCTGTACCCGAAGGCCAACCTCGCGCTGCTGCAGCGCGCCTTCGACGTCGCCGACGAGCGGCATGCCAAGCAGTTCCGCAAGTCCGGTGATCCCTACATCACCCACCCGCTGGCGGTCGCCAACATCCTCGCCGAACTCGGCATGGACACCACGACGCTGGTCGCGGCGCTGCTGCACGACACCGTCGAGGACACCGGCTACTCGCTCGAGCAGCTCAAGGAGGAGTTCGGGCAGGAGGTCGCCCACCTCGTCGACGGCGTCACCAAGCTCGACAAGGTCAACCTCGGCGCGGCCGCCGAGGCCGAGACCATCCGCAAGATGATCATCGCCATGGCCCGCGATCCTCGCGTGCTGGTGATCAAGGTCGCCGACCGGCTGCACAACATGCGCACCATGCGCTTCCTGCCGCCGGAGAAGCAGGCCAAGAAGGCCAAGGAGACCCTCGAGGTGATCGCGCCGCTGGCGCACCGCCTCGGCATGGCCACCGTCAAATGGGAGCTCGAGGACCTCGCCTTCGCGATCCTGCACCCCAAGAAGTACGACGAGATCGTGCGCCTGGTCGCCGACCGCGCGCCCTCGCGCGACACCTACCTGCAGAAGGTGCGCGCCGAGATCATCAACACCCTGGCCGCGTCGCGGATCAACGCCGTCGTGGAAGGCCGCCCCAAGCACTACTGGTCGATCTATCAGAAGATGATCGTCAAGGGGAAGGACTTCGACGACATCCACGACCTGGTCGGCATGCGCATCCTGTGCGACGAGGTCCGTGACTGCTACGCCGCGGTCGGCGTGGTGCACTCGCTGTGGCAGCCCATGGCGGGCCGGTTCAAGGACTACATCGCCCAGCCGCGCTACGGCGTCTACCAGTCGCTGCACACCACCGTCGTCGGCCCCGACGGCAAGCCGCTGGAAGTGCAGATCCGCACCCACGACATGCACCGCACGGCCGAGTTCGGCATCGCCGCGCACTGGCGCTACAAGGAGACCAAGGGCAAGCACTCCGGTGACGCCGCCGAGGTCGACGACATGGCGTGGATGCGCCAGCTGCTGGACTGGCAGCGAGAGGCCGCCGACCCCGCCGAGTTCCTCGAATCCCTGCGCTTCGACCTGAAGTCGCCGGAGATCTTCGTGTTCACCCCCAAGGGCGATGTGATCACGCTGCCGCAGAAGTCGACCCCGGTCGACTTCGCCTACGCCGTGCACACCGAGGTCGGGCACAAGTGCATCGGCGCCAGGGTCAACGGGCGCCTCGTCGCGCTGGAACGCCAGCTCGAGAACGGTGAGGTCGTGGAGGTGTTCACCTCCAAGGCGCAGAACGCGGGCCCGAGCCGGGACTGGCAGAACTTCGTCGTCTCGCCACGCGCGAAGGCCAAGATTCGCCAATGGTTTGCCAAGGAACGTCGCGAGGAAGCCCTCGACAGCGGCAAGGAACAGATCTCCAAGGAGGTCCGCCGGGTCGGGCTGCCGCTGCAGCGGCTGATGAGCGTGGACGCGATGACCGCGGTCGCCCACGAACTGCACTACTCCGACATCTCCGCGCTCTACACCGCCGTCGGCGAGCACCAGGTCTCGGCGCACCACGTCGTGCAGCGGCTGATGGCCCAGCTCGGCGGCATCGGTGACGTCGAGAACGAGCTGGCCGAACGGTCGACGCCGTCGACGACGCCCAGCCGTCAGCGGGTCACCGGAGACGCCGGCGTGCTCATCCCCGGCGCGCCGGGCACGGTGGCCAAGCTGGCCAAGTGCTGCACGCCGGTGCCGGGCGACGAGATCATGGGCTTCGTGACCCGCGGTGGCGCGGTGAGCGTGCACCGGACCGACTGCACCAATGCCGGATCGTTGCAGGAACAGTCGGAGCGCATCATCGAGGTCGAGTGGGCGCCGTCGCCGTCGTCGGTGTTCCTCGTCGCCATCCAGATCGAGGCGCTCGATCGCACCCGGCTGCTCTCCGACGTCACCAAGGTGCTGGCCGACGAGAAGGTCAACATCCTGTCCGCCTCGGTGGCCACGCACGGCGACCGCGTCGCGATCAGCAAGTTCACCTTCGAGATGGGCGACCCGAAGCACCTGGGTCATCTGCTCAATGTCGTGCGCAATGTCGAAGGCGTCTACGACGTCTACCGGGTGACCTCCGCGGCCTGACCCGAACCCCGGCCCGGGCACTCTCGTTCGCGAGGGTGCCCGGGCCGCTGTCTGCGGGAACACAGCTGGTAGATCGCCAGAAGATTGCTGGGACAACGGGGTTTGCCGGAGGCAGTGAAAGGGCCATTTTGGGCAGAGGTTCGGGGTCCCGGAATCTGTTACGGTTTACTGCGTTTCAACGCTCCACTGGTCAGCCGAAACGGACTGTGATGCGGATCGATATGGCTCGGTGCACGACACGACTCACGGGGACGATCATCGCGTTCACCGTCGCTTCGGTGACGGTATCGGCAGGCGCGGCCACCGCGGACGAGGCCGCGCCCGGTGCTCCGTCCACCCAGGTGTCGATCTCGGCGTGTCCGGCACTGTACGCCTTGGGGATTCAGGGCACAGGAGAATCGTCACCGGACGCCGCCCCGAGTACCGACACCGGCATGCTGTCGACGGTCTTCCGGCCGATGTTCGCCAAGGCTGCTGAGCCGGGGCTGGTCGATCGCGCGTACGTCCCGTACGAGGCCGGATTCGGCGGCGCGGTACCGGGTGGGGCGGTGCCCTACACGCAATCCGTCGACGGTGGACTCGAGCGGCTGCGATCGATGGCCGCCCAGGTCGTGCAGCGCTGCCCGGACTCGCGCATCGCGGTGGTCGGGTATTCGCAAGGCGCCCACGTGGCCTCGTTGTTCGCCCAGGAAGTGGGCGCGGGCACCGGGAAGATACCCGCCGACAAGGTCGCCGCGGTCGCGTTGTTCGCCGACCCGACCCGCGGCGCGAACGCCCCGGTGTTTCCCGGCGCGCCCGACCGCACGACGCCGATCGCGGCACCCGGTACCTCCGGGGAATCCCTCGACGCCGTGGCCGCCGTACGCCAGGCCCCCGCGCCCGGCGGTGGGCTCGGCGCGAGCGACACCCAGCCCGCCGATTTCGGTAAGCTCACCGGGCGTGTCGCGAGCTTCTGCGCGACAGGTGATCGCGCCTGCGACGCGCCGCAGGGCGCCCCGCTGCTGCGGGCGGTGGCCAATCTGGTCAGCCAGGTGAAACTGTCCGGTGGCGACCCGATCGGCTCGCTGGTCTCGATCGCGCAGGCGCTGGCCTTCACCTCCATCAAGACGGCCTCGACGGTGGTCGACGAGGATATTTCCGGCAGCACGCTCGCGGATGTCTCGCTCTCGCCGAAGAAGACGATCTCCCAGCGCATCGCCGACGCCTCCGACCCGCGCGGTCAGCTCGACGTGAACGCCGCCTACCAGGCGCTGCTGAAGGTCGGGATGATCGGGCTCAACGCCGTCGTCACCGTGGTGAAGACCGTGCTCAATTCGGCGAGCATCGCCGAATTGGCCACCGCGACACTGTCCAATCCGCTGGCCGGGCTCACCCTGCTCGGCACCAAGCTCGTCGGCGCGGTGCCCCAGCTCGTGCCCCCGACCACCGGGATCCGGCTGGTCAACGAGGCTTATACGGCCGTCCAGCAGAACATCACCGACAACGCCGAGCTGCTCGACGTGACCACCTGGGTGCGCTACTGGGACACCACCCAGCGCCACGACGCGTACTCGCGCATGGGCGTCGGCGCGCAGGGCGCGACCCCGACCCAGTACGTCGCGGACTGGTTCGCCGCCGTCGCGCGGGACGCGGCGAGCGCCTCGGGACAGGGTGCGGTCCCGGTCGGCGGATCGGACAAACGCAGTGCCGGAATCTTCACCAGCCCGACCGGCGCGTCTACGACACCCACACCTTCCGGTGGGGGACAATTTCCGTTCGGGACAGGAGCCGATGGCGCCTCATCCGGCGGCGCGACGACTCCGCCTGCCGCGTTACCCGGAACCACCGCTCCCACCACCCGTCCGTTCTCTGTGAACTGATCACCGAGAGGTCTGCAATGCGAATCCTTGTGCCCGGCGCCGCGGAAAGGGGGGAATGTTGAAGTCGTACAACGAACTGTCGCGCTGGTACTCGGCGCTCGAACCGGAGACCGAGGCAGCCGACCCTGCGCGCCAGGACACCGCCGACCCGGCGGCGGGCGAGGACGACGGTCCCGCCCGATATTCGCAGCGCCCCGAGCGCGCCCCGTCCGCCGCACCGGCAGCCGAGCCCACCGGGCCCGTGCCGGCCACCACGGCGGCGGACGCGCCGAACCGGACACCCGGGGACGAACACCGCGACGCCTACTACGGTGTCGCCGGCGACTACGACCGCCCGGTCCATCCGGCGCCGCCGTACCCGGTCGACGTCGCACCGGAGCCCGCGCCCGCACCGCCCGCCGAACTGGCCGCGCGGCGCAGCGAATTCACCGGCGGCTGGTCGGACTGGGTCGCCGAACCCGCACCGGGCCCCGACGACGAGTACGACGCGGAACTGGTCCAGTTCCCCTGGACCGACGCCGCCGACGACGAGTACGACGAGGCGCGCGTACTCGAGCCCTCCGGCGCGCTGCGCGCCCGCAACCGCAATCGCACCTGGATCGTGCTCGCCGTCTCGGTGCTGGTGCTCGTCCTCGCCGCCACCGGTGTGTTCTTCCTGCTGTTCGGCCGCGGGGGCGACACCGCCAAGCACGCCGCGCCGCCGCTGCACTTCACGGCGGGCAACCTGACCGCCGAGGCGCCGGGTCCGTGCCCGACCGAACGCACCGGCGCCGTGGTGCGCAGTGCCGAGGCCGGGGGCACCGACTCCGGCCCCGACGCCGTGCTGGCCTTCCAATACGCCTACTACGTCAACCGATCGGGGGAGCAGGCCCGCGCGGTCGTGACCCCGGACGCCGATGTCTCGCCGGCCGCCGTGATCCAGCGCGGCATCGACTCCATCCCGGTGGGGACCACCCACTGTGTGCGGATCACCACCGTCGCCGCCGACCGGTACACGGTGGAGGTCACCGAGTTCCGGCCCGCGGGCGCACCGGCCACCTACACCAAGCAGTCGGTGCGCACAGCGCTGGTCGGCGATCGCACGCTCATCACGGGCATCGCGGCAGGGTAAGGAGCAGAGGCGATGACAGACGACTGGAGCCGATGGCTCGACGACGCCCCCGAGGGGGAGCCGTCGGGTGACGCGGCGCGTGACCCGGCTCCGGTGGTGCGGTTGCGGCGCAAGACCGGCGAACGTTCCGAGGGCGCTCGCAGACCGATCCTCGTCGTGGGCGGCTGCGGCGGCGCGGGCACCACCACGACCACGCTCGGCCTGGCCGCCGAACTGGTCACCGAGGGCGCGGCCACGGTGGCGGTCGACGCGACCGCCGCGGGCAGCGATCTCGCCTTGCGCGGCGCCGACAAGCACCTGCACCCGGTGAATCTGCAGTCGTGGGTGTACGGCCGCGGCGACGACGAACCCGCCCCGATCGAGGACTGCCTGTCCCGCTCCACCTCCGGCTTCGGGCTGCTCTGGCGCGACGCGACGCCGCTGCGCCGGCGCGCGACATATCTCACTGTCGCCAGGGCTTTGACCACCGGCGGGTACACCGCGGTCTACGACGGCGGCAGCCCGATTGCCGGTCGGCAACTGCGCCCGCTGCTCGACGACGCCGATATCGCACTGGTCCTGACCATTCCGGCCCGCGTCGACGCGGCCAACCGCCTGCGGGTGACGCTGGAATGGCTCGACGACCACTACGGCGACGACGGCGCCGGAGTCGTGGCGGACACGACCATCGTTGTCTCCCACCAGTATTCGCACGACGACTCGCGCGTAGCCGAGCATTTGCGCGAGCATCTGTCCGGCTGGGTGCGCGAGGTCGTCGAGATTCCGTACGACCCGCATCTGGCCCGCGGTGAGCTGGTTCGGCACAGCGAGCTGGCCGAGCCGACGCGTGCGGCATATGGGCTGTTGCTCGCCGGGGTGGCATCATGACGGCCGCTATGAATCTTCGTCGTCGTCGTGAACCGACGCCCGCCGGCGTCGGCGTCGTCGCACCGCCCGAATCGCTGCGCGCGCCGATCTGGGAGCGTCCGGTACCCGGGGTCGGCCGCGCGCCACTGGTGTGGCTGCTCGGCGTCCACGGTGGCTCCGGTGCCACCACGCTCGCGCATGTGCTCGCGCCCGCCGCCGATGCCCGGGGCAAGTGGCCCGGTGTGTTCGAGCGTGAATCCCCCTACGTCGTCCTCGTCGCGCGTGAGACCATCTCCGGCCTCACCCGCGCGCACGACCTGCTGCGCCAGCACCACGCGTTGCTGGCCGGTCCGGCGCTGGTGCTCGGCCTGATCACGGTCGCGGCCCGCCCCGGCCGGGTGCCGCCGGAGATCCGGCGCTACCGCGACGTGGTCGGCTCGCTGGCCGGGCACGTCTGGCAGGTGCCGTGGATCGAGGAATGGACGCTCGTCGAGTCCGAGGCGCTGCCGGTGTGGTCGCCCGGGGACGAGATCGCGCCCAGGAAACGCCGGGCCGATCCGCTCGACGAGGTACCGGCCGAGATCGGTGAGCTCGGGACCGATCTGATCGCCGCGATCCGGGCGAGCATCGACGATCCCACACCGGGGGAGCGTCGATCATGATCGCCGGGCAAGCCGGCCGCCGGTGGTGTACAAACGTGTGTCGGCGTCGAAGTGTTTGTGGCACAACACCTTTACAGTGGGAGAAAGGCACCCGATGAGCATGATCCTCCTCGCCGTGCAGGACACGTACGGCACCGTCCTGGCCCAGGTGGGTAATCCGACACCGGAAGCTCCTCCCGGCTCGGAGAAGATCCTGCAGCTGGTGCGGTATCTCACCTGGTTCGTGCTGCTGTCGGGCATCTGCGGTATCACCTACGCCGGCGGCAAGTTCGCCTGGGAGCGCTGGACCGGCGGCGGCCTCGAGTCGCCGAAGATGGTGGCGGGCGCCATGATCGGCGGTGTCGTCGCGACCAGCGCGGGCACCATCATGAACGCGGTCATCGGTACGTGATCACCGTGTTCGCCTACAAGCAGATCCCGGCCGACGTGCTGGCGCCGATGATGCAGCTGCTCAACTGGCTGCTCTGGTTCGTCCTGCTCTCGTGCCTGGCCTGGATGATCCTGTCGGCAGGTCGGCTGTGGATCGCGTTCCGCTCCGACCTGGCCGTCAACGACGCCTCGCACGGTGTCCTGATGAGCCTGCTCGGTGCCGCGGTCGCCAGTACCGCCTCCGCGATCGCGCTGGCGTTCCTGCCGGCGTGAGGGGGAGCACCATGACACGGCCGGTCGCGGTCGGTATCGCGCTGCTGACCGCGGCGGTGGGCTGCGGCCGCGGCGGTGATACCGGCCCCGATCTGTCCGCCGCCCCGACCGGGGTGCGCTGGCAGGACTACCAGGGCATCGCCCTGCCCTTGTCCGATCAGGGGCCGAGCTCGGTGACCCAGGGCGCCGCCACGGGTTTCGAGCATTCCCCGCGCGGCGCCGGACTGGCGGCGCTGACGCACACCATCCGGTTGTCGGTGGCGCCCGACAACCAGTGGGCCACCGTGGTGAATCAGGAACTGGTGCCGGGTCCGGCCCGCGACGAGTGGGCGATCAACCGGGTGCAGTTGTCGATCACCGGACCCGCCGCGCCGGAGTACGCGCCGAGATTGTTGGGCTACAAAATTACCGAATACCGTGACGAACAGTCCCGAGTCGATGTCTACACCGAATATTCGGACAGCTCACGTGCCGTGAACCACACCACGGTCGGCTGGTACGGCGGAGACTGGCGGCTGCAATTGCCCGACCCGCAGTCCACCGACCGACCCGTCGACGCGATCGACGAACTACCCACCGACATCGTGACATTGGAGGCACCGAAGTGAGCGTGAAGGAGCCGGGCGCGCGCGACCGCGCTTCTTTCGGCATGATCGCCTCGGGTGCGCTGCTCGCCCTGATCCTGGTCGTCGGCGCGGTCGTGTACTTCACCAGCAGTGGCGGGACCGAGGAGGACGTCGCACCGCCGCCTGCGCAGGCCGCGGGCGGAACGGGTTTCGCCGATCCCGAGGTCGATCTGTTCGGCAGGCGGGTCGACGTTCCGAACAATCCGGCAGGCCAGCCGCTCGAGCAGGACCCCTCGACGCAACGCTCGCCGGTGGATTCGGACTGGCTGACCGCCGCGCCCGAGGGCACGACGAAACCGCACGGCTGGCAACGGGTCTACGGCGCGTCGGTGCCGTTCTCCACCTCCGACGGTCCGGCCCGGATCGAGGACGGTCTGGCCGTCGGCTACGCGCGCACCCCGCAGGGCGCCGCGCTGGCCGCCGCGCAGATCACCTACCGGCTCAACGCCAGGCCGGCCGACCGTTCGCTGTACGTGACACAGGTGCGGGTCAGCACCGCGCAGCTGGCCGCCTACGACTCGGCGCTGTCGAGCGACCGGCTGCCGAAACAGCAGCCGGAGAAGGTGACCCGCTATTTCGTGGCGTCGGACGCGTTCAAGATCGACGACTACGCCGACGACATGGCGATCGTTCGGCTCGCCTCGCGCGGGCCGGTGATCGACGGGAAACAGTTGTATGCCGCCATGCGGATGATCGTGGTGTGGGACGCGGGCGACTGGCGGCTCAAGCCGTCGTCGACGACCAACACCCAGACGGAATACGTGGAATCGCTGGCGGGGTGGACGAAATGGTGAGCATCGGTGTACAGCACAGCCCGGATCGATTCCCTGCGGACCATCGAGGGGTGCCAACAATGCTGAGGCGAATACTCACAATCTTCGCGGTGATCTTCACCGTGATGATCGCGACGCCGACCGTGGCCTACGGCCAGACCTACGGCTTCGACCAGGCCTGTAACGAACTGCACGACACGCTCGACGGTGTCGCCATCCCCGGAATCTCCCTGGGTGACGCGGCCTCGGCGGTGTGCAAGGCGGGCAACGCCGCCTCGCATCCGGGCGACGCGGCGACCGCGGTCAAGGACAAGGCCTGGGACTCCACCTTCGGCAAGGTGGTCGACTCGCTGATGAAGGGTCTCGGTGAGGCGCTGATCCTGGCGCTGACCTTCTGGATGAAGGTGCCCAACGAGGCGGTGAGCGACTCCGGCGCGCTGTTCACCAAGATCAACGACTACACCTATCAGATACAGATGCTCTTGCTGATCGCGTCGGTAATCATCACCGGCGGCCGATTGGCCGAGGCCAGACGCGGGGCGGCCGTGAGCGAGGCCGCCGAGTCGTTCCGGTTGTTCGCCCGGGTCGTGTTCAGCTCGTGGATGCTCGGCGCGGTGATCGTCGCGGGCACCCGGGCCTCGGACAAGTTCTCGGAGTGGATCATTCAGGACGCCACCGGCGGCAATGCCAAGAACATGGCCGAGCTGATGGTGAAGACGTCGAAGTTGCAGGCGTTCTCGCCCGGTCTGGTGCTGATCATCGCGATCGTCGGCCTGCTCGGCGCGCTCGCCCAGATCGTGCTGGCCATCGTGCGGCAGGGTCTGCTGGTGGTCGCCGCCGGCGTGCTGCCGCTGGCCGCGGCGGCGTCGGCGACCGGGACCGGCAAGCAGTCGTATCAGAAGCTGGTCGGCTGGATCATCGCGTTCATGCTGTTCAAGCCGGTGGCGGCGATCGTGTACATGATCGCGTTCACCACCGCGGGACATGTCGACGAGACCACGACCTCGGGCGGTTTGCCGGAAGGTGAACAGGCCCAGCGGATGCTGGTCGCGCTGGTGCTGCTGTGCAGCGTCGCGTTCGTGCTGCCCGCGCTGATGCGCCTGGTGGCGCCCGCCGTCGCCACGGTCGGCACCGGTGGTTCCGGTCTGATGGTGGCCGGTGGTACCGCGGTGGGCGCGATGGCGCTCGGCGCGATCGGCACCAAGGCGGTCGCCACCCGGCCCGCCGCGGCCCCCGGCTCGGCGGGCTACTTCGGCAGCGCGGGCTCGGGTCCGCGGCCCGGCGGGGCGGGCCCCGGCGGCGGGGCCCCGCGCGGCCCCGCGCCGACACCGCCACCACGCGGCGGCGGTGGCGCGGCCGCGGCGACGCCCAGTTCGGGCTCGGTGCCCTCGGGTGCGGCCCGCAACGTCGTCGCCGCACGCGCGGCGGCGGGCAGCGCCTCGCGCGCCGACCAGGCGGCCGGCGACCTCGCCGGTGACCGCTGGGCGAATCGTTCACCCGACCTCGGCAGGAGCACGATTCCGCGATGAGCACCCTCTCGACCGACACCTACGAGCGGCGCTCGTACGGGCTGTGGCAGAAGCCGCGCAGCGCGGGCCTTTTCGGCTTGCGCTGGGAAGAGACCGTGATCGGTTTCGTCGTGGTGATCACCGCCTTGATCAGTGCCATGGTCGGTGGATTCAAATGGGGTTTCGTCGTCGGCGGCCTCGGCGCGCTGGTGATGGTGCCCCTGGTGTGGCGGACGGGGGGCCGTTCGGGCTACGAGACGGGATTGATGATGTTCAACTGGATGCGCTCGCGCAAGAACGGCGAGCACGTGTATCGCGGCGGCCGGTTCTCCCGGATCCCCGGCGGCGTCACCAAGCTGCCGGGGCTGCTCGCGCCGTCGAAGCTCTACGAGGGCATCGACGCGGGCGGCTACCACTTCGGGATGATCCACCTGCCCGCGTTCGCGCAGTACACCGTGGTGCTGCGGGCTTGGCCGCAGGGTCACGAGGCGGTCGACCAGCCGGTGATCGACCGCTGGGTCGCGGCGTGGGGCACCTTCCTCGCCTCGGTCGGCCAGACCAGCGACATCGTCGCGGTGGTGCCGGTGATCGACACCGTGCCCGAGACCGGTAACCGGTTGCTCAACGAGGTCTCCACGATCACCCGCCCGGAGGCGCCGGAGCTGGCCCAGCAGGTGATGTACGAGCTGGCCACCGAATTGCCGCAGGAGCGGGTGCAATTGCTGCCGCGCGTGGCGATCACCTTCAAGGCAACCACCGCCGAGCGGCGCAAGAACCCAGCCGAGGAAGCGGTGGAGATCGGGCGCAGGCTGCCCGGCATCTGCGCGGCGCTGGCCGAGGCCGGCGTGCGGGCGCAGCCGATGTCGGCCGAGGAGGTCATCTCCTTCATCCGCCGCAGCTACGACCCGGCCGCCCAGGCCGATCTCGAGGTCGCCGCCGCCGATCCGGGCGGACACGGCCTCGGCTGGGACGACGCCGGTCCGGTCTCGCACGACGAGAAGTGGGATCACCTGATCCACGACGGTGGCCGCTCGGTCACCTGGGAGATGGACGCGGCGCCCGAGGGCGCGGTCGACGAGCGGGTGCTGCAGCGGCTGCTCGCGCCGAATCCCGAAGTGCCGCGCAAGCGCATCGCGATCGTCTACCGGCCGCACTCGGCCGCCGACGCCGCCGAGATCGTCGACGACGACTTCAAGAACGCGCTCGTGGCGCAGCAGAGCGAACGCGGTGTCGTCTCGGCCGCCGCGACACTGCGGGTCGGTGCGACCCAGCAGGCTCGTGAGGAACAGGCCCGCGGGCACGGTGTGACCCGCTTCGGCGCGCTGGTGACGATCACCGAGCCGCTGCGCGGTGATCTGCCGCGCATCGAGGCCATCACCCGCGACCTCTCGACGCAGGCCCGGCTCAAGATCCGGCGTTGCTACCGCTACCAGGCCGCGGCGTTCGCGGCTTCCCTCGGTTGTGGCGTCATCCTGCCCGAGCACGCGACCATTCCGAAGGCATTGGCGGGGTGAGGCGATCATGGGACGCGACTTCGACGACATCGCGCTACGGCCCGTCCACCGGCCGCCCCGGATCCGCGGGGAGCGCGAACCACGACCGGTCGGGAGCGCGTCGCGCGTGAGCGACGAGGTGCTCGGCCTGGAGGAGCGCACCGAACGCGCCGAACGAGAGTCGGCGCGCGGTAGCTCCGTGCCCGACGAGCACACCGAGCGCGAGCGCCGCCCGCGCGAGGG
>Ga0247823_10003470_pt1 | contig 12763 bp, 11 predicted proteins | sample 13C_PalmiticAcid_2_FD_192426 | JGI IMG/M metagenome (GOLD analysis project Ga0247823, IMG submission 192426) | Soil microbial communities from agricultural site in Penn Yan, New York, United States - 13C_PalmiticAcid_Day30 | ecosystem: Environmental > Terrestrial > Soil > Agricultural land...
AGGAGGCCTGGATAAAAGCTATGCCTTCCACTGGAGCTACGGCATCAGCGAGACCATGACCCTCACTATGCCCGCTTTCAATGGCGGCAGCGATGGTCCGAGAGAACTGCCCGAAGATGGCAAGGCTCTCCAGGCATTGCAGGAATCACAGCTTCCACAGGAATTCGCCAATTATATTTATCCGGCCCTCAGTTCATACTGGGGCGCACAACCCGGCACCTCCGGCACTGTGTATCTCGGCGCCATTGTATGCCTCCTGTTCGTTACAGGTATCTTTGTGGTGAAATCAAGTCATAAGGGATGGATCATTGCCGCTTCCATAATCGGTATTGTACTGGCATGGGGCAGCAATTTCTCCGCCGTGAACTATTTCCTCTTCGATCATCTTCCTTATTACAATAAATTCAGGGCGCCAACCACGGCCCTGGTGATCCCGCAGCTTACGTTTGCACTGCTGGCAGCCATGACGCTGCAATCCCTGTTCTTTACTGAATGGGACAAGGCCGAGCTGATGAAAAGGCTGAAGCTGGCCGGTATCGGCGTGGCTGTTGTGGTGGCCATCCTCGTGGGCACTTATTTCACCGGTAGCTTCAAAGGCTCCGGCGATACGCAGCTCCGCGAAGGAATTTCCGGCGCCATTGTTCAGATGGCCTCCCAGGGCGGACAACCCAATGAGCAGGTACTGCAACAGGCTAGGACCATCTCCTCTTCCATCATGAACGGACTGAGCGCCGACCGTAAAACATTGTATGAAGGCGACCTGCTTCGCTCCCTCCTCTTCTATGTGCTGGCAGCAGCACTGGTTTGGGTAGGCGTCACCAAAAAACTCAAAGGAGAATATGTACTGGCAGCCTTCATCCTCCTCAACCTGGTGGATCTGCTGCCGGTTGACCGCCGCTACCTGAAAGACGAGAACTATGTAGACAAGGCAGACTTCCTGGCGCCACTGCAGGCCAATGCCGCTGATCTCCAGATCAAGCAGGACACCGGTTATTACAGGGTGTATGATCAAACGGCCGGTAATCCTTTCGCAGATTCAAGGGCTTCTTACCACCACAATTCCATTGGTGGTTACCTGCCTGCAAGGCTCAGCACGTATGATGATATCATCACCCACCAGCTGCACAAGCAGAATATGGCGGTGTTCAATATGCTCAACACAAAATATTTCATTGGCCGCGACAGACAGTCCAACCAGCCCATCGCTCAGATGAACCCCGGAGCACTCGGCGCCGTGTGGTTTGTGAAGGGACTGCGTTATGAGCCCAATGCCGATGCGGAAATGAGGGCGCTGGATAATTTCAGTCCGGCCGATACAGCTATCATGGATGTACGCGAGAAATCCAAAGTTACCTTCGAGCCACAATTCGATTCACTGGCCAGCATCCGGATGACACGTAATATCAATGATGAAGTGAGCTATGAAAGCAACGCTGCATCCAACCAGTTTGCCGTGTTCAGCGAAGTGTATTATCCAAACGGATGGAAAGCCTTCATCGATGGCAAGGAAGCGCCCATCGCCAGAGTGAACTATACCCTCCGCGGTATGGCCATCCCTGCAGGCAAGCACAATATCGAATTCAGGTTTGAACCAGCGTCTTACCATACCGGTAACCTGATCACACTGATCACAGGTATCATTTCCATCCTGCTGGTGCTGGGTGGCGCTGTGATACTCTGGCGTAACAGGAATCAACAGGAGCCTTCATCCGCTACAAGAGCATAAACTGCGGAACCAATGGTTATAGGAAACGGTTTAGTGGCGGGGAGCTTCAGTAGTTATGCAGAACAGCAGGGATTCCTGGTCTTCGCTTCCGGTGTATCCAACTCCAAATCCAGTACAGAAGCGGATTTCAGGAGAGAGGCAGACCTGCTGCAACGATCCATCGAACAGCATCCCGAGAAACAGCTGGTATACTTCAGCACTACCAGTGTGGAAGATCCGGACCTGTATCAGGCCCCCTATTCACAGCACAAACTGCAGATGGAGGAACTGATCAGGACTAACGCACATGCATATACTATCTTCCGGCTCAGTAACCTGGCAGGAAGATCAGACAATCCGAATACGATCCTCAATTATTTCTTCCAGCATATTTCGCAGGGCATTCCCTTCCGGCTCTGGAAGAGATCGGAGCGCAATATCATCGATACGGAGGACGTTTTCAGGATAGCCGACTATATGCTGCAGCATAAGCTGGCTGTGAACCGGACCATCAATATTGCCAATACGGAAAGCTATCCTGTACAATATATAGTCAGTAGTATTGAAGATTTCTGTGGGATCAAAGGCATTTATACCCTGGAAGAAAGAGGCGGACAGGTCATCATCGATACCCATGATATAGCACCGGCTTGTAAAGCACTGGATATACATTTTGGTGCCGGCTACCTGCAGAAAATCCTCACCAAATATTACGGAACATGAGCCACCGGAAAGGAGTTTTGAAGCGCAGACTGGAATACATCGGGATGTTTCCCTTTGTGCTTGCCGGAAAGATCTACGGCAGGCTGTTTCCCCTGAAACAGCAGACCAGTACCTTCCTGTTCTATCCTTCTGCCGACATCGGTGGCGCCATCAGGGTAAATGCGGATATTGCAGGATGCGTAAAAGATAAGAACCCGCTCATCATCTTTTCAAAGAAGCCCAGGAACAACGGACACCTGGAACTCTTCAAAGGTTTTCGCATACTTGATCTGCACAGCAGGATCGATAACAAGCTCTATCATTTCGTGAACTTCTTTTACCGGGGTGTGCTGGCATCCTGGATCAATCGTGCCCCCAATGCCGTGATCTTCGGAGGAGAATCGCTCTTCTTTCATAAGATGCTGGCACACGTAAAGCGGGATGTACGACGTGTGGAACTCTGCCACCTTGATACATGGCTCCCCTATTCCATCGGTTTTGTTGACCTCATCACGCTTCGAGTGTTCAGCACCGTTAAACTGATGCAGGATGTAAAGGAGCAGTACCAGCGGGAAGGCCTGGATGCCGGATATGCAAAAAGACTGCGTTTTGCTGAGAACATGATCAATATCCCTCCTTACGAGCCCGTACATAATCCCCAACTGGAAGTGGTATTCATAGGCAGGGGCGCTCCGCAGAAGCGGGTGCCTTTAACGGCCGCTATCGCTGAAAAGCTGCACCAGATGGGCGCTCCCGTCCACTTCTCCTTTGTGGGCGATGTGGAGAATGTAATTGATCCTTCAAAATATCCCTATTGCACCTTCTACGGCAATGTGCGCGATGAAGCGCTGATGGGAAAACTCTATAAGAATTCCGATGTACTCATTCTCACTTCAGCTTATGAAGGCCTGCCACTGGTGATCATGCAGATGATGGCGCATGCGCGCATCGTGATGAGCACGGCTATAAATGCCATTCCGGATTACGTGAAGCATATGGAAAACGGATTGCTAATCCATGCTACGGATGAGGCTGCCATCGTTGATGAAGGGGTTGAATTACTGCAATGGCTGGTGAATAATCCCGAAGCTAAGGAGACCATGGGTAAACGGAGCAGGGAGATCGCTATTGAAAAATTCGGAGGGGAAAAGTTCTGCAGGTTGTTCAACGAGTTCCTCTACACTGATACAAATTACTGACCTGGGTTACCCGTCAGGTTCCTGTACCATTGAAAAAAGTTGCGGCTGAGAGAATTTGAATCCAGCAGCACTGCCAGCCTGATCCTGAATATTTTTGCAGGTTCAAAAGCCTGACCTGGAATAAGCAGGTTTGCATAATTTTTAAAAAGGTCAACCAGCCCGTTTACTTTCAGCGTTCTCATTTTTACAGGCGTCTTCAATAGGCGGTGACTTAAACTTTCACACCAGAAAAGCAGGAAATCTTTTCCGTATTGGCGGATACTGACATCCACTTCAGGTAATCGCTGCTGCAGTGCATGCATCTCTTTCACATATTCTCCAAAAGCGGTCAGAAAGGCCATTCCATTGGTAGTGCGGGAAACACTGTTGTGTACACGGTAAGAGAAGCAATTGTTGAGTGCAGTAGCTTTATAGCCTTTGGCCATCAGTCTGACAAAGAGAGAAAAATCTGCAAAGATCAGATTCGGATAATGAGGGGGCATGCCGCCCAGCTCATCGTAATCATTTGAACGCATCAAATAACCTGTACCTGTACTATCGATGGTGCGCTGCAGCTGGCTGGCGAGGAACTCATGAACCCGCTGCTGTTCATCCATCGGCAGGCAAGGTCTTATTAACTTCCCTTTGGCATCGATATAATTAAAATGCGTCTGGTAAAGTGTAGCGTCAGGGAATTGACTGATCAGTGTGTTCATCACAGCCAGGTAATCAGGCTCCAGCAGGTCATCATGACCGATCATGGTCATGAATTCATTGCGCGGTACATCTTTGATCCTTGCCCAGTTCTGTTCAATGGTCAGTGAATGAGTTGCCTTATGGATGATGATCTTTTCGTTCTTCAGGGATTCAAGCCACTCCACTGTTCCATCTGTACTGCAATTGTCCAGCACCACGATGTTGAAATCTGTAAAAGTCTGCGTAAGAATGCTGTTGATGCATTCCCTGGCATACTCTCCCCCGTTGCGAACGGGTAATATGATGCTGAACTTTGCCATCAGGCTTTATGCAATTTGTTTTTGATACCGATAAGGAATTCAAACAAACCCGGAAAATGAATGGCCAGAATATACTTGATCTTCCACTTCCGCAGGTAAGGGATCTTAAAGATCTTATTTACAACTTTATCAAATTCCGGTTTCTTCACATTCAGGTCCCTCGCAATCTTCTTGATGGATACAGCGTATTCCACTACCCAGCGGGCAGTGAAGTTCACCAGCGTTTTTTGTAAAGAAGAGAAGTCGTGGTCCTTTGGAAGATGGTCCATTACCCACTTCATGAAATTATCCGGCGTAACGTAGAATTTATCATAATCAGACTCAGTGAATCCGTAATTGGCGCCATGTACAACCTGGCAACCGAGGGAAGTATTCAGCAGCAGAGCGCCCTGTTGGGCACCACTGAGCACAATATATCCGAAGTCCGTATTGTAAGGAGCTCCAAAATCAGGCATTCCTTCGATGGCCATAGCCACTTCGCGCTTTACCACACCACAGGACCAAAGCAGGTGACAGCCGATGGCGTTGCTGAAATAAGCATGGGGAAAATCTTTTCCTTCATACTGGCGAACAGTGCCGATCGGCAGGTTGGCCAGACAGGAATTGGTGCCAACTCTCAGTCTGGAACTACGCGCCACTTCCGGATTGTAGCACATGATATCACAGCCGCCCATGTACATGCCATACCCCGGGTATTGCAGGGTGAGGTTGTACAGGGTTTGCAGCATGTCAGGGTACACGGGATCATCGTCGGTGATCATCACCACGTATTCGGTTTCGGCTTTAGCCAGGCTCCTGTTGAAGCTCTTCACCATGCCGAGATTCACTTCGTTCACGTAATAGGAAACGCGTGGATCGTTGAATGCTTCCACAGTGGCTCTGGCGCTACCTGAAGGATCATTGTCAGAGATCACAACCCTGAAATGGGGGAAGGTCTGTTTGGAAAGCGCAGTCAGCTGCTGATGCAGGAAGTCCGGCCTCCTGTACGTGGTCATACAAAAAGTGACCCATGGATTGCTGAAAGATGGTTGGCCTGCATTCATCTGTTGGAACGGTTTCTATTTGATTCTTTTGAGATAGCCTGAAGGAGCCACGCTGATCAGTAATTTATTATCGATAGCGGAATCGATTACAAAGCTGTCGTCCGTCTTCAAATATTCATGCACGGCAGTGAGCGGGTTGTTTCCAACGCTCCATGGACGTGTTTCCTTGAAATAATTCTCCGGCAGCTTTTCCACGATAGTATCAAACACCACGCAATAAGAGCCTGGCGTTACCAGCGGAGCGTAGAGTTCCAGTTCGCGCAGCACATGATCATGGGTATGATTGGAGTCAAGCAATACCATCACAGTCTGCTTGCCATCCGCCACTTTGCGCACCTGCGCTGCAATCTCTTCACTTACAGCAGAGCCTTCGAGCATCGTGATGCGTTTTATCATCGGATGTGCTTCGATCTCCTTCCTGTTATGTGAACGGATATCGATATCGATGCCCAGTACTTCACCCTTGCCGATCAGTTCCATCAGCGAAGCATAGAAGATCAAAGATCCGCCATGAGCGATACCAGTCTCAATGATCAGGTCAGGCTTCAGTTCCCAGATCAGTTCCTGCATAGCGATCATGTCCTGCGGGTACTGGATGATGGGCCTTCCCATCCAGCTGAAATTATAAGAGTACTGGTTCTTGTTACTCGCGTCATTGAAAGCTTTCGCAGCAGCCTGCAGCTCATCATTATTGCCATTGGCATCAATCCTTTGCTTTCTTTCTTCGATAAAAGCCTTTACAGGATCACTCATGGTTCAGTATGGTTTTAAGTTTGGTATCGTCTCCCCAGAACCTCATTGGTTCATAATCTGGATATGGATAATATCCCCGGTTGAGCAATATTGTCTTTTGGTTTTGCTGTAAATAATCTTCCACCAGCTGGTTCACTGTTTGCGGCCGGCCGCTGCAACAGTTGATCACGCCGGTCACCTGCTGCTGTATGGCGATGTCCACAATGTATTCCGCTACTTTCTCCACAGGCAGGAAATCCCTGACCTGCTCTCCCCCGCTCATATTGAAAACAGTATCGCCATTGGCCAGGGCTTTTTCCAGTTGCGAAAGTAAGGATTTCGGATTTTGTCCTTTTCCATACATGTAGAACAGCCTGGCCCATTTGAAGCTGACCCCTCTTTCTGCTGCCAGTTCCTGCAGGTAGCTCCTCAGTTCGTTTTTGGCGATGGCATACGGATTGGCGGGATATACTTTCATCGCTTCGTTCAACATTCCTTCCTGCATACCATATTCGAAACAGGTACCGGTAACGGTCAGGTCTGCGAGGCCATTTTCTGTGAGATTGGCCAGCAGCGCCTTGTGGCGGGGCAGGTTGATCTCCGTATGGAAATCCGATTTATAATTGGGCAGCCCCTCCCAAGCCAGGTGGATCATGCGGGAAGGCTTGCCGAAATATTCATAGTAATTCACAGCCGGGTCAAAGCTGTTGAAATTGAAAGGCATATAACTTACCTGGCTGAACCAGGGCATAGCAGCTGCTTTCTCCGCACTGGCAGAACTGGCTATCACACGGTACCCCAGTTGCAGTAACCGGGCAACTACATAATTACCGATAAAACCAGTGGCGCCTGTGACTAATACTGCCTCCATAACAATTACAGTATTTGTAAGGATGGGATAGGCACAACAAATTGCCCTTTCCAATCGCGGATGAATGACAGTTGCTGCACGATCTCCTCTTTGATATTCCAGGGAAGGATGATCACAAAATCAGGCTGATGCTGTTTCAGGTGTTCCAGGTCAACTACCGGAATGTGACTGGCAGGCATGAATTTGCCCTGCTTATGCGGGTTAGCATCAACGGCGTATTCTATCAGATCAGATTTGATACCACAGTAATTCAGCAGGGTATTGCCCTTTGCGGCCGCGCCATAAGCAGCTACTTTTTTACCGGCACGTTTCTGCGCCACCAGAAAATCCATCAGGTCCAGTTTCACCTTTAGTGCGCGTTGCGTGAAATTATCATAGTAGTCCAGCCCCTGCATGCCCTTGCTCTTTTCTTTATCCAGGAGCACCTGCACATTGGGCGTAACTTTTTTGGTACTGTCTTCTTTGTGATGTGCATAAATGCGCAAAGATCCGCCATGCGTTGGGATCTCTTCCACATCAAACATTTCCAGTCCGGCTGCAGCAAAGATCTGCTGTACGGTATAAAAAGAAAGATAAGAAAAATGCTCATGGTAGATGGTATCGAACTGGTTATTATCCACCAGTTGCATCAGGTGCGGGAACTCCATGGTGATCACACCATCCGCTGCCAGCAGGATCTTCATTCCCCCTACAAAGTCCACGATATCCGGCACATGCGCCAGTACGTTATTACCCAGGAGGAGATTGGCTTTGATACCTTTTGCTGTAAGTGTATTGGCGAGCTGTACGCCAAAAAATTCCACCACGGATTCGATTCCCTTTTCTTCCGCCACTTTTGCCGTATTTGCGGTGGGCTCGATGCCAAGCACCGGTACTTTCTTTTCAAGGAAGTACTGCAACAGGTAGCCATCGTTGGATGCTATCTCTATTACTTTGGATTGTTCGTTATAACCGAACCGTTCGATCATCTTTTCCGTATAAGCTTTGGCATGTTTGAGCCAGCTGGTGGAATAGGATGAGAAGTAAACGTAATCGCTATTAAAAATGGCGTCAGACTTTTTATATTCATCAACCTGCACCAGGAAACATTTGGGGCAGGTGAAGGTTTTGAGGGGATAGAATGTCTCCGGTTCATTCAGCTGCTCCTGCTTAAGGAATGAATTGGAAGCAGGGGAATTGAACAGGTCGATAAAAACATGCGTAAGGTCTGTTTTACAAAATCTGCATTGCATAGTTACAATCCTTTAAAATTTGTGGTGAGCAGCGGATGGCTGGCATCCCTGTCAGACAGGTTCCCTGCGGCCAGCGGCCATTTGATATTCAACGCAGGATCATCATAGCGGAGCCCGCCTTCCGATCCCGGCTTATAAAACTCACTGTGAAGATAGATCAGCTCACAGTTATCAGTAAGCGCCTGGAACCCATGCGCAAAGCCTTCGGGTATATACATCATATTCCGGTTGGAAGCAGAAATTTCTGCGCCGAACCAATGCAGGAATGTGGGTGAGCCTTCCCGGCAATCCACTATCACATCATATGCTGCACCGGCAATACACCTCACCATCTTGATCTCGCGGAACGGGGGCAGCTGAAAGTGCATACCTCTTATGGTGCCCGCATGGGTGGTGAAGGAATGATTCATCTGCACCCACTCACTGGTATGCCCGATCTCTTTGAATGCATCCTTGCAATAGAACCTGGCGAACCATCCACGATCATCGGTGAATGGCTTCAGCCCTATCACATAGCTGCCTGCAAGCTGAGTGGGTGTGAAAATCATAATGCCTGGTACTTTTTGATTTGTTGAAGCGTGAAAGCCAGTTGCTCCTTAACTGGCTGCCTGTACCAATCGATGGTCCACCGGATGGCTTCCTCAGCACTTAGTTTAGGTTTCCAGTGGAGTTGCTGCATGGCTTTCGTAATATCCAGTTTGAGCAGGTTGGCCTCGTGCGGCTGACCGGGAACGGAAAGATTAGTCCAGTTACCATTACCCCAACTACCGATAGCAGTTTCCACCAGTTGCTGAACGGTGAGGTGATCTTCCGGCAGGGGGCCAAAATTATAAGCAGTAGAGAATTCTCCGGGCCGGTTGTACAGCAATGCGCCCAACACCAGATAACCGTGCAGGGGCTCCAGCACATGCTGCCAGGGCCTTACCGAATGGGGATTGCGCACGGGAATATGCTGTCCGGCACTCAATGCGCGAACGATATCCGGCACAATACGGTCCTTGCTCCAGTCGCCCCCTCCTATCACATTCCCCGCGCGGGCGCTGGCAATAGCCGGGCGTTGTTCCAGGGATTGGGAAGGCTTGAAAAAGGAGTTCCTGAACGAACTCACTACAATCTCTGTACAGGCCTTGCTGGCGCTGTAAGGGTCATAGCCGCCCAGTACATCATCTTCTTTATAGAGAATATCCTGTTCTTTGTTTTCGTATACCTTGTCCGTGGTGATCACCACAATGGCACAGTGCTTATCCAGTGTTGTAGCGGCTTCCAGCAGGTTGGCGGTACCAATGGCATTCACTTCAAAGGTTTCTGCCGGAATTTCGTATGAAAGCCTCACGAGTGGCTGTGCAGCCAGGTGGAAGATAAAATCCGGGCGGAAATCCAGCACAGTCTTTTTCAGCAGTTCCTTGTTGCGGATATCGGCCAGCAGGGACGCACCGGATACAAATGGCTCCATCAACTGGTAGATCCCACCTTCATAGGAGGGCGCTAGTGCATATCCCTTCACGTCAGCTCCCAATTGGGTAAGCCAGTTCATCAGCCAGGCGCCTTTGAAGCCGGTATGACCGGTCAGCAGCACCTTCTTTCCCTGGTACTGGGAAAGCAACTGTGTATTGCTTACCAGATTTTCCATTTCGCCTGATTGTTTTGCCATAAAGCTTCCAGTTCCAGTTTATCGCGCATGGCATCCATGCATTTCCAGAAGCCATGATGCTGGAAAGCCATCAGCTGTTCGTTTTTGGCCAGGTTCTCCAGAGGAGCATCCTCCCACATGGTATCGTCCATATTGCCATCGAGGTATTGGAACACTTCAGGCTTCAATACAAAAAAGCCTCCGTTGATCCATTTGCCATCGCCCTTTGGCTTTTCCTTGAAATTGACCACTTCTCCATTCGGTCCCATTTCCATTCCACCAAAGCGGGCTTCAGGTTGAATGGCGGTTACCGTGGCCACCTTGTTATGGGCCTTATGGAAGGAAAGGAGCTTCTCCAGGTTTACATCCGCCACCCCATCTCCGTAAGTAAGCATGAAATCCTCATTCCCAACGTACTGTTGCACGCGTTTGAGCCTGCCTGCAGTTTTGGTGTTCAGTCCGGTATCCACCAGCGTTACCTTGAAGGACTCCGTGTTGGTGTAGTGAACATCCAGCTTATTGCTGCCCAGTTCGATGGTGAGATCGGAATTGTGCAGGAAATACTGCATGAAGTATTCCTTGATCAGGAAGCCTTTATATCCAAGACAAATAATGAATTCATTGAAACCGTAATGGCTGTATATCTTCATGATATGCCAGAGGATCGGCTTACCACCGATCTCCACCATTGGTTTGGGACGTGTATCTGTTTCCTCGGCTATACGCGTGCCGAGGCCGCCGGCAAAAATGACTACTTTCATATTTTGAAAAAAGTTGTGCAAAGCTAACTTATTAATATCTCATTACATAGGGGAAGCAGCAGCAAAGTTTACTTACTTTTGCTCCCACTTTACCAACAAAACCCAATGGGGCAGATCCGCAAACAAACCATACAATCATCCTTCCTGTCGTATGCAGGATTTCTGATCGGCGCCATCAATACCTACTTTTTCACTAAACAGGGACTTTTCACCCCGGAACAATACGGCCTCACCCAAACCATTATCAGCATCACTCAGATCATTGCCCCTATTGGCACCCTGGGCATGACGATCTATATGGGCAAGTTCTTTCCGTATTATTTCGACAGGCTCAGCCATAAACGGAATGATATGCTGGGAATTGCTGTTGCTGTCAGCGCCATCGGGGCATTGCTGGTGTTTGCAGGCTGCCTGATCTTTGAGCCACTGGTAGTGCGTAAGTTCTCGGAGAGATCCCATCTGCTGGTGAAATTCTACTATTGGAGTTTACTTTTTGCCTTCTTCTTCCTCTGCTTCATGATCCTGGAAAGTTACCTGTATACGCTTAAAAAGACAGTACTGCCCAATTTCATGAAGGAAACGATGTACCGCTTATGTGTATCAGGGCTCATTGCCCTGTACGCTTTCAAGCTCATCAGCTTCGATACTTTTGTGATGCTTTTCTGTTGCGTGTATTTGCTGGTGGTAGTAATGGTGGTGATCTACCTGTTGGCAACCAGACAACTTTACCTGAACTTCCGGATCAGCACGGTCACCAAAAGACTGCGCAAACAGATCATCACCTATGTAGCCTTTGTGTACAGCGGTATCGTGATCAACGGAATCGCACGCCAGATAGACACACTAGCCCTTGCCGGTGTAGCTGGACTGGGGAAGGCAGGCATCTACACCCTCAACCAGTTCTCGGCGGCTATTATCCAGGTGCCCTACCGCGCCCTGCTGGCCATTGCCGCGCCATTGATTGCTGAACACTGGAAGAACAAGAACCAGGAAGAGATCGGCCGCATCTTCAAAAGGGCGAGTATCAACCTCCAGCTCATCAGTACCTTCCTCTTTCTCATAATATGGATCAACTATGACGATGGATTGAAAGTACTAGGCCTGGATCCCAGCTTCGCCACCGGCAAAGTGGTATTCCTGATCCTGGGAATCTACAATGTGATGGACCTGACCCTCGGCATCAGCAGTGCCGTGATCATGACCTCCCCTGCCTGGCGTTTCGATTTTTATTCCGGGCTGGTGCTTCTGGCAACTTCCATTCCCCTCAACATCTTCCTGGCCCGCGCCATGGAAATGATGGGCGTTGCGCTTGCCACCCTCATCACCTATACCACATACAATACCATCAGGATCGTTTTCCTGAAAACCCGCTTCGGCTACTGGCCTTTCACAATGAAAAGCCTGTATGCATTGCTGATGGCGGTTGGCTTATACGGCATCATGCTACTGGTTAACATTCATGGCCTGGCAGGTATCTTCATAAAAAGCATCATATTTTCCGGACTGTATGTAGGGGGAGTCCTGCTATTACGGCTTACCCCCGACCTTCCGGAGGTTCTTAAAATCGTCAAAAAGAAACTGACCAGAAAATAATACAGGAAGACATACTCCGTTAAAAGCCCATTAAAAACAGCCGTTTCCGGTATTAATCAGCCGATAAGGCCTCTTTTTTGAACAATTCAAGTCCCGGATATTACATTTGCATGCAACGGCTGCCAGCCATCACCTGTCATTTCCGTAGCGCTAACACATTATAAATCTGACTTTTGAAATAACCGATGCTCAATTTCTGCACCTTATTCAATACTAATTACCTCGCCCGCGGCCTGGCCCTGTATGAAAGCCTGGAAAAGAACTGCACCGCTTTCCACCTCTATGTATATGCGTTTGATG
>Ga0247823_10003471_pt1 | contig 12762 bp, 11 predicted proteins | sample 13C_PalmiticAcid_2_FD_192426 | JGI IMG/M metagenome (GOLD analysis project Ga0247823, IMG submission 192426) | Soil microbial communities from agricultural site in Penn Yan, New York, United States - 13C_PalmiticAcid_Day30 | ecosystem: Environmental > Terrestrial > Soil > Agricultural land...
CAATCGCCGCAGGCGCGGCTGGATCCTGGGACTGCCGACGGGCCCGTTGCCCCTTGCCAATCCGCGGCTCGAGGCGCTGCGGCGCTACGCGATCCTCCGTCGGGTGCACGGGGCTGCCCGGGTCGAAGCGGAGCGCAAGCGGCTCCATGAAGCCGGCTTCGACGACCCGAAAATCGAAGCGATCGACGACCTTGTCGACCCGTCGCGGCGAGCTCGGCGCCCCCGGCCCGAGCCCGCGGGAAATCTCTTCATCTTCGATGGAAGCTGCTTCCCCGCGGTCCGCTGGAATTGAACTGCGATAACAATCAACTTGTTGGGATTATTCATGAAACTTGCAAAGATGACCGGTGGCGCTGCGATCATGGCTGCGCCGCTCTTCTTCTGGTCCGCGGCGGCGCTCGCACAGACACAAATTCCGGCCGAGGCAGAGGCGGCGGTGCCGATCCAGTCCGAAGGCGGCGGGCAAGAGCAGGACGGAGATCATATCTCGATCGGTGCAGGCGTCGCCTATCTGCCTGTCTATCGCGGTTCGGATAAATATCGGTTTCAGCCGCTCCCGGCGATCGACATCAAGATCGATCGCTTTTTCGTCAACTTCCAGGACGGGATCGGCGCCAATCTCTTCGACAGCGAGAGCGTGACCGTCGGCGTCGGCTTCACCCCCGCGGACGGATATCGCAAGAAGGATGCCCCTGCCGGCATCGGCAAGCTCTCAATGGGAGTGGGCGCGCGCGGCTTCGTGAAATTTCGCCAGTTCGGGTTCGAGGCGACCCTCGGCACGACCAAGATCCTCGCCGGCAGTACCAAGGGCGTCCTTGTCGACGCGAGCCTCTCTTACCCGGTGATGATCAGCGAGAAATTGATGCTGAACCCGTCGATCGGGACGACCTATGGCGATCGAAAGCACAACAACCGCTATTTCGGCGTCAACGCGCAGCAGTCGCTGGCGTCGGGCCTTTCGCAATTTCGCGCGGGAAGCGGCTTCATCGATGCGAAGGCGGACCTCGGCCTCCAATATCGCCTGACCGATCGGATCGGCATGGGCGTCGTCGGCGGCGTCACGACCCTGCTGGGCGACGTCAAGGACAGCCCGATCGTCAAGCGGAAGACGCAGCCCTACGGCATCGCGTTCGTCAGCTACAACTTTTGAGCGGCTGTCCGGGGCGTCCCCGCTTCCCCCTCGCGGGGGCGCCCCTCCTTCCCGGCCTGATGACGCATCCTGACGACCGAGGCTCGCGCCCGTCTTTCAACATGCCGATGTGCGGAGTTCTTTTCTGGTGAGACGGTTTTCCGGTTTCGTATGGCTGCCGTTCGTGTTGACCGGCGGGTGCGCGTTGCAACCCGCATATCAGCGCCCGGCGCTCGATCTGCCGGGCGAATGGAGCAATGCCCCTGCCGAGGCGCCCTCGCCTGAGACAGTCGAGCGTGAGGGGTGGTGGGCGCTGCTCGGCGATCCCGCCGTCGACCGGCTGGTGGCGGCCGGCCTGCGCGACAATCCCACGCTTGCGGAGGCGGCAGCGCGCGTCGATCAGGCCAGAGCGGTGGCGACGGCGGAAGATGCGCGCCGCAAGCCGAGCCTGGGCGCCACGGCGAACCTGGCGGGATCCCGGGACCGCGCAGGCTCGGGCAATGCGATGCTGTCCCAGGCGTCTGCCGATATCGGTGCCAATCTGGCGTGGGAGCTCGATCTCTGGGGTCGGCTCCGCGAGACGGCGACTGCGGCGCGGCACCGTCTGACCGCCCGCACTGCCGATGCCGAGGCCGCGCGCCTGTCGATCCTCGCCGAGATTGCCGACACGACGCTCGCGCTTCGCGCGTGCAATCTCGTTCATGGCATCCGTGAGCGCGACATCGGTTCGCGCGAAGTCGAGCTGAAGATCATCGAGGCGCGGCTCGCGTTCGGCTATGTCGCGCCGGTGGCGGTCGCCACCGCGCGGAGCAATCTGGCCTCCGCGCGGACCGAGCGGATCGCGCAGGAGGAATCCTGCCGGCGCCTCGTCGACGCGCTGGTGGCGCTGTCCGGCCTGGATGCCGCGACGATCTCGCGGCTCTTGCCGAGGGATATCCGGGCCAACGACGACATGCCGATGCCCGCGCCGCCGCCCTCCGCGCCGGCGTTGCCCGCAACCATCCTCCTCCGGCACGCCGGAGTGGTCGCCGCCGAACGCGAAGTTGCCGCCCGGTGGTCCGAGATCGCGGTGGCCCGCGCCGAACGCCTTCCGCGGATCGACCTGACGGTTTTGCTCACCGGGCAGTGGCTCCGCGCGCTCGGATCGAGCGATTCCTGGGCCAGCGGATCGATCGGCGCAGGATTGACGGCGCCGCTTTACGATGGCGGCGCCGGTGCTGCCAACGTGCGGCTGGCCGAGGCGTCCTACCGCGAAGCGGTGGCGCAGCTGATCTTCGCCGTCCGGACGGCGGTCCGCGACGTGGAAGATGCCCTGGCGGCGCAGCAATCCGCCGCCGCGCGCATCGAGACCTCGCGCGAGGCGCTCGCGGCCGCGCAGTTCTCGCTCGCCGCCAGCGAGGCGCGCTGGCGCGCCGGTTCGATCGCGCAGCTGGAGCTCGAGGAAGCCCGCCGCCAATCCAACCGGGCGCAGGAAAGCGTGGTCGCCGCCGCCGCCGACCGCGCCCGGGCGTGGGTCGCGCTGGTGCGACGAACCGGCACGCCGTGGCAGGCGCCACCCATCGAGCCCGGCGCCGGGAGCGTGCCGGGCGACACTATCGGCTCTGGAAACGGGAATGGTCGTCGATGAGCGATGTGATGATTAGGGACGAGCCGCGGTCCGCGGCTCCCACGCGAAAGACGATCGGCTGGCGCACGATCGCTATCGCCGTCTTTCTGGCGGCGCTCGGCATCGGCGCGTACTTGTTCTGGCCGCAAGGAGCCCAGCCGGCTGCGGCTGCACCGCGACCCAAGCTTACCGTCACCGTGGTCGCTCCGGAGCGCGTGACCATGCCGCAGCGCCTGACGGCTTCCGGTGCCATCGCGCCATGGCAGGAAGCCAGCATCGGAACCCAGATCGGCAGCTATCAGCTGATCGACGTGCGGGTGAATGTCGGCGATCAGGTCAGGCGTGGCGACCTCCTCGCCCGGCTCAATCCGGCATTGCTCCGCGCCGAGGAGGCGCAATTGCTCGCGCGGCATGCGCAGGCCGAGGCGAATGACCGGCGCGCGAAGGGACTGCAGGCCAATGGCGCGATCAGCGACCAGGAAGTGCTCCAGTTCGCGACCGAAGCGAAGACGGCGTCGGCGCTCCTCGCCGCGAAGCGCCTCGAGCTGCGCTACACCCAGGTTCTCGCCCCCGACGATGGCGTGATCACCGCGCGCACCGCCACTTTGGGCGCGGTCGTGCCATCCGGGCAGGAACTGTTCCGGATGATCCGCCAGAACAGGCTCGAATGGCGCGGCGAGCTGACCGCAGCGCAACTCAATGCCGTCGCCGAGGGGCAGCGGATCGCGCTTGTGCTTCCGGACGGGAACCGGGCGAGCGCAGTGGTCCGCCAGACCGCGCCGGCGCTGGACGCCGGCTCGCGGCTCGCCATCGTCTATGCCGATCTCGTGCCGGGCAGCCGGGCACGGGCAGGAATGTACGTGACCGGAGAGATCGCCTTCGGGGCGTCGCCGGCGCTGGCGGTGCCGGCGGAATGCATCGTGATCCGCGACGGGCGCAGCTATGTGACGCAAGTCGCCGGGACGGCCGCGACGCCGCAAGTGGTGCTGCGAAGCGTGACGACCGGCAGACGTGATGGCGGGACGGTGGAGATCCTGCACGGTCTTGGCGGCGGCGAGCGGCTGGTCCTCAGGGGCGCGGGGTTCCTCGGCCACGGAGACGTGGTTCGCATTGCCGACGCGCGTGAGGCCGGGCGATGAATTTCGCAGCCTGGTCGATCCGCAACCCGATCCCGTCCATCCTGCTGTTCGTGTTGCTGGCCCTTGCGGGCATTCGCGGGTTCAGCATGCTGGCGGTGCAGGATCTGCCCGACATGACGCTGCCGGCGGTCTCGGTCGTCGCGGCGCTTCCGGGCGCAACGCCGGCCCAGCTCGAGACGGAGATCGCGCGCAAGGCGGAGGACGCGCTTGCGGCGCTGGACGGGCTGCGGCACGTCACCACGTCGATCACCGACGGCACCGTGCGGATCGAGGCTGCGTTCGAACTGGACAAGCCGCTGTCCGACGCACTGATCCAGACCAAGGACGCCATGGACGGCATCCGCTCGGACCTGCCGGCCGACATGCTGCAGCCCACCGTCAGCGCCGTCAATTTCGCTGCGGCACCGGTTCTGGTCTATGCGGTCGCCTCGCCCCGGCTGGACGAGGCGGAACTCTCCTGGTTCGTCGACGACAGCCTGACCAAGGCGGTCCGCTCGGTTCCCGGCGTCGGCCGGGTCGAACGCGTGGGCGGCGTCCAGCGCGAAGTGCGCGTGACGGTCGATCCCGCCCGTCTGGCCGCACTTGGCGTCACGGCCGGCGACGTTTCGCGCGCGCTTCGGCAAGTGCAGCAGCAATCTTCGGGCGGCCGCGCGCAATTGGGTGGCGCCGAACAGGCGATCCGGACGGTGGCGATCGTCGGTCAGGCGTCCGAGCTGGCGGCGCTGCCGATCGTGTTGACCGACGGGCGGAGTATTCGCCTCGATCAGGTCGCGACGATCGCCGACGGTGCCGGTGAGCGCACCCAGGCGGCGGCGCTGAATGGAAAGCCCGTGATCGGCTTCCGCGTCTATCGTGCGCGCGGGGCGGGGGAAACCGAAGTTGCCAAAGGTGTCGCGGCGGCGCTCGACAGGCTCAAGAGCCGGAATCCGGGTCTCGCCCTGACCCCGGTCGGCGGGTCGGTCGACTATACCGTGGAGCAATATGAAGGCTCGATGGCGATGCTCTACGAGGGCGCGCTTCTCGCGATCCTCGTGGTCTGGCTGTTCCTGCGCGACTGGCGGGCGACCCTGATCGCCGCGACGGCATTGCCGCTTTCGATCCTGCCAACCTTCGCCGCGATGCAATGGCTCGGTTACTCGCTCAACACGCTGACTTTGCTCGCCCTTGCCGCGGTCGTCGGGATCCTCGTCGACGACGCGATCGTCGAAGTGGAGAATATCGAGCGGCATCGGCGCATGGGCAAACCGGTCATGGTGGCGACCGAAGAGGCCGTGGCCGAGATCGCCAAGGCAGTGATCGCGACCACCATGACGCTCGTCGCGGTATTCCTGCCGACCGCGATGATGTCCGGCTTTGCCGGGCTCATCTTCAAGCCCTTCGGCTGGACGGCGGTGATCGCGGTGCTCGCCTCGCTGCTCGTCGCCCGGCTGCTGACGCCGATGATGGCCGCCTATCTGCTGAAGGGAGAGGCGGCGCCCGAGCCCGAGAACCAGCGGCTGATGCGGCCGTACCTTGCCGCGGTGCGCTGGTGCCTCGGCCATCCCAAGGCGACCGTTGCGGCCACGCTCGCGTTTCTCGCTGCATCGATCGCGCTGCTGCCGCTGATCCCGACCGGTTTCCTGCCGCCGGACGACCGCAGCACCACCGAACTCACGATCGAGCTCCCGCCCGGCGCCAGGCTGGACGCGACCGCGGCGGTGGCCGAGGAGGTTCGCCTCGCGGTCAAGGCCGTCGCCGGCGTCGAGAGCATCTTCACGTCGGTCGGACAGGCGGGCGGCGACGGGGACGAGGCCAGCGGAGTCCGTCTGGCATCGTCGACGCTGCTGCTGGCGCCGCGCGGATCGCGACCTTCGAAATCGGCGATCGAAACCTTGGTTCGCGAACGGCTGGCCAAGGTGCCGGGCGCGCGCTTCACCGTCGGCGACGGCACCGCGAGGCTCGATCTGATCCTCGCCGGCAGCGATTCCGGCGCGCTGGCGGCGACCGCCCAGCGCCTCGAGCGCGAATTGCGGGAAGTCGGGAGCCTGTCGAACATCGCTTCCACCGCCAGCCTCGACCGGCCCGAGATCGTGATCCGGCCGGATCTCCAGCGCGCGGCCGAACGCGGCGTCACCACCGATGCGATCGGCGAGGTCGTCCGTATCGCGACGAGCGGCGACTTCGACGCGCAAGTCGCGCGGCTCAACCTCGACAACCGGCAGCTGTTCATCCGTACCCGGATCGCCGACGGAGCACGGCAGGATCTGGAGACGCTCGGCAATTTGCGCGTCGCCGGACGCGACGGACCGGTGCCGCTGGCGAGCGTCGCCGACATCGCAGTCGAGAGCGGGCCGTCGCAGATCGATCGCTACGATCGCGAACGCTATATCACCGTCACGGCGGACCTGAACGGCATGGCCCAGGGCGACGCGCTGGCGCGGATCAATGCGCTTCCCGCCATCACCGGCATGCCCTCGGGCATTTCGCTCGACCCTGCCGGCGGCGCGGAGATCGGGGAGGAGATCGCCATCGGGTTCGGCACTGCCCTGATCGCAGGCGTGTTGTGCATCTTTTGCGTGCTGGTGCTGCTGTTCAAGGATTTCCTGCAGCCGATCACCATCCTGTCCGCGATCCCCCTCTCGGTCGGCGGCGCGTTCGTGGCGTTGCTGCTGGCCGGAAGCGCGCTCGATCTACCCGCGATGATCGGACTGGTCATGCTGATGGGGATCGTCACCAAGAATTCGATCCTGCTGGTCGAATATGCGATCCTCGGCATCGCCGAGCGGGGATTGTCGCGCACCGATGCGCTGCTCGACGCCTGTCGCATGCGCGCACGTCCGATCATCATGACGACGGTGGCGATGATCGCCGGCATGGCTCCCATCGCTCTCGGCTTCGGTGCCGATGCCAGCTTTCGCCAGCCCATGGCGATCGCGGTGATCGGGGGGCTGCTCACATCGACCTTCCTCAGCCTGCTGGTCGTGCCGGTGGTGTTCACGTTCGTGGACGGATTCGAGCGGCAATTGCGACGATCGTTCGCATGGCTTCGCGGTGTCTCATCCGCGCCCGCGGCGCATCGTGCCGGACAAGCAGGCGAGCGAACTTGACTGCGAAACACAGGGCGTATCGCATCGGCCGGGCATTGCTGTGGCTCGCCGGCCTGCTGATACTCATCCAGATCGCGGTCACGGTTGCGCAGGAGCTACGCTCCGCACAGCTCGGCGTGATGGCCGCGGCCTTGACGTTGCTGCTCGTCCTCGCGTTTCGGGCTTCGCTCACGCGTAGAAGATGAGCCGGCACACCGCAGGCTTCGGAGTGAAGTCTCCGTGAACCTTGCGGTCCTTCATTCAATCGGCTGAGGAGCGTCCAGCGTCGCGCTGCGTTCGTGGCCAACGACGCCGCGATGGGATAAATCGCCGTGGAGGATCGGTGCCGAATGCCACAAACAGTCCATGCCTGGTTTCGGGCGATCGTCCGCCCGACATTCTTTCGGTTCGCTCTCGTCGCCGGATTGTTCGGGAGCGCGCATGCCTTCGCCCAGGACTATTCTGCGCGGGACGTCGGCGGTTGGACGGTGGCGGCAAGCAAGGATAAGCAAGGCTGCTTCCTGACCAGGACGTATGACGGTACCGGGCGAACGACCCTGCTTCTCGGCGTCGATATCGATGGCGGCAACCATCTCTCGGTCCTGAACGACAATTGGTCGATCAAGCAGAAGGACCGGTGGAAACTGACCTTCCGGCTCTCCAGCGGCGGCTATCCCAACCACCCGGTCGTCGGAATGGCGTCGGACGGGAAAAAGGGGTTCGTCACGAACTTCGACGCGAAATTCCCCGCGCATTTCGCCGCATCCAAGGCCCTTCACATCTATCGCGGGGACGTGCCCGTCGAGCAGCTGACCCTCGAAGGGAGTGGCGCAGCGGTTGCCGAGCTCCGCCATTGTGTCGGCATTCATGCGGCGAAGCCTGCGGCCGCTGCACGAGAGACGAGGCGTTCCGGCCAGATACCCAGGGACCCGTTTGCGCCCGACGCGAGGCGGAAATCGAGCGACTGAAGCGCGGACGACCCCGGCCGCCGCTATCGATTGGACCGAGAAGATGCACAGCCGGACACAATCGGGATTGTTGGAACCCCAAGGCTGAGCTTGGGTTGTGCCACCTGGTTAATTATTGAAAGAAAAAACATGTCGCCCACTGTGTACAAGCTTGCTCCCGCAGTCGTGATTCTGGTTGGCGCGATGGGCCTGGGTGGCTGCGCATCCAAGTCTTTCGTCAGGGAGCAGATCGCTCCCGTGAGCCAGCGCGTCGATGCACTCGAGTCGAGATTGCAGGAGACCGACGGCACCGCCAAGGCAGCATTGGCAGAGGCACAGGCCGCATCCGGTCAGGCACAGAATAACGGCCAGCGTCTCGATCAGCTCAATGGCCGGGTAGATGGCATGGAGCAGCGGATGCAGGCGCAGGAGAAGCGCGGGAAGCGTCCGCGCAACTGAGGCCGCAGGCCCGCAAATGCCGATCTTTCCCCGCCCGTTCGTTTGTATGGCAACCCTTGCATGTTGAGCGCCTGAAACGATGATCAACATGTTTCTGACGCTCGCCTGGCTTGCGAGCGTTCCGGTCGCCGCGGATGCCGGGCAACCGCGCGCAATGCCGCCGAAGCCCGTCCCCGGCGCTTCGGCGGCGACGGTGCGGGTTGCCGAGTGGATCGCCGCTTCGGGGGACAATCGCTCCTTGCCCTATATCATCGTCGACAAGACGCGTGCTTCGCTCTTTCTGTTCGATGCAAAGGGGAAGTCGCTCGGCGAGGTCCCGGTGCTGCTCGGCGTTGCGACCGGGGATGACGCCACACCCGGCGTGGGCAGCAAGAACCTTGCCGAGATCGGCCCCGCGGAAAAGACGACGCCAGCGGGCCGCTTCCTCGCCAAATATGGATTGGCCGCTGGAAAGGAGCGGGTGCTCTGGGTCGATTATGCCACCTCCGTGGCGCTGCATCCGATTCCGACGAGCGCCACGCGGAAGGAGCGGCGGCGCCAGCGAATGCTCTCGCCGACTTCGGACGACAACCGCATAACCTTTGGGTGCATCAACGTGCCCGCGGCCTTCTACAGCAAGACCGTGCGTCCGCTTTTCCGCAGGAAAGGCGGGTATGTCTACGTGCTGCCCGACACCAAGCCGCTCGAAGTGGTTTTCCCCCGCTTGCGGGTTCAGGCTTTAATGAACGGCAGCGGTAGCTGATGGAAGTACCCTCGCGAATAATGGAGCATTCTGACGTGACGATCCCGGCTATCGGCCAGCCGTTACCGACCGGCGAAGCCGATCTTCTCCGGGAAACGGAACGTGCCCGGCTTCGATCTCTGGTCGATGCCGACGTCGCTCGGGCAGAGAGCTTTCATGCGCCGGACTTTCAGCTGATAACCCCGATCGGGGCCGCGCTGTCCAAAGAAGATTATCTGGGTGCTATCGCCTCCGGACAGCTCAAATATCTGAAATGGCAACCCGAAGATATTGCAGTACGATTATATGACCAGGTCGCGGTTCTCCGCTATCGCGCGCAGCTCGAACTCGTCTTCGGCGGGCACGCGATTCCGCTCTGTGACTATTGGCATACCGACACCTATGAGAACCGTGATGGACATTGGATGGTAGTATGGTCGCAAGCCACTGCCATTCGATAGAGGGCCGCTGGATCGTCCCGCCCGCCGATCACGAACGGTTCTTTCGCCTGCCTGGCTTGGCGATCTCGACAGGAAGACCAGTCGCAGCGATGATCTGATCTCGAAACTTTTGACGAGCCAGAACGAGGCGAAGAAGAACACTCCCGCAACCTCGATGAGCAGTGTCGAATGGCCGTTCCGCGCCGGCGCTCCCATGTCGAGTGCAGTGACGGTGACGGGGGTCGCCAGCATCAAGATGCCGAGTACGAGATATATCCGATTGAAGACCCTGCGGCGCGCGTGGTTCTTCAGGACGAGCAGGGTGTCCCGGGCGCGGAAGATGCAGACATAGGCGGTCATCACGAAGAAGAGGGTCGCGGATGTCGAGTGAATATACGCGGCGATGGTCACGGCGCCGGGTTCGGCGGGCCAGTCCATCGGAACCAGCGCCACGAGAACCGCGCAAATTCCGGCGACGTTCAGGGCCATGTCTTCCTGAAACGAGTGACCGCGATAAAAGAGCAGAAACGCGCCGATCGCGAAGAGCATCCCGACGAACACGTCGCGCATCGCCCCCGCGCCATATTCGGCCGGATGCGCCGGGGAGAAATGATAATAGGCGCTGAGCGACGTCTGCACGTGATCGAGGCCGCCGCCGATGATCAGGACCACGGGAAAAGCCATGCCAAGGGCGCCGATCCCGTTGCGCATGATGACATAGCTGGTCGAGACGCTCAGCGGATCCGGGCGGCGCGCGAAAATCTGTCTGGCCGCCGGTTTGAGCATCCTCGCGATCCCGCGCGACGGCCAGAGGCTCGAGGAACCGCGGTTCACTGCAGCGACGGCCGATCGATGGCCGGAGGATCGCTGGCGGGGAAGCTCTCTTCGAGCGCCGCGTCGAGTTCGCGGTCGAGGCGTTCGGTCGGGTCCTGCGGCAGCCGGCCGGCCAGCCACGAAGCGAGATTGCGGACATATCGCCGGATCGCACGCTGCGCTTCGGGCGACCGGGCGAGGCCGTCGCCCGGGGCCTCGCTGACGAAGCTGGGCGCGCCGGCCGCGGGATCCCAATTATAGTCGGCGAAATGGTGGAAGGTCGATTGCGCCACCCCCGGCCCGCCATCGGCGGACGGCTCGAATGCCACGATGAGGTTGAACGGATTGCCGCTCGCCTGGCTGACTCCGGTTGCGATCACGCGCGCCGAGAGGTCGTCGGCCGGCGCGCCGACCGCGCCCTCGTGGGGATGGGCGGGAAGATAGCGGATGAGCCCGCCGGGCGCCGCCGGGTCGTGCAGCAGCGGGTGGGGCGGGGCGGCGATCATGATCTCCTGGAAGTCGCCATTCGCGCCCGAATGATAGTTCGGCCACAAGATGTAATCGGTCTCGCGATCATCGATCACGCGGCGGCTGGCGTCCGGCTCGGGGTTCTTGCTGTGGAAGAAATGCGCGTTGCCGACGCCGCCCAGCGTGCATACCGAGCTGCCGAGATCCATATGGTCGCGAGTGACCAGCAGGCCGCGTCCGGCCCGGCGGAAGCGGCCGATCGCGGCGCAGTCTTCCTCGTGCAGGCCGTCGCCGGTGTCGACTGCGAACAGCCAGAGCTCGTCGAAATCCGATCGATCGATCGTCGATAGCACTGGATCGGGCGCGCCCGGCGCCGCGCGGTCGCGCGCGGACACGTCGAACAGCGGCGTGCCGCGATCGTCGGTGAGCCCGGCGAGATAGTCGCGCAGCATCGAGAAGCGCGCGATGTTCCAGTCGTCGGCGATCGGCGGGATCGTCGTCTGGAGCAGGATGCGGATCGGTCGGGACACCTTGTTCTCCTCGATGGCTTTGAAGAGCCGGACAGGTTGGACGCTCGCCTGCCATTTCGTTGGCCGCAGGGTGAAATCGGAAAAACCCCTGCGTTCGTCATCCCTGCCGCGTCCGATTAACACGGCTCGACAAGCTGCGATGCACCGTGTTGGGGGAGGCGCATCCTTCAGACTGTCCGCGATATGGCCGCGCGGACCGCGCGGCGGCTATCTGTACCAAGGTAGGGGTTCCCCCGTGCCGTAGGCGAACCGGCCCGCGCCGATCGTCGGCGGATACCCGTGCGCGCGAGGCAGGGATCTGACCCTCCGACGAGGCCGGCCACGACCAGCGCATGAGTTATCGCGACCGGGTGCGGTCCTACCTTCCGCAGCACATCAATCGCGAGGGCCGAGATATGGGAATATTGACGGGAAAGACTGCGCTGATCACCGGCGCGAGCAGCGGCATCGGGCTCGCCATCGCGCACAGATTCGCTGCCGAGGGCGCGCAGATCATCATCTCCGGCCGCAGCCGGCATGCATTGGACGCGGCGGTCGCGCAGATCGGAGCCGGCGCACTGGCGTTCGCAGGTGACGCGGCAGATCCCGACCACCATATCCGGGTGGCAGACGAGATCGCCGCGCGCTTCGGTGCGCTGGACATCTATGTCGCCAATGCGGGGATGAACACGATCCGCAACTCCGCCGAGGTTTCCGAGACCGAATATGACGTGCAATTCGCGTTGAACGCGCGCGGCGTGTTCTTCGGGGTGCAGAAGATCGCGCCGATCCTGCGCGATGGCGGTGCGATCGTGCTCACCGGCTCGCTGGCGAGCGAGAAAGTGCTCGACGGCCATGCCGTCTATGCCGGCACCAAGGCGGCGATCGGAGCGTTCGCGCGAAGCTGGGCGCTCGAATTCCGCGCGCGCGGCATCCGGGTCAACGTGTTGAGCCCGGGGCCGACCGACACTGCCATCCTCGACAAGCTGGGCATTCCGCCCGAACAACGCGGTTCGTTCGCGGCGGCGATGGCCGATGCCATTCCGCTCGGCCGGCTGGGTCAGCCCGAAGAGCTCGCGCGCGCCGCGCTGTTTCTCGCGTCCGATGCCGGCAGCTTCGTGACGGGGATCAATCTGCGCGTCGACGGCGGGATGGCGCTGCTCTGAGCAATGCCGCGGCGGCTAGAGCTCGATGATTCCGCGCCGCGCCGCCACCGTCACGGCATGGGTGCGGTCGGTGACGTCGAGCTTGGCGAAGATGTTCTTCAGATGCGCCTTCACGGTCTCTTCGGAAAGCGACAGTGCGTGGGCGATCTCCTTGTTGGCCTTGCCGATTGCGACGAGGCGCAGCACCGCCGCCTCGCGCTCGCTCAGATTGTCGTCGACGACGTGCAATGCGATCTCCGCGGCGACGTCGCCATGGACGTGGCGGCGGCCGCGATGGACGTTGTGGACGGCATCGAGCAG
>Ga0247823_10003472_pt1 | contig 12761 bp, 9 predicted proteins | sample 13C_PalmiticAcid_2_FD_192426 | JGI IMG/M metagenome (GOLD analysis project Ga0247823, IMG submission 192426) | Soil microbial communities from agricultural site in Penn Yan, New York, United States - 13C_PalmiticAcid_Day30 | ecosystem: Environmental > Terrestrial > Soil > Agricultural land...
GCGGCATGGCCCGCCCCGCGGGTGTGACCTCGCCACCGACGATGGCCGCGACATCGTCGTCGTCGGCGACGGTGAGCACGCGGGTGCCGTCGAAGACGATGGGACGGCGGGTGAACCCAGCCGCGTCGGCGTCGCGCCGGGCCTGGCCGATCGCGGCGTCCCTGGCGTCGTCGCTGGTGAGCGCGACCTGGAACTCCACGTTGCCCTCGGGCTGCCCGTTGTCGGCGTTGAAGATCGCCTCTCCGGGACGGGTCAGCCGGGCACCGGCCGGGTTGTCCTCGGCGAGGAACATCCGCGAGTCCATCTCGCCGGTCTTGAGCACGACGCGGACCGCGATCTGGTCCAAGGTGCCCCGCAGCAGGCTCATGGATCCGTGACCGCGCAGGGTCTGGGTCCCGAGGACCGTGTGCAGTCCGAAGGCCCGCCCCTGCCGGACGACGTGGTCGAGCAGCTGTGCGCACTCATGGGCGATGCGGTCGTCGTCGGAGAACATCACCTGGAACTCGTCGACCACCACGAGGATCCGGGGCAGGTCGGCACCGGTCCGCTCGCGGTACTCGGCGATCGAGTCGGATCCCGCGCCGGACGAGCCGCGGAAGAGGTCGGCGCGGCGGTCGATCTCGTCGCGGAGTCCGCGCAGCACCGACAGGCCGAAGTCCCGCTGGCTCTGGACCGCGACGACTCGCGCGTGCGGGAGCGCACCGTCCGCGTAGGGCTGGAACTCGACGCCCTGCTTGAAGTCCAGCAGGTACAGCTCCAGTTCGGCCGGCGAGTACCGGCGGGCGGCGGTGGTGATCAGCGTGTGCAGCAGCGTCGACTTGCCCGATCCCGGCAGCCCGCCGACCAGCACGTTCTGCGACAGCCCTTTGCCGAGCCGCAGCTCGACGGTGGTGCCCCGGCCGCGGATGCCCAGCGGGATGTCCAAAGAGGACATTGAAGACGCCGGACCACCGTCGACGTCGATGAGAGAACCCGCGTCGATGACCACGTCGGCGGCGGCGACGGACGCGTTGGCGTATCCGGTGACGATGGCCGAGGACGCCTCCGGCGTGAACCCGTGGAAGGAGCATGGCGCCCACACCGTGGTCTTGTCGTCGATGTTCATCGGCGCGTGTGGGACCTTGTTGTGCCCCACCACCCAGCGGGCGAGCGGAAGCACCGGATCGTTCCACCACGACGGAAGCCCGCGGCGCTGGGAGACACCACTGTCCAGTGTCACGGTCGGGTACGGATGAGCCTTCGACGGCCGCACGGTCAGATGCTGTGACAGCGACGGATCCGACACCATCACCACCGACACGCCGAGCCTGCCGCCGTGCTCGGTGATCGTCTTCAGCCGGGCGGCGGTGTCCTCGCTGAATCCGTTCGGATAGCCGGTGACCACGACGACGTGGAACGGCTCGGCCAGGCTGCCCGCCTGGTGGTTGTACGCGTCGAGGTCGGCGTAGGTGTCCTTGAGACAGCGCTGCTCCAGGTACGCCATCCGGTCGCTGACCCGCCGCAGGGCCTTCGCGACCTCGTCCGGCTCGGACCAGACGTGCTCGTCCAGCAGGGACTTGTCGATCTCCAGCAACTCCAGGAACGCACCCGCGCTGTTGCCCCGGCCCGCCGGGTCGATCCAGGTCAGCAGCATCCGCCGGGGTCCGACCCGGGACATCTTGTCCAACACGATGTCCCGGGCCGCGGCGCAGGCGTCGGCGTACGGGAAGTCGGCCGTGTCGCTGGCGAGCACGATGTTCGGGTGGGTGTAGGTGAGTTCCGGCAGGCGCCAGTCGCGGTCGGCGATCGGGTGGAAGTCCCACAGGGTGTGCAGTTGGACTCGCTGGTCACCGTTCGCGGCGCGGTCGGCGGCGAGCTGGTCACCCAGGTATGTCTGAAGTGGACGGAGATGTGGCGGGTACTGGGACTCGGGTCCCGGCATGAACGCCTCGACCGCGGGCGCCAGTTCGTTGATCTTCCGGTCGCGACGCTCCACGGCGGCGGTGAGCGACGCCCGCGCCTGCTTGACCCTGGCCGCCCACCGCTTGGTGATCCGGGTGCCGACCTCGGCGAGTTCGTCCCGCACGTCGCCCATCATCAGGCGCTTCATCATCCCGGCACGGTCGTACTCCACCTTGTGAGCCATCAGGACATCCCACTCGACGGTCTCGATGCCCGCGCCGCGCAACCACTCCCTGGCCTGCCCGCCGATGGCACCGCCGCTCAGGTCATCGCGGATGACCTTGTCCGCCTCGGTCAACCGGTGCAGCGAGTCCCGGGCCGCGGCGATCGCGGACTGGTGGCGGATCTCGGTGTCGACGACGATGCGCGAGGTGCCGATCGGATTCTCGGTCGTGTTCGTCTCCCGGGCCGCGGTGCTGTGGACCGGGGCACGCGCGGTCAGTTCGGTCCACACGCGCTCTGGCGCGCTGAGCGCCTGCGCGGCGAGGCCGATCACCATCAGATCCCGCAGGCGGTCGTCGGTGAGCATGCCGCCTCGGCGCCGGTGCAGTGCCTGGATCGCCACCACAGCCCCGAAAACCGCCGCGGCGAGCCCGTCCGGGGAGGTGTCCGGTTCCGGGACCGGCACTTCGGCCGCGTTGAACGAGCTGACCAACAGATCGCACAGCGAACCCGAGTCGTGCCTGCCGAGCGAGAGCATGGCGAACCACCACTCACTCGCCGCGGCGTCGATGAAAGACGCCCGCCTGCTGGGCTCGCAGTTGGCCAGGAGGTCATAGTAGAAGACGACCGCCTGCGAGACGACGAAGTAGCCGCGCCCGTCGCCCAGCCACGGCGCGCTGTCGCCGAAGGACGCGCGCCACTCGGTCGCCAGGGTCCGCTCGGACAGGTCCCGATGTTCGCCGCGCAGCACGCGAAGCGCGGTGACCAGCGACGACATGACGTTGCCGACCGCGGCCTCGGACAGCTTGGTCGACATCGATATCTCGCGCTCGGCGGACATCGATTTCCTTGGCACGTGGTCCTCCCACTGCGGGCGCGAATCATCCCCGGGCTCGGAGCCGAAACCCTGACCGGCACATCGACCGCCGAGGGCAAAGTGTTAGTCATGAAAGTGATCGGTAACGACAATGACCAAGGGGTCGATGCATTAGCCGCCAAGAGTCCCGAAAGATCAGCAGGGCGGAGGTCCCGGGTGGCCCGGTACTGCGACACCTGTGGTGCCCGCCTGCTCGCCGATCAAACCGATTGCGCGTGCGGTGCGGTGATGGTGATCCTCACCGAGCCAAGCTTGCCCGCCGACGAGCCAATGTCGTTCGATCCCCAGCGGCGCAGGGAAATTCGGACGCTGTCGGTCTTCGCTGTCGTGGCGGTCGCCGTGGTCGCGTTGTTGGCGTTCCTCATGCGCCCCGACTCGGAGGCTCAGGAACCGGCCATCGACCCGGCGATGACCCCGGACCGCGTCGCCGCGGGCGACTGGTCACCGAGTCCGCCCGCCGCGACGTCCGCGGGCGGTGGTGGCACACCGATCGTCTCCTCCGCCACGGCGACGTGCAGTTCACCGCCCGGCCAGGACGCGTCCGGCGCGATGTTCTCGTATGACGCGGAGAAGGTGTTGGACGGCAGGCCCGACACAGCGTGGCGGTGCGATGGCGACGGTTCGGGCCAGACGCTGACACTCCGGTTCGTCGCGACCGCGACGGTCACCGAGTTGAGTGTGATCCCCGGGTTCGCGAAGGTCGATCCGTATGACGGGACCGACCGCTACACCCAGGGGCGGCGGATCGCCGTCGTCGCCATCGGTTTCGATGACGGCACGACCTTCCAGGTGCCGCTCGACGCGGGCGCGGGCAGCCGCGCTCCACAAATCGTCCGGTTCGAACCGCGGCGGACGGGTTCGATCACGGTGACCGTCGTCAGCAGCGTGCCCGGATCGCCGGTCGGCGGGAAGCCGCCGACCGACAAGATCGCGATCTCCGAACTGGTCGTCGGATAACCGACGTCAGGCGCGGAGGGTGGATTCGGCGCCGGTCACGGCCGTGAGGAACGCGCGTTGGTCGGCGTTGGTGGGGTCGACCAGCATCAGGAGCGCGCGGTGATCTGCTGGACCGCCCAGCTGTTGCCGTCAGGGTCGTCGAAGAAGCAGAAGCCCGAGTTGTTCAGGTCGTCGTCCTCGGTGGCGGGCCGGAAGCCCTCCGGGCTCGCGAACCTGACCTCGCTGACGTCGACCCCGCGCTCGGCCAGCTGGGCGCGGCCTGCGCGGATGTCGCGCACGACAAGCTGCAGGCCCTTGAGCGAGCCGGGCACCATCTCGCCGACGCCCTTGCCGATCACGATCGAGCAGCCCGACCCCGGCGGGGTGAGCTGCACCATCCGCATCTCCTCGCTGAAGCGGGAGTCGTGGTCGACGGCGAAGCCGAGGCGGTCGGCGTAGAACTCCTTGGCCCGGTCGACATCGGTGACCGGGACGACGACGACTTCCAGGGTCCAGTCCATCGGTGATCCTTACGCGAAGAGGATGAAGGGCAGGCTGATCCATCCAACCGCAATGCCCGCCGCGGTGCCGTATGCGAGCCACCGCAGCGTCGGGGTGCGCCGGGCCAGCCACACCGACGGCAGCAGGCCCGCGGTGATGACCACGTTCGACGCCACCGCCAGCAGGGTGCTCGTCTCCAGCAGCGTCGCGGCGAGCGCGTTGATGGCGACCGCGACGAAGACGAAGACGAACGCGGCGACGGTCAGCCCGGTCAGCCACGGCGTCGGCTCGGCCGGGCGGGGCGCGGGCGGTTCCGAACGGTCCACGACAGGTGGCTCGATCAGTGAGACCTCGCCGGAGAGCGGGTCGATGTAGCTGATCGGCTGACCCATCGCGTCGGCGACGCGGGTCGCGAGCTGCCTGCCCCGCTGCGACACCACGATCCCCGCCGTGTCGTCGGCCGCGTCGCTGCGCCGCAGGGCGCCCACGACCTTGGCCCACTCGTGCAGTGCGTCGGACAGGTCGGTGCCCAGCGCGAGGCTGTGCGGGTCGACCTCCCGTTCGTCGGCGCCGTCGTGCCCCACGAGCACCGCCCGCTCATCCCTGGCGTGCAGTTCCACCGATCTCCCCTTCGCTGAGCCCTTGCGCGTAGAAGGCGACCGCCCCAGCGGTGGCCACGTTGAGTGAGTCGACCCCGCCCGCCATCGGGATACGCACCGCCACATCCGCCGCGGCGATGGCCTCCTCGGTCAGCCCCGGCCCCTCCGAGCCGAGCAGCACCGCCACCCGTTCGCCGGGTCGGACCGCCTCGGACAGCGGTACCGATCCGGCCGCCGGAGTGAGCGCGATGACCCGAAATCCACTGTCGCGCAACCATTTCAGCCCGTCCGGCCACGGCTCCAGCGGCGCGAACGGCACCGCGAGCACGTGTCCCATCGACACCCGGACGCTGCGCCGGTAGAGCGGGTCGCTGCATCCGGGCCCGAGCAGCACGCCACCGACGCCGAGCGCGGCGGCGTTGCGGAACAGGGCGCCGAGGTTCTCGTGGTCGCCGACGCCCTCCAGGACCGCCAGGGTCCGGGTGTTCGCGGCCAGTTCAGCGAGGTCGGGCGGCGCCGCCCGATCGGCGGCGGCGAGTACGCCGCGGTTTAGGTGGAAGCCGACCGTCTCGGCCATGACCTCCGCTGTTGCGACGTAGGCGGGCGCGTCCACGCCGTCGAGATCGGCCGCCATCGCCTCGATCCGACGGCGCACGCCGAGCAGCGCGCGCACGGGATAGCGCGAGGCGAGCAGCCGCTGCACCACGACGACACCCTCGGCGATCACCAGCCCGCGGCCACCTGGCCGGTCCGGGCGGCGGTCGGCCGTCGACAGGTCACGGAAGTCGTCGAGTCGGGGATCCGACGGGTCCGTCACCTCAATCACCTGCGCCACACCGCGCAGTTTCGCACGCTCCGGGCGCGCGTGAGCACCGACCGACACTGTTCGCTCAGCGTTACCTCGACATAACTCACGGCACCAATTTGGCCGCTAGCAAGGGAGTCGACGCTGTGAAACCGTTGTCCTCCCGCACGGTTGCCGGACGCAGATCCGGCCGGACGGGAGGGCGGCATGGGGCACAAAGTGACGAGCGAGGCATTCAGCCGCGAGGACCGACAGCGCTATCGCCAGAAGGTACAGCGCTGCCTCGACGCGTTGGAGCGCATGCTCAACGAGGGCGGCTTCGCGAAGTCCCCGCCGTGGATGGGCCTGGAGATCGAACTGAGCCTGGTCGACGATCACCTGCAGCCCGCGATGCTCAACGACACGGTGCTGGAGAAGATCGATGACCCTTGCTACACCACGGAACTCGGTCAGCAGAACCTGGAACTCAACGTCCGCCCAAGACCCCTGCGCGGCAGGCAGTCGGCGGACCTGGAGACCGAACTGCGGGAGTCCCTGACCGAGGCGGGCCACGCCGCACAGGCCGCGGGCGCGACCCTGGTCATGATCGGCACCCTGCCGACACTGCGCACGGAACACTTCCAGGCGAAGTGGCTCTCCCACAGCCCGCGCTACCGGAAGCTGAACGACCAGATCTTCGCCGCCCGCGGCGAGGAGATGCTGCTCAACATGGAGGGCGCGGCGATGCCGGGCCAGCGCCCGGAACGGCTGCGCAGCCTGCAGGACTCGATCCTGTCGGAGTCGGCGTGCACGTCGGCGCAGCTGCACCTGCAGGTCCCCCCGGAGAAGTTCGCCGCGAACTGGAACGCCGCGCAGTGCCTGGCCGGGGTGCAGGTCGCCCTCGCCGCGAACTCACCATTCCTGCTGCGGAAGGCACTGTGGCACGAGACCAGGATCCCGCTGTTCGAGCAGGCCACGGACACCCGGCCGCAGGAACTGAAGAACCAGGGCGTCCGGCCGCGGGTGTGGTTCGGCGAGCGGTGGATCACCTCGATCTTCGACCTGTTCGAGGAGAACGTCAGATACTTCCCCGGCCTGCTGCCCGAGGTCGACGACGAGGACCCGTTCGAGGCCCTCGACTCCGGCCGGGCGCCGAAGCTGGCGGAACTACGTCTGCACAACGGCACGATCTGGCGCTGGAACCGCCCGGTCTACGACGTCATGGACGATGTCCCCCACTTGCGGGTGGAGAACCGGGTTCTTCCCTCCGGCCCGACGATCATCGACCTGATGGCCAACGCCGCGTTCTTCTACGGAGCACAGCGGGCGCTCACCAAGGAAGACCGTCCCGTGTGGACACAGATGTCCTTCCAGGCGGCGGAGGAGAACCTCTATTCGGGCGCCCGCCACGCCTTTGACGCGCAGCTGTACTGGCCAGGCATCGGCTGGGTGCCGCCGGACGAGCTGGTGCTGCGCAGGCTGCTGCCGATGGCACACGAGGGTCTGATCGACTGCGGAGTGTCCGACCAGTCCCGAGAACGCTACCTCGGCGTGATCGAACAACGCTGCCTCGCGAGACGAACCGGCTCGACCTGGCAACGGGCGACGGTTGCCCGACTAGAGGCCAGAGGCCTGGACCGTGACGCCGCCCTCGCGGAGATGTTGCGTCGGTACATAGAGCTGAGCGACGCGGGCGAGCCGGTACACACGTGGCCTGACTACTAGGAAAGCCGCTGGATAGGCCGTAGCCGACGTGGCCCGCGCGGGACAAGACCCGCCGGGCCACAACAGCCTGCGGCGGCGATCAGCGGTAACGACAGACTGCGGACCACGAAACATCAGATCTATGTCTTGCGCGCCACCCAGAACAACCAGAAGTGGACGTACAACACCAACGGCACCATCACCGGCAGCAGCGGCAAGTGCGTCGCCGCCGCTGGCGGCGGGACCACCGCCGGGACCAAGCTGGAACTGCGCACCTGCGACGGGAGCGCGGCCCAGAAGTGGATCCTGTGACCGACTGACCAGGCACCGAACGCAGTGCGGCCCCGCTCCGGACGCTTGGAGCGGGGCCGCACTCGTTCCCGAACTGACTGCCGCTCCCACCACGAAGCGACGTGACTTAGGTTAGCCTAACTTCACTTCACCGGCAAGCCGGTCCGCCGCCGCAGGACATGGGCCCGCCCCCACTTCGTGACCGGCAGCTTCACCCCGCCGCGCCGGATCAGCACGATCCCGCAGACCACCGCCGTCAGCGCCGCCACGGACCCGCCGACATAGATCGGCGACCTCGCTCCCCACTCGGCCGCCATCCACCCGACCATCGGCGCCCCGATCGGGTTCCCGCCGAGGAAGACCAGCATGTAGAGCCCCATGACCCGGCCGCGCATCTCCGGCGCGACCGCCAGCTGGACCGTCGAGTTCGCCGTGGTCATGAACGTCATCAGGGCCACGCCGACCGGGACCAGCGCGAGGGCGAACGAGGTGTAGGTCGGCATCAGCCCCACCGTGACCTCCAGCACACCGAACGAGAACGCCGCTCCCAGCAGCACCCTGGTCCGAGGCCGCAGACCGTTGCGGCTGCGCCGGGCGGCGAGCAGCGCGCCGCCCAGGGTCCCGATGGCGAGCGCGGTCGACAGCAGCCCGTAGCCGTCCGCGTCCCGCCCGAAGACCTTGGACGCCACCACCGCCAGTGTCACGAAGAACGTCATGCCGAACGTGCTGACGAAGAACACCAGGACCAGCACCACGATGATGTCCGGCCGTTTGCGCACGTAGCGAAGGCCCTCGACCAACTGCCCTCGGCGCCGGGGAATCTTCGGCGACGGGTACAGCTCGGCGGCTCGCATCATCAGGAGCCCGACGACGACGGCCAAGGTCATCACACCGTTGGCGATGAACAGCCAGCCCGTGCCGATCAGCACGATCATGATGCCCGCGACGGCGGGCCCGATCACCCGCGCCAGATTGAAGCCGGTGGCGTTGAGCGCGACGGCGTTGGTCACCTGCGACCGGCCGACGATCTCGGCGACGAACGCCTGGCGGACCGGCACCTCGATGGAGAAGAACACCCCGACCGCGACGCAGAGCACGTAGACGTGCCACACCTCGACCAGGCCGGTGATGTCGAGCGCGCCCAGCACCAGCGCGCACGACGCGAGGCCGATCTGGACCGCGATCAGCAGTTTGCGCTTGTCGAGCCGGTCGGCGAGCACCCCGGCCCACAGCGACAGCAGGATCGTCGGCGCGAACTGCAGCGCCGCCGCGATGCCCAATGCGACCGGGTCATGGTCGGTGAGGACCAGCACCAGCCAGTCCTGGGCGATGCGCTGCATCCACGTACCCAGGTTGGACACCAGATTGCCCGCCGCGTACGTCCGGTAGTTGCGCACGCGCAGGGAAGAGAACATGCCACCCTTGACCTGAGTGTCCGAAGTGGACTCACGGGGTGGGGCGTGGTCAGGCCGCGAGGGCGGCGCGGGTAGTCGATCGGACCGCTGTTCTCGGGTACCACCCGCTGGCGCCTGCACTAGTGCCCGTTCCCTGCCATTCTGTCGATGATCTCGACCGCGCGAGCGAGGACCTCCCGCTCACCGTCGTCCAGTTCGGCCAACTGTCGGTCCAGCCAAGCCTCGCGGGCGGTGATGTCGGCGTCGACGTAGGTCCGACCGGCATCGGTGATCGCCACGATCGCCTGCCTGCCATCGCTGGGGTGCGGGCTGCGGCTGAGGTAGCCCAGTTCTTCCAGCGCGGCGATCACCCGCGTCATCGAGGGTGGCTGCACACCTTCCCGTGCGGCGAGTTCCCCAGGGGACAACGGGCCGCCCTTGTAGAGACACGACAGGGCCGACAGCTGGGTCAGCGTGACCGACGCGTTCGAACGCTGGGCACGGAGCCTGCGGTTAAGTCGCACCACAGCCAGCCGCAACCGGCTGGTCAGCGCCCGTTCGGTCGATCCCGAACCCTCCGACGACACATTGTTAGCATACCTCACTAATCCTCCATACGCAGCTGAGATCTTGCGGACCGGGACTAGTGGCGGTCTCGAAGCCCGCTCCATCCGAGCGCGGAGAGGCGGACTAGTAGCCTCCGGGATGTGGCCGAACCCGACAAGCCCCTACGCCCCCCGCCGCCGCTTCCCGCGCGGCTGCTGGCGCTGGCGCCCATCGTCTACGTCGGCACCGGCGTGTGGTTGCTCGCGGCTCTCGCCCTGCTCGTGCTGGACACGGTGGATCGCGTGTGGCTGTGGACCGCGGTGTCCGGGACCACCTTGGGCATCGTGGGCACGCTGATCATTTTCTGGCAGCGGCAGGCCGCTCGACGCGGATCCAAGGGCGCCCAGAAAGTCAGCTAGATCAGGTGGTTGGCCGGGTCCTCGATGAGCTCGGCCAGCGTGTGCCGGTCTTCCCAGCGGTCGGTCGTCCACGCCAGCGCGCGGGCCAGGGCCTGCGGGGTGTCCTCACAGTGGGCGATGTCGTCCTTGACCCACCACGGCGCCGGGCGGTCGCCGCCCGCGCAGTGGATGACCAGCTTGTCGTGGACCATCGGCCCGCCGTCGGGCACCGCGACCCCGAGCAGCTCACAGGCCGCCGCGACCGCGCCGAGGTCGGCCCACGGGACGAACTCGCCGACGGACGACGGTTCGCCCGCCACTTCCTCCGAGGCCAACGGCAGGTCCAGCAGGTCGGCCAGTGGTTCGGCAAGGGCGAAGTCCGGGCCCGCCGACACGACGGCGTCCTCGGTGACCACGGCGAGCAGCCATGGCGCGTCGAGGACCGAGCAGTCCTGCGCGACCGTGCCCGCCAGGGTGCGGGCACCCGCGGGCGGACGCACGTCGGAGGGGTCGAACACCTCGTCAAGCACGGCTTCGGCCAACGCGGCGTGCGCGCGCAGGACAGCGCCCGTGCCGATGCCGCGGTCGAGGTCGCCGAGACGGCCTAGGAGTTCCTCGGCGTCGTCCGGGGTGTCCAGGACCAGGGCCGCGCGGACGCCGATGGCGGTCAGCACGCGCGGGTCCAGACCGAGGTCAGGGACCACGTCGTAGAGACCCGCGAGTTCGGACGCGTCCGGCATGCGCCACTCGGCGGGGGCGACGCCGCCCAGAACACCGTGGCGGGCGATCCACCAGCCCGTGTAGCCGCCGGGTTCCTGCAGCGCGCGCCAGGTCTCGGGTTCGGCGGCGAGCAGGCGCAGGGCACGCGGCCAGGCGTCAGGGGTGACCAGGTCGAGGTCGCGGACGGCGAGCAGCCGGTGCGGCGGCTCGGGCATCTCGTCCCACCACTGGGCCTCGTCGGCCAGGTCGTGGTCGGGGCCTGTCGGCGCGTCGTCCACCACGAGGGCGAAGGCGTCCAGGACACCGAGGGCGATGAGGACCGACTCCGGCCAGTCGAACGACGCGGAGAGCACGCCGATGGGCGAGTCCTCGTCGAGCACGTCGAGCAGCGGCGACCCGGGCAGCGCGAGTTCGTCGGCGCGGCGCCAGTCGCCGACCGAGTCCGGCAGCGCGAGCGCGCCGAGCCACTGCCGTTCGCCGAGGCGGATCCCCGCGTCGCGGACGAGGCGCAGGACGACCTGCACCAGGCTGTCGATGTCCACACCGGACTCGACGTCGTCCAGGCTGCGCTCGACGGCCTCCTGAAGGCCGTCCAACACGTCGAGTGCACCGCCGCGCTGGGCACCGAGGCGCTCCAGCATCGGGTGCGCGGCCTCGGGGTGCACGACCCGTAGCGAGCCGACCTCGGTGTGCGCCAACAGGTCCAGCAGGTCGGCGTCGCCGTCCATCAGCACGGTTCCGCGCGGGCCGGGCAGGGTGCGGCCGTCGGCCAGCGGCACCGGCAGGCCGCCGAGTTCGGAAGGCGCCGTCGGGTCGGTGTCGAGCACCGGGGCGAGGGCGGCGTACAGGTCGCGCCACCACGACGGCGGGCGGGTGATGCCGGTGATCGACTCGACCACGTCGGCCAGGCCGATCCGCTCGACGTCGAGCGCGGCCAGGGCGGCGGCGTGGCGCTGGTCGGACATGTCCGCCAGGTCGGGCAGGACCTGGGAGAGCAGCTCGGCCAGGCCGTCGGCGTCGAGGACCCGGCACCGGGCGGGGGCGATCAGCTTGGTCGTCCCGGCGCGCGGCAGCCACTTGGCCTGCCGCAGCCCGGCGAGGACGAGCTCACGCAGCCGGTCGTCCACTTCGGACAGCGGGAAGCCCGCCTTGGGCACCAGCAGGGTCCGGTGTTCGACCGGGATCTCGGTCATCAGCGCGGAATAGGTCCGTCCCGCCTCGGCCAGCACCGCGTCGGCCGCCGGGCCGGGACGCAGGCGCCGTCGGGACGGCTCGATCGGCAGGCTCGCGATCAGCCGCGCGGGCAGCGACAGCCGGTCGTCGGTGGGGGTCGGCGCGTGCAGGACGTCGGCGCCCAGCGGCTGGGGAACGTTCTGCTCGTCGACCGGCAGCGCCCAACAGACCGTCCACTGTGGCCTGGCCTCGACGCCGAGGGTGTCGGCGATCTCCGGCGAGAACTCGCCCGAGGTGCGGTGCACCAGCCAGGTGGAGACGCCTTCTGGACCGCGCACCCTGACCCGGTCGCCGTCGGTGCGCTCCCAGACCTGCTCGGCGATCTCGATCCGCCGCAGCCCGGGCAGGGCGAGCAGCAGGTCGACGGCCTGGGCGGCGAAGTTCGCCAGCAGCCGCGCGCCGTCCACATCGGACCGCAGCGGCAGTCGGACCTCGGTGGCGTAGCCCGGGGGCGGCGCCTCGTCGGCGGGCCAGGCCAGCCGGAGGACGGGAACGCGGCCGGATCGCTCGGCGACCCGTGCGTTGAGATCGGGGTGCCCGGCGACGGCCGCGCGGGTGTCCTCGGCGGAGAACCGGACACCGCCGTTGACGGAAAGGACTACGGGGTCGTCGGTCACCGCGAGCACGGCGGCGAACCCGATGCCGAACTGGCCGACGCCTGCCCCGCGCTTGGCC